>Ga0098070_100078_pt1 | contig 68101 bp, 78 predicted proteins | sample 28_taG_FD_75063 | JGI IMG/M metagenome (GOLD analysis project Ga0098070, IMG submission 75063) | Marine viral communities from Cariaco Basin, Caribbean Sea - 28_WHOI_OMZ | ecosystem: Environmental > Aquatic > Marine > Oceanic | place: Caribbean Sea: Cariaco Basin | collected 2014-11-12
GACAGGCCACCGGGCAGACCGCCCATGCCACCCAGTCCCGGCAGGCCGCCGGGCAGCCCGCCCTTGCCGCCAAGCGCCTTGGCCGCAGCCTCCATCGCCTTGGGGTCAAGCTGGCTGGGGTCCATGCCGCCGGGCAGGCCGCCCGCCATGTCGGGCATACCGCCGCCTTTGCCGAACATGCCTTTCATGGCCTGTTTCAGCATCTTGCCTTTGCCCATCTTGCCCATCTTCTTCATCACATCCGCCATCTGGCGGTGCATCTTCAGAAGCTTGTTGAGGTCCGAAACCTCCATGCCAGAGCCTGCCGCGATGCGTTTTTTGCGCGACGCCTGCAGCAATGCGGGGTTGGCGCGTTCCTTCTTGGTCATCGACTGGATCATGGCAATCTGGCGCTTGAGCACCTTGTCGTCCATGCCGGAATCTTCGACCTGTTTGGCCATCTTGGCCATACCGGGCATCATCGACATCATGCCCTGCATGCCGCCCATCTGGAGCATCTGTTCAAGCTGCATCTTCAGGTCATTCATATTGAAATGACCCTTCATCATGCGCTTCATCATCTTTTCGGCCTGTTCGGCCTCGATGGTTTCCTGCGCCTTCTCAACCAGGGCCACGATGTCGCCCATGCCGAGGATACGGCCCGCGATCCGGTCCGGCTCGAAGGTCTCGATGGCATCCATCTTTTCGCCAAGGCCGACAAAGCGGATCGGCTTGCCGGTCACCGCGCGCATCGACAGCGCCGCACCGCCGCGCCCGTCGCCGTCCATCCGGGTGAGGACCACGCCCGAGATTCCGATCTTGGCGTCGAATTCCTCTGCGACCTCGACCGCCACCTGACCGGTCAGACCGTCGACCACCAGCAGGGTTTCCCGCGGGGAAACCACATCGCGCACGTCTTCGACTTCCTGCATGAGGACTTCGTCGATTTGCAGACGACCTGCGGTATCGAGCATGTAGACATCATAACCGCCAAGAGCCGCCTGCTGCTTGGCGCGCTTGGCGATGTCGACGGGTTTCTGGCCGGGCACGATTGGCAGGGTGTCGACACCGATCTGGGTGCCCAGCACGGCTAGCTGATCCATCGCCGCCGGGCGATAGACGTCGAGCGAGGCCATCAGGACCTTTTTGCCCTCTTTTTCCTTCAGCCGCTTGGCCAGCTTACCGGTGGTGGTGGTCTTACCCGAGCCCTGCAGGCCGACCATCAGGATCGGCGCGGGCGGGTTGTCGATCTTGAGCGTACCCGGATCGCCTTCCCCGCGCAGGGTGTCGACCAGGGCATCGTGCACAATCTTGACGACCTGCTGGCCGGGGGTGACCGATTTGGTTACGGCCTGACCGGTGGCCTGGTCCTGCACCTTTTTGACGAAGTCGCGCGCCACGGGCAGTGAAACGTCTGCTTCCAGCAGGGCGACGCGCACCTCGCGCAGGGCGGTCTTGACGTCTTCCTCGGACAGGGCGCCTTGTTTGGTCAGCCGGTCAAATACACCGGAAAGGCGTTCGGATAGATTTTCAAACATGCCTTGCGGCCTCCTTTGAGCCGGTTTCGGTTTCCTGCCCCACATGTAGGGACCATGACGCCCATGCACAAATGCCCCCACGGGCGTAACACGCTGGTGGAGGGCGATCCCCGGCAATGGGCGGGGACCGGAAGACATGATGCTCCCGGAATTTGGATGCGGGCTATCCTGTTCCTACCCGCGAGTCAAGCTTGGCAAGAGCAGGGCGGCAGGGTCGGTGCCTTTTTGACGGATAAGGTTAGAGAAAAGGCTGCCGTTTGGGTGAAAATATCTGGCAATGCGCGCTCAGCGCCCCAAACTAACTCTGACAGGGCGGCGGTTTGCAGTGGGGATGAAAAATTGACCAGCGTTTTGATTCTTGGCAGCGCGCCTTATGCGGTGCAAGCGGCAGACTGGCCGCGTGAGGCTTTTGATCATGTGGTCGTGATCAACAATGCCTGGCGCATCCGGTCCGACTGGAGTCACTTGATCTATCCGGAAGACTTTCCCGAAGACAGGCGCCCGGCCAAGATCCGGCCGGACCAGTATGTCGTCACCGCCGAGGACTACGTGCCCGCGCAAAACGCCTATGGCGGGTTTGTCTACGCGGGGGGAACCATGGCCTTTACCGCAGGCTACTGGGCGCTGCACGCGCTAAACCCAAGCCGCCTGTGCTATTTCGGCTGTGACATGGTCTATCCGGCAGCAGGGCAGACGCATTTTTACGGGACAGGTACAGCGGATCCGCTGCGGGATGATGTGACGCTGGCAAACCTTCCGGCCAAGGCGCGCCGACTGGAGTATTTCGCGGCCCGTCAGGGATGTGCCATGGTCAATCTCAGCACCAAAGAGAGTGTCTTGCCATATCAGCGACGCACTCTGGACAGGGTGTCCACCGCTCAAGCGTCAGAGTTCTGCCAAGCGGATGTTGCAGAGGCATTGGCTCAGGAAGAGGCGCTTGGCTATCTTGTCCCATCGGGCCGCTACTGGACTGAAATGGACCGTTTTGACTCAGGAGCCATCGCGCGGGTGGATGCCGCATGGTTGCGCTGTTTCGAGCCTGAGCTTGCCATGCTCGGAAGCTGATCCTGCGAATTTCACCCGATCCGGGCAGAACCGCATTGCCGAGCAGGGGCATTCTCTGGCACATGGCGGCTATCACAGACTTGCGGATGGAACGCTTGCCATGGATGCATCGTCGCTCAACCAGGAGAGTTTGCCCGTATCCTCCTATGCGCTGCTGGCGCAGCTGGATGAATGGGGGCTGGCCTACACGCTTTATGAACATGTTCCCCTGCGCACGGTGGAGGATGCCAAAACGGTCGAAGCTGAGATGGAGGTCCCGGGCGTTTCCGCGCTGCGGATCAAGAACCTTTATCTGCGAGATCGGAAGAAACGCAACTATCTGATCTCGGTCGAGCAGGACCGCGAGATCGATCTGAAAGCGCTGGGTCAGGAGATCGGCGCTCCGGGTCTCAGCTTTGGCTCGGCAGATCGGTTGATGGAGTTCCTTGGCATTCGCCCCGGTGCTGTTAGCCCGCTTGCGATGATCACTGGCGTCGAAAAAGGCGTGATCTTCCATTTTGACCGTGCGGTGCAGGACGCGGATGTTATCTGCATGCACCCCCTTGTGAATGACCGCACCGTAGTGATGGCGCGTGCTGACGTGCTGAGCTTTTTCGACCGGATTGGGGTCGATGTGAACTGGATCTGAGAGTGCAGCCTTTCGCGCTCCGCTTTATCTATAAAGGAAGGACATCCTCATGACCGACACCAAACGTATCGTTCTGTCCAGCGATCACGCTGCCATCGACCTGCGGCAGGCTATCGCCAAGCATATCGCCGACAAAGGCTGGGAGGTGGTCGACATCGGGCCAACCACCCCGGAAAGCACCCACTATCCCAAGCACGGTGAAGCTGCTGCCCGCAAGGTTGCCTCGGGCGACTGTGCGCTGGGCATCATCCTGTGCGGCACCGGGCAGGGCATCATGATGGCCGCGAACAAGGTCAAAGGGATCCGCTGTGGCGTCTGCGCCGATCCCTTCTCGGCCCGTATGATCCGCGAGCATAACGATGCAAACATGCTGTCGATCGGGGCCCGGGTGATCGGGGAGTCGCTGGCGCTGGAGATCGTGGATGCCTTCCTCGGGGCAGAATTCGAAGGCGGTCGTCACGGCACTCGCGTGGATATGATCAAGGCGATTGAGGCCTGATTTCTTGTTATCGGCCACCTACAGCAAAGAGCCCCCGAAAGACGGGGGCTCTTTTGGTTCATGGGTGATGGCGCTTGGAGGTGATCAGGCCGCGAGAGTTTCGATCTGGGCTTTCGCTTTGGCAAGCGCCGCGCCTTCGTCGATGGCCAGGGTGTCGGCGGCGACGATCTCAACCTCGGTGATGCCCATGAAGCCAAGCATGTGGCGCAGGTAGCCTGTGGCGAAATCGATGGCCGATCCGGCCTCGGTGCCACCCGACGCGACGGCGATGATGGCGCGCTTGCCTTCCAGAAGACCAACCGGACCCTGATCGGTGTAGGTGAATGTCAGACCGACACGTGCAACCAGATCGATCCAGGCCTTGAGGCCGGCAGGTACCGAAAAGTTGTAGATCGGCGCGCCGATCACCAGGGTGTCGGCCGCTTTCAGCTCCTCAACCAGCGCGTCAGACTGCGCAAGCAGTTGTGTTTGCTCATCGCTGCGCTGGTCGGCCGGGGTGAAGTTGGCATTGATCCATGTCTCATCCAGAAGCGGCAGCGGGGTCGCCAGATCCCGGCGGATCACCTCTGCAGCGCCAAGGCGCTCTACGATCTGAGCGGTCAGGTCGCGGGAGACAGATCCTGCGCGGCGGGCGGAAGAGTCGATGTGCAATACGGTCTTGGTCATTGTGTTTTGTCCTGATCTGAGGTGAAGCTTGAGACAACAGATGCGTTATTGCAATTTTGAACGCAATCGCCGATATTTCACAGAACGTGCGCGATTTTGCACATGTTTGGCGGGTAAGCGCTGTTCTAGGACGGAGAGCTGGATGGAAAATTGGGATGAAGTGCGCACGGCCTATCAGGTCGCGCGCATGGGCACAGTCAGCGGTGCGGCCGAAGTGCTGGGCGTTCATCACGCCACAGTCATCCGCCATATCGACGCGATCGAGGCGCGCCTCGGCGTCAAGCTGTTCCAGCGCCATGCCCGCGGGTATACGCCGACTGAAGCGGGGCAGGACCTCTTGCGGGTCGCACAGACCACGGATGATCAGTTCAGCCAGCTGGCCGGGCGGCTCAAAGGGCAGGGGGACGAGGTGACAGGCGAGCTTGTCGTCACCTCGCTGTCATCGATGTCTCATCTATTGGTGCCCGTTCTGACCGAGTTCCAGAAGATGCATCCCGGTCTGATCATCCGCTACCTGACCGGAGAGCGTCTGTTCCGCCTGGAGTATGGCGAGGCCCATGTGGCACTGAGGGCCGGAAATGCGCCGGATCAGCCCGACAACGTGGTGCAGCCCTTTCTCAGCCAGCGGATCGGTATGTTTGCCACCACTGACTACGTCGATCAATATGGCGCACTGAAAGGAGTGGAGGATCTGCCCAATCACCGCTTTGTCAGCAGCGACAATGAAAACAGCCGCGCCTCTTTCTATCGGTGGCTGCGAGAGCATACGACACCCGAGACGATCATGTTCCGCTGCACCGACGGGATTGCCATGCAGGAGGCGGTGCTGGCCGGGGCAGGGATAGGTTTCCTGTCTCTGTGGGAGGCGGCGCGCCACGATAACCTGGTGCAGATGATGGAGCCTTTGAAAGAGTGGGAAGGCAGTCTGTGGCTCGTCACTCATGTGGATCTGCATCGCACGAACAAAGTGCAGAGCTTCCTCAAATTCCTGAAAGAGAGGTCCAAGGAATGGGTGGCCTGACGCCGGCCCTCAGGGGACATCTGGCCATGCTCTTGTTCTCCGCGCTGGTGGCTGGGTCCTTTTCGCTTGGCGTGATGGTGGCCAACGAAATCGCACCCGCTGCGCTCAACGCGGCACGATTTGCCTTGGCGGCGATTATCATTGGCGCGGTCGCCCTTGGAACCCGCAAGTTTCGCGCCAGCCATTTTCACGCGCCCTGGCGCTTTTTGGTGCTGGGGGGCCTGTTTGCGGCCTATTTTGTGCTGATGTTCTATGGCCTTCAGACGGCCGATCCGGTCAGCGCCTCGGCCGTCTTCACCCTCACACCCGTGATGAGTGGGCTTTTCGGCTGGTTCCTTTTGCGGCAGGTGACTACTCCGCGCATGGCTCTGGCGCTGGCGATCGGGGCGACCGGCGCGCTATGGGTGATCTTCCGCGCCGATTGGTCCGCCTTTGTCGCATTCGAGATCGGACAAGGGGAGATGATCTATTTCCTTGGCTGTGTGTCTCATGCGATCTACACGCCAATGGTGCGCAAGTTGAACCGGGGTGAGCCTGCTGTGAGTTTTACCTTTGGCATGCTGATCGCAGGCGCGGTGATCCTGACTATCTTTGGCTGGGGAGATATCCGCGCAACCCCTTGGCTTCACCTGCCCTGGATCGTCTGGATCGGACTGTTCTATCTCGCGATCTTTGCCAGCGCAGCGACCTTTGTTCTGCTGCAGTTTGCGACGTTGCATCTGCCCTCGGCCAAGGTGATGGCCTATACCTACCTGACGCCCAGCTGGGTGATTGTCTGGGAGGTGGCCTTGGGACGCCCGGTGCCTTCGGGGCTGCTGTTTGTCGGCATCGCCCTTACGGTGATCGCATTGGTGTTGCTGCTGGAGGATGACGCAAAACCGGCTCGCGCCCCAACCTGATCGCGCCTATTCCTGCGCCTCTGCCTCTTCGCCATCCAGCTCGGACGCAAGGAAGCGTTCAAAGGCATCGAGATTCACCGGCTCGAACTGGCCAAAACCCTGCATCCAGACCGATGCGCCGCGCAGCGCGTCCGGTTGCAGCTTGCACCATTTCACCCGGCCCCGCTTTTCCTGCGCGATGAGGCCAGCGCGGGTCAGGATGGTAAGATGCTTGGAAATGGCCGCGAGCGACATCTCGAATGGTTCAGCCACGTCCGTGACCGCCATGTCATCTTCAAGAAGCATGGTCAGGATCGCCCGCCGTGTAGGGTCGGCGAGTGCAGAAAAGACGGTGTCGAGGGTGCCGCTCATGGCTGATACTCCTAAAGGGCAGGAAGCGGGTCGACAATCCTGCAAAAGCTGCGATGGATCCGTCCAAGGCATTTTGAAGGAGCAGTCGGCATGGCGTTGCGTTATTGGGCGGTGATTTTCACTCTGGGTATCGGCTGGGGCATGTCGTTCATGTTCAACGCCATACTGCTGCGCGAGCTGGGTCCTCTGTCTGTGTCCATGGGGCGGGTCGGGTTTGGTGCGTTGGGCTGCTGGATCTACGTGCTGGCAGCTCGCAAGACCGTTCCAGTCAATGTATGGCGCTGGCTGGCCCTGTTTGGCTTCGGTGCGCTCAGCTATGCCGGGCCATTTGCTTTTTACGCGCTGGGTCAGCAGCATATCGCCAGTGGCGTGGCGGGTATCGTCAACGCGACCACACCGGCCCTTGCGGTTGTGGTATCCCACTTCTGGCCTGGTGGTGAGCGGGCCACAGTGCTGAAGTCTATGGGGGTATTCTGTGGGTTCCTGGGCATTGTTCTGTTGTCGCTGCCGATCCTGGAGAGCGGCCAATCCTCGGAAGTTTGGGCGGTGCTGATCACCCTGTGTGCGCCATTGTGTTATGCCTTTTCTGTCAATATCGCGCGCAGCTTTCGGGATATGGAGCCGGTCGTGTTGGTGGCTATCGCGCTGACCGGGTCGACTGCGGCTATCGCGCCGGTGGCGTTATGGAGCGAGGGGGTACCGATCATCACGCGAATAGAGACCTGGGCATCGCTGGTGATGATCGGCTTTGTTCTGACCTCAGCGGCCTTCATTGCGTTCTACTGGGTCCTGCCTAAGGTGGGACCAACCAACATCACCTTGCCCACGCTGATCGCACCGGTGTCGGCGTTGTTTCTTGGCACTTGGATCTTGGGGGAGACCTTACTCGCAGAGCACCTGTGGGGGATGGCAGCGATCCTTTTGGGGCTGCTGCTGATTGACGGACGGATCCTGCGCTGGCGGCTGACAAAACCGCCCGTCTACTAAAATCAACCCTTCGGTTGAATATGGATTCCAGCAAGCTTTGGTGCTCACGGCCCCTGCGGCAGAGCGGCGCGGTCGGCTGACGTAGTATAAGTATCGTTTGAAAACAGAGACTTGATCCACTATTGAATCTTGCATCCTTGCAATTGACTCCTTCGCCTCTTGGCCTTAGCACGCTGCCTAGGAATTCGCGTGAGGATGGCGCCCGTGACCGATGATGACCAAAAGCAGCGCATGGCGCAGCTGGAGGCCAGACTGGCGGAGGCGCGTAAGGCCCAAGAGCCCAAGCCGCGCGCGGATGAACACTACTCCCTGGCCAACCAGGCCTGGCGGATGGTGGTCGAATTGGTGGCCGGTCTCGGGATCGGCTTTGGCATCGGATACGGGCTGGACCAGCTGTTTGGAACCCTGCCCATCTTCATGGTGCTGTTCATATTGCTGGGGCTTGCCGCCGGGGTGAAGACGATGCTTCGCACGGCGCAGGAGATCCAGAACGAGAAACTGGCCGAAGAGGCCGACAAAAATGCGCAAGACCGGGACTGACCTCCAACGGGCAGCTTTCGGCGACAGGAGACACGGACAGATGGGCAAGATTTTCTTTTTCGCGGCACTGGCGCTGGTCATCGTCTCAGGGTTCGTTTTCGCGCCCGAGCATGCTGAGCTGGCGATCCACCCGATGGATCAGTTCAAGGTCGCGCCGCTGTTCGGCGATCACATCGCGTGGTACACCCCGACCAACGTGACCCTGTGGATGGGCCTGGCGATCGTCGCAGTGTTTGCCCTGCTGGTTCTGGGTTCCTCGCGCCGCGCCATCGTGCCGAGCCGCGCACAGTCGGTTGCGGAACTGGCCTATGGCTTCATCTACAAGATGGTTGCGGACGTTGCCGGCAAGGACGGTGTGAAGTTCTTCCCCTACATCATGACTCTGTTCATGTTCATCGTGATGGCGAACTTCCTGGGCCTGATCCCCGGCTCCTTCACCACCACCTCGCACATTGCCGTGACCGCCGTTCTGGCCGCGCTGGTCTTCTTCACCGTGACCATCGTCGGTTTCGTCAAGAATGGCGCCGGTTTCCTCGGCCTGTTCTGGGTGTCGAGCGCGCCGCTTCCGCTGCGCCCCATCCTGGCCATCATCGAGCTTATTTCCTACTTCGTGCGCCCCGTCAGCCACAGCATTCGTCTTGCTGGTAACGTCATGGCTGGCCACGCGGTTCTGAAGGTATTCGCAGGTTTTGCCGCCGCTCTGGGCGCGTTCAGCTTCCTGCCGATCTTTGCCATCACCGCAGTATACGCTCTCGAGGTTCTTGTGGCCTTCATCCAGGCCTATGTGTTCACCATCCTGACCTGCGTGTACCTCAAGGACGCACTGCACCCGAGCCACTAAGGCAGGATAGCCCCCTCATCCGGGCGGGCCAGGTGGCCCTCCCGCGACCCTAAATCACCAATTCCATCGTAAGGAGAGAAATCATGGAAGGCGATATCGCACAACTCGGTCAGTTCATCGGCGCAGGCCTGGCAGCAATCGGTTCCGGCGCAGCCGCAATCGGTGTGGGCCACGTTGCTGGCAACTTCCTGGCAGGCGCTCTGCGCAACCCGTCGGCAGCTGCCGGCCAGACCGCAACCCTCTTCATCGGCATCGCGTTTGCAGAAGCCCTGGGCATCTTCTCGTTCCTGGTCGCTCTGCTGCTGATGTTCGCTGTCTAAGACCTCAGGAACCTCAATCCTTACGGCCGGGCGGTGCGAAACCTCGCGCTGCCCGGTGTAACGGCAAGTTCCCAAGGAGAACGACATGGCATCAAATACGCAAGAGGCAGCCCACGGCGGCGGCTCCGCTATGCCGCAACTGGATTTCTCGACCTTCGGAAACCAGATTTTCTGGCTCGCCGTTGCGCTGGTCGTGATCTACCTCATCCTGTCGCGCGTAGCCCTGCCCCGGATTGCGGCGGTACTGGCTGAACGCCAGGGAACGATCACCAATGACCTCGCCGCGGCTGAAGATCTGAAAGCCAAGGCGGTCGAGGCCGAAAATGCATATAACAAGGCCCTGGCCGACGCCCGCGCCGAGGCGCAGCGTATCGCTGCCGAGGCCCGCGCTGAAATTCAGGCCGATCTGAACGAAGCCATCGCCAAGGCGGATGCGCAGATCGCCGACAAGGCCGCCGTGTCTGAAAAGGCGATTGCCGAAATCAAGGCCGGTGCGCTGGAAAGCGTCAAGACCGTGGCCAACGACACTGCTGAGGCGCTGGTTGCAGCCCTGGGCGGCAAGGCTGACGCAAAAGCCATCTCGGCTGCGGTCGACGAGCGGATGAAAGGATAAGGACATGCGCACAGTACTGGCAATTGCCCTGACCCTTGGCGCCACGTCGCCTGCTTTTGCTGCCGGTGGTGGCATGGATCTGTCCAACACCAATCTGGTTGTTGCGCTGGCCTTCATCCTGTTCATTGGCATCCTGCTCTATGTCAAGGTCCCGACCTTGATCGGCGGCCAGCTCGACGCGCGCGCTGAAGGCATCCAGAAAGAGTTGGACGAAGCCCGCGCTCTGCGTGAAGAGGCTCAGACCATTCTGGCCTCTTATGAGCGCAAACAGCAGGAAGTTCAGGCCCAGGCGGATCGCATCGTGGCAGCGGCCCGTGAAGACGCTGAAAAAGCGGCTGCCGAGGCCAAGGTCGATCTGGAAAAGTCGATTGCGCGCCGTCTGGCCGCAGCCGAAGAGCAGATCGCATCCGCCGAGGCTTCGGCCGTAAAGGAAGTCCGCGATCAGGCGATCACCATCGCCGTTGCAGCCGCCGATCAGGTGATTGCAAAGCAGATGACCGCGACCGAAGCGAACAAGCTTATCGACGCAGCCATCGCGGATGTGGACGCCAAGCTGCACTGAACCGCATCAGATCTTATATCCAAAAAGAACCCGGCCCAGGCGGCCGGGTTTTTTTGTGGCAGCGAGCAGAGCACGGCCTCTAGTCCTTATGGATAGTTATCCTCACCGAAGGGTACATTCGCTTGGGCTTTGGTGCTACTGCCGGGGTGGCCAAAGTGGGATACACTCCAATGAACTAATAGTCATGGAGGTCCGATATGCTCCAAACAGCACCCCGTGAGGCATGCGCCTGCGACGGCCCTCTGGGATCTGCGTTTGAAGGGCTCAGTGTCAAACCGCCCGTCTGCGCAAACGGAACTGGGCGTGTGATTGCAACCTATTGCATTGGGAAACTGACCGGCGGCCGCGAGAGCAAGCGTAGTGCGACTGTGAATGGATATGACTTTTTGCCGGATTTCTCACAAGCCTGATCTCCGACAGAGCCCACAAGCCCATCGTAACCCCGCTTTCACTCCGACTCGCTAATATGACGCTCAAGTGAATATTGCAGAGGCACGGGCGTGAGTATGGAAGATCTGGACAAGCAGATCAAAGACGCAATGGGGGCGCATGGGTGCTGGAAACAGCAGTTGAAAGACGCCGTTGCGCATGGACGCCTCAGAGATCCAGCCGAGCACATCTCGCGCGACGATCTCTGCAGCTTTGGAAAATGGCTGCAGGATTTGCAAGCCGACCCGGAAACAAGTTCTTCTCCCGAATATGCCGCTGTTGTTGCTGCCCATGCGCGGTTTCACAAGGCTGCGGGCCATGTTGCCAAATGCGTGGAGAATGGTTTGGGGGATACGGCCTCGGAACTCCTGAACGGGCCAGATTTTCAGAAGATATCGGCAAGCTTGGGCAAAGCGATGATCGATTGGCGCAAGAGCCTGAAATAGCCGATAGCGAAAGATTCCGCTCAGGACTTGCTTTTCTCATGTTCAAGACGCTGGCGTGCCACGTCGGCATTCCGCTCGGCCCGTTGATGGTCCATCAGCGCCTGTTTGACATAGTCCAAGTGCTGTTCGACTGCGTTGCGGGCCGCGGCCGGGTCGCGGGCTTGCAGAGCGGTGTTGATGGCACGATGCTGCTCCAGGATCGCCTCGTAAGTGGTGTATTGCTGGAACATGACCTTCCGATTGTAAAATACGCCTTCCCGCAACAGGTCGATCATTGATCGCATCATGTGCAGCATGATGACGTTATGGCTGGCATCCATGATGGCCGAATGAAATTGCGCATCAAGTTGGGCCGCCTCTTCGGACTCCGCTGGATTTCCTGCGGCTTCCATCTTGTCGAAAATGGTCTGGATCACCTTGAGATCATCATCCGACCCAAGCCGCGCGGCCCGTTCCGCCGCCAGCCCTTCCATGTCGCGCCTGAATGACAGGTAATCAAAGACCGCCTCATCGTGGCTCGAAAAGAGCTGCACCAACGCAGGGGAAAAGGCCGAGCCGAGGACATCTCCCACAAAGACCCCGGACCCCGCCTTGGAGGCCAGAAGACCCCGCTCCTGCAGTTCAGCAATCGCTTCACGCAGGGACGGGCGGGAAACGCCAAGGCGTTCGGCAAGCTCCCGTTCTGGCGGAAGACGCTCTCCCGGCGACAGGACGCCGCGCAGGATCAGCTGCTCGATCTGACGCACGACTGAGGTGGAGAGCTTTTCAGGCTGAACTTTTTGAAAGGGCATCTTGGTCTCTGGCCTTGCGTCTTTTTGGTGAAAGAGCGGTCTGGATTGGTCAAATCATATGACCACAGCCCGTGCAAGCCCGCAAGCGCTTCGCAATATATGCAAAGCATGGATCACTATTCTGTAATAAAAGGTCAGCTTTATTGACTTAAAAGCCAGAATCATACTCTCTGGAACGACTCGTATCCGGGAGACCGCCATGTCATTGAAAGAGATTTTTGCCAGCCGCGCGTTGCGCATGAAGGCCTCGGAAATCCGGGAGTTGCTCAAGCTGCTGGACCAGCCAGGTATTCTGTCCTTCGCCGGGGGCATCCCGGATCCGGCCCTGTTCCCCACCGATGCTTTTGGAGTGGCCTTTCAGCAGGCCTTATCCGGTGATCGGCAAGCACAGTCCCTGCAGTATTCTGTCAGCGAGGGTTATCTGCCCTTGAAGGAATGGATCGTCGATCGCATGGCGCGGCTTGGGGTCGCTTGCACACCAGACAACATCCTGGTCACGTCCGGCTCGCAGCAGGCGCTCGACTACCTCGGAAAGCTGTTCCTCTCGCCCGGCGATACCGCCCTGGTGACGGCGCCGACGTATCTGGGTGCCCTAGCTGCCTTCAACGCCTATGAGCCGAGATACGACCAGCTCAGTCTCGAGGGCAACCGCACCGTCCAAAGCTACCGGGACGAAGCTGGCGCGGTGAAAAGTGAGATCAAATTCGCCTACCTGTCCTCGGATTTTGCCAACCCCACCGGACAGACCGTCAGCAGCGCGGCGCGCGCGCGCCTTCTGGACATGGCCGAGGATCTGGACTGCGCTGTGATCGAAGACGGTGCCTATCAGGACCTGCGCTATGATGGCGACCCGGTGTTGCCGATCCTCGCAATGGAATTGTCCCGGAAAGGATCTATCGAAGACTGTCGAACGGTCTACTGCGGTTCGTTTTCCAAGACGCTCTCGCCCGGGCTGCGTGTCGGCTGGGTAGTTGCGGCCAAGCCGGTGATTTCACAAATGGTGCTAATCAAACAGGCGGCCGACCTGCACTCTGCGACGGTGAACCAGATGGCCGTGAATACCGTTGCGCGGCAGATATTTGACAGCCACGTGGAGACCGTGCGCAGGGCATATAAAGAACGCCGCGATGCAATGCTGGGCGCGCTCCAGCAGCATATGCCGTCCGGTGTACACTGGACCCGGCCCGAGGGTGGCATGTTCGTCTGGGTCACTCTCCCGGCAGGTATCGACAGTGCGGAGTTGTTGGCGCGAACGCTCGAGACTGTGAAGGTGGCCTTTGTGCCAGGACAGGCTTTCTTTGCCGATGGTGGCGGCGCAAACACACTGCGGCTCAGTTTTTCGGTGCTGGATGAAGCCGAAATCGAGGAGGGGATCGCGAGGCTGGGGCGTTTGATATCGGATGTTCTATCGGCGCCGGCGTGGACTCGGCAGCAGGCGGCCCAGATGGTATGATGTGCCTCTGATCCGCTCTTGTCGGAGCGGGGTTTGAGATGAGGCCGCCCATGCGCGCTGTGATCATTGCCTTGTGTTGTTTGCCAATGGGCTGCGCTGTGCCCAGCTCTCATTTTCAGGGAATTGAGCCTGTGCGTGTGACGGTCGAAGGCAGCACCTTCGATCTGCGGCGACGGGGAACACTGGTTGAAGCCATCCGTGTGAACCCGCAGTACGCGCCTCGTCTTGGCCCCCTGCGGCAAAGAGCCAGCCGCGCAATGGCGCTGGCCAGCGGCTGTGACGTGGATTGGGTTATGGGGGATCAGGCAGTTTTATTGGGGCGTCTGAGCTGCCCGTAAGGCCTTTGTCGGCCCACAGCGGCCATGATGAAGGGGTTATCCACAAGATATAGTGGCCCTGGGCTGCCATCTTGCCTGATTTGGGGGCTGCGGCGTTGACTCATAGCCTTAGAACCTGCTGAGATTTCGGGCACAAGAATCACAAAGGGGCAGCTTTGCGTTTTTCCAAACTCAGGCTCAACGGTTTCAAAAGCTTTGTCGATCCGACTGATCTGATCATCGCGGATGGGCTGACCGGCGTTGTCGGGCCCAATGGCTGTGGCAAGTCGAACCTTTTGGAAGCGCTGCGCTGGGTTATGGGAGAGACGCGCGCCCGCGCCATGCGCGGTGGCGGCATGGAGGACGTGATCTTTGCCGGCACCTCTTCCCGGTCGGCGCGCAACTTCGCCGAGGTGAGCCTGCAGATCGACAACAGCGACCGGCTGGCACCTTCGGGGTTCAACGACAGTGATCAGTTGGAGATCGTACGCCGCATCACCCGTGATGTGGGCAGTGCCTACAAATCCAACGGCAAGGATGTGCGCGCGCGCGATGTGCAGATGCTGTTTGCCGATGCCTCGACAGGCGCGCACTCGCCCGCGCTGGTGCGGCAGGGACAGATTTCCGAGTTGATCAACGCCAAGCCCAAGGCCCGTCGGCGGATCCTGGAGGAAGCGGCGGGGATCTCTGGCCTCTATCAGCGTCGCCATGAAGCCGAGCTGAAGCTCAAGAACACCGAACAGAACCTGTTGCGCGTTGACGATGTGATCGAACAACTGGCCGGGCAATTGTCGCAACTGGCGCGGCAGGCGAAACAGGCGCAGCGCTACCGTGACATAGGTGAGAAACTGCGCCTTGCCGAGGGCATGTTGCTTTATCGCCGCTGGCGCGAGGCAGATGATGCCCGCCAGGCTGCGGAGGAAGACCTGCGCATTCGCATTACACAGGCGGCCAAGGCCGAAGCGCTGAGTCGTGCCGCGGGTGAAAAACGCGCCAGGGACGAAGAGGCCCTGCCGCCCCTGCGTGAAGAAGAGGCCATCGCGGCTGCGATCCTGCAGCGGCTTGTGGTCCAGCGCGATGCGCTGAGCGATCAGGAGACGCAGGCACGGCAGGCGATCGAGCGGCTGACCTCTCGCATCCAGCAGCTTGGCAATGACATCGAACGCGAGGGCGGTCTGAACCGTGACGCCGGAGAGACCATCGAACGCCTCGAATGGGAGCAGCGCGAGCTGGCCAAGGCCAGCGAAGGGCACGACGACCGACTTTCCGAAGCGGCCGAGCTGGCGCGTGATGCGGGGCAGATCCTTGAGGCACGCGAAGAGCACCTGTCGCAGGTGACCGAGGATGTGGCCCGTCTTGCAGCGCGTCACCAGTCTGCTCGTCGTTTGGTTGAGGATTGCCAGCGGGCGCTGACCCGGGCGAGCGAGGAGGGAGAGAAATCTCGTGCCGCGCAGGAGATGGCACAGGAGGCGCTTGAACAGTCCCAAGAGCGGTTTGAGGCTGCTGTTGCCGCCGAGGAAGACGCCCGCGAAGCAGCAGAAGCAGCCGAAGACGCTCTGGCTGCTGCCGATGAGCTACGCACCGATACTCAGGAGCGTGAGACCGAGGCCCGCTCGCAGCGTTCCGAAGCCGAAGGAGAGCTGGGCACCCTGCGTGCCGAGGTCACCGCGCTTGCCAAACTGGTGGAGCGGGACACGGCCGAGGGTGGTCAGATTCTTGATGAGCTGAGCGTGACACCTGGCTATGAGAAGGCTCTGGGTGCGGCTCTGGCTGACGATCTGCGCGCGCCTTTGGCGGATGTAGACGGCCCGACGGGTTGGGTCACGCTTGCTGGCTATGACCGGGATGCACCCTTGCCGGATGGAGTTGAGCCGCTGGCGAAATACGTCTCAGGGCCAGAGGCTCTGGCGCGACGCATTGGTCAGATCGGCCTTGTCGAAGGGGATGCTGCGCGCGGTTTGCAGGCGCATTTGAAGCCGGGACAGCGGCTTGTCACGCTTGAAGGGGACCTCTGGCGCTGGGATGGTTATCGCGCATGGGCCGAGGATGCGCCCAGTGCCGCGGCCCTACGGCTTGAGCAGCTCAACCGGCTGGAAGCGCTGAAGCAGGATCTTGAGCGGGTTGGCGCTCGCGCCGACGGCGCCCGTGCGGCCCATGAGACGTTGCTACGCAAACTGGAAGAGGTTTCTCAGGCGGACCAACTGGCACGCCAGGCCCGCCGCGCAGCCGATCAGCGCGTCGCGGATGCCGCTCGCGCACTGAGCCGCGCCGAGGCCGAACGCAATATGGCTGAGGGTAAGCTGGAAACCCTTGGGATCGCAGTGGCCCGCCATGATGAAGACGCCATGGCCGCGCGCCTGCAACTGAGTGAGGCGGAAAAGGCTTTGTCCGAACTTGGCGATCTCGATGAGGCGCGCAGCCTTGTCGAGGAGATCAAGCAGCAGGTCGAGGCGGCCCGGATTACCATGCTGACGCATCGCTCGTCTCATGACGAGCTGCGCCGCGAGGGCGAGGCGCGCACCAAACGTGCGCAGCAGGTCACCAAGGAACTGTCGGGCTGGCGTCATCGGCTGGAGACCGCAGAGCGGCGGATTGAAGAACTGGCCGAGCGGCGTGAGGCGTCGCAGGAGGAGCTGGAAGACGCCCATGCGGTCCCTGCCGAGATTTCCGAAAAGCGCGAAGAGCTGAACGAAGCCATTGAAGAGGCCGAGGCCCGCAAGGCGACAGCCACGGATGCGCTGGTCGCTGCCGAAGGTGTGCTGCGCGAGGCGGTTCAGGCCGAACGCGACTGCGAGCGCCTCGCGTCAGAGGCACGCGAGGCGCGTGCAGGCTCCGAGGCACGGTTTGAAGCCGCGCGGGAAACCGTGGCCCATGCCGCCGAGCGGATCTCCGAGGAACAGCATTGCGCTCCGCAGGCTTTGCTTGAACAGCTCGATACAGACCCGGATCAAATGCCCTCGGCTGAGGTGCTGGAGGCGGAGGTGTCCCGTCACAAGCGACAGCGCGATGCGCTTGGGGCGGTGAACCTGCGCGCCGAAGAGGATGCCCGCGAAATCCAGACGGAACACGATGAGCTGGTCTCGGAAAAGCATGATCTGGAAGAGGCGGTAAAGACACTGCGCAGTGGCATTGCCAGCCTCAACCGCGAAGGGCGCGAGCGGCTGCTGACGGCGTTTGAACAGGTCAACGCCAGTTTCGCCATGCTGTTCACCCATCTTTTCGGTGGCGGCGAGGCGAATCTGGTGATGGTCGAAAGCGACGATCCCCTGGATGCAGGGCTTGAGATCATGTGCCAGCCGCCGGGCAAGAAACTGTCAACGCTGTCGTTGCTCTCAGGCGGCGAGCAGACGCTCACGGCCATGGCGCTGATCTTTGCGGTCTTCCTGTCCAACCCGGCACCGATCTGTGTGCTGGACGAGGTGGACGCGCCGCTGGATGATGCCAATGTCACCCGGTTCTGTGATCTTCTGGACGAGATGTGCCGCCAGACAGACACGCGCTTTCTAATCATCACCCACCACGCCGTGACCATGGCGCGCATGGACCGGCTGTTCGGCGTCACCATGCAGGAAAAGGGCGTCAGCCAGCTAGTCTCGGTTGATCTGAAGAAGGCCGAAGCCCTGGTGGCGTGACGCATTTGCCGACCTTGGGTTCTGTCCTGAGCCAAGAGAGAGGAAACTCCCCCTTACATGATTGGGGAATTTCTTGTGCCAAGGACAGTCGAAGCTTAGTCTTTGAACAAAGTCCAAAGGAGAGCCCTCATGCATCTAGCGAAACCCCTTGCCGCGACCCTTTTGTTGTGCCCCTTGGCGGCGCAGGCTGAAAACGTCTATGCGTCGGATGGGCAGAGCTTGGCGCGGTTCTTCCTTGAGGAAGGTGCTGAGGTTGAAACTACAACCGACAACGTGGGCGATCCCAAACTGCGCGTCGATTACTACGGCAGCGAGTTCTCGGTCTATTACTACGGCTGTGAGGACAACAGGAACTGTGATGCGGTGCAGTTCTTCTCTGGCTACCAGACCGATGGGGCCGTACGGCTCTCCACGATCAACGAATGGAACATGGAGAACCGCTTTGCCCGCAGCTATGTTTCTGCCGAAGGCTCCGCCCGGATCGAAATGGACATTTTCATGGGGCGCGACGGAATAAGCGCCGATGACTTCGCCCGCCAAGTGTCCATGTGGTCGCGCGCCATGAAGGACTTTGAAGAGTTCATCGGCTGGTAAGCCGAGGCACAAAAGAGTTTTGTTCAGGTCAGGGCGGCGTCACCAGATCGTGACACCTCCCTGCGGCGTATCCGGGGTAGGATACGTGAATGAGACGTAATCTTGTTGCATCAATCCTGTTTCTCTGTCCGGTCAGTGTTCTTGCTGCGGACTGGACGTTGCGCCAGACGGATCGGCCTTTTGACGCGGATGAACTTGCGGCTCTGCCGGGGCAGTCGTTTGTCTTTTATGATGACGGAGAGGCGGCTTTCGGCGCCAACGGAGCCTACTCGTACACCTATTCGGCCGCAAATGGCGGAGGCACCCGTTGGGGCAGCTATAACCTGGCACCGGACGGAAGCGTCTGCATCGATTTCGTGAACGGTTTTTCTCGCTGCGATCTTTATGTTCACAGCGGAAATCGCGTGGTGCTGATTACCGAAACAGGAGAGCGTTATCCCGTTCGTTAGAGCCGGTTGAGCAGCGTTGGAGTGGGCCAGGCGTCGGCTGGCAGGCCAAGGCGTTTCTGTTCCGCTTGCACCGCGATCCGGGTTTTGGCGCCAAGAATGCCGTCGATATCGCCCACGTCATGGCCCATGGCCCGGAGTTTTGTTTGCAGCTGCTTCATCTGCGCGCCGCTCAGCCCCTGATCGGGCTTTCCGGCGTCATAAACCGCCGCGCCTTCCAGCCGGGTGGCGAAATAGGCGGCGGTCATCACATAGGTAAAGCTCTGGTTCCATTCGAAATAGACGTCGAAATTGGGATAGGCGAGGAAGGCAGGCCCCTTGTGCCCCTGTGGCAGGATCAGCGAGGCCGGTGTTGCCGGATCCGGCAGCTGCCCTTCCCGCGGGGCAACGCCCATACGGGACCAGTCGGTGACGGGCAGCTTTTGCGCAGGCCCGGTGAGCGACAGATCGATGCCGTTGGGCAAGCGCACTTCCTGTATCCATGGCTCGTTCGGGCGCCAGCCTAGGTGAGACAGCATCTTGGCCCCGGACATCAGCGCATCGGGGGCTGAGGTCTTGAGTGTCACATGGCCATCGCCATCCGCATCAACGCCATTGTCGAGGATGTCGCGGGGCAGCATCTGCACCATGCCGATCTCTCCGGCCCAGGCGCCGGTGGTGCGGGCGGGGTCAAAATCGCCATGGGAGAACAGCTCAAGTGCGGCAAAGATCTGCGGGCGGAACAGCGCGGGGCGGCGGCAGTCATGGGCCAGCGTCACCAGCGCGTTGCGGGTGTTGAAATCCCCCTGGAAAGCACCGTAGTCGGTCTCAAACGCCCAAAAGGCCAGAAGGACACCGCGATCAATGCCATAGGTGTTTTCGATCCGCCGGAAGATGCTGTCGTATTTCTTCGACATGGTCCGGCCGCGGTCGATCCGGTTCTGGGAAATGAGGCGGCGCGAAAACTCGATGAAGGGCTTTTGGAATACCCCTTGTGCCCGGTCCGCGCGCAGAACCTTGGGGTCCTGTTGGGTGCCTTTGAAAAAGGCGTTCACGGTGGCGGGGTCAAACCCGGCGGTGACGGCCTCCTGTTTCAGTCCTTTCACGAAATCGGAGAAACTGCCGCCGCATTGCGCCATGGCGCCCACAGGGAACAACACGGATGCGGCAAGGGAAAGGGCCAGTTTACGCATGCGTTCGGTGTCCTTTCTAGACAGAAGGCGCCATCAAGAAACCGTATCAAGAGGCTTTGTCCCCTTGTGTGCTAGAAGAACGCCGCGATAGCAACCGTCAGCACGAGGCCAAGGCTCCAGGTTTTCCAGAGCATTTCGGCGCAGCGGCGGATTGCGTGCGCATCAGCGCTTTTGGCACCACTCTCATTCACCCAGGGGAAATCACGCATTTCGCCATCGTAGGATCTCGGCCCTGCCAGCGCGACCTGAAGGGCGCGGGCCATTGCGGCTTCGGGCCAGCCTGCATTGGGAGAGCGGTGCTGTTTGGCATCTGCCGCAATGGCAGGCCAGTCGTGCAGGACGCCGCCGCTGGCCGCGATCAGCACGGCAGTCAGCCGGGCAGGGATCAGGTTCAGAAGATCGTCAAGCCGCGCGGCAGCCCAGCCAAAGTCCTCATATCGCGCGGTGCGGTAGCCGATCATGCTGTCGGCGGTGTTGATCATCTTGTAGGTGATCAGCCCAGGCAAGCCGCCCAGCAGGAACCAAAACACGGGTGCAACCACACCGTCCGACATGTTTTCCGCACCGCTTTCGATGGCCGAACGCGCCACTTGCGGGCCGGTCATATCGGCAGTATCCCGGCTGACGATCATCGCCACGGCATCCCGTCCGCCCTGCAGCCCGCCCCGCAGGCCATGAACCACGGCCATGAGGTGCTCCACCAAAGAGCGCTGGGCGATAAGGATCGCGGCCACGATGATTTCGACAATCGGCCCTAGCAGGGAGAGCAGCGCGCCAATGATCAGGCCCGCTGCGACAAGAACCAGCACCGCCACCACACCCTTGGTGCGGCGGCCGCTGCCAGAATTCAATCGCGCGTCCAAGGCTTTGACCAGCTGCCCCATCACAGCGGCAGGGTGCGGCAGGTGATCCCAGAGCCAGCGTGGCTCTCCGAACATAGCATCCAGGATCAGCGCGAGAGACAAAATGGCCGCCGTGCTCATAGGGCCGCCTCCAAACGCTCCCAGCCGTGATCTGGTGGCAGGCCTAGGCGCAGGTAGTTGGACGAATAGGGGAAGATGCGGCTCCAGAGATGGGCGCGAGCAAGCCGATCCTGCCAGGCGGCCGCATCGTCCACATGATAAAGCCGGAACAGATCCGTTCCCCCGGCAAGGTCTGCGCCCTTGGGCAGAACCATCGCGTCCAGGCGTTTTGCATCCTCTGCCAGCCTCTTGCGCGTCTCGGCGGCCCAAGCAGGATCTGACAGCGCCTTGATGCCGGTTTTCAGCGCTGGACCCGATACCGCCCATGGTCCTTGCAGATCCGAAAGTTGAGAGATCAAAGCGGGATCCCCAATGGCAAACCCAAGCCGCAGACCTGCCAGCCCCCAGAATTTTCCAAAACTTTTCAAGACCAGTGTTCCGGGCTGATCGGCAAGGTGAATGAGGCTTTGCTCCGGGCAGACATCGCAAAAACTCTCGTCAATGATGCGCAACGGTGCGGTCAGTTCATCGGCTTTCCAGAGGCGTCCATCCGGGTTGTTCGGGTGTACGGCGACGCAGGCCTCTGCTGGTTCGCATTCGGCCATGCGCCAGCCTTGTGCCTGAAAGGCCGCGGCATGTTCATTGTAGGTCGGCGTATCAATCCTGACCCAGCGGGCGTCCGCAAGGGCCGGGGCCAGGGCAATCAGTGCGGAGGCCCCCGGCGCGCCAAGGATGGACGCACCATGCGGAACCTTCCAGAAGTGGCGGGCTGCGTTGTGCAAGTCATCCGAAACGGCGGTATCTGGAAGGGCGGACCAATCGTTCGAAGAAAAGTCGGGCAATGGGTAAGGGACTGGATTTATACCGGTCGAAAGATCAATCCAGTCAGAACGTGCCCCGCCGTATGTGGCCACCGCAGCCGACAGGTTTCCGCCGTGATCCCTTACTGGAGCCTGCGATTGCAGATCGCCGGTTGCCATGTTTTTCGCCGCCATTTGAGGCCCTGACCTGTAAAAAGCATCGATCCGTCGGTGCCGGACGAGAGCCGTATGAAACAGGTCAGGTGATAAAGCAACCGGTCCTTGCAATCAGGGCGGGAAATGAAGGAGAGAAACTCATAAAAAGTAGGGAATTCCTTAACTTCTCCCGTGTGGAGCCTCCCAATCGATCAGCGGGTTGATCGGCAGGATGCGGCTCGGATTGATGGTATCGTGGCTGTAGTGGTAGTGGCGCACGATATGGTGCATGCCAATTGTCTCTTTGATGCCCGGCCACTGGTATAGCTCGCGCGTATAGGCCCAGAGGTTTGGATAGTCGATCAGCCGTTTACGATTACACTTGAAATGCAGGTGATAGACCGGGTCAAACCGCAACAGGGTGGTGAACAGACGCCAGTCCGCTTCGGTTATTTGGGTGCCAAGCAGGTAGCGGTGCTCTGACAAAAGGTCTTCCAGCCAGTCCAGCGTGTCGAACAGCGGCGCAACCGCCGCGTCATAGGCCTCTTGTGTGGTGGCAAAGCCGCAGCGATAGACCCCGTTGTTGAGCGTGTCATAGATCCGCGCGTTCACCGCTTCGATCGGCTCGCGCAGCTCTTCCGGCCAATAGTCGTCGCGGTTGCCCGTCAGATCGTCGAAGGCCGAGTTGAACATCCGGATGATCTCCGAGCTTTCGTTCGACACGATGGTGTTGCGCTGTTTGTCCCAGAGGATCGGCACAGTGACGCGTCCTGAATAGCTGGGATCGGCGCGCGTGTAGATCTCATAGGCATAGTCATGGTCGAACAGGGTATCTCCGGTCGCGCCATGTTCGTCGGTTTCAAAGGTCCAGCCGCGGTCCAGCATGTCGGGGTGCACCACCGAAACCGAGATATGATCGGCCAGGTCTTTCAATTGGCGAAAGATCAGCGTGCGGTGGGCCCAGGGGCAGGCCAGCGAGACGTAAAGGTGGTAGCGGCCACTTTCGGCAGAAAAGCCCGAATCGCCCGAGGGGCCTGCGCTGCCATCGGATGTGATCCAGTTGCGGAACTGGGAAACCGAGCGCTCAAAAGCGCCGCCTGTGGATTTCGTATCGTACCATTTGTCGTGCCAAGTGCCGTCAACCAAAAGACCCATCGATCTCGCTCCTATCCGCTTTGAGCCTGCAAAATAGGCAGACTCGGGCTTTCAGCCCACACCGACAGGCGCGCAGCTTCCCTGCGGATCTGCACAATCCAACAATCTGACCGTGACAGAAGGCACTCAGTTTTGGGAAAAGTTCACTTGATTTTAGGCAATTGTGAGTCACCCTAGTGAAAGCGAGAGATCATAAGATCACCAAAGAAAGCAGATGCCATGACCACCTATGTGCCAAAAGCCATTCAGGACGCACTGGATGCCGCGCGTCTCGCGGGGATGAAAAAGAAAAGCCGCCTGCGTGTACAGGTTGGCGAGGCTCAGTTCCCCGTTCTGCGCATGTGGAAAGATGGGTTTTCCGTGGAAGAGGCAGACGCACCGCAACTGCGCGGCCTGGTGGATCTTTATGATGGTGCCCGCCACATCTCTCAGTGTCTGATCGTTGCTTCCGAGGCGGAAGGTGGCGAGATGCGGTATGATTTCAAGCGCTCGACTGCTGCCGCTGACGAGGCGCCGCTGGATTTCTACCGTGCGCCGGACGCGCCGGTGGGGCTGATCGCCTATGATGGGCTGCACGGAGAGGCGTGAAGCCACCCCTCAAAAAAGCCCTCGTACTGACTAAACCAGTCTTTTGATTGATATCGAGGACGCAGCCCCAAGGCCGCGTCCATTTTTTTGATTACTGCAGATCCGAAAACGCCTCGGCCAGGCGCGCGCAGGCCTCTTCGATGCGGGATCGCTGTGTGCCGAGGTTGAAGCGCAAGAAGTTCTCGCCGCCGGTGCCGAAGGTGGTGCCGTGGTTGGCGGCGATTTTCGCCCCCTGTTCGACCCGCTTGGTGAATTCCTCGCGGCTCATGCCGGTGCCTGAGAAGTCCACCCACGACAGGTAAGTTGCGGCCAGTGGCATGGAGGAAAGGCCCGGGATCTTCTCGATCGCGGCATCAAATACCTGACGGTTGCCATCCAGGTAGGTGACCAGTTGATCGGCCCATTTGGCACCTTCGGGCGAATAGGCGGCGGCGGTGGCGAATTGCCCGGCCGAGTTCGGCGCCAGCGCCAGCGCCAGCATCCGGCGCTGGAACTGCTCGCGCAGGTGCGGGTCGGGGATGATGACCTGGCCGGTGTGTAGCCCGGCAAAGTTGAATGTCTTGGACGGCGCGGTCAGCATCAACAGCCGTTCTGTCACGTCTGGCACGGCGTTCTGCATCGGGATGTGAGTGTAGCCGGGATAGACCAGATCGTGGTGGATCTCATCCGACAACAGGATCAGGTCGTGCCGCTTGGCAAAATCCGCAACCGCCTGTAGTTCGGCCTGGCTCCAGACACGACCACCGGGATTGTGCGGTGAGCAGAGGATGACCATTTTTTCCTTGCCGGTCATCTGCGCATCATAGGCGTCAAAATCCATCTCGTAGCGGCCATCGGTGTTGGTCATCAGGCATTCGACTACTTCGCGGCCTGCATTGCGGATCACCTTGGCAAAGGCGTGGTAGACGGGCGTAAACAGCACAATGCCATCGCCGGGCTTGGTGAAGGTATCCAGACACATGCCGACACCATTGACGAGGCCCGTGGTGGTGAAGATCGCATCAGCCTCCACCTGCCAGCCATGGCGTGTCTCCATCCACCAGCGGATCGCGTCCTTGTAAGGTTTTTCACAGTTCACATAGCCATAGATGCCATGATCGGCCATTTCGCGCATCTTCTCGGTGACAACGGGTGGAACGGCGAAATCCATGTCCGCGACCCACATCGCAAGCCCGTCATCGGGTGAGACGCCATAAAGGCTCTCCATCATGTCCCATTTGGCGCAATGGGTGCCGCGGCGGTCGATGAGGGTGTCAAAATCCATGGCTCAAAACTCCGGTTGTTTGGCAGTGAAGCTACGCACAATGACGACATGCGCAAGGGGGGCGTTGCAGGGCGGGGTGCAATCGCCTAAATCATGCCCATGAAACGTCCGATCCTGATCCATCCCGACCCCCGCCTGAAAAAGGTCTGTGTGCCTGTCGCCGACGTATCGGACGATTTGCGCAGCTTGGCTGATGACATGCTGGAAACCATGTATGCCGCGCCGGGTATCGGCCTGGCCGCGCCTCAGGTGGGCATCCTGCAGCGGGTGATTGCGATGGATTGCGTTAAGGAAGGCGAGGGGGAACCCCGCCCCCTGGTGATGTTCAACCCCGAGATCGTTGCGTCCTCTGATGAAACCAACGTCTACGAGGAAGGCTGCTTGTCGATCCCTGATCAATACGCAGAGGTGACCCGCCCAAAGGAGGTTGAGGTCAAGTGGATGGACCGCGACGGGCACGAGCAGAGCGAAACCTTTGACGGCCTCTGGGCGACCTGCGTGCAGCATGAGATCGACCATCTGAATGGGAAACTGTTCATCGATTATCTGAAGCCGCTGAAGCGGCAGATGATCACCCGCAAGATGCAAAAGCTGAAACGCGAGCGCGCGCGGGAGCAGTAACGCCCCGCCCGCAGCGCCAAACGAGGGGCTTGCCCATGGCCGTTCTCCCGATCCTGAAATGGCCCGACCCACGGCTAACCCAGCATTGTGCGCCGGTGGAGCAGGAGCACCTCGACGATCTGATCGCGGATATGTTCGACACCATGTATGCCGCCAACGGCCGGGGGCTGGCCGCGCCGCAGGTGGGGGTGATGAAACGGCTTTTCGTGATGGACTGCACCTGGAAAGAGGGCAAACGCTCCCCCATGGTGATGATCAACCCCTCGATCATGGCGGTGGAGCGCGTGCCGGTGACGATGGAGGAAGGTTGCCTGTCAATCCCGGGTATCATGGTCCCGGTCGAACGCCCCGTGGCTGTCACCGTGCAATGGACCGCCGCCGAAGGCGACATTCACATGGCCGATTTCGACGGCTTTGAAGCCCGTTGCATCCAGCATGAATTTGACCATCTGAACGGAACCCTGACCCTTGATCACTTGACGTCCGAGGCGCGCGCTATGGCCGAGGCTGAATACACCGCCCTGGAAGGGAACACCGAATGACCGTCCGCCCCTGCCTGCCCTGGCCCGACAAACGTCTGCGCACCCGCGCCGAAGAGGTTACCGAGATAACCGACGAGATCCGCCAGATCTGGCAGGATATGATTGACACCATGGAGGCGATGCCCGGCGTCGGCCTTGGTGCCAACCAGATCGGCGTGATGCTGCGCCTTGCCGTCGTCGATGGCTCCACCGAGCGCGGCAAGGCGGTGCGGATGGCCAACCCCGAGATCCTGCATGCCTCTGCCCAGTTGCGCGAGCACGAAGAAGCCTCGCCCAACCTGCCGGGTGTTTCGGCCAAGGTGAAACGCCCCCGCGCCGTGACCGTCCGCTATATGGACGAGAATGGAGAGATCACCGAGCGGGATTTTGTCGGGATCGAGGCCACCTCCGTGCAGCATCAGATCGATCACCTGAACGGCAAGCTGTACATCGACCGGCTCAGCAAGGTGAAGCGCGACATGCTGATCCGCAAATCCAAGAAACTGACCGGCTAAAAGGGGATCAGGCCCATGCGCGTCGTCTTTATGGGAACGCCCGAGTTTTCCGTGCCGGTGCTGGATGCGCTGGTGGATGCGGGGCATGAGATCGCCGCCGTCTATTGCCAGCCGCCACGCCCGGCAGGTCGCGGCAAGAAGGACCGCCCGACGCCCGTGCATGCACGGGCCGAGGCGCTGGGCCTTGAGGTGCGCCATCCGGTCTCTCTGAAAGGGGCCGAGGAGCAGGCCGCGTTCGCAGCCCTTGAGGCCGATGTGGCCGTGGTGGTGGCCTATGGGCTGATCCTGCCGCAGGCGGTGCTGGACGCGCCGAAACACGGCTGCCTCAATATCCACGCGAGCCTCCTGCCGCGTTGGCGCGGGGCGGCGCCGATCCACCGGGCGATCATGGCGGGCGATGCAGAAACTGGTATCTGCATCATGCAGATGGAGGCAGGGCTGGACACGGGCCCGGTCCTTTTGCGCCAATCAACTCCCATAGGAGCCGAGGAAACCACCGCTGGGTTGCACGACCGATTGTCGGAAATGGGCGCCGGGCTGATCGTGGAGGCGCTCGCGTGCCTGCCCGGGCTGACACCAGAAGTGCAGCCTGATGAGGGCGTAACCTATGCCGCCAAGATCGACAAGGGCGAGGCCCAGATCGACTGGAGCCAACCTGCCGAAGAGGTGGACCGAAAGATACGTGGCCTTTCCCCCTTTCCCGGTGCCTGGTGCGAGATCGACGGTCAGCGGGTGAAACTCCTGGCCTCGCGCCTTGCGAAAGGCATCGGCGAGGCAGGAGAAGTGCTGGATGACAGCCTGACCGTTGCCTGCGGCAGTGGCGCGGTAGAGCTTCTACGCTTGCAACGGGCGGGCAAGGCCGCGCAGGATCGCGAAGTCTTCCTGCGCGGCTTCCCTGTGGCCAAGGGCGCGCGCCTCTGACCCCGATAGGAGGGCCTGCGATGCTACTGACACTCTTTGGAACCGTGGTGATTGCCGGGATCATCGGCTACGCCTCCGAGAAAACCGGGTTCACTCAGAACGGCTATATCCCGTCGATCATCATCTGCATTGGGGGCGCCTTCCTGTTCTTCTTCCTGCGTCTGATGTTCGGCATCGGCTTTCATTCGCCCGGATGGAATGCCATCCTGTCCTCTGTCGGCGCGCTGATCATCATGCCGACTCACTGGAGGAAATGAGATGTCCATCGTTGCGCTCATCATCATCGGGGCTGCCGCCGGTTTTTTGGCCACACGGCTGATGAGGATCGAGGCGGATATTATCACCACCGTGGCCATCGGCATGGCTGGAGCGCTGATTGGCGGGCTGCTGCTGCGCGCGCTTCTGGCGGTGATGGGAATGCTGTCGGGCTTTGTGGGCGCGGTCCTTGGCGCCCTCGCGCTGATCTGGATCTGGCAGAAGTACTTTCAGAAGTAAGGGCCCTAGCTGCGGGGCGGGCGGCTTTTGTAAACGGGCAGGTGCCAGCCAAAGGCAATCGATCCCGCGCGCAATGCCCAGCAGACCACCGCGCAGGCAAATAGGGCCGGGCCCGTCTCAATCCCCATCCAGATTGCGGTGACAGCGGTGATCGCCCCTGCCATGGCGCAGGAGATGTACAGCTCGCCCTGTTTCAGAACCAGCGGCACCTCATTGCAGACCACATCGCGCATCAGCCCGCCCAGTGATCCGGTGGCCATCCCCATCAGCACCACGATCACTGGCGGTTTGCCCATGGCGATGGCCGCGCCGGTGCCAGCCGGAACTGCAACGGCAAGGGCGAAACTGTCGAGCCAGATCACCCATTTCATCCGGCTTTCCACAAGGTGCGCGGTGATAAAGACCACTCCGGCGGCCGCTGTCGCTAGAAGGATGAACTTGGGATCATCCACCCAGAACACCGGGTGACGATCCAGCAGAAGGTCGCGCACCGTGCCGCCGCCCACCGCCGTCAGGCAGGCCACGAAGGCAAAGCCGACGATATCAAGCTGCGACCGGCTGGCCACCAGCGCGCCCGTCAAAGCAAAGATAAGCACCGAAGCGTAATCGAGCAGCGTCAAAACTGTCATGGGCTGCTCTCCGGTCTTCGGCTCAGGCCGATTTGCGTTTGCCGTTCTTGAAGGGGGCCATGCCAGCGCGGGCCAGCTCATCGGCGCGCTCGTTCTCGGGGTGGCCAGCGTGGCCCTTGACCCATTCCCAGGTCACATCGTGCTGGTGCTGCGCCGCATCCAGGCGCTGCCACAACTCAGCATTCTTCACCGGTTTCTTGGCAGCGTTTTTCCAGCCGTTCTTCTTCCAGCCGAAGATCCAGCCGGTGATGCCGTTCTTCACGTAGTTGCTGTCGGTGACCACGGTGATCTTGCTCGGGCGGCTCAGGCTTTCGAGCGCATTGATCGCCGCCAGCAACTCCATCCGGTTGTTGGTGGTCTCAGGCTCGCCGCCCTGGAGTTCGCGCTCCTTGACGATTTCACCGCCCTCCATTGCGCGCAACAGAACGCCCCATCCACCGGGGCCGGGATTACCGGAGCAGGCTCCGTCGGTATAAGCAAAAAGATCAGCCATGGGCGGTCATTACTACGAAGGTTTCCTCGGCGCCAGCCAGTCCTTTTCCATTCCCCTTGCGGCTGCGAAAGACGGCAAAACCGGCCTCCGTCAGAAGCTGCTTCAGCTCCTCTTCGCCGTAATAGGCGTAGAACCGACCAAGAGAGTCGCGCCCCTCTCCGCTGCCCAGTTTCATGCCGATGCTGAAGGTGCCACCCGGCTTCAAGGCGCGTTTGATCCGCTCAAGTTCGGTGGGCAAGTCAGTCCGCGGAACATGCAGCAGGCTGAAGTTTGCCCAGATCCCGTCATAGGTTCTCTCCGCTTTCAGCGTTGAAAAGGAGCCGACCGAGACTTCAAGTCCGTAGGCCATGCGGGCATGCTCGGCCATCTTTTCGGAGGCATCCAGCGCATCCGTATCATAGCCATCATCGCGCAGACGTGCCGCCCAGTGACCGGGGCCGCAGCCGAGATCCAGCACCCGCGCGCCGACCGGCAGACGATTGGTGAAGGCGGCATAGTCCTCTTCCTGCTCGGTGTCCTTGCTGCGGGCAAATCCCTTGGCATAATCCGCGGCTGCGCGGGCATAGACCGCGAGGGTTTCCTTGTCGCTCACAGGTAAAGCCCCGCAGACAGCGACAGCAGCACGATCGCCGTGAGCAGAAGCCGCAGGCGCATCCACCAAGGCGGGGTCAGTTCCCACTGGAAAAAGACATAGTCGAGAAGAAGAAGCCCGGCAAAGCCGTAGATCAGATTCTGTGCGGCCACTTCGGGGCCGCCGCCAGTCATAAAAAACGCCCAAAGTGCAGGGAGGACCGACAGCACATAGCCAAGGGCTGCCTGAGCGCCACTGGTTTTGGTGGCAAAGCCCCAGAGGACGCCGGACATGAAGCTGAGGATCACGGAGCCATAGAACAGCTGCACGTAGGGGCCCACAAAGCGCGGTCCCAACTCAGCTGCACCCCAGGCCTGCAAATCGGGCAGATGCGTGGTGGCCGCGCCCCAGATGAAGGGGATCAGACCGGCAAGGCCAAGGATCAGCGGGGAGAAGGGAATTCTCATCATGCACGCTCCAGTGACAGCCTGACAGCAAGTGCGGCAAAGATCGCTGCAAAGCCGCGATTAAGCCACGCCAGAACGCGCTCAGAGCCGAGCACCAGATCGCGGGCCTTGGCGGCAAAAAGACCATAGAGCACGAAGACGAGGAATGTCAGCGCCATGAAAATCGCTCCAAGCATAGCCATTTCCGATGTAGCGCTGGAGGGGTTGCCTGACAGGAAAGGTGGCAACAGTGCGAGGAAAAAGACCGAAAGCTTGGGGTTGAGGATATTGATCAAGGCGCCCCGGCGCGCAATCCGCAGCCCCGACTGAGCGCGGGTTTCGGATGAAATCGCGAGGGCCCCGCCGGATTTCAGCGCTTGCCAGGCGAGGTACAAAAGGTAGGCAACCCCTGCAAATTTGACCATCTGAAACAATAGCGCCGAGCTGTGCATCACTGCTGCAAGCCCCAACGTGGCCGCTGCAAGGTGCGGAACGATGCCCAGCGTGCAGCCAAAGGCAGCCCAGACAGAGGCCCGCATGCCCTGTCCAAGGCCAAGCGCCAGTGTGTATATCACACCTGTGCCCGGCGCGATGACGACCACGAGGGCGGTAATCAGGAATTGCAGTGAAATCATCTAGGGTCTCCAGTGTCCTGGCGCAGCACGTTCTACCTTTTGGTAGCACGAGTTGCCCGAGGCGGGGAGTCCCCCGATGGGCGGTAATCAGTCTGTCGCATAGAGCGTTTGGAGAGGAGAGATTTGCCCTTAAGTCGGCGCGCGCAGAACACGGGGAACCTTGAACTCGACACGTTCGACAGCGGTCTCTACCGTTTCGACGGTCACATCAAACCTTGCGCGGAAGGCATCGATCACCTCGTTCACCAGAAGCTCCGGAGCCGAGGCGCCAGCGGTGATTGCAACGGACTTGATGCCATCCAGCGCGCGCCAGTCTATGTTTTCGGCGCGCTGTACCAGTTGCGAATAGGCACAACCGGCCTTGGCGCCCACTTCGACCAGACGGCGGGAGTTTGAGGAATTGGGAGCGCCGACAACCAGCAACGCGTCCGCCTTTGGCGCGACCGCCTTGACCGCTTCCTGACGGTTGGTGGTGGCGTAGCAGATGTCTTCTTTGTGGGGGCCGACGATATTGGGAAACCGGGCCTCGAGGGCGGAGACAATGTCCTTGGTGTCATCGACTGACAGCGTGGTCTGGGTGACGTAGGCCAATCTGTCAGGATCACGTACCTCAACCGTTGCTACATCATCCGGGGTCTCCACCAGAAGCACTTCGCCTTCAGGCAGTTGTCCCATGGTGCCGATGGTTTCCGGGTGTCCCTTGTGGCCAATCATGATCATTTGAAGGCCTGCTTCGGCGTGGCGCTGGGCCTCGATATGAACTTTCGACACAAGCGGGCAGGTCGCATCGACATAGACCATCTGACGCTTTTCGGCCTCGGCCGGGACAGATTTGGGCACCCCATGTGCCGAGAAGATGACCGGGCGGTCCTGCGGGCATTCGTCCAGTTCTTCAACAAAGACAGCGCCTTTGGCGCGCAGCCCGTCCACCACATATTTGTTGTGCACGATCTCATGGCGCACATAGACCGGCGCGCCCCATTTATCGAGTGCCATCTCGACGATCTTGATGGCCCGGTCCACGCCCGCACAAAACCCGCGCGGTGCAGCAAGAAACAGGGTCAGGGGCGGCTTTGCGCCCTGAGCGGTGGCTGCCTTCACATCGGTGTTCTGGTTCTCGGGTGTCATCGGGCATCTCCTTGCACGGCAGAGGTAGGGTTTTCTGTGGCGAAGGTCCAGAGGATCTCGGCAAAGGCGATATCCGCCGGGCCACCATGCTGCGCCTCTTTACCGTCAAATACATGTGATCTGATTGGGGGTATGGGGACGGAATGACGGAAAATTAACCTGATGTCGGCATGGTTCTTCAGGATGGCCGCAAGGCGCGCTCATCTGATTTTGAACACTGACCATTCGCTTGGGATGTATCTAAAGGGTCTTTTGGGGGCCAGAGTGGCAAACAGACAGAATACAGAGCGAACCAGTGCGGCCCTGGAGGGGAGTGCACTGCAAGACAACATGGATCGCCGTTTCCGCACCGTGCGGAGCACGGCGTATCTGGTTGTCGTTCTTAGCGCTGTATGGGCAGGTTTTGGCGTCTATATGCAGGAACCGGCGGTCTTTGGTATCGCCACTGTGGCTGGGCTGGGCTCGGCGATTGCCTGGTATATGGTCCAGACGTCATATACTTTGATCGCGCGGCTGATATGGTACACGACGGGGCTTTTGGCGGTGCTCGGTGCCGTGTTCATGCTGCATCCGGCCAGCAACGCCGAGATGATGTTTGTTGCCCTGCTGGGCGGACCCTTCATGACCTTTTCCTTGAAACGGGAAAAGCCGCTGATCATCGGGCTGATTATCGGTATCCTTTGCGCCTGGATCGGGTATCGTCTTGTTGGTCATGACTACTTTGGCCCGCCGATTTTCGACGAAGCGTTCTCCCGCACCTATCTGTCCCTTCCGATTATGCTCACGGTTTTTGCCATCAGCATGATTGAGATGATGGCCTTCGGGCATCTGACAGACTCTTACAGTGAAGAGCTATGGAATTCACACCAGAAGGAACGCAAGGCGAACCGCGCCAAGAGCGAGTTCCTCGCCGCTATGAGCCACGAGATCCGCACGCCGATGAACGGAGTCATCGGTATGGTTGAGATTCTGGAGAACACCCAGCTCGCCGCTGAGCAACGCCGTATCCTCCATGCGATCAAGGAGTCGTCATCCTCTTTGTTGTGGATCATTGATGACATTCTGGATGTCTCCAAGATCGAGGCGGGCAAGATGGAGCTGTCAAACGCTCCCATGCGTCTGCTGCCGGTTGTCGAAAGTGTGGCCGAAACCTTGCGGGCGCATGCAGATCAAAAACGGGTGGAGCTTTCGCTATCGGTTCAGGCCAATGTGCCGGACACCGTTCATGGAGACGCCGGTCGTCTACGCCAGATCCTGCTTAACCTTCTTGGGAATGCGATAAAGTTTTCTGCTCCACAAAAGGATGACCCCTGCGGGCTCGTCAGCCTGCGCGTCCAGATGGATGGTGATGACCGAATTGAATTCATTGTCGAGGACAATGGCATCGGAATGGACGACAAAGTGCAGGCGGCAATATTTCAACCCTTCGAACGGTCGGGCGACGTCGTCAAGCGGATGATCCAAGGCAACGGGCTCGGCCTGACCATCGTCAAGCAGTTGGTCGAAAAGATGGGCGGTGAAGTGGTTGTGCGCAGTACTCTTGGTGAAGGGTCAGTCTTTACACTGCGTTTGCCCATCGAGAATGCCTCAGGTCCGCTCAAATGCCAGCGTTTGCCCGGAACGCAGGTCGTCGCCATGCTGCCAAAGGGGGCAGATAGGGCCACTTGGTCGTCCTATGCCCTGGCGGCGGATTGCGATATAAAGTGGGTTTCAAACAGGGATGAATTCCTGTCGATAGCCCGAAATGCTGGACCCAATATGATTTTCGTGCTGGCAGCGCCCACACCTCAGGATCGTACCAGCGAGTGGCTTCGTATCCGGCTTGGCGAAGAGGCCCCCGACGCAAAGCTCTTGCTGTTCAGCCGTGATCGTACCCAGGTGACGGGCATGCGTTCGTCCAGCCACTACGCAGTGCAAGACCTGCCGATTCTGCCCAGCCATTTTTGGGATGGCCTCGCCTTTCTGTCGGGTAGCGGTGCTGCGGCGGAGCAGGCGCCGGGAGTCCGCAAAAGGGTGCAAGGATCATCGGGCGCGGCCAGGATCCTGGTGGCCGAAGACAATGAGATCAATCAGGCTGTTTTTGACTCCCAGCTTGAACTACTTGGGCATTCATCCGTGATCGTGCGGGATGGGAAAGAATGCCTTGAGGCTTGGGAAACGGGGAACTTCGATCTGGTGCTGACGGATTGCCAGATGCCGGTCATGGATGGTTTCGAACTAACCCGGCGTCTTCGACAGGCGGAAGCGAATGAAGGGCGGCCGCGCACTCCGGTGATTGCCGTGACGGCAAACGCGCTGGAAGGGGAGGCAGATAGATGTCTTGCGGCCGGTATGGACGATTACCTGTCCAAGCCTGTCACCATCGCCTCTTTGGAGAAGATCCTAAAAATATACCTCCCGGAGGCGGCATATTCGGCGAACGATGAGTCCGATGACACGCCGCCCGAGACGGGATCTGCAGCTGTGTAGTGAGGCCAGCGCACTCTCAAGTCAAAGGCGCCCCGCTGAAAGGGCGCCTTCTTTTGGCAAAACCGGATAGGCCGGATCGGGTTCGTTACGACTGGGCCGCCACAGGAGAGCGCTGCTGCTCGGTGGGATATTCGCGTGGTGGGCGTCCAATCACGTCCTTCAACTCTTCCAGCTCGATAAAGTTGTCAGCCTGACGGCGCAACTCGTCCGAGATCATCGGTGGCTGGCTGCGGATGGTGGAGACCACGGACACCCGAACCCCCTGGCGCTGCAGGCTTGCGATCAACGGCCGGAAATCCCCATCCCCGGAGAAGAGCACGATATGATCCACGCGCGGCGCCAGTTCCATTGCATCAACGGTCAGCTCGATGTCCATGTTGCCTTTGACTTTACGGCGCCCCATGCTGTCCGTGTATTCCTTGGCGGGCTTCGTGACCATGGTGAAGCCGTTGTAGTGCAGCCAATCCACCAGGGGGCGGATGGGGGAATACTCGTCGTTTTCCAAGAGGGCCGTGTAATAAAAGGCGCGCAGCAGCTTTCCACGGCGCATGAATTCCTGCCGCAAAAGCTTGTAATCGATGTCGAAACCCAGTGCCTTTGCTGCTGCGTATAGGTTCGAACCATCGATGAACAGCGCAAGCCGTTCGTCTTTGTAAAACATAAAAACAGTCCTTCCGATATGCCCGCCTCGCCAGATGTTCCGTGAGTGAATGCTAATAAGGGGCGAAACGGGTGGACTTAATGTAAGTTATTTGGCACCTGCTGCAAGTAAAAGGATCATATGGAATGGCGCCAAAATGTCCGATATCCGGTCGTATGCGTATATCGCACTAGGTGGAAACCTGAATTTCCGCGACGTGCTGCCGCAGGCAACCCTTGCCTCAGCGATTTCGGAGCTTGCTGCCGGGCCGTCCCGTTTGCGCGGGGTTTCCCGATTCTTTCGCACGCCCTGTTTCCCGGCAGGGGCCGGGCCGGATTATGTAAACGCCGTTGTTCATATCGAAACCACGCTGTCGCCAGAGGCCCTGTTGCAGGAGCTGCACAGGATCGAGGCATCGCATGCGCGCCAAAGAGAGCAGCGCTGGGGCATGCGGACGCTTGATCTTGACCTGATCGATCTTGGCTCAAATGTGCTGCCGGATCAAAAGCGATATGATCGCTGGCGCACCCTGCCTCTGGAAGCTCAGATGCAGGAAGTCCCCGAGCAGCTGATTCTACCGCATCCACGTGTGCAGGACCGGGCCTTTGTTCTTGTGCCGTTGTGCGATATCGCGCCGGATTGGTGCCATCCCGTCTTGAACAAAACGGCGGCTGAGCTGCTCGAGATGCTGCCGAAAGCCGAAATCGAGGCCGTAATCCCTATTAATTGACGCAATGCGCCCTTTTCTGAGCTTGTCAATAAAAAGATATCGGCTTAGATGTCTCCCTTCCGGACCCACACAATTTTTGGAGAGTCGCCCATGGCCCGCGTGACGGTTGAAGACTGCGTAGATAAGGTACCCAACCGCTTTGAGCTGGTAATGCTCGCCGCACACCGTGCCCGCGAGATTTCGGCCGGATCTCCGATCACGGTCGAGCGTGACAACGACAAGAACCCCGTCGTCTCTCTGCGGGAAATCGCAGAGGAAACCCAAAGCACCGATGAGCTGCGTGAGCGCCTGATCGAGAGCAACCAGACTCAGATCGAGGTGGACGAGCCTGAAGAAGATCAGATGGCCCTGCTAATGGGGGCCGAGAACGACAAACCCACCGAGGACGACATGTCCGAGGAAAAACTGCTGCGTGCACTGATGGAGGCCCAGGGCCAGGGCTGAGCATCGCAGACATTGGTACCTGAGGCTGCGGATCGGATATGACATCTCCCGAAATTTCCGCCGGAGATCTGATTGCTCTGGTCCGCAACTACAATCCAAAGACAAACGCCGAGCGCATTGCCGAGGCATATGAATTCGGCAAGGAGATGCATGAAGGGCAGTTCCGCCATTCCGGAGAGCCCTATTTTACGCATCCCGTTGCGGTCGCGGCCATCCTGACAGAACAGCGCCTGGATGATGCCACCATCATAACCGCGCTCCTGCACGACACCATCGAAGACACCAAGGCATCATACGACGAGGTGGCCCGCCGGTTTGGCGATGAGGTCGCGATGCTGGTCGATGGTGTCACCAAACTGACCAATCTGCAGCTCTCCAGCCGGGAAACAAAGCAGGCTGAGAATTTCCGCAAGCTGTTTATGGCCATGTCCAAGGATCTGCGGGTGATCTTGGTCAAGCTGGCCGACCGCCTGCACAACATGCGTACGATCAAGGCAATGCGCCCGGAAAAGCAGGCTCAGAAGGCGCGCGAGACGATGGATATCTATGCGCCGCTGGCAGGACGCATGGGGATGCAATGGATGCGCGAAGAGCTGGAAGATCTGGCCTTCCGCGTGCTGAACCCGGAGGGACGACAGTCGATCATCCGCCGCTTTGTCACGCTTCAGCGGGAAACCGGTGATGTGATCCACCGGATTACAGGCGATATGCGGGCGGAACTCGACAAGGCCGGGATCGAGGCTGAGGTTTTTGGCCGCGCCAAGAAACCCTATTCGATCTGGCGCAAGATGCAGGCCAAGGATCAGGGGTTTTCGCGCTTGTCCGACATCTACGGATTTCGCGTGATCACCCAGTCTGAGGAAGACAGCTATCGGGCTCTGGGTGCCATTCACCAACGCTGGCGGGCCGTTCCAGGGCGTTTTAAGGATTATATCAGTCAGCCGAAATCCAATGGCTACCGCTCGATCCACACAACCGTTTCCGGGCGAGATGGCAAGCGCGTCGAGGTGCAGATCCGCACCCGGCAAATGCATGATGTCGCCGAAACCGGCGTTGCCGCGCATTGGTCTTATCGCGATGGCGTGCGTTCGGAGAACCCCTTTGCCGTGGATCCGGCGAAATGGATCTCCTCGCTTACCGAACAGTTCGACGCCGAGGAGGATCACGACGAATTCCTCGAGGCGGTCAAACTGGAGATGTATTCCGACCAGGTCTTCTGCTTCACGCCAAAAGGTGATGTGATCAAGTTGCCCAAGGGGGCCACACCGATCGATTTTGCTTATGCCATCCACACCCGTATTGGTCACGCCTGCGTAGGCGCCAAAGTGGACGGAATCCGGGTGCCTCTTTGGTCACGGCTGCGCAACGGACAATCGGTTGAGGTCATCACAGCCGAGGGGCAGACGCCCCAGGTCAGCTGGATCGAGATCGCCACCACCGGCAAGGCCCGCACCGCCATTCGTCGCGCCCTGCGCGAAGCGGATCGGGCGCGGTTCGTGAAGCTCGGTCACGAACTGGCGCGCTCGGCCTTTGAACATGTGAACCGCAAGGCGACGGACAAGGCACTGGAAACCGCTGCCCGCGCTTTGCGTGTCAGCTCCGTGGATGAGCTTTTGGCCCGCCTTGGCGCAGCAGAAATCGTTGCTCACGACGTGGTCCAGGCTGTTTACCCCGACCTGACCGCGCATGAGGCCGAAGAAGTTTCCATGCGCCGTGCGGTGATCGGCCTTGAGCCGGGACAGAGCTTTGAGCGCGCGCCCTGCTGTCAGCCCCTTCCGGGAGAGCGGATCATCGGGATCACGTTCCGGGGACAGGGTGTTGTTGTGCATGCAGCAGACTGTGATCGGCTTGGTGAATACGAGGACCAGCCGGAACGCTGGGTCGACGTGCATTGGCACAGTGGCACTCATCCTGCGGTGTACAGCACGACCCTTGAGATGATCATCGGTAATGATGCAGGGGTGTTGGGGCGAATTTGCACATTGATCGGCGAGAAGAAGGCCAATATTTCGGACCTGGAATTTGTTGACAGGAAACCAGACTTTTACCGACTTATGATCAATGTTGAACTGCGGGATGTTGAACAGCTTCATTCCCTCATGTTGACACTGGAGGCGGAAAGTCATGTCGCCGAGGTGGTGCGGTTCAGGGAAAAGCCGGTGAAACGCACGATTCCGGGATAGTGGTTCGGCTGGAATTGGGAAGGACGCAAACCGTTGGTATTCAGGCGCCGGGACAGACGTCCGCCCCTACGTGCGGTTGCGGACTTTTTCTGGCCGCGTGGCGGCTGGACCAGGGCCTTTCACTACGTCAAACACCGCGTCCGCAGGCTGCCCGATTCTCCTGAAAGGATTGCGCGCGGGGTCTGGGCAGGGGTCTTCACGACCTTTACCCCGTTCTACGGAATGCATTTTGTCGTCGCGGCGATCATTGCTCGGGTGATGAACGGTAACATTCTGGCCGCGCTCAGCTCGACCTTCTTTGGTAATCCTCTGACCTACGTGCCGATTGGCGTTGTTTCGCTCCAGACCGGTCACTGGCTGCTCGGCACCGAGTTTGATCAGGAGGTGGACAAATCCCTGGTGGGCAAATTCCTGGCCGCAGGGGATGATCTCAAAGATAACCTTTTTGCACTCTACAGCGATCAACCCGCCGATTGGAGCGGGCTGCATCTTTTCTACAACGAGGTCTTTTATCCATACTTGGTTGGTGGGCTCATCCCCGGTGTTGTTACGGCCACGGGGGGGTATTTGATCAGCCTACCCCTGATCCGGGCTTACCAGCAGCGCCGTCGTTCCAAGATCAAGGCCAAGTTCGAAGAGATCAAGCGCCGCGCTGCCCTTCAAGGCAGTGAAACGCAGGAGGTGCCGCTCAAGAAGGGCCTCAAGACCAGCCTCAAGTCTTCGATTGGGGCGCGGGTCAAGCGGCGCGCAGACTGACCCCCTTTTGTTTGCACCTGCGTATGTGAAATCGGGGTTGCCCCTGCGGTCTGCCCGTCTAGTCTCTGTCGCAGAACAGCCCTTTCAGGATCAGGGAATATGACAGAACACAAGGCAGACAACCGGCTGCGGCTGGGGGTGAACATCGATCACGTGGCCACTGTGCGCAATGCCCGTGGTGGCGATAATCCGGATCCGGTGCGCGCTGCACTTTTGGCACAGAACGCCGGGGCCGACGGGATCACAGCACACCTGCGCGAAGACCGTCGCCATATCATCGACAGCGATATCGATGGCATGATGAAAGCCTTGAGTGCGCCGCTCAATTTCGAGATGGCCGCAACCGAGGAAATGCAGTCCATCGTCTTGCGCCACAAGCCCCATGCGGTCTGCCTTGTCCCTGAGCGGCGCGAGGAACGCACGACCGAGGGCGGGCTGGATGTGGCCGGAAACGACAATGCGCTGGCAGAATTCATCGCGCCGCTCCGTGCGGCGGGCAGTCGGGTTTCGATGTTCATCGGCGCTGACAAGGCACAGGTCGAGGCCAGCCACCGCATTGGCGCTCCGGTGATCGAGCTGCATGCAGGTGCCTATGCCGATGCCTGGGCTGAAAAGCGCTGGGACGTCCGCGATGCGGAACTTGCCAAGATCACCGAAATGGCTGCCTATGCCCATGAATTGGGTCTGGAAGTCCATGTGGGTCACGGCCTGACCTATGAAAGCGTCGGCCCGATTGCCGCCCTGCCGCAGGTAAAGGAGCTGAACATCGGCCATTTCCTTATGGGGGAGGCAATGTTCGTCGGCCTGCCCGCCGCGATCGCGGAAATGCGTCGCCTGATGGACGCGGCACGGCAAGGGTAGCGGAATGGGTGTACGAACTTCGCTTCTTGCCGCACTTGGCTGTGTGTCTGTATTAGCCTCTGCTCCGGTCTATGGTCAAAGCCTTGAACCCTGTGACTGGGTGGCATCGGCCGCAAATCTGGTCTCGCCATGGGAAGAGAACAGCCGGACATACGCCAATGGGGCAATCCGGATTGCTTTGCTGGACACGGGCGGAGAGCCGGTTTGCTGCTCCCGCCATCTTCTGATCCTGTCGCCAGATCCCGAGTACGGACAAGCCTGCAACGTTCTATCGTTTGGCCAAGGCATGGGGTATTACGAGATTTTCCTGCCAAAGGTCCGGTCCAGCTATGACCCGGCGCGCGGCCTTTCCTTGGTGGTTCCCGTTGGCCAGTTCGACCCGGATACCGGGCGCGTGGATCTGAGGCGCCTGAGCGCTGTGGTCGTGACAATCAATCAAGCCACGGGGCAGGTCACGGTTGAATAAGGTATGGCCCGATAGGGGGCTCGCTGCCGTTTGGCGCTTCGGTCGTAGGCTGACATGTCCGGAGGTATGAGCTTCGATCCGAAAGGAAAGGGAAGACGATGATTCTGGGCGTCGGCACTGATCTTGCGAATATCGAACGGATCCAGCGCACACTGGACCGCTTCGGTGATCGCTTCCGCAACCGGGTTTTTACCGAAATTGAACAGCGCAAATCCGAACGCCGCCACGATGTGGCGGGTACCTATGCCAAACGCTGGGCGGCGAAAGAAGCCTGTTCCAAGGCGCTTGGCACGGGCCTTCGCATGGGAATCGCCTGGAAGGACATGTCGGTCAGCAACCTGCGAACGGGCCAGCCGGTGATGCATGTGACCGGCTGGGCGGCCGAGCGCCTCGCAAAGATGACACCGCCGGGCTATGAAGCCCACATTCATGTGACGCTGACCGATGATCACCCCTGGGCGCAGGCCATGGTGCTGATCGAAGCACGCCCTATTGCCGATCTTGGCCCCGAATCCGGCGCCGAAGCTTGACTTAGACCTTGTCGGCCCGCATGTAGCCCCCGACCCAACCCAATTACACCGGAGAGCCCGATGACGGCCAAACAGAATGCCGGACATTCGATCATTGAGACGATCAAGACCATTGTCTACGCCCTGCTGATCGCTGGCGTCTTTCGCACGCTCTTCTTTCAGCCCTTCTGGATCCCGTCAGGATCCATGAAAGAAACACTGCTCATCGGTGATTTCCTGTTCGTGAACAAGATGGCCTATGGCTACTCTTACGCCTCTTGTCCCAGCGTGCGTCTTGGCTTTGTAGGCATCGACATCGATGCCAGCGACATCTGCGGGTTTCTGGATGGTGACAACAGCCGCATCTTGGGAAGTGAGCCTGAACGCGGCGATGTGGCGGTCTTTCGCCACCCTGTGACCGGTACTGACTTTATCAAGCGTGTGGTCGGCATGCCCGGAGACCGCGTGCAGGTCAAAAATGGAGTGCTGCACATCAACGGTACGGCCGTCTCCCTTCAGGATGCGGGTGAGTTCGAGGAAGTGATGGAGCGCCAGGGCCCAATGGGCTCTTACCCCCGCTGTGAGAACGCTCCGGTTGGTGAGGGCGCCGTCTGCAAGAAATCCCGCCAGATCGAAACCTTGCCTGGCGGCGTTGAGCATGTGATCCTCAATATCGGCAACCAAGGGATGGATCATACCGGCGTCTACCAGGTTCCTGATGGCCACTACTTCTTTATCGGGGATAACCGCGACAACTCCAGCGACAGCCGCCTGCCGCAGTCCGCCGGCGGCGTTGGGTTCGTGCCCTATGAAAACCTGATTGGTCGCGCAGATCGTATCATGTTCTCTTCTGCGGGTCGTTCGATGCTGTTCTTCTGGACCTGGCGCAGCGATCGTTTCTTCAAGGGGATCGAGTGAAGCTTTCCAAGGATATGCGCGCTTTTCAGGAGCGGATCGGCCATAACTTCAACAGGCCCGATCTTTTGGTGCGCGCTCTGACCCATCCGTCGGTTTCTTCAGCGACGCGGCAGGACAATCAGCGGCTCGAATTTCTCGGTGACCGGGTGCTGGGCCTCGTGATGGCCACGGCCCTTCTTGAGCATGACAAGACCGCAAGCGAAGGCCAGCTGGCACCGCGTTTCAACGCTTTGGTGCGTAAAGAGGCCTGCGCCGATGTGGCGCGCGAGATCGACCTGGGCGCGGTGCTGAAACTGGGCCGGTCGGAAATGATGTCTGGCGGTCGGCGCAAGCAAGCCCTGCTTGGAGACGCGATGGAGGCGGTGATTGCCGCCGTTTACAAGGATGCGGGCTTCGAGGCCGCTCAAGCCATGATCCTGCGCCTGTGGGGAGACCGGGTCGGAGCCGTCGAAGAGGATGCCCGCGACCCCAAGACCGCGCTTCAGGAATATGTACAGGCCCGCCGCCAGAACCCGCCTGCCTATGTGCAGATCGCCCGCGAAGGGCCGGATCATCAGCCGATCTTCACCATCGCGGTGCGGCTGGAGGACGGCACCGAGGAACAGGCGTCTGCCGGGTCCAAACGCCAGGCCGAACAGGCTGCCGCCAAGGCCCTTTTGACACGATTGGAGCAAGACACATGACCACACGCGCCGGGTTCATTGCCCTGATCGGAGAGCCGAACGCAGGTAAATCCACCCTGTTGAATCGCATGGTGGGGGCCAAGGTCTCGATCGTGACGCACAAGGTGCAGACCACCCGTGCCCGCATTCGCGGCGTTGCGATGGAAGGCGAGAGCCAGCTTGTTTTTATCGACACGCCTGGTCTGTTCAAACCCCGCCGACGCCTCGACCGAGCCATGGTTGCCGCCGCCTGGGGCGGAGCTGCCGATGCGGATGTGGTCGTGCTGCTGGTGGAAGCCCATCGCGGCATCACCGAAGGGGTGGAGCGGATCCTTGAAGGGCTTGAAGAGATCGGACAGGGCCGCAGGGTTGCTTTGGCGATCAACAAGATCGACAAGGTGCAGGCCGAAGAGCTGTTGGGACTGACCAAGAAGCTGAACGACGCCTATGCGTTTGCCGAAACCTTCCTGATCTCTGCCGAGCGCGGCCATGGCGTCGAGGATCTGCGTCACTGGCTGGCCAATGAAGTGCCCGAAGGCCCCTGGCTTTATCCCGAAGATCAGATCGCCGACCTGCCCATGCGTATGATCGCGGCAGAGATGACCCGCGAAAAGCTGACCCTGCGCCTGCATCAGGAGCTGCCCTATCAGCTCACCGTCGAGACCGAGAACTGGGAAGAGCGCAAGGACGGCTCTGCCAAGATTGATCAGGTGATCTACGTGGTTCGCGATGGTCACAAGGGGATCGTGCTGGGCAAGCGGGGCGAGACCATCAAGGCCGTCAGCCAGGCCGCCCGCGCCGAGCTGGAAGAGTTCCTGGACCGCAAGGTGCATCTCTTCCTGCAGGTGAAGGTACGGCCCAACTGGCTGGAAGAGGCCGAGCGTTACTCGGAAATGGGGCTTGATTTCAAAGACGGAAACGCATGAGCCGCCTCACGGCGCGTTTCTGGGTCGATGCCTATCTGGCACGCCTGAGGTTTCAGGAGATCCCGGCCTTTGTCACCGCCCATGGCGACGACACTGCCGGAGCGGTCCTGGTCAAGCTGAACACTCTGGATGGGCGGGCCGAAGCCTTTCACCGCTCCTATGATCTGATGAGCGGCGATCGCAAATGGGTCTCACTTGCGGCCGGGGCAGAGGGCGATGTGGACGCTGCCATCGCCAAGCAGCGCGGTTTTGACCCCGACCTCTGGGTGATCGAGGTGGAAGACCGGCAGGGCCGTCACCTGCTGGATGAACCCGGGTTGGACTAGGCGATGGACTGGCGCGATCATGGTATATTGCTGAGCCTGCGCCGCCATGGTGAAAGCGCCGCGATCATCGATGTTTTCACTGAAAGCCATGGCCGCCATGCAGGCGTGGTGCGCGGCGGGGCGGGGCGGCGTATGGCGCCGATCCTACAGCCCGGCGCGCAGCTAGATCTGACCTGGCGTGCCCGGCTTGAGGAACACCTTGGCAGCTATCAGGCAGAACCTCTGCGCAGCCGCGCGGCTGCGGCGCTGTCCGGGCGACTGGCTTTGGCGGGCCTCAATGCGGTGACGGCGCTTTTGTCCTTTTGCCTGCCCGAACGCGCCGCCTATCCCGCCCTTTATGCGCGCACAGAACAGCTTTTGGATCTGCTGGAGCAAGAGGACTTGTGGCCGCTCGCTTATCTCCACTGGGAAGTTGCACTGCTTGAGGAGATGGGATTCGGCCTTGATCTGACCGCCTGCGCCGTGACGGGCACGCAAGAGGACCTGACCTATGTGTCCCCCAAAACCGGGCGCGCGGTGTCAGAAGCGGGCGCGGGGGATTGGGCGGATCGCCTGTTGCCGCTGCCACCGGTGTTGCTGGGGCAGGGAGAGGCTGGCAATAGCGAGATCGCCCTGGCCCTGGGCACCACCGGGCATTTCCTTGAGCATCATCTGGCGCCGTCGCTCGGCAACCGCCCCTTGCCAGAGGCCCGCGGGCGGCTTTCTGACCTGATCAGCCGCCTGCCGTGAAGACCAGCTCTCTGCCCGCGTCATTGCGCAGGATCAGAACGTCACCGGCGACCTCGGCCTCACTCATGCTTTGCAAGGCTTCGAGATAGCGCGTTTCGCCCAACAGGTCGGGGCAGACCGCGCGGGTGGCGGCAAGACTCCCGGCCTCAAACCATGGGTAGGGCGCCGTGATCTCGGCGCGATAGGCGTTGCAGGGGGCCTGGCCTGCGATCTGACCGGGCGCAGGGAATTCAAGGGTTGCTGTTGCCGCGAAGGGCTTGCCGTCTATCTGGCTCAGCACCCATGTCTTGCCCGCCGCGCCATAGGCCGTGAGGGTCTCATCCCCTGCACAGGCCGCCAGTGGAATCATGGCGGCAGCGGCAAGGGCGCCGCGCAGGTGAAGACAGCGATACGACGTCTTGGGCATTTCTGGTCAGCTTTCTTCGTGTTCGATAAGGGCCGCGATTTTTGCACCGATGGCAGCGCTGCCCTTGATCGAGGGGTGAATCCGGTCAATGGCGTGGAAGGTGAGATCGCCATGGGGCACCAGACCGTCGAGTGAGAGGAAAAACACACCTTCGGTTACCTCAGCCAGCCGCGCGATCCGGCGGTCCAGCTCTTGCCCGTCCTTTTTGCAGTGGTCGATGGGCGAACCACGGCCCGGGCTGCGTAGATAGCCAGTATAGATCACTTGGGCGCCGGTGGCGCGCAATTGCGCGATCAGGTCGGGGATCGCGCCATCACTGGAGTCCTGTGCCGCCAGCCGATCAATTTTGCGGGTGCAGACGATACAGCCACAGCCAAGCCAGAGGTCATTGCCGCCGCCGTTCACAACGATCCAGTCCCAGTCTCCGGCGCGGAATTGTTTCGGGATGTTGAGCCCCGCAGCGCCGGTCAGAGGCAGCGGGTAGATCATCCGCGCACCAATGACAGAGCGGTCTACAACCGGCTCATTCAGGGTGTCTTCGATCGCATCCGACACGGCCTGCCCGGTGCCGCCATTCCACGCCAGCATGGAATCCCCCATCATCAGAATGCGGGCGTCCGGTTTGCGCGCGGGCACCTCGCCGCAGCCGGTCATGGGCAGCAGCGCGACCAAGAGGATCAAAACCGGGCGCAAGAATGCAGTCATGACCAAGATGTACCGCCGCATAGGTTGAAGGGAAACGGGAAACTGCACCGCCGCCTCCCCAACGGTGCAGCACGGCAAAAAAGAAGCCCGGCACAAAGGCCGGGCCAGTCGGGGATGTCCCCGGGGAGTGATCGTTGAGAAGGAGGGCGCTCAGGCCAGCAGGCGACGTGCAATCACCTGGGCCTGGATTTCGGCGGCCCCTTCGAAAATGTTGAGGATCCGGGCGTCACACAGCACGCGGGAGATTTTGTACTCCAGCGCAAAGCCGTTGCCACCGTGGATCTGCAAACCGTTGTCGGCCGCCGCCCAGGCGACGCGAGCGCCCAAGAGTTTCGCCATGCCGGCCTCAAGGTCGCAGCGGTGGCCGTTGTCCTTTTCCCAGGCCGAGAAATAGGTCAGCTGGCGCGCCACCATGATCTCTACCGCCATCATCGCCAGTTTCGACGACACGCGCGGGAAGTTGATCAGCGATTTGCCGAACTGCTTTCGATCTTGGGCATACTGCATGGCGATATCTAGCGCCGATTGCGCAACGCCAATGGCGCGGGCGGCAGTCTGGATACGGGCAGATTCGAAGGTCTCCATCAGCTGTTTGAAGCCCTTGCCCTCTTCACCGCCCAGAAGGTTCTCGCCCTTGACCTTGAAGCCGTCAAAACCCAGCTCGTACTCCTTCATGCCGCGGTAGCCCAGAACCTCGATCTCGCCGCCGGTCATGCCTTCGGTGGGGAAGGGGTTTTCGTCGGTGCCGGGGATCTTTTCCGCCAGGAACATCGACAGGCCGCGGTGATCGGTGGTTTCCGGGTTGGTACGCGCCAACAAGGTCATCACATGGGTACGGGCCGCATGGGTGATCCAGGTCTTGTTGCCGGTGATCTCATAATCGCCATCGGCGTTCTTGACCGCGCGGGTGCGCAAGGAGCCAAGGTCAGAGCCGGTGTTTGGCTCGGTAAAGACGGCGGTGGGCAGGATTTCGGCGCTGGCGATCTTGGGCAGCCAGTTTGCTTTCTGCTCATCCGTGCCGCCCGCGATGATCAGCTCGGCTGCGATTTCGGAGCGGGTGCCAAGGCTGCCGACACCGATATAGCCGCGCGACAGTTCCTCGGAGACCACGCACATCGACGCCTTCGAGAGGCCAAAGCCGCCGAACTCCTCGGGGATAGTCAGGCCAAAGACGCCCATCTCGGCCAGCTCTTCGATGATCTCCATCGGGATCAGCTCATCCTTGAGGTGCCATTCATGGGCAAAGGGTTCGACCTTTTCCAGCGCATAGCGGCGGAACTGGTCGCGGATCATCTCCAGCTCTTCATCCAGGCCCGAAGCGCCGAACATCACAGACCCGGCCTGTTCCTGCATCAGCTCCACCAGACGGCTGCGGGCGGCGTTGGAGTTGCCGTCGCGCACCAGCGTCATGATCTCGGCCGTGTTCAGAGCCTCTTCGGCGCCGGCATCAAGGCCCAGATCCTGCAGGCGGATGATCTCAGTCTGGTTCATCTGGATGCCGCCACGGATCTGCGACAGGTATTCGCCAAAGGCGATCTGGTGGATCAGCTGCTCCATCTCGTTGAACTTGCCTTCGCCGTCCATGCGGGCCGCCCAGTTCTGCATCTGGCGCAGGCTGTAGACATAGGTGGCAAGCCACGACAGCCCGTGCGCAGCAGTCTGGTGCTGTTCGACAAGCGCGCCCGAGACGCGCCCCTCAGCGGTTACCAGCTCACGCACGGCGTTCTTGGCAGCGTCCAACAGGTCATCAAGCGGGGCAATCGTCGCTGCGGTCAATGTCAGCAACTCGGGGAGTACAGTGGGCTTCATTTGCAAGTCTTGTCCGTCATGGGCCATGAATCACATCCTTCTTCGGTCGCTTGGTCGTAGTCTTTTCGCAGTTGCAGCGCAATAAAAATACGCCGCGATGCGGCATTTCGACCAAATATTTCGTCTTTATTTTGCCCGTGCAGCGGTCTGGAGGTATCGCTATGAAGAGGAATGACAAGCCTTTTTTCTGCATTCACACCTGAGGATCTGGCTGCTGCCTTTGCCGTCGCCCTTGTCGCCGGTACGGTCAAAGGGCTGGTCGGGTTTGCCATGCCGATGATTCTCATCTCAGGTCTCAGCATGTTCATGTCGCCGGAGCTGGCGCTGGCCGGGCTGATTCTGCCGACACTTGTGACCAATGGAATGCAGGCGCTGCGTCAAGGCGTCGGGGCCGCACTGCAGTCGATGCAGCGGTTCCGGTTGTTTCTGCTTGTGGGGCTCGTATTCCTTTTGACCAGCGCGCAGCTGGTGCGGGTGCTGCCGCAAGAGGCCATGCTGCTGATCATTGGTATCCCCGTGTCGCTATTCGCACTGACGCAGCTCATGGGCAAGCAACTGATCCTGTCCAAACCTACTCGGCTGGCCGAGGTGCTGGTGGGTGGTTTTGCCGGGTTCATCGGAGGGGTGTCCGGTGTCTGGGGACCGCCGACGGTGGCCTACCTGACCGCGCTTGGCACCGAAAAGAGCGAACAGATCCGCGTGCAGGGTGTGATCTATGGCATGGGGGCGGTTGCACTCCTGTTTGGCCATATCGCTTCTGGCGTCATGCGCTCTGAGACTGCGCCTTTTTCTGTGGCCTTGGTTCTGCCAGCGGTGTTGGGGATGTGGATTGGCGGACGCCTTCATGACCGGATCGATCAGGCGGCCTTTCGCCGGGTGACCTTGATTGTTCTTCTGGTCGCGGGCTTGAATTTGCTGCGCCGTGCCTTGATGCTGTGATCATTGCTTGAAGGCTGGGCAATATCGGGGCAAAGTGAGCGCGCAGGGACAGAAACGACATGGGCAAACGCCTGAGTGCAGATCAACTGGCCCTAGGATCCATCGTGATTTCCTTCATTGTTCTGGGGCTCAAGCTGGTTGCCTGGTGGCTGACGGGCTCCATTGCGCTGTTTTCCGATGCGCTGGAATCCCTGGTGAACGTTGGCGGCGCCTTTTTGGCCTGGATGGCGGTGCGCTATGCCAGCCGTCCGGCGGATGCGGGGCATCCCTTTGGGCATCACAAGGCCGAGTATTTCTCGGCGGTGGCCGAGGGAATCATGATCATTATCGCTGCCTTTTTGATCCTTGAGCAGGCAATCTACGGTTTGATGCGCCCCATGGCGCCTGCGGACTGGGGGGTTGCCGGGCTGTGGGTCAATGCGATTGCCATGGTGGTGAACCTAATCTGGGCGCGGCTTTTGATCGGGCGCGGGGGGGGGCTGAAGTCCCCGGCGCTGGTTGCGGGCGGGCGACACCTGATGAGCGATGTCTGGACCTCGGTTGGTGTGCTGGTCGGCCTTGGGCTGGCGCTATGGACCGGGTGGAGCTGGCTTGACCCCGCTTTGGCCCTAATCGTTGCGGTCAATATCCTGCGTGAGGGCTTTGGTGTTGTGACGGCCTCGGTGAACGGTCTGATGGATTCCGCCGCTCCAAGCGAGGAGCGCGAAGAGATCGAGGAAATCATTCACCGCTCGGCGGAGGGCGCGCTGCAGGTGCATGGGCTGAAGACCCGCCGTGCAGGCAAGGCTTTGTTTGTGGAGTTTCACATGGTGGTGGCTGGCATGATGACGGTGCGCGCTGCACATGACATCTGCGACCGGGTTGAGGATGCGATCCGTGCCAAACTGCCCGAAGCGAAGGTCAATATCCACGTGGAGCCAGAGTACAAGCTTGAGGAGACCGGCATTTCCCCGCGCTGAGGCAATTGCAATTTCCTGCCTGTTTCCGTTTAACCCGTTCCAAGACACGGTTAAGGGCAGGAGTGCAGCATATGGCGATGGATTGGAATAGGCTGTTGAACCCGGGGCGTCTGTGCAGGCCTGAGTTCGAGGAAAAGCCCGGACGCCCCGCCTATCTGCAGGACTATGACCGTATCCTGTTCTCCGAACCCTTCCGCCGTCTCGCACAGAAAACGCAGGTGCACCCGCTGCATGACCACGACCATGTGCACCACCGGATGATCCACAGCATGGAAACCTCCAGCGTTGGGCGCTCGCTTGGTATTCAAGTGGGGCAACGGCTGGTGGAGCGCGGCAGCTTGGCCGAGGGGCAGCAGCATGTGATGGCGGGTGTCGTGCAGGCGGCCTGTCTTGTGCATGACATCGGCAACCCGCCGTTCGGCCATTCTGGTGAAGATAGTATCGGAGAATGGTTCAAGGCGCAGTTTGACAAAGGGAGCGGTCTTGCCGCCGGGATACCTGCTGCTTTGCGGGCTGAATTCGAAGCCTTTGAAGGCAATGCCCAGGGTTTTCGTATCGTGTCCCGCCTAGAGATGGGCCAGCGGGAGGGCGGAATGCGCCTGTCCTATGCCACTCTGGGCGCCTTCTCCAAATATCCCTGCACGGCCGAGGCAAAGGTGCTGTCAGACAGCGACTATGTGGGGCTAAAGAAGTTCGGCGTTTTCCAGTCTGAACGGGATCTTTTCGCCGAGGCTGCAACAGCGCTGGGCCTGCCGTCCGAAGGAAGCGGCGCGGCGCAGATCTGGCGGCGCCACCCGCTCGCCTTTCTGGTCGAGGCGGCGGATGACATCTGCTACCGCATTCTGGACATCGAGGATGCGGCCACGGTGGGCGATCTGGACAGCGATCTGGTTGCTGGGATCCTTGAGGATATTACCGGTAAGGCGAACCATCCGGGCGATGTGGCCCAGCCTTTGAAGGACAGGGTCGGCATGCTGCGGGCCATGGCGATTGGCGCGGCCATCGACAGCGCAGTCGAGGCGTTCATGGCCCATTACGACGCCATCATGATGGGAGAGTTCAGCGACGGGCTGATGGAGGTCTCCTCCAAGGCGGAGGCCTTTGCCGGTCTGAAAGACATCTCAAACGCCCGGATCTTTACCGCGCGGCGCAAGACCGAGCTGGAGATTTCGGGTCGTCAGGTGCTGCGCGGGCTGCTCGATCACTTTGCCGGTCTCTACGAGGATCTGAAGCTCTGTGATTGGGACGTCGAGGCGCTGAAGGCGCGCCATGGCTATTGGGCGAAACTGATCCGCGCGGTGGATCTGGACCTGCGCGGGGTGAGCGACGAATATACCGCGCTGCACTCACTGGCTGATTTTGTATCCGGCATGACGGATCGCTATGCGGTGAAGGTGCGCGACATGGTCGAAGGACGCGTTCCGCAGGGCTGAGCGATGCTGGGTCAGGGACGAGAGCAAATGAAAAACCCCGGCGCTGGACCGGGGTTTTTTGATGTCTTGCAAAGGGAAGGGCCTCAGCTGATCGCTGCGGCTTTCACGTCTTCGTCGATATAGGGCAGGTACTGCTCGAAGTTGTCCGAGAACATCTTGACCAGCTTGGCAGCCTGCTTGTCATAGGCTTCCTGATCGTCCCAGGTGCGACGTGGATCGAGAAGGACTTCCGCGACGCCGGGTACAGCGACCGGAACGTCAAAACCAAAGTTGCTGTCCTTGCGGAACTCAACCTCGGCCAGGGAGCCGTCCAGCGCTGCGGTCAAAAGGGCGCGGGTTGCCTTGATCGGCATGCGCGAGCCAATGCCGTAGGCACCACCGGTCCAGCCGGTGTTCACCAGCCAGCAGGTCGCGCCGTGCTGGGCGATCTTGTCGCGCAAGAGGTTGCCGTAAACCTCGGGGCGACGCGGCATGAATGGGGCGCCAAAGCAGGTGGAGAAGGTGGGCTCAGGCTCGGTCACGCCGCGCTCGGTGCCGGCCACCTTGGAGGTGAAGCCCGACAGGAAGTGATACATCGCCTGCGCCGGGGTCAGCCGCGCGATGGGCGGCAGAACGCCAAAGGCGTCACAGGTCAGCATGATGATGTTCTTCGGGTGACCGCCGCGCGCCGTCTCGGAGGCGTTGGAGATGTAGTTCAGCGGATAAGCGCAACGCATGTTGGCTGTCAGGCTGTCGTCGTCGAAGTCCAGTTCAAAGGTCTCGGGGTCGAAGACCATGTTCTCGATCACGGTGCCGAATTTCTCGGTGGTGGCGTAGATTTCCGGCTCTGCCTCGGGGTTGAGGTTGATGGTCTTGGCATAGCAGCCGCCTTCGAAGTTGAAGGTGCCGTTGTCAGCCCAGCCGTGCTCGTCATCTCCGATCAGCACGCGGTCTGGGTCAGCCGACAGAGTGGTCTTGCCGGTGCCGGACAGGCCGAAGAAGACCGCTGCGTCCACCGGGTTGCCCTTTGCGTGGTTGGCCGAGCAGTGCATCGGCATGATGCCTTTTTCGGGCAAGAGGTAGTTCAGCAGGGTGAAGACGGATTTCTTGTTCTCGCCCGCATATTCGGTACCGCCGATCAGGATCAGCTTTTTGTCGAAGTTCAGCGCGATCACGGTCTCGGAGCGGCAGTTGTGCTTGGCCGGGTCCGCCTGGAAGCTCGGGCAGTTGATGATGGTGAAATCGGCCAGGAACTCATCCAGATCCTCGCGCTCGGGACGGCGCAACAGGTGACGGATGAAGAGGTTGTGCCAGGCCAGCTCGGTCACCATGCGCACGTTGATGGCATGAGCCGGGTCGGCGCCGCCAACCAGATCCTGCACGAAGTAGTCGCGGCCCTTCATATGCTCCAGCATGTCTGCATAAAGCGCATCAAACCCTTCCGGGCTCATCTCGGCATTGTTCTCCCACCAGATCGTATCGGCAACACTATCGGTCTTGACCACGTGCTTGTCCTTGGGGGAGCGGCCGGTGAACTTGCCGGTGGTGACGAGGAAAGCGCCGCCATTGCCAAGGGTACCTTCCTCACGTTTCAGGGCCGCCTCGATCAGCGCGGGCTCCATCAGGTTGTAATAGACATTGCCCAGACCCTCGATGCCTTGATCCTCGAGGCGGAAATTCGGGTTTACCCGTCCTGATGCCATGGCTGATGTCATGTGTTCTTTCTCCTGTGGCGACCAATCGAGCCGCATACATTTAAAGCCGCGCCCACGCGCAATTTCGCCGGTAGCGACACCGGTCAGCGGGGTCTTAACATGACGTTTTAGGCGGTGAACAGGACGCTTTGGCGCAGTTAGCGCCATCACGGCGATGTTTAGCGCAACCATTTCCGCGAAGCGGGAAAGCAGGGCATATCTTTAGTCCGCGCTAAGACATTTTTGCCCAAATTGGGCCGCATGCGAGCCATGATTCTTCAATGGGGATTGATTCGATGCCGCGAAACGGCGATTAAGGAATATAAAAAGCGACAAGCTGAGCAGTGATTAAGGGGCTCTTTCAATGTCAAAGATTGCTTTGGTGGACGACGACAGAAATATCCTCACCTCGGTGGCCATGACGCTCGAGGCGGAGGGTTTCGAGGTCGAGACCTACAATGATGGCCAGGCGGCCCTGGATGCTTTCAACAAGAAGCTTCCGGATATGGCTGTGTTGGACATCAAGATGCCGCGCATGGACGGGATGGACCTGCTGCAGCGTCTGCGCCAGAAAACCCAGATGCCGGTGATTTTCCTTACCTCCAAAGACGACGAGATCGACGAAGTTCTCGGTCTGCGGATGGGGGCGGATGACTACGTCAAGAAACCCTTCTCCCAGCGACTGTTGGTGGAACGCATCCGCGCCCTGTTGCGGCGCCAGGAAGCCATCAGCGGAGATGCCGTCGAAGGTGGCCCTGTGGCAGAAACCAAGGTAATGGAGCGCGGGAACCTGCGGATGGATCCTCTGCGGCATGCCGTCAGCTGGAAAGGTAAGGACGTGTCGCTGACCGTGACCGAGTTCCTGCTGCTGCAGGCACTGGCGCAGCGCCCGGGTTTCGTCAAAAGCCGCGACCAGCTGATGGACGTTGCCTATGACGATCAGGTCTACGTCGACGACAGGACCATCGACAGCCACATCAAACGCCTGCGAAAGAAGATGCGCAGCGCGGATCCTGATTTTGCGGCAATCGAGACCCTTTATGGCATCGGTTACCGGTATAACGAAGAGTAAGAGCCGATAACGGCGTTGGAAGGGCAGGCGCCTATGCGCGACACCGGCAAAGCGGAACATGCGTCTGATCAGGACGTCGTCCTCGGGGAAGACTGGGTCTCGCCGGAACAGTCCGTGACTGAAGAATTGCAAGTGCGCCGGGCCAGACGCAGCTTTTTTTCGCTCAAGGGATCTCCGCTCACCCGCAAGATCATCACGTTCAACCTTATTGCCCTGATCATTCTGGTTGCCGGGATTCTATACCTGAATTCCTCGCGTCAGAGTCTCGTGCGGCAAAAGGCCGGGGCTTTGGTTGCCGAGGCGTCCCTGATATCGGACGTTTTCGAGGCCGAGCTGCCTGCTGCCGGCGCCGTGAGTTTTGCGACACAGGACGGTATCGACGCCGAGCAGACGCTGTCGGGGCTGACCTTGCGCGGCGGCGTGGAGGCAATGGTCTTTGATGCCAACGGCACAATGATCGCTAGCGTCACCGGTGTGGCGCGCTCTGATGCGCTGAATGCATTGAACGAAAACGAATCCGGCAAGACCCTGATCAGCGATGGCCTGTCGGCGCTCTGGTCCGCTGTTGGTGGAGTTTTCAAATCAGGCGATGCAGGGCAGGCCGAGGCCCCGTCACTTGAGGAACAACTTGGCGCTTTGGCCAAGCGCACTCTCAGTGCCGGAGCGACGATCGATACGGCGGTAGACACGCGCGGAGGGACGGTGTTCTCTGCGGCGGCCCCCATCATTCACAATGGCCAGGCGATTGGCGTCGTTGCGCTGGCCTCTCCTATCGGGGAGATCGACGCGTTGGTGCGCAGCGAACGGGAACGCGTGTTGCAGATGTTCGTCATCGCCCTTTTGGTATCTATCGGGCTCAGCCTGGTTCTGGCCTCAACAATAGCAAACCCGCTGGCCGATCTTGCTGAAGCCGCCGAAAGCGGTCGTGACCGTGGAGGGCGTAAGCCCCAGCCGAGTCGCATTCGTATTCCTGACCTCTCAGCCCGTCCCGACGAGATCGGCCGCCTGAGCCTTGCACTGCGCGGCATGGTAAAAGCTCTCTACAGTCGCATCGATAGTAACGAACAATTTGCAGCTGATGTGGCACACGAGATCAAGAACCCTCTCGCCAGCCTTCAGTCGGCGGTTGGGACGTTGCGCATGGTAAACGCGAAGATCAGCGGGAGAAGCTTATGGAAGTGATTGAACACGACGTGCGCCGTCTTGACCGTCTGGTGAGCGATATCTCCAATGCTTCGAGGCTGGATGCAGAGCTGGTCAAGGAAGAGGAAGAGGAATTCGACCTGCTGAACATGCTGGCGAACCTCAACCAGTTCCTCAGCGAAGATGCGCGTGGACAGGGGATCGACTACATCACTGATTTGCCGGCGCAGCCGATTATGATTCATGGCCTTGAGGCACGCCTTGCTCAGGTGTTCGTCAATCTGATCACCAATGCGATTTCTTTCTGTGAAGAAGGGGATGCCATTCGTGTCTGGGCGCGACGCCGGGCCAACCGCGTTCTTGTGGTCGTAGAAGACACCGGACCGGGGATACCGGAGCAGGCGCTTTCCAAAATCTTCAAGCGTTTTTATTCCCAGCGCCCGGAAGAGCATTTCGGAAACAACTCCGGCCTTGGGCTCGCGATATCGAAACAGATCGTCGAAGCACATGGCGGCGTGATCTGGGCTGAGAATATTCGCCCGACGGAAGTGGATATCACGTCTGAGCCCCTCGGCGCGCGTTTCGTGGTTGGCCTGCCGGTCTGATCCCCGTATTCCGATGACACAGAACAGCGATCTTTGCCTCCATTCCACCTGCGTGGCCTTGGACGGTCGGGCGCTTGTGATCAGGGGAGCGCCAGGCAGCGGAAAATCCGGCCTGGCCTTGCAGCTGATGGCCTATGGCGCCGAGTTGGTCGCTGATGACAGAGTACTGCTGCGGCCGCTTGACGGGCGTCTCATGGCGCGGGCGCCACAGGCAATTTCGGGGATGATCGAAGCGCGCGGTGTCGGGATTTTGAACGCCCGATGCGCCAGGGAAAGCCCTGTTCACGCGATTTTGGATCTGGACAGGGTTGAACTCGAGCGACTTCCGGCACAGGTATTCGAAACGATACTGGGGATCAGCGTGCCGGTGCTGGGGCGCGCGCAGGCCGCACATTTCGCCCCGGCCTTGATCCAATACCTGAAATGCGGAGCGATTGACCCGGATGCCTGACGCCACTCCTGAAACGCCCCCAGTTGTTCTGGTGACAGGCCCGTCAGGAGCGGGGCGGACCAGCGCGATCAACGTGCTTGAAGATCTCGGGTTCGAGGCCATAGACAACCTGCCTCTGCGGCTCTTGCCCAAACTGATCGAAGCGGCCGGGATTACTGAGCCAATGGCCCTGGGGCTGGACAGCCGCAACCGGGATTTTTCCCCGGCAGCGCTTTTGGATATGATCGATGTGCTGGCGGGCCGCCGGGACGCCAAACTCTCGGTTCTCTATCTTGATGCCAGCCCTGATGTCCTGCTGCGCCGTTATTCAGAGACCCGGCGCAGGCATCCCCTTGCACCAGCAGAGACACCGGAAGTTGGCGTTGCGCGTGAATTGGACTTGATGACCCAGATCCGAGAGCGGGCAGATATCCTGCTCGACACCTCGGAAATGAATGTGCACCAGCTCAAGGCCGAGATTGAGCATTGGTTTGCACCGCAAGGGCGAGCTCTGGCTCTGTCAGTGCAAAGCTTTTCCTACAAACGTGGTGTGCCGCGGAGCGTCGACCTTGTGTTCGATTGCCGGTTTCTGGCCAATCCCTATTGGCAAGAGGAGTTGCGCACACTGAACGGGCGTGACGGTGCTGTACAGGCCTACGTGAAGTCCGACCCCTTATTTGATGGCTTCCTCTCACGCGTGATCGACATGGTCAGCTTTCTTTTGCCTGCCGTGCGAAAGGAGGGAAAATCGCACCTATCCATCGCCTTTGGCTGTACCGGCGGGCAACACCGTTCGGTGACACTCGCAGAAACCCTCGCCAAGACCCTTGCAGAAGACGGACAGCAGGTGTCAATTAGGCATCGCGAGCTGCAAAGCTAGCTGCAAGAACGGAGAGGCCGGGTTGATCGGGATTGTGATTGTCGCGCATGGAGGGCTGGCCAGAGAATATCTGGCAGCGGTCGAACATGTGGTCGGCGCACAACCGAACCTTCGGGCGATAACCATTTCCCCGGACGACGATCGCGAAGACAAGCAGCGCGAGATCTGCATCGCTGCCGATGAGGTCGACACCGGCCAGGGGGTTGTGATTGTCACTGATCTGTTCGGCGGCTCGCCGTCCAATCTGAGCCTGCGCGCCTGCGCTCCGATAGATCGCCGGATCCTTTATGGCGCCAATCTGCCCATGCTGATCAAACTGGCAAAGTCGCGCCATTTGCCGGTTGCCGATGCGGTGCGCCTGGCGATGGAGGCGGGGCGCAAGTACATCAATTCGCAGAACATAAATCCCGTGGGGGAGTAAGCATATTTTATGGCTCAAAAGACGCTGAAGATCGTGAATGAGAAAGGCCTGCATGCCCGTGCTTCGGCCAAACTGGTTGAGGTCGTGGAAGGGTTTGATGCGACTGCCGAGGTATCAAAGGACGGCCTGTCGGCCTCTGGGGACAGCATCATGGGCCTTTTGATGTTGGCAGCATCCAAAGGAACGACTATTGACGTCGAAACCTCCGGGCCAGATGCGGACGCCCTGGCTGCGGCTGTAGAGGCCTTGGTGGCGGATAAGTTCGGTGAAGGGTTCTGATCGCATAACGGTTGCGAAAGACGGGAAGGGCAAAGTGGCGGACACGGCGCATGACCATGACGGCGGCCTCACGCCGGAAAGTGATACGCAAACGGGCGAGGTCTACGACCGGCGCACGTTGACCTATGCCAATTCATTTGATGATCGCTGGACGTCGATCGCAATCCGGGCGATCGAGTGGTGCACTGGCAAGCTGACCATTCTGCGCATGGTCAAAAAGTTTGAGCGCCAGAACGCCCAGTATCGTGGTCAGAAATTCTGGCGCGGTGCACTCAATGTCATGGGCATCGACCTTTTGACGCCGGAAGAGCAGATCCGCAATATTCCAGCCGAGGGACCGGTGGTGATTGTCGCCAATCATCCACATGGGATGGTGGACGGTATGATCTTTGCCGATCTCATTGGCCGGACCCGACTGGATTACCGGATTTTGACGCGTTCGGTTCTGACTGGACTGGATGAGGCGGCAACCTCCTTCATGATTCCGGTTCCCTTTCCCCATGATCCCGAAGCGCAGCGCAAGATGGTCGAGATGAGAGCCAAGGCGATGGGACATCTGAAGGAAGGCGGTGTTGTCGCTCTGTTCCCCTCAGGTGTGGTGATGTCATCGGACAGCTGGTTCGGCCCCGCCATCGAACGGGAGTGGAACGTTTTCACCGCTCAGCTGATCCGCCGTTCCGGGGCACGGGTGGTTCCAATTTTCTTTCCTGGATCAAATTCGCGTTGGTACCAGATTGCCTGCCGGATCTCTCCGATCCTGCGCCAAGGGCTGTTGCTGCATGAGATCGTGCGCTCCTGCAACAAGCCACAGGCACCCATCGTCGGGGAGCCCCTGACCGATGAGCAGATGGAGAGGCTTCACAGCGATCCGCGCGGTTTCATGGCCTGGCTGCGGGAACACACGCTGTCCCTTGGCGAGAAGAACTGCTGATCGCAATGATCTGGGGGCTGATGAACCTTCAGAGTCACCAAAGCATCAGCTTCGAAGATCTCACCCCCTGATCCCGGCTTGGCGCAGTCCAGTTTACCCTGCAACATATATAGAGGTCTCCGCACCCTTCGGACGCAGACCCTCGGCGATTTGTCTTGTCGGCCGCGGAACCCCGCGCCTGCTCTGCTCGTACTCAGGCGACGAGGTATCCGCAGCAGCGGCTCAGCGGGTCGGTACGGGCGTTTCGCCGCGGTAGTCATAGAAACCGCGCTGGGTCTTTCGGCCAAGCCAGCCTGCCTCCACGTATTTAGTCAGCAGGGGGCAGGGGCGATATTTGGTGTCCGCAAGCCCATCATGCAGTACGTTCATGATTGCAAGGCAGGTGTCGAGGCCAATGAAATCCGCCAGCTCGAGCGGGCCCATGGGGTGGTTGGCGCCCAGCTTCATCGATTCGTCGATGGATTTCACGGAGCCGACGCCCTCATAGAGCGTGTAGACCGCCTCGTTGATCATCGGCATGAGAATCCGATTGACGATGAAGGCTGGAAAATCCTCGGCGCTGGCAGCGGTTTTGCCCAGGCGTTCGACCACGGTCTGGCAGGCGGCAAAGGTCTCTTCGTCGGTGGCGATGCCGCGGATCAGTTCCACGAGTTGCATAACCGGCACCGGGTTCATGAAGTGAAAGCCCATGAACCGCTCGGGCCGGTCCGTGCGACTCGCCAGACGGGTGATAGAGATGGACGAGGTGTTGGAGGTGAGAATCGTATGCGGTTGCAGATGCGGCTGCAGATCCTCGAAGATGGCCTGCTTGATGGTTTCACGTTCCGTTGCTGCTTCGATCACAAGATCCGTCGCACCGATATCGGCAAGCGACAGCGTCGGAGTGATGCGCGCCACGGCGGCCTGAACATCGCCTTCGCTGATCTTTCCCCGGCTGGATTGCCGCGCTAGGTTCTTTTGGATCGTGGCCAAGGCGCCATCGAGTGCGGACTGATTTACATCATTAATTACAACATCATAGCCGGCTACTGCCATGACATGTGCGATGCCGTTGCCCATCTGTCCTGCACCGATAATACCGATTTTTTTGACTTCCATGCCTGTGGCTCCCTGGCTGTCTGCTTGGTGATCATATCGGGGGCTTTGGGGGCGGCACAAGGCCGCACAGTTGCTATTTTAACCAAATTCGAGACTTAGGAAATTTGCAAGCTTTGGGTCTCAAAGTGACTATCGGGTGAAAATTTGGTGGGACTATGAGCTACGAGCTGAACAGCGCTTCGGCGCTTTCGGTCGGAACATGTTGCTATGCGGGGTCAAGGCTACAAGTGCGTGGGCCCGTGCGTGATTTGGACGACCCTTATATTGCGTTCCTTGGTGGGACGGAAGTGTTCGGGCGATTCGTGTCCGAACCGTTTCCTGCGGTGACAGAATCGTTGTTGAATGTACCTTGCGTGAACCTTGGTGGGGTGAACGCAGGGCTGGACAGTTTCCTGAGTGATACAGGCCTGATGCGTGTGGCACAGGATGCCGACCTTGTGGTCGTACAAGTGCTTGGCGCGCAGAACCTGTCGAACAGATACTACAAGGTACATCCAAGGCGAAATGACCGCTTCTTGCAGGCGCGTCCTGCGCTGGTGTCGCTCTATCCCGAGATCGACTTTACGGAGTTCCATTTCAACAAACACCTGCTCAGCCGTCTCAAGGACGTCTGTGATGAGCGGTTTGAGACTGTGCGGGTCCACATCCAGTCAGACTGGGTCAGCCGCATGGGAGATTTGATCAGCACCTTGAACGGGCGGCTGGTGCTGCTTTGGCTGCGCTACAATCTGGGGGGGGTGGATCTGGTCAACCGCGAACCGGTTCTCGTGGACCAGGGTATGATCGACCCGTTGCGCCCTCTGGTGGAAGGTGTCGTGGAGATGCCCGTTACCACCGCCGGTCTGGCCAATGACGTGACAGGCATGGAGATGGGGCCGCTCGATCTGCCAACAGCGCGCCTGATGCTTGGCCCGAAGGAGCACAACCGGATCGGCTGCGCGACTGCGGAATATCTGCAAGCGATTGTAAACGCGCGCTAAGGCGACTTGGTTCATTGCCTTGTCGGGGCAGTGTGTGTGCGGCGGGCTTTCTTAAATAGAAAAGGCCCGCATAGAACGCGGGCCTTCTAAATATCGCTTTGCTGGCGATCCTTGAAAGGGGCTCTTAGCCCAGCTTTTCTGTCAGTTCAGGCACAGCCTGGAACAGGTCCGCCACCAGGCCAAAGTCCGCTACCTGGAAGATCGGAGCTTCTTCGTCCTTGTTGATGGCGACGATGATTTTGGAGTCTTTCATGCCTGCGAGGTGCTGGATCGCACCGGAGATGCCGACAGCCACATAGAGCTCGGGCGCGACGACCTTCCCGGTCTGACCCACCTGCCAGTCGTTCGGGGCATAGCCCGAATCGACCGCGGCGCGGGAGGCACCCACGGCAGCGCCCAGCTTGTCCGCCAGACCTTCGATCAGTTTGAAGTCTTCTTCGGAGCCGACGCCGCGACCACCGGAAACAACAACGCCGGCCGAGGTCAGCTCGGGGCGGTCGCTTTCGGCAACCTTGTCTTCGACCCATTCGGACAGGCCGGGGTTTTCGGCTGCGCCGGTGGTTTCCACCGAGGCAGAGCCGCCTTCACCCGCTGCGTCAAAGGTCGAGGTGCGGAAAGAGATGACCTTCTTGGCGTCTTTCGACTTCACGGTCTGGATTGCGTTACCGGCGTAGATCGGGCGTTCGAAGGTTTCGCCGTCCACCACTGCGGTCACGTCAGAGATCACCATCACGTCCAGCAGGGCCGCAACGCGCGGCAGCACGTTCTTGGCGTCGGTGGTGGCCGGGGCAACGATATGCTCGTAGTCGCCTGCCAGCGAGACAATCAGCGCCGCTGTCGGCTCGGCCAGGCGGTGACCCAGCGATGCGTCCTCGGCAACCAGAACCTTGGCCACGCCGTCGATCTTGGCGGCGGCGTCCCCGGCGGCGGCAGCGGATGCACCGGCGCACAGAACGGTCACGTCACCCAGTGCCTTGGCGGCAGAGACGGCCTTGGCGGTGGCGTCCAGCGCCAGTTCGCCATTGTTCACTTCGGCAAGGAGAAGAACAGCCATTACACAGCCCCCGCTTCTTTGAGTTTCGCAACCAGCTCGTCAACCGAGCCCACGATGATACCGGCCGAGCGCGCTTCGGGCTCTTTGGTGGAGACCACTTCGAGGCGCGGCGAGACGTCAACGCCATAGTCGGCGGCGGTCTTCTCATCCAGCGGTTTTTTCTTCGCCTTCATGATGTTCGGCAGCGACGCATAGCGCGGCTCGTTGAGGCGCAGGTCCACAGTAACGATGGCCGGCATCTTGACAGAAATGGTCTGCAGACCGCCGTCCACTTCGCGGGTAACCTTGGCGCTGTCGCCTTCGATGTCGATCTCAGAGGCAAAGGTGCCCTGCGACCAACCGAGCAGCGCCGATAGCATCTGACCGGTGGCGTTCATGTCATTGTCGATCGCTTGCTTGCCGGCGAGAACCAGACCGGGCTGCTCTTCCTCGACGACCTTGGCGAGGATCTTGGCAACGGCCAGCGGTTCGATGTCGGTGTGCACGTCATCGGCAGCGACAACCAGGATCGCGCGGTCGGCGCCCATGGCGAGCGCAGTGCGCAGGGTTTCCTGGGCCTGTTTCACGCCGATCGAGACCGCAACGACCTCGTCTGCCTTGCCGGCTTCTTTCAGGCGGATGGCCTCTTCGACGGCAATTTCGTCAAAGGGGTTCATCGACATCTTGACGTTGGCGAGATCGACACCGCTGCCGTCCGCTTTGACGCGGACCTTCACGTTGTAGTCAATCACGCGTTTGACAGGCACGAGTACCTTCATTTTGCGTTCTCTCCTTAACAAATGGCCTGCCGCGTGGGCGGCGGGCCTTCATGCTCTCGCGCCGTTGATACCGGGTCAGCCATGCGGGCAACAGTGAAAAATCGTCACGTTGGTGGCCCCGGACGTCGCGTCTGTCTGTTTGGGTCATCAATTTTGCAGGAATGTTTCGCAGCGCAAAGAGATGTGCCGCAACGGCAGGTTCTCAATGCAGGCCAGGCGCCGGGGCAGCCATGCCCCAGGCGATTCGGGTGATTTGCGGCAGGTTAACGGTTTGCGCCCGGCACCCACAGAACGTCTTTGGTGCCGTTTTCGTTTGCGATGCGCGACGCGACGAAGAACCAATCGGACAACCGGTTGAGGTAGCGCACGGCGGCCGGGTTCACCTCTTCCAACGTGGCCAGTTCCGTGGCGAGCCGTTCGGCACGGCGCGCGACGGTGCGGCAGACATGCAGATGGGCCGAGAGTTTCGAGCCGCCCGGCAGAACGAAACTGCGCAAAGGTTCCAGATCCTTGTTCATGAGATCGATTTCTGCCTCAAGCCGTTCGACCTGCGCCTCTGCCATTCGCAAGGGAGGATACTCGGCCTCGGCATCCTTGGCCATGTCCGGGCGGCACATGTCGGCGCCAAGGTCAAAGAGATCGTTTTGGATACGAGCAAGGGCCTCGTCCATTTCGCCCTCCGCCTCAAGTCGTGCGACGCCGACAAAAGCGTTCAGCTCATCCGAGGTGCCATAGGCGCTTACTCGCGCAGAATGTTTGGCCACGCGCTGCCCATCTCCGAGCGCGGTGTCGCCCTTGTCGCCGGTGCGGGTATAGATCTTGCTCAGAACGACCATGGTTCACTGACCTCCTTGCGAGCGCAGATAGACAAAACCAACGATGAGCACCACCGCGATGAACTGGAACAGCAACCGCAGGCGCATCATCTTGTTGCCGTACTTGTGATTGAAGGCGCCGCCTTTGCCAAAGCCGCCCATGCCGATCACCAGCACGATCACCACTGCCGCCATGGCCACGACGGCCAAAATGAAGAGCGGATCACCCATAGTTCATGCTCCTTCGCATTTGCCCAGTTTTGGTCTTAGCCTCGGTCTATCGCCTGGGTTTGCAGATGGCGACCGCGAATCCGCTATCTAAGGCGGGCAAGGATGCGGTCAATTGACCGGGTCGACAAAATCCGGCGCAGGAACCCGGCAATATGGGTCGGGGTGGTCACGTAATAGCGGGGACGGGGGCGGCGCGATTCGCAGGCATGGATCAGTTTTGCCGTCACCGCAGAGGCGGGCAGCTCAAAGGTGTCCGGCCCTTTGCTTTCGTAGAGGCGCTTGAGCAGGGTTTTTTCATAAAGATCCCGCAAGGGGGAAGACTGCCAGTCCACGTAGCGTTCGAAATGCGGGATCGAGTTCTCCCGGATCTTTGAGGTCACCGGGCCAGGTTCGATCAGGACCACATGAATGTCGGTATCGATCAGTTCGATCCGCAGCGTGTCGGTTAGCCCTTCAACAGCATATTTCGTTGCCACATAGGCGCCGCGCCAGGGGAAGGAGACCATCCCTAGGATCGATGAGTTCTGCACGATGCGCCCGTGGCCTTGCGCCCGCATCACCGGGATCACCTGCCGGGTCAGCTCGTGCCAGCCAAAGAAGTTACTTTCAAAGATGTCGCGCAGGGCGTCTGTCGGCAGATCCTCGACCGCGCCGGGCAGCCCGTGGGCACCATTGTTGAACAGCACATCCAGCGTGCCGCCTGTCGCCGCAAGCACCTCTTGCAGGCCAGAGGTGATTGTTTCGGGGTCGGTGTAGTCGATCAGTGGGCTTTCAAAGCCCTCGGCGCGCATCCGGTTGCAATCGCGTTGCTGGCGGCAGGAAGCAAAGACCCGCCAGCCGCGATCCCGCATTCCGCGCGCGGCATCCAGACCAATCCCAGAGGAACAGCCCGTGATCAGGATGGTTTTCTGCATGAAGGCCCCCGCGCAGATGTCTACCGGGGGACGTTATGGGGCCTTTTTGCTCACCAGTGAAGCGGCGATCCAGCCGAAATGTTCATCGTCGGTCGTGCGCAGGTGCAGCCAGCCAGAGCCATTGTCATCGATGACGATCACCTCATCCCCGGCCAGAAGGCGCGTGATGATAGGATAGGCCGTACCCGGCCCCTGCCGCATGTTGACCCGAGAGGCGCGAATACTGCGGATGTCATTTTCCGCTGCTGGGGACTGTCCGGCTGCTGTGTCCTCGGCCAATCCTGGCTGCCGGATTGCTGCGATCGGCGCGTCATCCTCACGCCAGTCAGACTGCAGACCGCCTCCAAGCCCTGCTTCGAGCGAAGCCAGTTGAAGCCCACCGGCCCTCAGGCCTGCGGTGAACAGGCTGGCGGATGCCGGTGGCGCAGCTTCGTGCGCTTCGCCGTCTTGGTCTTGTGGGGCAAGCACCGGGGGCGATTGCCGTTCTTCGACGCGGGCGCGGACCAGATCCTTATGGCGCGCCTCGATCATGGTGCGGGTCACCAGCGATGTGGCAGAGACGGTGATCCCATTCTGTGATCCACGGTTCGTGACGGGGGTAGGGGCCTCGGCGATTTCTGTGACCGGGCGTTCTGGCGGCGTGAAGTCCGCCCCGCCACTGAGCTCGTAGAAGCCCCAGCCCAGAAAGGCAAAAGACACAAAAACAAAGCGCGACATGGCGCATCCCCCGAAAACATATCAACGACAATCCGCCCGTGACAGCTGGACCATATGCTTGCTCCTCGGACCATGAAAATGGGTCCGGGCAGGCGCTGGGACCATAGGCGGCGCAGGCTTAATGTTACGTGAAACTGGCCAGTCTACACAGGGGGAGAGTCCATTTCCTTCTCCCCCGAGGCCCTGCGGCATGTCCGTGGCGGGCAACGCGCCGCTTTACCAAGCCACAAGGGGGCAGTATTACCACGATATGAGCGACTTGGTAGAAGACCCCGACCTCCCCTCCGCGCCGCAGAATGGCGAAGTGCTGGAACCCCTGCGCCGCGCCATTGGCGAGCGTTACCTTACATATGCCCTCAGCACGATCATGCACCGGGCGCTGCCGGATGCGCGCGACGGTCTGAAGCCGGTGCATCGGCGGATCCTCTACGCGATGAATCGCCTAAGGCTCAGCTCGACCGGGGGCTTCCTGAAATCGGCCAAGATTTCCGGCGATACCATGGGGGATTTCCACCCGCATGGGGATGCCGCGATCTACGACGCCATGGCCCGCCTCGCGCAGGACTTCAACGTCCGCTATCCGTTGGTCGACGGGCAGGGCAATTTTGGCAATATCGACGGCGATAACCCGGCGGCCTCGCGCTATACAGAGGCGCGGATGACCTTTGTTGCCGAGGCAATGCTGGAGGGCCTCAGCGAAGATGCTGTTGATTTTCGCGACAACTACGATGGGCGCCTGACCGAACCGGCGGTTCTGCCCGCGACTTTCCCGAATATTCTGGCCAATGGCGCAAGCGGCATCGCGGTAGGCATGGCGACGAACATCCCGCCGCACAACATCGCCGAGCTGATTGACGCCTGTATTCACCTGATCAAGGCGCCCGGCGCAGATGATGACACGCTCCTGAAATACGTGCCCGGCCCAGATTTTCCCACCGGCGGGGTGATCGTCGAACCCAAAGAGAATATCGCCAAGGCCTATCGCACCGGGCGCGGTTCGTTCCGGTTGCGCGCGACGTACGAGATCGAGGATTTGGGCCGCGGCCAGTGGCAGATCGTGGTCACCGAGATCCCTTATCAGGTCCAGAAGTCCAAGCTGATCGAGAAGATCGCTGAGCTTATACAGACCAAGAAGGTGCCGATCCTTGCCGATGTACGCGATGAGTCCGCCGACGACATCCGCATCGTGCTGGAACCGAAATCCAAGAATGTGGATCCCGAGATCCTGATGGGGCTGATGTTCCGCAACTCCGATCTTGAGGTGCGCTTCTCGCTCAACATGAACGTGCTGATCGATGGGGTCACGCCCAAGGTCTGCTCGATGAAAGAAGTGCTGCGGGCCTTCCTGGATCATCGCCGCGATGTGCTGCAGCGGCGTTCACGCCACCGGATGGCAAAGATCGATCACCGGCTGGAGGTTCTGGACGGTTTCATCATCGCCTTCCTGAACCTCGACCGGGTGATCGACATCATCCGCTATGATGAAGACCCCAAAGCCGCCCTGATGCGGGAGGACTGGTCCAGGGATCACCCTCGCGCCCATGACGAGGCCGATTATCTGACGCCCGCTGCCGGGGCGGGGGAGCTGACCGAGGTACAGGCCGAGGCGATTCTCAACATGCGACTGCGCTCTTTGCGCAAGCTGGAAGAGATCGAGCTGACCCGCGAGCGCGACGCCTTGCGCGAAGAACGCGCTGGGCTGGTCGAACTCCTCGGCTCGGAAGAGCTGCAGTGGACACGGATCACCGAACAGCTGCGCGAGACGAAAAAGACCTTTGGCAAGAACTATGAGGGCGGCGCCCGCCGCACCCGCTTTGCCGAGGCGGGCGAGGTCGAGGATGTCCCGCTAGAGGCGATGATCGATCGTGAGCCGATCACCGTGGTCTGCTCCCAGATGGGCTGGATCCGGGCGATGACCGGCCATATCGATCTGAACCGAGAACTGAAGTTCAAGGATGGCGACGGGCCGCGCTTCATCTTCCATGCGGAAACCACCGATCGGCTGTTGGTCTTTGGCAGCAACGGGCGATTCTATACCTTGTCGGCCTCCAACCTGCCCGGCGGTCGCGGCATGGGGGAACCTGTCCGCCTGATGGTGGATCTGCCCAATGAGGTGGAGATCGTCGATATCCTGATCCACAACCCCGAAGGTCGGCTTCTGGTCGCTTCCTCGGCGGGCAACGGCTTTATCTGCGCGGAAAAAGACATCGTGGCCCAGACCCGTGGCGGCAAGCAGGTGCTGAACGTCAAGGATGACGAGAAAGCCAAGATCTGCATCCCCGTTCTGGGCGATCACGTGGCTGTGGTCTCTGAGAACGGCAAGTTCCTTGTCTTTTCGGTCGAGGAAATGCCGGAACTCACCCGTGGCAAGGGGGTGCGCCTGCAAAAGTACAACATGGCGCGTGGCAAGCAGGGCTCGCTCGAACTGGACGGTGGCCTCAGCGATGTCACGACCTTCAACTGGGACGAGGGCCTCTCTTGGGAAATGGGCGGCGGCAAGACGCGCCATGAGACTGATCTGGGTCAGTGGCTGGGCAAGCGGGCCGGGGTTGGCAAGCGTCCGCCTTACGGATTCCCCCGCAACTACAAGTTCAAATAATCGCCACCGGGGTTTACCGGCGCTGCCCGCTCTGGCTATCTGGCGGCGACCGGCTCTTCCGGTGCGACACAGGGAACAAGACATGATCCGACTTTTGACCTTCCTGGGCCTATTTGCCCTGGTCACGGCCTGCAGCGAGACGCAACTCAACGAGCCGCCCGAAGATTTGGGAGCCTTCAAGGTGAGGGTGGCTCATGTCTACACGGAAAAGGCCCTGAAATGGCCGATGTCTCGTGATGCGCAGCAGTCCGAGTGGGTTGAGCCAATGAAAACGGCGCTTGAAGCGCGCCTGCGCCGTTACGAAGGCAGCCAGGAATACGATGTGGCTGTGACGCTTGAGGGCTTCATGCTGGCACCTCCGGGCGTTCCGGTCCTGTTCAATCCCAAAAGCGTCGCCGTTGTGAATGTCTTTGTCTATGACGTCGCCAATGAGGAATTCCTCGCCGACAAACATCAGATGGAGGTGTTTGAGGACACCACGGGAGAAAGCGCGATTGTCGGTTCGGGCCATAGCCGCACCAAGGAAGAGCAAATCGCTGGTCTTGCACTCAACATCGCTGATGCAGTTGAGGAATGGATGGCTGAGCAGCACAAGGAAAATGGCTGGTTTGCTCCTCGAGCCGAGACAGGCAAAGAGGCCAGCGAAGAGGGCTAAGCCCCGGGCTTTGGTCTGAAATCCGATCATTCAGGCCGAACTTGGCCAAATCCGCATCTGTCAAGCAGGAACGGGTTGATTTTTGCGCGTAAACCAAATAATCGGCGCGCGCAGAGGAAACCGGGTCGCAGATGGACCCCACATTTCAAAAGGGCGCCAAGAGAATGGCTAAGGAAAAGTTTGAGCGTAATAAACCGCACGTCAACATCGGCACTGTTGGCCACGTTGACCACGGCAAGACCACGCTGACCGCAGCGATCACCAAGTACTTTGGTGACTTCAAGGCA
>Ga0098070_100083_pt1 | contig 64941 bp, 52 predicted proteins | sample 28_taG_FD_75063 | JGI IMG/M metagenome (GOLD analysis project Ga0098070, IMG submission 75063) | Marine viral communities from Cariaco Basin, Caribbean Sea - 28_WHOI_OMZ | ecosystem: Environmental > Aquatic > Marine > Oceanic | place: Caribbean Sea: Cariaco Basin | collected 2014-11-12
GCATGGGGATGACGACTGGGACTTCAGCGATTTCAACGAAGCCGCCCCGGCCGCAACCGGCACCGACGGCAACGCTGCTCTCGACAAGTGGCAGGATTTCTGAGAAGCGCGCCACAGTTGTTTAACAGTTTTTGCAGACCGCCCGGCAGCAATGCCGGGTGGTTTCCTTTTGAGGGGCGATGTTGGCGACGGGGCGTGCCATTGAGTTGTTGCGAAACCAGAGTATTGTCGGCGAGTGTGACTTCTGTGTCGGGTGGATGTGCAGCAATGGGCTGTTCTTCAGGCCTGGATGTGCGTGCAGTGCGAGACAGGCATCAATCTGGGGCGAACGTGACTGGAGCTACAATGTGGAACGTTTTGGAGGACCGTAGATACCGGCATCTCTTTCTGGCTCAGATCGTGGCTCTGGCAGGGACGGGGCTGGCCACGGTTGCCCTCGGACTTCTCGCCTACGATTTGGCGGGGGAGCGCGCTGCTTTGGTGCTCGGAACGGTGTTTACCATCAAGATGGTTGCCTACGTGGGGGTTGCTCCGCTGGCTGGGGCTCTTGCCGAGCGGATTGACAGGCGGCGTTTGCTGGTCGGTTTGGATTTGGTACGTGCCGCCGCTGCTGTTTCACTTCCCTTCGTGAATGAGGTCTGGCAGGTCTATCTGCTCATTTTTGCAATGCAGGCTGCATCGGCAGGATTTACACCTGCATTTCAGGCCACCATCCCTGACTTGCTCCCGGAAGAGACACGTTACACTCAGGCGCTTTCGCTGTCGAGGCTGGCCTATGAGCTTGAGAATATCGTCAGCCCGCTTCTGGCCGGGATTCTATTGACGATCGTGAGCCATGACGCACTGTTCTTGGGAACCGCCCTCGGCTTCTTCGGATCGGCTCTGCTGGTGGTCTCGGTGACCTTGCCAAAGCCGGAGCTGGACTATTCTGCCTCGCGTGGTGTCTACGAAAGGACAACGCGCGGGATGCGGATCTATCTAGCGACGCCTCGGCTACGGGGTTTGCTGGCGCTCTGCCTTTCGGTTTCCGCTGCAGGCTCTATGGTTCTGGTGAACTCGGTGGTTCTGGTCCGCTCCGAGCTTGGCTTGCCCGCAAGCGCGCTTGCTTGGGCGATGTGTGCCTTTGGTCTAGGGTCCATGATCGCGGCCCTGGCGCTGCCGCGTCTGCTTGAGAGCGTGCCGGACCGGCCCGTTATGCTGGCCGGTGCCGTTCTTATGGGAGGAGTTCTGGCGACTTTGGCCTTGGTGAACATGGCATTTGGAATGTCATGGGGAGCGCTGCTGTTGACCTGGGGGCTGGTCGGGCTTGGGTATTCCGGAGTGATGACGCCTTCGGGGCGTTTGTTAAAACGCTCAGCGAGATCCGCCGACCGTCCAGCGCTCTTTGCCGCGCAGTTTGCGCTTTCTCATGCCTGCTGGCTGGTGTCCTATCCGCTGTCGGGCTGGCTCATGACCCGATTTGGAACATCGGCCACCCTTTTGATTTTGGCGGGGATTGCAGTACTCGGGTGTCTCGCGGCACTGCGGCTTTGGCCAACCGCGGATGATACCGAAGTGGAGCACATTCATGATAACCTGCCGCTGAGCCATCCGCACCTGAACGGGGAGCGAAGGCATCGGCACACTATGATTATTGATGACGAACATCCCCACTGGTCTGACCACTACCGCCGTTGATCAAAGGCCCATTAGGGAGAACATGTCCGCGCAAAAAAACACCCAGGGGTTAGCCTGGGTGTTTTTATGTCTCGCCAATGGCGGGCCTTAGTCGATGATCGCGTTCAGCGTGGCGCTGGGGCGCATGACCTTGGCTTTCAGCTCAATATTCGGATGATAGTATCCACCAATGTCCGCAGCGGGACCTTGCGCGGCTGCCAGCTCAGCGAGGATCGCGTCTTCGCTATCGGCCAGCGCCTTGGCGATGGGGGCGAATTCGGCGGCCAGATCGGCATCGTCCGTTTGTGCGGCGAGAGCCTCGGCCCAGTAGCGGGCGAACCAGTAGTGGCTGTCTCGGTTATCCGGCTCACCTACCTTGCGCGAGGGCGAGCGGTTGTTGTCTAGGATGCCTTGGGTGGCCATCTCGGCCGCGGCGCCCAGCACACCCGCCTTGGCGTTGCCCTTGACGTCTGCGAGGAAGTTCAGGCTTTCGCCCAGAGCACAGAACTCACCCATCGAGTCCCAGCGCAGGTGGTTCTGCTCGACCAGCTGCTGAACGTGTTTCGGCGCAGAGCCACCGGCACCGGTTTCAAACAATCCGCCACCCTGCATCAGCTTGACGATCGACAGCATTTTGGCCGAGGTGCCTAGTTCCAGGATCGGGAACAGGTCGGTCAGGTAGTCGCGCAGCACGTTGCCGGTGATGGCGATGCTGTCCTTGCCTGCTGTGATGGTCTCCAGCGACTGACGGGTGGCTTCGCGCGGGGCCATGATCAGGAACTTGTCGGCAACGCCAGCAGCCTCAAGCGCCGGTTTGACGTATTTGATCAGCTCGGCATCATGGGCGCGGTTTGCGTCCAGCCAGAAGATCGCCTCGGAGCCGGTCAGACGCTGACGGTCCATCGCGAGCTGGATCCAGTTCTCGATCGGGGCCTTCTTCACGGTGCAAGAGCGCCAGATGTCGCCCGCCTCAACCGCGTGCGAATGCAGCGTCTCGCCATTTGCCAGAACGATGCGGATCTCACCATCGGCGGGCGCTTCGAAGGTGGTCGGATGCGAGCCGTATTCCTCGGCCTTCTGCGCCATCAGACCGACGTTGGCGACGGAGCCTGCCTTGGTCACATCGAGGGCGCCATTGGCTTTGAAGAAGTTGATGGTCTCGTCATAGACGGTGGAGTAGCAGCGGTCGGGGATCACGCAGTTGGTGTCGCCCTTGGCGCCGGTCTCGTCCCAGCCCTTGCCGCCGGCACGGATCACGGCCGGCATGGAGGCGTCGATGATCACGTCCGAGGGAACATGCAGGTTGGTGATGCCCTTGTCGCTGTCCACCATATACATGGAGGGACGATCAAGTGCTGCGATCTCAGACTTGATCTCATCCGCGTTCGGGAGCGTGTCGATCGCAGCCAGAACCGCGCCCAGACCTGAGTTCGGCGATCCACCTGCAGCGGCAATCGCTTCACCATGCTTGGTCCAGACCGGGCCGAGCCAAGCTTTCACTGCGTGGCCAAATATGATCGGGTCGGAGACCTTCATCATGGTGGCCTTCATATGCAAGGAGAACATGGTGCCGTCTGCCTTGGTGTCCTCGATGGCATCGGCCAGGAAAGAGGCCAGTGCCTTGGCGGACATGAAGGTGGCATCGGCAACGGTGCCTTCTTCCAGTGGCCAGCCGTCTTTCAGAACGGTGACAGAGCCGTCCTTGGCAACGAACTCGATCTTTGCGTCCCCTGCCTGAGCGGCGCTGATGGTCGCGGATTTTTCGTTGGCGTAGAAATCGTCGGCGGGCATCGACGAGACCTTGGTCTTGCTATCTGCGGACCAGGTGCCCATCGAATGCGGGTTGTTCTGGGCGTAATTCTTCACCGCTTTGGCCGAGCGGCGGTCGGAGTTGCCTTCGCGCAGGACCGGGTTCACCGCCGAGCCCTTGATGCCGTCATAGCGGGCGCGGATCTCTTTTTCCGCGTCGCTTTGCGGATCCTCGGGGTAGTTCGGAATGTCATAGCCCTGCGACTGCAGCTCTGCGATGGCGGCGGTCAGCTGCGGCACCGAGGCCGAGATGTTGGGCAGCTTGATGACGTTTGCATCAGGCGTTTTTACCAACTCGCCGAGGGCGGCCAGGTCATCGCTTTGCTTCTGCTCATCTGTCAGGTTTTCCGGGAAGGTTGCGATGATGCGGCCTGCCAGCGAAATGTCCTTGGTTCCGACGGTCACACCGGCGGCCGCAGCGAACTTGCGAATGATCGGCAGGAAGGAGGCCGAAGCAAGCTCGGGCGCTTCGTCTACGATGGTATACAAAATGTCGGGGTTAGAGTTTTCTGTCATGTTCCACAACCTTTCAGCGATATCGGAAGCTTTGTCGACTTTGAGCGGCGGCCGCGCGCCCCGTTTTCTGTTGGCAGCGCTCCGCTTGGGGCGGGGCTGGTCGGGGGCTTGACCGGGTGTATCGCCTACCGTGTAGAACACAGACGGCCAAGGCGCAATTGCCGGCATGGGTTTTCGTCTGTGCAGTTTGACGCGGAAGCCACGATTTGCGGCGATATCCGGCCAAACGCCTCGAATACGTGGTATTTTGCGCCTTCAAACCGTGGGCGGGATAAGCGGATTCTGCGCCTGCACCTGCTATCACACCCGCAGGATCCCAGAATCGCCTTGGTGGAAGAAGAGCTGCGTTGACCCTCGTGCCGTGCTCTGCCACTCATGAAAGCCTGCCGATTTCGTCTGGTCAGCCCTTTCGGAGATTTTCATGCCACCGTTTCGTTTCCTGCACACCTCGGATCTGCATCTGGGCAAGCGGTTTGGACGGTTTGAAGAAGAAACCCGGATGGCCCTGCAGCAGGCACGGCAGGATATCCTACCCCGGTTGGCCGCTTTGGCTCGGGACAAACAGGCGTCGCATATTCTGATCGCGGGCGATACCTTCGATACCGAAACACCATCGGACCGGGTTCAGCGGCAGGCTCTGGCCGCGATGGGGGCAGCGAACGATCTAAGCTGGTGGGTAATCCCCGGCAATCATGACAGCGCAGCAGCAGAGCCCTTGTGGGCCGCCATTTCTTCACACGCACCCGATAACGTGCATCTTTTGATGTCGCCTGAGCCGGTGGAGATGGCGCCGGGTGTCGTTCTGTTGCCAGCTCCTTGCAGCCATCGTTTTACAGGGCGCGATCTCACAGCCTGGATGGATGGCTGCGCGACAACTGCAGACCAGTTGCGGATCGGATTGGCTCATGGGGGTGTTGTAGATTTCGGCAGCGAAGGCGGCGATGGCGAGACGATTTCTCCACGGCGCTCCGGGCTTGCGCGGCTCGACTACCTGGCGCTGGGTGACTGGCACGGCAGTTTGCGCGTAGATGACCGGACCTACTATAGCGGTACGCCGGAAGCGGACCGCTTCAAACACGCAGGGCGCGGCAAATGCCTGCTGGTCGAGCTGTCCGCCTCGGCGCAGGTGCCACAGGTCGAAACCTTGGAGGTGGGTCAGTATCATTGGCATGATGTGGCGCTTGATCTCACCCCGACCACTGATATCGCCGCCGCCATGGACGGTTTGCTGCCGCCCGACCGGTCTGAATGGCGGTTTCACTTGCTGCGCATCCGGGCGACAGGCTGGGCAACGCCGCCGCAACGAATGGCGCTTGACCAGTCCATTGCGCGTCTGGCACCTGAGTTCTGCCATCTAGATCTGGTTGCTGAAGATCTGGGCACAGAACATCACGTGGACGACCTCGATCTGATTGGACTGGGTGGCGCACTACGGGTGGCCGCCGAGGAGCTGATGCATGCAGCCAACAATACTGCCACGTCACAGGAGGATCGGGCAGTGGCTTCTGCGGCGCTCAACCGTCTCTTCGCTTATGTGCAGGCAGACAGCGATGCGGAGGATCGGTCATGAGGATCCGCGCAATACGCCTTAAGAACGTCCGCCGCTTTGTGGACCCGGTAGAAATCGGTGGGATCGGCCCCGGTCTGAACGTGCTATCAGCCCCGAATGAGCAGGGTAAGTCTACCGTCTTTGATGGGCTGCACGCGCTGTTCTTCAAGGATGCAAAATCATGGGACAAGGACATCCGCGCGTTGGTGCCCCATGCCGGGGGCGATCCTTGGATTGAGGTGGATCTGGAGCACGCGGGGGCGCACTATCGCATTGCCAAGCAATTCTTCAAGACCGCTGGAAAGGGCGAAGTGCGGGTTTGGCAGGAGGACCGCCTGCTGCACCAGGCCGATGCGGCGGAAAACTGGCTGAAGACACTGATCAAACCTCCAAAGGATGGCGGGCCGTCAGGGCTCTTGTGGGTGCGTCAGGGGCTGACCTCCTTTGAGGACGCCAAGGAAACACAGCAGGCCCGACGCGACCTTTTGTCCTCGGTGGCAGGAGAGGTGGATATGGTCACCGGCGGGCAGCGCATGGACGCGATATGCCGCAAGGTCCAATCCGCGCTGGATCAACTGGTCACAAAACGCGGAGCCAAAAAGGGCGGAGCGCTTGATCTGGCTGAGCGTGAGGTGGCCGATCTGCAAGATCGCCACGACGTTCTGAGTGCGCAGGTGCGCGAACTGCGAGAGCTTTTGGAGAACAGGCGCGGCCTGCGGGCGGAGCAGGTCGAGCTGGACGATCCTGAAGAGCGCACCCTGCGTGAGGAACGTCTTGAGGCTGCGCGGGCTGCACTTGAGGCCGCCAGCCGTCATCAGGATCAGCTCACGCGCGCCGGACATGCGGTGCAATTGGCTGAGACCCTTTTGGAAAACCACGCGCGCAAGGTAGACATTCTGTCTCAGCCCCTGAAGGAGATGGAGGATGCGCGCGTTGCGCATGCGACCGCGATTGACGAGGAGAGGATCGCGCGCGGCGCGCTGGAGGCGCCGACGGCCCGGCTTCAGGCCCTGTCCGAACAGGTGGGGGCTGCGCGCGCAAAGGCAAAGGCCGCGCGCCAGGCACTGGATCGGGCTCTTCAGGCCACCGCAGCCGCGCAGGCAGATGAGCTGCGCCGAGAGCTGACCGAGCGCATCGACAAGGCACAGGCCCAGATCGCTGTGATCAAAGCGCAGGCCAAACCCGCTTTGACGGGCCCCGACCAAACCATGATGCAGCGTATCGAGGCAGCGCAGATGGCATATGCCCTTGCAGTCCAGGCACACCAGGGCGCCGCAGCCGCAGTTACGGTTCATTACGAAACGGCGGCCGGTGCCGTGCTCGAACTCAACGGTCAAAGCGTCGAAGACAAGGTGCGCTACCCGCTTCCCGATGGTGGCCGGATCGAGGTGCCAGGGGTTGCCGTCATTGATATTCAACCGGCGCAGGTGGATGGCGTAGAGACCGTGCAAAAGACCGAGGCTGAGTTGCAAGATGCGCTCGCGCAGGTTGGCTATCCGACGATGGAGGAGGCACGCGCGGCGTTTGACCGGAGGCTGGCTGCAGCTGGGCAGCGGCAGGAAGCCGAAGCTTTGCTGGCGGTATTGGCGCCCGAAGGCGTAGAGGCCTTGCGCCGTCAGCTTGCGGGCCTGCCGACAGGGCCGTCTGATGAACAGGGCGCGGCAGATCAGCCCGAAGTCTTGGATCGCGCCGCTGCTGACGCGTTCTGCCGTGCTGCCGAGGGTGCGGTGGATCGCTTGGTCGCCGAGCAAGAGGCCTTGCGCAGCGTTGCGGATGCCGCGCGGCTTGCTGCAGAGACCGCGCGCTCGCGTCTCGAGGCTGCGGCTCAGCGTCTGGACCGGGCGCGGACTGCGGTGGGAGACGAAGAGGAGAGCAAGGCGTCGTTGGATGCGCTTGCGACCGAACTGCCTGATCTCCAGAAGGATTTGTCTCAGGCTCAGACAACCGAGGCCGCCTTGCGCCGTGCGGCGCCGGATATGGCGCTGGTCGAAGCCACCTTGAAACGCGCGATATCTGCCCATGAGACCGCTCGTCAGCGCAGCCAGGAAATCCTGCGCGATCTGGCTGTGCTTGACGCCCGTATCTCAGCGCATGCCAGTGCTGCGGTGGAAGAGGAACTGGCCGAAACCGAGGACCATCTGGCCCGCGCCAAAAAGCGCCTGGACGCTGTGAAGTTTGAAGTCGCCGTTCAAAAGCGCCTGCTCTCAGCGTTGGAGGTGGCGCGGTCCGGCGCGAAAGAGCACTACGTGGGCCCGGTTATGGCAGAGCTCAAGCCGCTGTTGCGCATGCTCTGGCCCGAAGCCCGTTTGACGGTGGATGCCGATCAGGTCTTGCCGGAAGGATTGGAACGTCACGGCGAAAGCGCGGATTTTGACAGCCTGTCTGGCGGCACGCAGGAGCAGATCGCGCTGCTGGTGCGTCTCGCCTTTGCACGGTTGCTGGCAAAGGCGGGCACTCCAGCGCCTGTCATTCTGGACGATGCAATCGTCTACACGGATGACGCGCGGATCGAAAAGATCTTTGATGCGCTGACGCTGCAGGCCGATGACGTGCAGATCCTGGTTTTCACCTGCCGCCAGAAGGCCTTTCGCAGCCTTGGAGGCACGCCGATAAGCATTCGTTCTGTTGACGCCCGCGGCTGAACGTCGCCACGGGGTGTCACTCGCGGATTTCGTCAGGCCTGACGCCCCAGATCTTGGTCTTTGGGGCCCAGCCGCTGTAGCCGCCTGCTGAAATCTCGCACCAGTCTATTGTGCAGTCGCCAAGTCGTGCAACAACACCCAGTTCAAAGGCTGCTGTGACAGGGGATGTCGTGTCTGGGCGGGCATGGACGGTCAGCATGTCTTCTTCGACGAGCGCCGTTCGCACGCCTGAAATCAGCGTGTAGTGAACCCAGCCGCCTGCGTTGTCATGATCGCGCACCCGGCGCCAGTGTCCGAATTCTGCCGTCACCTCCAGCGGCATACCGCGGCGCTTGAACACCCAGTCGATACGGTGGGTTAGCGACGGCCCGCGGCGCACGTTGGCCTCGGAGGCCTTCATCGAAACGAACCTTGGAAGGGGGAGGTTAGTCACCGGCCCACGTGCATCGGCTGCCGTAGCCTCGCTGGTGCCTGCCAATGCGGCGCAAAGGGCCATCAAATAGAGACGCAGTTTAAAAGCCGTCATCGTTGCTGCCTGTTCGCCCATGTCCCGTTCGGAGTGTTTGTCCGACTGTTGCCGACCTTGTCGCGGCATATCGGATTTATCCATCTGACCGGCAGAGGAAAAGGTCCGAATGTCACGTCACCTAGCCTGGAAGGAGCGGAAGGGTTCTTGTGCCTGCCTGCATCCTGCGTCACGATGCCATGGCGGTGCTGGAACTGAAAAGCCATGGGAGAGCGGAAGTGGTAAGAGAACGTCTGACTGTTGTTGTTACGCGACGGTTGCCTGAGCCGGTGGAGACCCGGTTGAGCGAATTGTTCAACGTGCGGCTTCGCAGTGACGATGCGCCAATGACCCGCAGCGAGTTGGCACAGGCGATGCAAGAGGCCGACGTTCTGGTGCCAACGGTCACCGATGATATTGATGCTGGCCTTCTGGCACAGGCGGGGTCGCGTCTGAAGCTGATCGCGAACTACGGCGCCGGGGTTGACCACATCGATGTGGCCACGGCGCGCCAGCGCGGTATCCTGGTGTCCAACACACCGGGCGTTCTGACCGACGATACGGCGGATATGGCCATGGCGCTGATCATGGCCGTGGTCCGCCGCATTCCCGAAGGCCTTGCTCTGATGCAAAAAGGCGAATGGGAAGGCTGGGCGCCCACCGCGATGCTGGGCGGACGACTTGCGGGGCGGCGCCTTGGCATTCTGGGCATGGGGCGGATCGGTCAGGCTGTCGCGCGCCGGGCGAGGGCATTCGGTATGCAGATCCACTACCACAACCGCCGCCGCCTGCGCCCCGAGATCGAGGAAGAGTTGGAGGCAACTTACTGGGAAAGCCTGGATCAGATGGTGGCGCGGATGGATGTCATCTCAGTCAACTGCCCTTCGACGCCTTCGACATTCCATCTGATGAATGCGCGGCGCCTGAAGCTGATGAAGCCGGATGCGGTGATCATCAATACCTCGCGCGGGGAGGTGATTGACGAACATGCCCTCACACGGATGCTGCGGGCTGGAGATATCGCGGGGGCGGGGCTCGATGTTTATGAACACGGCATCGACATCAACCCGCGTCTTCGAGAGCTGCCCAATGTGGTGCTGCTGCCGCATATGGGGTCGGCCACTGTCGAGGGGCGGATCGAAATGGGCGAAAAAGTGCTCCTAAACATCAAGACATTCGAGGACGGTCACCGCCCGCCGGATCAAGTGGTGCCGTCCATGCTTTAAGAAGGTCACGCGGGCCATTGGTCCGCGTCTTCATTTGTGGAGGAGATATTTCATGAAGCGTATTCTTATTTCCGCGCTGACGCTGTCTGCCAGCATCGCCGGGGCGCAGGAGGCCGCCGATGCGGTCGCGCCGGAGGGGGCGACGGCGGGCAGCTTTGAGGCGCTTTCCCCGGAGGTGGCTGCGGCGCTGAAGGCAAAGGAGTCCGGTCAGCTCATTGAGGCACAAGACTGGATGATCGCGGCAGCCAACCCCCATGCGGTGTCTGCAGGAGCAGAGATCTTGCGTGTCGGCGGCACGGCGGCGGATGCCATGGTTGCGGTGCAAGTGGTTCTGGGACTGGTGGAGCCGCAATCCTCGGGTCTGGGCGGTGGGGCCTTCCTTGTCTGGTATGATGCCGCAAGCGGCGAGATCACCACGCTGGATGGGCGCGAAACAGCACCCTTGGCGGCAACCCCGCGCTTGTTTCAAGACCAGAGCGGCGCTCCGCTGAAATTCTATGATGCGGTGGTTGGTGGGCGTTCGGTCGGCACTCCCGGCACACCGGCGCTCTTGGAGGCGGCCCATCGCCGCTGGGGGCGGGCCAACTGGCCGTCGCTGTTCGAGGCGGGCATTGATCTGGCCGAAAATGGTTTTTTGGTCTCTCCGCGTCTGGCCGGATTGATCGAACGCGATGGGGATCGCCTGTCGCGCTTTTCCGCAACGGCAGAGTATTTCCTGCCCGGGGGAACCCCCTTGCAGGCGGGCGACCGGCTGGTGAACCCGGCTTATGCCAAGGTTCTGCGCACACTGGCAGCCGAGGGCGCTGACGGGTTCTACTCTGGGCCGATTGCGGCGGATATCATTCGCACGGTGACGCATGCGGAAGGCAATCCGGGCGTGTTGTCCGAGATGGATCTGGCGCTCTATCGGGTCAAGGAACGTCCCGCCGTTTGCGCACAGTACCGTGACTTTGAGGTCTGCGGCATGGGGCCACCCTCATCAGGGGCGCTGACCGTGGGGCAGATCCTGGGGATGCTGGGGCAATATGATCTGGCCGCCTTGGGGGCGGAAAACCCGGAGGCCTGGCGGCTGATCGGCGATGCCTCTCGCCTCGCCTTTGCCGACCGGGGCCGCTACATGGCTGACAGCGATTTCGTGCCCATGCCTACTAAAGGTTTGGTCGATCCTGCTTATCTGTCAGAGCGCGGGAAACTGTTGGCAGGCGATGATGCGCTGCCCGAGGTGGCGCCGGGGGCGCCCGAGTTCGACCATGCGGGCGTATTGCCCTGGGCCGATGATGCCTCGATCGAGTTTCCCTCGACCTCTCATATCTCCATCGTGGATGGCTATGGCAATGTCTTGTCGATGACCACCACGATTGAGAACGGCTTTGGGTCCCGTCTGATGACCAACGGCTTTCTGCTGAACAACGAGCTGACGGATTTCTCTTTCCGCACCCATCGCGACGGGGTGCCGATTGCCAACCGGCTGGAGCCGGGCAAAAGGCCGCGCTCATCAATGGCACCCACGATTGTGATGCAGGATGGCAAGCCGGTGCTGGCTGTCGGTTCTCCCGGTGGCAGTCGAATCATCGGCTATGTGGCCAAGACCATCATCGCCTGGGCTGATTGGGGCATGGACGTGCAACAGGCGGTCGCCTTGCCCCACGCGGTCAATCGCTTCGGTACCTACGATCTGGAGGAAGGTAGCGCCGCCGCCGAACTGGCCGAACCGCTTGAAGCGATGGGCTACAAGGTCAACCTGCGCGATCTGACCTCGGGTTTGCACGCCATCGAGATTGGCGACACGCTGAAGGGCGCCGCCGATCCGCGCCGCGAAGGGATTGCGCTGGGCGAGTAGGACAAGTCCCGCGCTCGCTTGCATATGGGCGCGGGAGATGTATAGTGCGCACGCGTGTTGACATGACAACACGTAATTGGAGGAGAAGGGAATAGCCATGGTGCAAGCCACATCACTGCCGCGCAACGAACCGGGCATCAAAGCCGCGCTTGGGGTTTTGAAACAGCAGTTTGCGGATCGCTTGCAGACAGGGCAGGCCATTCGTGAACAGCACGGCCACACCACCACCTGGATCGACAATCAGGCGCCCGATGCGGTGGTTTTCCCGACCTCTACGCAAGAGGTTTCCGATATCGTTAAGGTCTGCGCGCAATATGGCGTGCCGGTCATTCCATTTGGCACCGGCACCTCACTGGAGGGTCATGTGAACGCGCCTGCGGGTGGCATTTCTGTGGACATGAGCCGAATGGACAAGATTCTCGCCGTTCATGCCGAAGATCTGGATGTGGTGGTGCAACCGGGTGTCACGCGCGAGCAGCTCAACACCTTCCTGCGCGACCAGGGGCTGTTCTTCCCGATTGATCCCGGTGCCAATGCCTCGCTGGGCGGCATGGCGGCGACGCGGGCCTCTGGCACCAATGCGGTGCGCTATGGCACAATGAAGGACAATGTGATCGCACTTGAGGTCGTGATGGCCGACGGCGAGGTGATCCGCACCGCGCAGCGCGCCAAGAAGTCTTCAGCTGGGTATGATCTGACCCGGCTTATGGTCGGGTCAGAGGGCACGCTCGGTCTGATTACTGAGATCACACTGCGTCTGCAGGGCATTCCCGAGGCGATCCGCTCGGCCCGCTGTGCCTTTCGCAGCGTCGACGATGCCTGCCGCGCGGTGATGATGACCATCCAATACGGCATCCCGGTGGCCCGGATCGAGCTTTTGGACACCATGAGCGTGAAGGCCGCCAATACCTATTCGAAGCTGGATCTGCCCGAGGTGCCCTTGTTGCTGTTGGAATTCCACGGCTCCGAGGCGGGCGTGGTGGAGCAGGCCGATATGTTCAACTCCATCGCCGAGGAATTCGGCGGGTTTGACTTCGAAGCGACCTCCACCGCCGAAGAGCGCAACAAGCTGTGGCAGGCGCGCCATGACATGTATTGGGCGGGCCTTGGCCTGCGCCCCGGCGCCAAGGGGCTGTCGACGGATGTCTGTGTGCCGATCTCGCGCCTTGCGGAATGTGTTGGCAAGGCCCGCGACAAGGCCGAGGAAATGGGCCTTCTGGCTCCTATGGTCGGCCATGTGGGCGACGGCAATTTCCACGCCCTTCTGCTGATTGATATGGACAGCGCCGAGGAACGCCAGAAAGCGGATGACTATATCGGCTGGCTCAATGATATGGCGATTTCGATGGATGGCACCTGCACCGGCGAACACGGGATCGGCCAGGGCAAACGCCCTTATCTGACCAAGGAATTGGGTGCTGCGACCCGGTACATGGCAGCGGTCAAGGCGGCGCTGGATCCGGACAATATCATGAACCCCGGCAAGATCATCAGCGACTGATTCTGAGAGGTTAAAAACCTGAGCGGAACACGGGCGGCGCTGGGCAATCCTGCGCCGCCTTTTGCTTTTCCGACTGCGTTCAGCCTGTGTCGGGGACAATATTGCGACCGCCATGACGCGAAAGGTCGGTTTTGTCGATTTTTGCGTCGGATGGATTTCGCGGCGCACCCGCGAATTCCGGCATATGATTGGAAAAGCCTAGTCATTTCTTCCGGAGAAACGGGACATGAAAACCCAAGTCAAAGCATTGGTCGTCGGCGGCGGCGCCGTTGGAACCTCGATCGCCTATCACCTGGCCAAGGCGGGCTGGGACGATGTGATGCTGATCGAGCGGGACGAGCTGACCTCCGGCTCCACCTGGCATGCCGCCGGTCTGCTGCCGCTGTTCAACATGTCCTATGCCACGACCCATATCCACAAATACTCGGTCGATTTCTACAAGACCCTGGAAGAGGAAACCGGGCTCAACGCGGGCTTTGCCGTGGTGGGTAACCTGCGCATGGCGCAGACGCAGGAGCGCATGGATGAATACATGCTCTATGCTTCCACCGCCGAAACCTGCGATGTGAAATACGAGTGGCTCACCCCCGACCAGATCAAGGAGCGCTGGCCGCTGATCGAAACTGGCGACCTCAAAGGCGCGATCTACCACACCGAGGATGGCTATATTAACCCCGCCGATGTGACCCAGGCGATGGCCAAGGGTGCGCGTCAGCGCGGTGTGGAGATCGTGCGCAAGATGCAGGCCGATGCCTTTCACTGGAATGGCACCCACTGGGAGGTGACCTGCACCAAGATGGTGGAAAAAGGGGGCAACCTGGTCGAGAGCGACGAGCAGGTGGTGATCACCGCCGAGCATGTCGTCACAGCCTCCGGCAACCACGCGCAGCGCACCGCCAAGATGCTGGGCATCAAGATGCCCGCGATCCCCGTCGAACATACCTTCATCGTGATGGACAAGGATCCCGAGCTGGTCAAATGGCGCGAGGCGGGCAACCCCGAGCATCCGGTGATCCGTGATGCCGACAACGAATCCTATGCCCGCGAAGAGCGCGGCGGCTGGATCCTGGGCATCTATGAACATGGCGCGCCTGCGCGGTTCGAACACGGCGTGCCGGACAGCTTCCGCGCTGATCTGTTCCCGCTGGATCTGGACCGGATTGCCGATCAGTACATGGCGATGGCCGAGCGGGTTCCCTCCTGTGCCGAAAGCGGCCTGAAGGACGATTTCAACGGCCCGATCTGCTACACGCCCGATGGCAACCCGCTGGTTGGCCCGGCGCCGGGCCTGCGCAACATGTGGCTGGCCGAGGGCTTCTCCTTCGGGATCACCGCCGCGGGCGGCACCGGCTATTACCTGGCGCAGATGATGGTCGATGGCGAAGCCGAGATCGACATGGCCTCGCTCGACCCGAAACGCTATTCCTCGAACTGGATGACCACCGAGTTCGCCGCGCGCAAGAACGAGGAATGTTACGAACACGTCTACATCCTGCACCACCCGGATGAGGAACGCGAAGCCTGCCGTCCTCTGCGCACAGCGCCTGCCTATGACCGGCAAAAGGCGCGCGGCGCGCAATTTGGCTGGGTCAATGGCTGGGAACGGCCTAACTACTATGGCCCCCTTGATGCGCCTGACAATTTCGACAAGGAGGCGCGCTCCTTCCGCCGTGGCGGCTGGTGGCAATATGCGGTGGAAGAGGCCAAGGCGATCCGAAATGGTGTGGGCCTGATCGACGCGACCGCCTTTACCAAACACGTGATCAAGGGGCCCGGTGCCACCCAGTTCCTTGATTGGTTCACCTGCAACAAGCTGCCAAAAGTGGGCCGTATCAATCTGACCTATGCGCTGACCTCGGCAGGCACCACCCGCACCGAATACACCATCGTGCGCAATGGCGAAGATAACTACTACCTCGTTTCGGCTGGCGCTTGGAGCGAATATGACGCCGACTTCCTGCGCAAGGCCGCCGAGGACAAGATGGAGGAGTTCGGCTATATCGAGATCCAGGATGTCACCACCCAGTGGGGCGTCTTTGCAATCGCAGGCCCGAAATCCCGCGATGTGCTGAAAGAGGTGATCGTGGATGCCGACCCAGCAACCGCACTCAACAACAAACGCTTCCCGTGGCTTTCGGCGCGCTCGATCGAACTGGGCATGTGCCCCGTGAATGCGATCCGTGTGGCCTACACCGGTGAGCTTGGCTGGGAGCTGCACCACCCGATCGAGATGCAGAACTACCTGTGGGATCTGCTGAATACCGCGGGAGAGAAGCACGGGCTAAAGCTGGTCGGCGCCCGTGCCCAGAACTGGCTGCGTCAGGAAAAGAGCTATCGCGCCTTTGGCACCGAACTGGGCCGCGACGCCACACCGGCCGAGGCAGACCTGCCGCGTTTCATCGATCTTGAGAAAGAGTTCCACGGCAAGGAAGCCATGGTCGAGAAAGGCATCCGCGCCAAATGCTGCACGCTGCTGATCGACGGTCCTGCCGACGCGGATCCCTGGGGTCGTGAGGCGCTTTATGCCGAGGATGGAACCCGCGTGGGCCGTTTGACCTCGGGCGGCTATTCTGTGGCCTTCGAAAAATCCATCGGCATGGGCTATATCACCCCCGATCTGGCGGTCGAAGGCACCAAGCTGAAGGTCAAGATGCAGGACAAGCTGTGGGATGCGGTCGTGACCTGCGACAGCCCCTATGACCCGAAGAACGAGACCATCCGCAAGGACGGCTAAGCCATCTTGATAGCGACACCAAAGCCCCGGTCCATGTGCCGGGGCTTTTTCTTTGGAAACCGCCGCTTGTCTGGTGCGATGTGGGGTGCAACAGTTGGCCCATCCAAGGGGGAGGAATGGGATGCTCGGCTACCTCACATTGATCCTGGTCTGCCAACTGGCCGGGGAGTTCATCACCGGGGCCATGGCGCTTCCCGTGCCGGGGCCGGTTCTGGGCATGGTGTTCCTGTTTGTCTTCCTGATGCTGCGCGGCCATGTGCCCGATGGGCTGGATCAGACGGCGGATGGGCTGTTGCGCTCCATGTCGCTGTTGTTCGTGCCTGCGGGCACTGGCGTGATCCTGCATTTCCAACTTCTGGGGGAGGCGCTGCTGCCGCTTGGCCTGGCGCTGGTGGTTTCAACTCTTGTGACCATCGCGGTAACCGGCCTGTTGATGCAGTGGCTGGGCAAGGGGGAAAGCGCGGAGAACGGCGATGGATAGCCTGCAGGACACTTGGGTCTACCTTAGCGCATCGCCCCTGTTTCACTTGACGCTGACCTTGGTCGCCTTTCAGGCCGCAAGCCTCCTATTCGAGCGGATGGGGCGCAATCCGCTGCTCAATCCGGTGCTGGGCGCGGTGCTGATCGTGGTCGCGGTGCTGGTGCTGACGGGCACGGATTATGGCACCTATTTCGAGGGCGCGCAGTTCGTGCATTTTCTATTAGGCCCTGCCACGGTCGCCCTTGCGGTGCCGCTGTACCGACAATGGCACCGGGTGCGCAGATCCGCGCTGGCGATTGCCGTGAGCCTTGTTGCGGGGTCGCTGACGGCAATCCTGTCGGCTGTTTGCGTGGCCTGGCTGCTGGGCGGGTCAGAGGCGGTGCTGGCCTCGCTGGCGCCAAAATCCGTGACAGCCCCCGTCGCCATGGGGATTGCCGAGAAACTGGGCGGGCTGCCCTCGCTGACGGCGGTTCTGGTGATCGTGACGGGGATCCTTGGCGCCATGCTGGGGCCAAAGCTCTTGGATATGACCGGTGTTGTCGACTGGCGCGCACGCGGGCTGGCGATCGGCACCGCCAGCCACGGGATCGGCACGGCCCGCGCGTTGCAAGTCAACGAAACCGCGGGTGCCTTTTCTGGCCTTGCCATGGGGCTCAACGCATTGGCAACCGCGCTGCTGCTGCCGCTGATCTGGGGTGGTATCGTCTGGTTTCTGCGCAGCTGACCTAAATCAGCCGTCGCGGGTTTCGTTCAGCTCCATGTGCCCCTCGCCGCGCGCCAATACCCGGCGCAGGATTGGCTCGAAAAACTCCAGTGGTTTGGTCGGATAGTCCGGGTCAAAGGCACATTGATCGTAGTCGTGACAGAACTTGCGGCAGGCCTCCCAATGGGGGCTGTCGCGGTATTTGTCGCGGGCGTGCCGGTCCCCGCCAAGGTGGTGATTGTAGTAATACCCTTGGAAGACGCAGTGATGTTTCAAGATCCACCAGGTGCGCTCGCTCACATAGGGCTTCATCATCGCAGCGGCCAGTTCACCGTGGTTGTAGGGCGACAGGATATCACCCACGTCATGCACCAGAGCGGCGACAATGATCTCATCATCGGCGCCATCGGCATGGGCGCGGGTCGCGGCCTGCAGACAGTGCTGGTAGCGGTTGACGGGATAGGGCGTCCAATCCTCGTCAAGCGAGCGGATCGCATCCAGGATGCGGTCGGGCAGGGCGGCGTTGTAAGCCTCCTCATACTCCATGACCGCGTCCCAGTCGGCCTTTCCCGCTTCTTCAAAGCTGGTCCAGGTGGGTGTGTGACACTCGTCTTTCATGGCAGGCTCCCGGTTTGGAGTTTTGGGAAGCCTAGCCACTCTGTTTCGCTCTGTCAGCGATTATCCCGCAGTCAGCTCGTCAAAGCAGGTCATCGCCTTGGCGGCATACATCATCGAGGGGCCACCCCCCATCTGGATTGCCATCGCCAGAACATCGGCCACCTCTTCACGGCTGGCGCCCGCCTTGATCAGCGTCTCCACATGCAGGCCGATGCAATCCTCGCAGCGCAGGGCAACCGCGATGCCGAGGGCGACGAATTCCTTTTGCTTGAATTCCAAAGTTCCGCCCTGTTTCACGGCCTTTCCCAGCGCGCCAAAGGCCTGCGCCGCATCGGGGATCGCCCGGTTCAGGTTGCGCAGGCCTGCGCGGGTCTTGTCGAGTTTGTCATGCCAGTCCATCGGTTTTCCTTCGATCTTCATATTCGGTTTTTTGAAGGAGTAGGGCCGCCAGGGATGGGCGGCCTTGATCTGGGTCAGAAATCCGGCTTTTGCGCCACCAGCGCGAGGTTGTTGGCGGGCATTTCGATCAAGTCTGCCATGTCGAGGCCCGAATTCTGTATCCAGTCGATGGTGTCGAAATCGTCCTTGTAGCCGATGTCCGGATCATGGGCGATGAGGGAGGCATGAAAGGCACGGTCGCCCTCGCTGGTCAGCTCCTCGGCTCGCATGAAAGGGCCGTAGATGCAGAGCTTTCCCGATGGTTTCAGGGCGCGCGCGGCCTCGCGGATCAGGGTCTTTGCGTCATCTTCGGTGATGAGGTGCAAGAGGTTCGACAGAACGATGAAATCGACGGGCACAACACTCTGCGCCCAGCCGGGGGCGGTGGCATCCAGCTCTTGCGCGGGACGGATGTTATCTAGGTCGGCCTCGGCAGCATGGATATCGATACTGGCGCGGCGGGTGGCGTCTACCTCACTAGGTTGCCAGATGAGGCCCGGCAGGCGGGCGGCAAAGGCCACCACGTGCTGGCCGGTGCCGCTGGCGATCTCCAATGCCTGACCTGACTTGGGCGCGATCTCTTCCAACAAATCACAAAGCGGCTCCAGATTGCGCGCGGCGGAGGGGGCGAACAGCTTCCCATCCTGACTTACGGTGACAGACGCAGAGCCGGGAGTGGAACGAATGGGCATCAGCGCAATCTTTCGGGAGAGAGGGCCGCGAGGATATCGCGGTCCAGTTCTGATGGGCGGCCGCCGATCAGATCGGCGATCAGACGCGAGGCGGCAGGTGCGGTCTGAAAGCCGTAGCCGCCCTGCGCTGCGCACCAGATGAAATCGGGCCGTGCAGGATCGGGGCCCAGAACAAGCGCCCCATCCGGGACGAAACTGCGCAAGCCCGCCCAGTTGCTTTCGACGCGGGTGACGGGTTCTGTGACCTTTTCCTCATAACGCGCCAGTCCCTCGGCCAGCACCATATCGTCCGCAAAGGCGTCATGGGGGTCAACAGGATCCGCATCGGCGGGAGAGACCAGCAGCTTGCCGGCATCGGGTTTGGCATACCAGCCCTCGCCCACGCCCATCATCATCGGCCAGGTGGAGACATCATGCCCGCCCGGCGCAGGCAGCCGCGCCATCGATCTGCGCTTGGGCGTGATCGCGATGGGCGCAATCCCGGCCAGGGCTGCGATGCGGTCGACCCAGGCTCCCGCGGCGTTGACCAGCTGCTTGGCCTTGTAGACCTCGCTGCCTGCCGTGACCTGCCAACCTGCGCCGGTACGTCGGATCGCGGTGACTTCAGCTTTCGTCACAACCTTGCCGCCAGCGCCACGCACGACGCGGGCGAAATCCTGGATCATGCGGTCGGTATCGAGATCCTGCGCCTCTTCATGCAGGGCGGCCAGCGTGACCGTTTCTGGTTTCAAAATGGGAACGCGGGCATAGGCGTCCTCAACCGCGATCGGGTGCAGGTCCAGCTCTTTCACATCGGCGGTGAATTGTTCTTCCTCGCCGGGACCCGCCACCAGCATGAAGCCGCGCGGGGTCAGATAGCCGCCATTGGCGGTGCGGTGATACTCCGCACTGGCCTTGTTCAGGGCAACGGTGGCCGGGTTGCCGTAGTTTTCCTCGAACATCGCGGCGGATCGACCCGACGCGTGGTAGCCAAGCGCCTCTTCCGCCTCCAGCACCGTGACGCTGCCCAGATCCGACAGGCGTGCAGCTGCGCTGATACCGGCAATGCCGCCACCGATGACAATGAAATCGCTCATGCCGAGTTGCCTTCGTCCTGTTCTTCCAGCCGGTCGGTGGCGGGCGCGGGACGCGGGCTGAGGGAGGAGATGCGTGCATAAAGATCCGGCGTTATCTCGAATTCCAGCGCGGCCAGCGAGGGGACCAGTTGATCCGCGTTACGGCCCGAAATGATCGGCATCGGCGCCGAGGGGTGGGCAGCGGCCCAGGCCACGGCGAGAGTCGCGGGATCAGTGCCGACCTGCGCGGCAAGGGCCGCCAGATCGGCGGCCGACTGATGCATCCAGCCCTGACCGTAGCGACTGTTGTAGCGCTCATCCTCCTTGAGACGCCCTTCACTAGCGCCTGCGGCATATTTGCCGGTCAACAGACCGCCGCCCAGGGGGGAGTAGGGTGCAATGGCGATGTCCTGATCGGCGCACATGGGCAGGATTTCCACCTCGACCTGACGTTTCACCAGCGAATACATTGGCTGGAGGATATCCACCTTGAGATCGAATTCGGCGCCGATCATCTGCGCTTTCACCACCTGCCAAGCGGCAAAGTTCGACAGGCCTACACAGCGGATCAGCCCCTGTTGTTTGAGGGTTGCAAAGCACTCCAGCGTCTCACGCAGGTCGGTTTCGGGATCGAACCGATGCAGATAGAGGACATCGACCATATCAAGATCCAGCCGCTTGCGACTTGTGTCGAACTGCGCGCGCATATTTGCGGCACCTGCACCGCCGGTATAGCCGACCTTGGTGGCAATCAGCAGCTTTTCCCGTTCACCCTTGATCAGCTTGCCCAGAATGGTCTCGCTTGCGCCCTCAGTATAGATCCAGGCGGTGTCGAAATGGCTGATCCCGGCGGCGCGGCAGGCGGCATACATTTCGGCCGATTGCGTCTCATCCGCGCGGCCTCCGAACTGCATGGTGCCAAAGGCAAAGCGGCTGGCGGGGGTGTGATCGGGGGTGGTTAGGGTGCGTGTCATGCGCGCAAACTGCCACGTCCGTGTAACAGGGAAAAGAGCCAAGATGGCGCCCCAGCAGAAATGTCCGCACGCGCGATTGTGACTGGAGCGCGGCGCAATTGCAGGGCAAAACAGATCCCATGTTCGATGCCCGCATCCGCCCTCTGATCGATCCTGCCCTGAATGCCCAGGGCCGGGTCATTGCGCGCTGGGGGATCACCGCCAACCAGGTGACGCTGGTGGGGCTGGGCTTTGGTTTATTGTCGGCGGGGATGATCGCGCTGGGCGCCTTTGGTTGGGCTTTGCTGCCTCTGTTGTTGTCGCGGCTGGCCGATGGGCTGGACGGAGCCGTGGCGCGGGCAAGTGCTCCCACGGGGTTTGGCGGCTATCTCGATATCACCTGCGATTTCCTGTTTTATGGCGCGGTGCCCATGGGCTTTGTGCTGGCTGATCCAGCGGCCAATGGCGTGGCGGGGGCGTTCGTGCTCATGTCCTTCTACGTCAATGGCGCTAGCTTCCTTGGCTATTCCGTGCTGGCCGAGCGGCACAAGATGACCAGCTCAGCCCGCGGTGTCAAAACGCTGTATTTCACCGGGGGGCTTTTGGAAGGGGCTGAGACGATCGGTTTCTTCGTCGCGCTTTGCCTGTTTCCGGGAGCGTTTGCGCCAATGTCCTGGGTGTTCGGGGGCTTGTGTTTCGTGACAGCTGGGTCTCGGGTGCTGTTGGCCTATCGGGTGTTTTCGCAAAAGGCCTAGCCGCTCAATATCCAGAACATGAAAAAGGCCCGCTAATTTGGCGGGCCTTTTCGTATTTCAAATGGAAATTCGCTTACTGCGGGATGGTGCCTTCGAGGCCTTCAACGTAGAAGCTCATGCCTGCAAGCGTACCATCATCGGCGGTTTCACCCTCGGCCAAGAACACCGAGCCGTCCTGCTTGTTCAGCGGGCCGGTGAAGGGGTGGTATTCACCCGATGCGATGGCCTCTTTCAACGCCAATGCCTCTGCCTTGACGTCTGCCGGTACCGCATCGGTGATCTCACCGATGCCGACCATGCCGGCGCCGATGCCGTCCCAAGTGTCAACAGACTCCCAGGTGCCGTCCATCACGGCCTTGGTGCGAGCCACGTAGTAGGGCGCCCAGTCGTCGATGATGGAAGAGACGCGCGGGAAGGGTGCGTACTGGCCCATGTCGGAGGCCTGGCCGAAGGTCACGACGTTGCCCGCTTCCTTGGCAACGGCCTGCGGCGCGGTGGAGTCGGTGTGCTGCAGAATGACGTCCGCACCCTGTTCGATCAGGGCCTTGGCCGCATCGGCTTCCTTCGCGGGGTCGAACCATGTGTAGGCCCAGATGATCTTGAAATCGACGTCCGGGTTCACTTTGCTCGCGTGGATATAGGCCGAGTTAATGCCGCGGATCACTTCGGGGATCGGGTAGGAGGCGATGTAGCCGATGATGTTCGACTTGGTCATCTTGCCCGCGATGTGGCCCTGGATGGCGCGCCCCTCATAAAAACGGGCAGAATAGGTCGAGACGTTGTCTGCGCGCTTGTAGCCGGTGGCGTGCTCGAACTTCACGTTCGGGAACTTCTTGGCCACGTTGATGGTCGGATCCATGAAGCCAAAGGAGGTGGTGAAGATCAGGTCAGCTCCCTGCAGGGCCATCTGAGTGATCACGCGCTCCGCATCGGGGCCTTCGGCGACGTTTTCAACGTAGACGGTTTCGACTTTGTCGCCGAATTCCGCAACCACGGCCTTGCGGCCTTGATCGTGCTCATAGGTCCAGCCGCCGTCGCCGACGGGGCCAACATAGACAAAGCCAACCTTGGTCTTGTCTTCGGCCATGGCGCTGGTCGCCAGGCCCAGAGCCATGGCAGCGCCGGTCAGAAGTTTCGTCAGTTTCATCAAAGGGATCCCCCGTGTTTGTTTTAATATACCCGGACTGTCGGGCAGGGTGTTTGGCCTTCCGTCAGATCCTAACGGGAGGCATGGAAATTGCGGCCAAGGGCAGCCGGTGCGCTGCTCTTATCAGCCGAGAGAATGACAAGCACCACAATGGTGATCAGGTAGGGGGACATTGCCAGATACTCGACCGGGATGGCAACGCCCGCTGCCTGAAGATTGAGCTGTACCACGGTGACACCGCCAAAAAGATAGGCACCCAGCAGCACGCGCCAGGGCTTCCAGCTGGCAAAGACCACCAGCGCCAAGGCGATCCAGCCGATTCCGGCAGTCATGCCTTCGGTCCATTGGGGCACGCGGATGAGGCTGATATAGGCTCCGCCCATGCCTGCGCAGGCGCCGCCAAAGAGGATCGCAAGCACGCGGATTCTCAGCACCTTGTATCCCAGCGCATGGGCGGCATCGTGGTTTTCACCCACCGCGCGCAGGATCAGACCGACACGGGTATACTTGAGGACCGCCCAGACGGCTGCGATCAGCGCGATCCCGAAATAGAGGATGATGTCGTGGCCAAAGATGATCGGGCCTACCACGGGCAGATCGCTGAGGAGCGGGATATGGATGTCCTGCATCTGTGGCGGTTTGATCCCCACGTAGGACTGGCCCATCAGCGCGGATAGGCCAAGCCCGAACAGCGTTAGCGACAGGCCCGAGGCAACCTGGTTGGCCTGAGCAAACTGGGTGAGGATCGCAAAAAGGGTCGATAGCGCCGCACCGGCAACCGCCGCCACGACAAAGCCGAGCAGCGGAGAACCGCTTTCGACGGCAGTGGCAAAGCCTGCGATCGCGCCAACGATCATCATGCCCTCGACACCAAGGTTCAAAACGCCGGCCTTTTCCACCACCAGCTCACCCACGGCGGCCAGCAACAGAGGCGTCGCCGCCACCATCAGAGAGGCGACCAGAAGGACCGGATTGATTGCAGAAAGATCCATTACGCCACCTCCAGCTTGCCTAGACGCAGGCGAAAATTGGTCAGAAGGTCAAAGGCCAGGAGGAAGAACAGAAGCATCCCCTGAAAGACCTGGATTGCGGCCGAGGGCAGGCCCATGTTCGATTGGGCAATATCACCGCCGATGTAGGTCAGCGCCATCAGCCCGCCTGCCAGCAGGATACCAACAGGGTGCAAACGGCCGAGGAAGGCAACGATGATGGCGGTGAACCCGTAGCCCACGTTGAAATCTATCGAGACCTGGCCGGATGGCCCCGAGACCTCAAACATGCCCGCAAGGCCCGCCAACATGCCCGATGCGCCAAGACAGAACAGGATCAGCCGTGCCGGTTTCACGCCCGCAAAGCGTGCGGCGCGCGGGGCTTCGCCCGTCAGGCGGATCTGATAGCCCAGCATGTGACGGTTCAGCAGCACATAGGCAAAGATCACCGCGATCAGTGCTGCAACCACGCCCCAATGCATGCCGGATCCGGCAATCAGATCGGCGTTATGGGCGCTTTCATATTGCTGCAGGTTGCGACTGCCGGGAAATCCAAACCCTTCGGGGTTTTTGAGTAGTCCCAATGACATCGATGCCAGGAACTGCTCGGCCACATAGACCAGCATCAGCGAAACGAGGATCTCATTGGTGCCGAAACGCACCTTGAGGAGGGCCGGGATCATCGCCCAGAGCCAACCGCCAAACGCTCCCGAGATCACCATCAGCGGGAAGATGTACCAGGCTTCATGCGGGTAGAATGCCAGCCCCATGCCCGCCCCAAAGAGGGCACCCATGATGTATTGCCCCTCGGCGCCGATGTTCCAGATCCCGGCGCGAAACCCCAGAGAAAGGCCGATGGCGATCAAGACCAGTGGGGCACCTTTGATCAGGAGTTGCGGGCGATAGTAGAAGGCAAATTCGCCAAACAGCGGCTCCCAAAAAATGGTGCGGATCGCCTCCACCGGGTTCTTGCCAAGGATGGCAAACAAAAGCCCGCCTGCAATCATCGTGGCCAGAACCGCCACCAGCGGCGTGGCCATGGACCAGGCGCGGGATGGCTGCGGGCGTTTTTCAAGCCGGATCATGTGTCGGCTCCTTCCTTGAAACTTTTATCATGGCGGCGTTCAGACATGAGCCACCTCCATGCCATGCGCTCCGCCCATCATCAGGCCTATCTCATCCACCGTCAGGCCCGTAGCCGCGCGTGGGCTGCTTAGGCGGCCTTCGTTTAGGGCCGCGAAGCTGTCGGAAATTTCCATCAGCTCGTCCAGATCCTGACTGATGCAAATGATCGCTGTACCGCCCGCGGCCAGATCCAGGAGCGATTGCCGGATTGCAGCGGCGGCAGAGGCATCGACACCCCATGTGGGCTGGTTGACCACCAGAACCTCGGGGCGCTGCAGCACTTCGCGGCCAATGACAAATTTCTGCAGGTTGCCCCCGGAGAGGGAGCGTGCGGCATTCTCCGGCCCCGGCGTGCGCACGTCAAACTCAGCGATAACGCGTTTCGCAAATGCCTTGGCGGCGGGCCAATTCAGGAAGCCGCGGGTCACAAGGTTTTCACGCACGGCGGCGGTCAGCAGAGCGTTTTCCGTGAGGCTCATATCAGGCGCCGCCGCATGGCCAAGTCGCTCTTCAGGGGCCGATAGCAAGCCGAGGCGACGGCGGGCGACCGGGCCAAGCCTGCCGATGGGTTTGCCGTGCAGTTTGACCGCATCCGGAGCCGCTAGGGTTTCTCCCGACAGCACCGCCAAGAGTTCATCCTGTCCGTTTCCTGCAACGCCACCAATGCCCAGAATCTCGCCTTTTCGTACGGTCAGGTGGACATTCTTCAGGGACGTACCAAAGGCTGAAGGCGCAGAGACGGAGAGGCCGCTGATATCAAGCGCCACATTGCCAACGATGCGCTCAGACCGCTCCGGTGTTTTAAGAGCAGTGCCAACCATCATCTCGGCCATATCGCGTGCCGAAGTTTCGGACGGGGTACATTCGCCCACGTTCTTGCCGAGACGCAGAATGGTTGCATGGTCGCACAGCTTTCGGATCTCTTCCAGCTTGTGGCTGATATAAAGGATCGAGGTGCCCTCGCTGCGCAGCTTTTGCAGGGTCTCGAACAGGATCTCCACCTCCTGCGGCGTCAGGACCGAGGTCGGCTCGTCCATGATCAGGAGTTTTGGATCCTGCAGCAGGCAGCGGATGATCTCCACCCGCTGACGTTCCCCGGCAGAAAGGTCGCCCACGGTGCGGAAGGGATCAAGCGGCAGGCCGTAGGTTTCCGAAACCTCGCGGATGCGGCTGGCCAGATCCCGCAGCGCAGGCGGGCTCTCCATGCCAAGGGCGATGTTTTCCGCGACGTTCAGCGCATCGAACAAAGAGAAATGCTGGAACACCATGGCGATGCCATCTGCGCGGGCGGCGCGCGGCTCTGCCGGGGCAAAGGGTGCCCCGCGCAGCAGCATCTGCCCGCTGTCCGGTTTCACCAGCCCGTAAATCATCTTTACGAGGGTTGACTTGCCAGCGCCGTTTTCCCCCAAAAGGGCATGCACTTCGCCTTCACCGATATCGAAGGAGACATAGTCATTGGCGACGACGCCCGGATAGGCCTTGGTCAGGCCCTGAAGGCTGAGTAGGGGGACTGTCACGCGCGGCGATCCTTCCACTGTTTTACTTCTGCGCCATCTGATGCGGCGGGTGTTGTCTCGTGCCGGGCGTCAAGCGCCAGCAGTTGCGCTGCCACACCGACCGCTATCATCTGCGGGTGCTTGCCTAAGTTGGGATCCCCAATCGGACAGGTGATCCGCGTGATCTGCTCCGGGCCGTGCCCAAGAGCGGCAAGGCGAGACCGGAAGCGTGCCCACTTTGTGGCGGACCCGATCAGACCAGCAAATGCAAAATCGTGTTTCAGCAGGGCGTGGCATAGCGCCAGATCCAGCTCATGGGAATAGGTTAGGACCAGATGTTGTGCAGATGACGGCGCGTGGGCTACCAATAGAGCCGGATTTTCAGCCCAAACAGGGGTGACGCCACCGTGAATGAACTGGGGAAACCGATCTGCGGCGGTATCGACCCATGTGATTGCGTGATCTGGCAGTGGAGACAGAACATCGACCAGCGCGCGACCCACATGCCCTGCGCCCCAGATCCAAAGCGGGCGATTGGGGCGGTGTACGGGCTCGATCATCCAGCCGTCGATCAGCTGCGCCTGCGGGTACTCCCCCTGATTTCGAAGCCTGGACAGCCTGCGGTGGATGGAGAGCGGCATGTTGCTTTTGCCGCCAGCGGGCCGGGCGATCACGTCATGATTCAAGGCGTCCAGATCGATGACCTCGAAGACCTCGCTCAGCAATGTGACCGATCCGCCGCAGCATTGGCCCAGATCCGGCCCCAGCGCGTGGGTGCTGAGAATTGAGGGTGTGTCCTGCGATGCAGCCCGCTGCGCCGCTTCATACTCCAGCGCGCCGCCGCCTATGGTGCCGGACTGGGCAAAGCCATCTTCGGTGCACCAGACCAGCATCGCCGCGCCAACTTCACGGGGGGAGGAACCGCGGATCGCCGCAATCACCACGCGGGTGATGCGCCCATGGGCGGCTACGGCGGCCTTCAATCCCTCAAGGTCAAATCCCATCCGAGACCCTCCGTGCCGCGTGCCAGATCTCTTCCGCCGTGGCAGGCGCGTTCAGCGCCGGATAGGCGCTGCCAAAACTGGCCACCGCATCCGACAGCGCCAGCCAGGCGGAAATGCCCAGCATGAAGGGCGGCTCGCCCACCGCCTTGGAGCGATAGATGGTCTCTTCCCGGTTCTGCCCGTCATAAAGGGCGACGTTGAACTGATCCGGGCGGTCCGAGCAGGCGGGGATCTTGTAGGTCGATGGCGCATGGGTGCGCAGGGCGCCCTTGCCATCCCAGACCAGTTCCTCGGTCGTCAGCCAGCCTGCGCCCTGAACATATCCGCCTTCGACCTGGCCGATGTCCAGAGCAGGGTTCAGCGAGGCACCCGCATCATGCAGGATGTCGGCGCGCAGGATGCGGTTTTCGCCGGTCAGCCGGTCCACGACCACCTCGGTCAGGGCGGCGCCATAGGCGAAATAGAAGAACGGGCGGCCTTCGCCTTTGATCCGGTCCCATTCCAGTTTCGGAGTTTTGTAGAAACCGGTGGAAGAGAGGCTTATCCGACCTTCATAGCAGAGTTTCGCGGCCTCATTGAACGTGATCTCGCGTGCATCGCCGATACGGACCATGCCTCCGTCGAAAACCACGTGGGAGGGTTTGATCTGATGGAGGTTAGCCAGATGCTCGGCCATGCGGGCGCGGATAGTGTCGCAGGCCGCCTTGACCGCCATCCCGTTGAGGTCCGACCCGGAGGAGGCTGCTGTGGCGGAGGTGTTGGGCACCTTGGCGGTGTCGGTTGCGGTGATCTTCACCTTCTCCAAGGGGATGCCAAAGCGGCTGGCGGCGACCTGCGCCACCTTCTGGAACAACCCCTGTCCCATTTCAGTGCCGCCGTGGTTCAGATGGACCGAGCCGTCCTGATAGACATGCACCAAGGCGCCTGCCTGGTTCAGATGTGTCAGCGTGAAGGAGATTCCGAATTTTACCGGCGAGAAGGCCAGGCCGCGCTTCAGGTGGGTCTGGCCTGCATTCCAGGCGGTGATATCTTCCTTGCGGGCGGCGTAGTCGGCGCTGTCGAGCAGCTGCGCGGTCATCTCGTGCAGCTCGAAATCACTGACTTCCATCCCATAGGGCGTGGTATTGTCGCCCGTGGCGGTACCGGGGGCGGCATAGTAGTTGCGACGCCGCAGCTCAACCGGATCAAGGTCTAAGTCATGTGCGATGTGATCCATCACCCGCTCTATCCCGACCATACCCTGCGGGCCGCCAAATCCGCGATAGGCGGTGGCGCTTTGCAGGTTGGTTTTCAGGCGATGGCTTTCGATGCGGATCGCCGGGATCGCATAGGCATTGTCGGCATGCAGCATGGCGCGGTCGGCCACTGGTAGCGAAAGATCCTGCGCCCAGCCGCAGTTCACCAGATGGGTGAACTCCACCCCCAAAAGCCGCCCATCAGCATCGAACCCCGCGCGATAGGAGATACGGAAGGCATGGCGCTTGCCGGTAATGACCATGTCGTCGTCACGATCATAGCGCATCTTGCAAGGTAGGCCGGTGTGGCGCGCGGCAACGGCGCAGGCAACCGCCAGCGCGTTGCCCTGGCTTTCCTTGCCACCAAAGCCGCCGCCCATGCGCCGGGTTTCGACCCGCACCGCATGCATCGGCAGGCCGATCGCCTCGGCCACCTTGTGCTGGATCTCGGTGGGGTGCTGGGTAGAGGAGTTGACCAGTATTCCGCCATCCTCTTGCGGCAGGGCCAGCGCGGCCTGACCTTCCAGATAGAAGTGTTCCTGCCCGCCTAGTTCAAAGCTACCTTCCACCACGCGCGGAGCGGCAGCGATGGCTCCTGCGGCATCGCCTTTCTCATAGATGCGCGGGCCTTCCTCGAACCGGCTGTCTGCGGCAAGTGCCTCGTCCAGGGTCAGAAGCGGCGTTTCCTCTGAATATTCAATGATGGCGTTTCGCGCCGCAATGCGCGCCGCCCGGTGGCTGCTGGCAACCACCAGAAACACTGGCTGGCCCACATAGTTGACGGTGCCATCCGACAACAGCGGCTCGTCGTGGTTTGATGGCGATACGTCATTGTCAAACGGCAGATCCTCTGCCGTCAGCACTGCAACCACGCCGGGGCAGCTGCGCACCGGGGCTAGATCCATCGAGGTGATCCGCCCCTTGGCGATGGAGGACAGACCAAATGCCAGGTGCAATGTGCCGCGCGGGGTGGGGGTATCGTCCACATAGCGGGCGGCACCGGTTACATGCAGGCGGGCGGCATCATGGGGGAGGGGCTTTGCTACGCTCATTGGCTCACCTCCAGCACGCTGACGGCTTCACCCGCCAGATCCGCGAAATACCGCAAGAGCATGTTGCGGGCGCAGTCGAGCCGGTAGGCGTCCGAGGCGCGCATGTCGCTCATCGGTATGAAATCTTGCTCGAATGCAGCCTGTGCCAGGGTGACCGTGGCCGGAGTCCAGGGCTGGCCCATCAGGGCTGCCTCCACATGGGCCGCCCGTTTCGGCACGCCCGCCATGCCGCCAAAGGCGATGCGGGCGGAATGGACGACGCCATTCTCGACCCGGATATTGAAGGCACCCAGCGCCGTCGAAATGTCCTGATCGAACCGTTTCGAGAGCTTGTAGACGCGCAGGTTATCTGGCTGACGCGGGAAAGAGACCGCTTCTACGAATTCGCCGGGCTGGCGGTCCTGCTTGCCGTAGTCGAGGAAAAACTCCTCAAGCGGCAACTCGCGGCGGGCATTTCCCCGGCGCAGGTGCAGCGTCGCCCCCAGCGCAATGAGGGCAGGCGGGTTGTCCCCGATGGGCGACCCATTGGCGATATTGCCCCCCACCGTGGCGGCCGCGCGCACCTGTTGCGAAGCATAGCGGCGGATCATCTCGCCGTATGAGGGATGCAGGGGCGCGATGGCGGCGCGCATCCGGTTCATGTCCACCATGGCGCCGATCCGAACGGTCTTTTCGGTGATCTCGATCTGTTTCAGATCCTCGCAGGCATCGAGAAAGATCATCTGGGAGAGATCGCGCAGCCCCTTGGTGACCCACAAGCCCACATCCGTCGCCCCGGCCACAAGGGTCGCGTCGGGGTTGGCGGCATAAAGCGCGGCCAGCGCGTCTGATGAGGTCGGCATGTTCTCCAGCGGCGCCGCCTTGGCGGGCGCCTCCGCAGCGATCCACTTCGGCACGGGCTGATCTGCGGCAGCCACGGCGGCGCGGATGATCGGGGCATAGCCGGTGCAGCGGCAGAGGTTCCCGGCGAGGCGATCATCGAAATCCCGCGCGCCGTCCTTGTGGGCGGTGACCATCGACATCACAAAACCGGGGGTGCAGAAGCCGCATTGGCTGCCGTGATGATCGATCATGGCGCTCTGAACCGGGTGGAGACTGCCATCCGGCCCGGAGGCGCCCTCGACGGTGCGCACCGATTTGCCATTGAGCTGCGGCAGGAACAGGATGCAGGCGTTGAGCGGCTTGGCCCCGCGCGCGTCCGTAACCATCACCGTGCAGGCACCGCAGTCGCCCTCGTTGCAGCCTTCCTTGGTGCCGCAGAGCCCCCGCTCTTCGCGCAGCCAATCAAGCAGCGTTGCCGAAGGATCTGCATCCTTCAACGCTACCTCCTCACCGTTCAGATGAAAGGTGATTGTCATCTTGTGAAACCCGTCGCCTTACCCTGTTTCCCCAAATGGCGGACCCTTCGATGCGACGTAGAAGAGCCAGCGGGGTTTATCCGTGTTATACGAAGCAGAGTAGAAAGGCAGGGCGCTGTCTGGCAAGAAAAAGCGACGCTTGCTTTCATATTTCGACAAACAGGCAGGGCTGACCGCCCAAAGAGGGGTCTTTGAGTATTATGAGTGGGTTAGGGATCAAGTGGTTGGCCTGAGTTTGCCGAAGGCTCTTAAGGTCTTTTCGGATATTTCTGAAAATCGCGCTTATTATTCGTGCAAATGGGGGCTGTTTCGGCCTATGGGCCTTCGTCTTTGGCTTCCTGACGAATGCGCTTTTATCCCGCGCATCGGATCGGATAGCCTATCGGCATGACAGACGCCCCCCGATTCATTCACCTGCGCACCCACACCGAATACTCGCTTCTGGAGGGCGCGCTGCGGCTCAAGAAGCTACCTGACCTGTGCAGGGCAAACGACATGCCTGCCATCGCGGTCACGGACACCAATGCAATGTTCTCGGCGCTGGAGTTCTCAGTCACCTTGTCGGGGGCCGGGGTCCAGCCGATCATCGGCTGCCAGGTGGATGTGAGCTTCGAGAAAAGCGAACCGGGAGAGCGCCCCAAAGCGCCAGCTCCTGTCGTTCTCTTGGCGCAGAATGAAACCGGATATGAGCACCTGATGAAGCTCTCCTCCTGTCTTTACGTGGACAAGGGTGGGCAGTTGCCTCAGGTCACGCTGGAAGAACTGGAGGCGAACTCCGAAGGGTTGATCTGCCTTTCAGGCGGGCCGAATGGGCCGGTGGGAAAGCTTTTGCAACAGGGGCAGCGCCCGGCGGCCGAGGCACTGATGCAGCGCCTGAGACAGATCTATCCGGATCGGCTCTATGTGGAGTTGCAGCGTCATCCGGGCGAGGATGGTCAGCCCGAGGCGGAAAAGCTGACCGAGCGTGGCCACGTGGAGATGGCCTATGCGATGGATCTGCCGCTGGTCGCCACCAATGACGTCTACTTCCCAAATACCGACATGTACGAGGCCCATGATGCGATGATCTGCATCGCGGAGGGGGCCTATGTCGACCAGTCCGAGCCGCGCCGCCGCCTGACCGCGCAGCACTATTTCAAAAGCCAGCAGGAGATGGTGACGCTGTTCGCCGACCTGCCCGAGGCGGTTGAGAACACCGTCGAAATCGCCAAGCGGTGCGCCTTCATGGCTTACCGGCGCGATCCGATCCTGCCGAAATTCGCCGATGACGAGGTGCAGGAGCTGCGCCGCCAGGCCAATGAGGGCCTGCAGAACCGGCTTGCGGTGATCCCCCACGCGGTCAGTGTCGAGGAATACCAGAAACGGCTCGATTTCGAGCTGGACATCATCGAGGGCATGGGCTTCCCCGGCTACTTCCTGATCGTTGCCGACTTCATCAAATGGGGCAAGGATCACGGCATTCCGGTTGGGCCGGGGCGTGGCTCGGGCGCGGGCTCTTTGGTGGCCTATGCGCTGACCATTACCGACCTTGACCCCTTGCGCTACAGCCTTCTGTTCGAACGCTTCCTCAACCCCGAACGGGTGTCGATGCCCGACTTCGACATCGACTTCTGCATGGATCGGCGCGAAGAGGTGATCCGCTACGTGCAAGAGAAATACGGGCGCGACAAGGTGGGGCAGATCATCACCTTCGGTGCGCTTTTGTCCAAGGCGGCGGTGCGTGACATTGGCCGTGTCTTGCAGATGCCCTATGGGCAGGTGGATCGCCTGTCGAAGATGATCCCTGTCGAAGGGGTGAAACCCGTTTCCATCGAAAAGGCACTGCAGGACGAACCCCGGCTGCGCGAAGAGGCCAAGAATGAACCCGTGGTGGACCGTCTTCTGACCTATGGTCAGCAGGTCGAGGGGCTTTTGAGGAATGCCTCGACCCACGCGGCGGGCGTCGTGATCGGGGACCGGCCCCTGGATGCGCTGGTGCCGCTCTATCAGGATCCGCGTTCCGATATGCCGGCAACCCAGTTCAACATGAAATGGGTGGAGCAGGCCGGGCTGGTGAAGTTCGACTTTCTGGGCCTGAAGACCCTGACGGTGATCCAGAACGCGGTGGATCTCATTCGCCAGTCTGGCCGCGACCTTCATGTGGCCGCCGATGGCACCCAGCTTTATGATCCGCCCGAAGGCGCGGTGAACGAGATCAACGCCATCCCGCTGGATGATGAGGCCTCTTATAAACTCTACTCCGCCGCCAAGACCGTTGCCGTGTTCCAGGTGGAATCCACCGGCATGATGGATGCGCTCAAGCGCATGAAACCCACCTGTATCGAGGATATCGTGGCGCTGGTGGCGCTTTATCGTCCGGGTCCGATGGAGAATATTCCGACCTATTGCGAGGTGAAGAACGGCCAGCGCGAGATCACCTCGGTCCACCCGCTTATCGACCATATTTTGGAAGAAACCCAAGGCATCATCGTTTATCAGGAACAGGTGATGCAGATCGCCCAGGTGATGGCGGGCTACTCCCTTGGCGGCGCGGACCTTTTGCGCCGTGCAATGGGTAAGAAGATCAAAGAGGCGATGGATGCCGAACGCCCCAAATTCGAAAAGGGCGCGGCGGAGAATGGTGTCGACAAGAAGAAGGCGTCGGAGGTTTTCGACCTTCTGGAGAAATTCGCCAACTATGGCTTCAATAAATCCCACGCGGCTGCCTATGCGGTGGTTTCCTACCAGACTGCCTGGCTGAAGGCGAACCACCCGGTCGAGTTCATGGCCGGGGTCATGAACTGCGATATTCACCTCACGGACAAGCTCGCGATCTATTTCGAAGAGGTCCGCAAGGGGCTGAGCCTGCCTTACGTGCCGCCCTGCGTGAACCGCTCCGAAGCGACCTTCAACGTGGTCAATGGTGAGCTGGTTTATGCGCTGGGCGCCCTCAAAAACGTCGGTGTCGATGTGATGCGGCTGGTAACAGCGGCGCGGCGCGAGGATGGCAGCGAACGCCCCTTTGTCAGCATCTTTGACTTTGCCCGCCGGGTGAACCTCAAGAAGGTAGGCAAGCGGCCGCTTGAGATGCTGGTGCGGGCCGGGGCCTTTGATCAGCTTGACGGCAACCGCCGCCGTCTGTTCGAAAGCCTTGAGGGGCTGGTGAATTACTCTGCCGCGATCCACGAGCAGAAGAACTCCAACCAGGTGTCGCTCTTTGGCGAGGCGGGCGATGATCTGCCCGAGCCGCGTCTTGCGGGCACGCCCGACTGGCTGCCTGCCGAACGCTTGAGCGAGGAGTTCAAGGCGATCGGCTTTTACCTGTCAGGGCATCCGCTGGACGACTACATGCCCGCCCTGAAACGCAAGGACGTGCTGACCCTGGATGAGGTCACCTCCAAGGCCGAGCGCGGCCCCTTCATGGCGAAAATGGCCGGGGTGGTCGCCGGACGGCAAGAGCGGAAATCGGCGCGCGGCAACCGCTTTGCCTTTGCACAGCTCAGCGATCCGAGCGGCGCCTTCGAGGTGACTCTATTCTCGGAAGTTCTGGAAAAATCTCGAGAGTTCCTCGAGACTGGCGCCAAGGTCGTGATCACGGCCGAGGCAACCATGGAAAGTGATCAGTTGAAGCTACTGGTCAGGTCCGTCGGACCGGTTGATGCCGCGATTGCTGATGCAGGCAAAAGCTCCCTGCGGGTCTATGTCAGTGATCCCGGCGCCATTGCCACCGTGGCGCGCGTGTTGGAGGATGCCAAATCGGCAGCCCGAAACGCCAGCCGAGGCGAGGTGCTGATGTACTTGCAGGATCCCGGTCTGCCTGGAGATGTGGAGATGGATCTAGGGCAGGTTTTTCCGATCAATCCGCAAATAAAAGGTGCTTTGAAATCCCTTGAAGGGGTTCTGGATGTGGAAGAGATCTAGGCGAACAGGCTCCGGACGGGACTCCTGCAGCGTCAGGAGGTGTCTAAAGCTTTAGGAAAAGAGGCCTTTCTGACTGAACAGGATGTTAGGAAAGCTTGTATAGCACTGGAGTGGAGTGCCATTTCTGGTGGAGCCACTGCGTGTCATCTTTCCTTGATAGGTTGAAGGAAAACTGGATGTACCTGCTGATTGCGGCGGGTACGGCACTGACGTTTATGATCAGTGCCGAGCTTGAGCTATTCGAGGAATTTTACGAATTTAGTCGCGCTCACGAGGATTGGGAACTGGATGAGCTGGCGGTTCTTATCCTGAACTTGACAGCGGGTCTGATGGTGGCCTTGGTCGTAAGATCACGCCAGCTGTCAAAGTTGGCGACAGAAAGGGACAATGCCGAACGGCAGGCGCAGCAAGTTGCCCTCAATGATGCCCTGACGGGCCTTCCGAACCGTCGGGCTTTAATGGATCATCTGCAGTCCCTGGGTCGCACTGGGATGATCCAGGAGGGGATCATCATGATGCTGGACCTGGACCGCTTCAAGGCGGTTAATGACGTGCACGGACATGCATACGGCGACCTCGTCCTCGTGCGCACAGCTGAGCGGTTACTGGCTGAGTTGGAAGATGGCGATTTGGTTGCGCGCCTTGGCGGGGATGAGTTCGCTATCGCACTGGCGCCTGGGGCATCCGTTGAACGTGCCGAGAATATTGCTAAGCACATCTTGGCATCCGTATCGCAGCCGATCATTGAGAATGGTGTCCACCTTTCTATTGGGACCAGCATCGGGCTTGCTCGTCTCACCGCCGAACAGGTCCGGGCGAGTGCGCTGCAACGGGCCGATCACGCGCTGTATTCGGCCAAGAAAAGCGGGCGGGGGCAATTCGCCTGGTTCGACACCACCCTTGAAAAAAAGGCGCGCGAACGCAGGGCTTTGGAACTTGATTTGCAGCATGCCGTTGAAAACGACGAGATCATTCCGTTTTTCCATCCGGTTTTTGATATTGCCGGAGGCAGATTGCGTGGGTTCGAGGTGCTGGCCCGCTGGACACATGAAACGCGTGGTGTGGTGCCACCGGATGTCTTCATCCAAATTGCCGAAGATGTGGGCTTGATCTCCTCCCTAGGGTGGAGCGTCCTTCGGCAAGCCTTGATGACCGCAAAAGGCTGGAGCCCGGCCTTGCGTCTTTCGTTCAACGTTTCACCCACCCAGTTCCGGGACGGACACCTGGTAGAGCGGATAAAGGAAAGCTTAGAAGAAACGGGGTTTGATCCGGATCGCCTCGTCATTGAGCTTACTGAAGCCGCGATTATGTCCGATTTTGCAATGGCACGAGGCGCGCTAGCTGAATTGCGTGACCTTGGTGTTACCGTTGTGCTTGACGATTTTGGGGCAGGTTTTTCAGCTTTTTCCAACCTGCGGCAGTTGCCCTTTGACAGCATCAAGATCGACGGCAGTTTCATTTCCCACATTCAGGACAGCCCGGAAAACCAGCGTATCGTGGCTGGCATACTGGCTCTTGCGCATGGGTTGGACCTGTCGGTCATCGCCGAAGGGGTTGAAACGCCTGAGGAGTTGGATTTTCTGCAATCGGTCAATTGCCAGATGGGGCAGGGGTATCTTTTTGCCCGTCCCATGTCTGGTAAAGACGTGGAGTGGATGCTGGAAACCAAATGGTCCTCCCTGAAGATTGGGCGCGACACCATGGACCCTCCCGAACAGCGTTTCCCCAGAGCTGGCTAGGCCTTTCTGTTCAACGAGCTCTCTTCTGTTTGGCATAGGCGTAAATGCCTTTCCACGCTGTCAAGCGTTGGGCGTCAGTAATGCGGCGGCCGCTCGTCGGCGAAGATGACACCGCCGGTCCCCTCCTGCGAGCGGCTTGCCTCTCGCTCGAGCAGCATTTGCAGCCGATGGCCCAGGCGGTCCAACTCGGCCTGCTGGCGGGCCACCACATCGCTGAGTTCGTCCACGGTGCGGGTCAGATGTGCGATCTGCTCTTCCAGATGCTGCATGATAGCTCTCCTTCGCTCCGCCACGTCATACGCCCACAGGGCTTGTCGGTCCATGGCAGAAACGACAGGCTATGCCTCGGGAGGACCGCTTATGACTGTGACCTGCGAAACCCGCGAGGGAACCACCACCATCTCCATCCGTCGGCCCGCAGCCCGCAATGCAGTCGATCCTGAGACCGCACGCGCCCTTTTTGAAGCCTTCCTTGCATTCGAGCAGGACAATGATGCGCGTGTTGCAATACTGACTGGGCGAGGCGGATCTTTCTGCGCTGGGTTTGACCTGAAATCCGCAGGGTCCGGTGCTGCTGATGACTGGATTTCCGGCCTGGATATTCCCGATGATTGGTCTGACCCCATGAATGATCCCCTGCCGGGGCCAATGGGACCGTCGCGCCTAATGCTGCGTAAGCCAGTGATTGCCGCTATAGAAGGCGCTGCCGTTGCAGGCGGGCTGGAGCTTGCGGCCTGGTGTGATCTGCGGGTGATGGCGAGGGGTGCTATTGCGGGGGTCTATTGCAGACGCTGGGGAGTGCCGCTGATTGATGGCGGCACGGTGCGCCTGCCGCGCATCCTGGGGCAGGGGCGGTCCAATGACCTGATCCTGACCGGGCGCGGGGTGGAAGCAGAGGAGGCGCTCTCCATGGGGCTGGCGGATCGCTTGTGCGCCGAGGGTGAGGCCTTGCAGACAGCGCAGGCTCTGGCGGCCGATTTGTCCCGCTTCCCACAGGCCTGCATGCTCGCCGATCACCTGTCCGCGCGTATGGCCCCGGTCGATCTTGCGGCGGCTCTGAGACGGGAGTGGCGTTCGCAGGGGGTCTTTGCGGCTGAGGGACGCGAAGGCGCCGCGCGATTTGCCAGTGGAAAGGGACGTGCGGGAGATTTCTCGGACATCTAAGTCGGATCTTGCCTGCAGTGCATCTGTCGCAGCCGGGTCGCGTCGGCGCTCGAAGGCGCCGCGCTACCTTGCCGTTGTTACATCCATCGGCTAGACCGCGCGGCACAGATCAGACCCAAAGACACCCGTGAGGAGGCCACAATGGCCAAAGTCAAGAAACAACCACGTCCAAAGGCCGTCACGCCAAAAGGCTTCCGCGACTATTTTGGCGCTGAGGTCACTCAGCGCACCGAAATGCTGCAGGCGATTGCCGGGGTCTATCATCGATACGGGTTCGATGCGCTGGAATCCTCGGCCGTGGAAACGGTCGAGGCGCTGGGCAAATTCCTGCCGGATGTGGACCGCCCGAACGAGGGTGTCTTTGCCTGGCTGGAGGCCGATGAGGATGGCAAGGGCGACTGGATGGCGCTGCGCTATGACCTGACGGCGCCCTTGGCGCGTGTTTACGCGCAGCACCGCAACGATCTGCCCACCCCCTATCGCCGCTATGCCATGGGTCCGGTCTGGCGAAACGAAAAGCCGGGGCCGGGCCGCTATCGTCAGTTCTACCAGTGTGACGCCGATACCGTAGGGACGGCCTCTATGGCGGCTGACGCGGAGATTTGCGCCATGCTGGCGGACACGTTGGAGGCTGTCGGCATTCCGCGCGGCGACTATCTTGTACGGGTCAACAACCGTAAGGTTCTGAATGGCGTGTTGGAGACCATGGGGCTGGCCGACGAGGGGCAGCGTGATGCGGTGCTGCGTACCATCGACAAATTCGACAAGGTCGGTGAAGAGGGCGTGCGCCAGCTTTTGGGCAAGGGGCGGCTTGATGCCTCGGGGGCCTATATCGATGGCGTTGGCCTCAGCGATGAGCAAGCCGCTCCTGTGCTGGCCTTCCTGACCTCCAAGGCAGCGGACACGGCAGCGACCCTTGCAAACCTGCGGGCCGCCGTGGGCGATAGCAAGATCGGAGCTGAAGGTATTGCGGAGCTGGAGCAGATCGGTACGCTGCTGGCAGCGGGCGGATATGGTCCCGACCGGATCGAGATTGACCCTTCGGTGGTGCGTGGCCTTGGCTACTACACCGGCCCCGTGTTCGAGGCCGAGCTGACTTTTGAAATTCTCGATGAGAAGGGCCGCAAGCGGCAGTTCGGATCGGTTGCAGGTGGCGGTCGCTATGATGGGCTGGTCAAGCGCTTCACCGGGCAGGAAGTGCCCGCCGTTGGGGTGTCTATCGGTGTCGATCGCTTGCTGGCGGCGCTTCGCGAAAAGGGGCGCCTTGCGTCCGAGTCCACTGGCCCCGTGGTGGTAACAGTGATGGACCGTGATCGCATGGCAGATTACCAAGCCATGGTGGCGGAACTGCGGGCTGCGGGCGTCCGCGCCGAGGTCTACCTCGGTAACCCCAAGAACTTTGGCAACCAACTGAAATATGCGGACAAGCGCCATTCCCCCGTCGCCGTGATCGAAGGCGGCGACGAAAAGGAACGCGGCGTGGTGCAGATCAAGGATCTGATCCTTGGCGCCAAGATCGCCGAAAGCGCGACGCTGGAGGAATGGAAGGAACGCCCCAGCCAGTTCGAAGTGCCGCGCGCAGATCTCGTCGCCAAGGTGCGCGAGATCCTCGACAGTCAGGACTAGGCCGATGCCCACACGCTCAGACACATTGGCCCGCGCCGCTCGGCTGCGGATGACTTTCGAAGCGGCCGGCGCGCAGGTGGTGGATCCGCCTTTGTTGCAGCCCGCAGAAACCTTGCTGGATCTGTATGGCGAGGATATCCGCGCCCGCGCCTATATCACCTCGGATGCCTTGCGCGGTGAGCAGATGCTGCGCCCGGATTTCACCGTGCCCGTAGTGCAGATGCACATGCGCCAAGGGGCAGAACCGGCTCGCTATACATATGCCGGCGAGGTCTTCCGTCGCCAGGAGCACGACCCGGATCGGGCCAATGAATACCTTCAGGTTGGCTACGAGGTCTTTGACCGGGAGGATCCAGCCGGCGCAGATGCTGAGGTTTTTGCCCTTTTTGCGCTGCAGCTGCGCGGATTGCCGCTTCGGGCGGCGACCGGCGATATCGGCATCCTGATGGCTGCGGTCGATGGGCTGAACACGACCGCAAAGCGCAAATCGGCCCTGATGCGGCACATCTGGCGCCCGCGTCGCTTCCGCAGCCTGCTGGAGCGCTACGCCGGACGCGCCGTCCTTCCGGAAAGCCGCAAGAAACTGCTGTCAACCGAAGGCCCGCTCAGTGGATCTGCCCCCGAAATAGGCAAGCGTCGCGCGGCAGAGGTGGATGCCCGTGTCGAGCTTTTGCGTGCCGATGCGGCCATGCCGCCGATTTCGGAGCACGAGCTTCTGGCCTTGGAGGCCTTGATGGCAGTGCGCGAGACGCTGCCATATGCGATCGAGCAGATGCGTGATATCGCTGTCGACCTGCCGTCGATTCTGCCTGCTCTGGACCGGCTTGAAGCGCGCACCGCCGCAATGAAGGCGCGGGGTATCGATGTCGAAAGCCTCGATTTCGAAGCTTCTTACGGACGCACCTCGATGGAGTACTACGACGGATTTGTCTTCGGGTTCTACGCGGAAACCAAGCCGGGTCTGCCGCCGGTGGCCAGCGGTGGGCGCTATGACGCACTGACCCGGCAACTGGGGCAGGGGGACGAGATTCCTGCGGTCGGCGGCGTCTTGCGCCCTGACCTGATGCTGATGCTCGAGGAGGGCAAGTCATGAGCCTGAAACTGGGCGTGCCCTCCAAGGGGCGATTGATGGAGAAGACCTTTGACTGGTTCGCCAAGAGGGGCATTACCCTGTCCCGCACGGGAGCCGAGCGCGAATATGCCGGGGTTGTCGAAGGGGTCGAGGGCGTCGAGCTGGTCCTCTTGTCTGCGGGTGAGATCCCGCGTGAACTGGCGGCAGGGCGTATTCATCTTGGGGTGACTGGTACCGATCTCATCCTGGAAAAACTGCCGCGCTGGGAGCAGCAGATCGAAGAACTGGAACGGATGGGCTTTGGCTTTGCCGATCTGGTGCTCGCGGTGCCGCAGTTCTGGATCGACGTGGATACGCTGGACGATCTGGATGCGGTGGCAGCGGCGTTTCGGCAGACTCATGGCCACCGCTTGCGGATTGCGACCAAATATCACCGGCTCGTGCGCGAATTCCTGAACGAAGCGGGGGTTGCGGATTACCAGCTCGTCGACAGCCAGGGCGCGACCGAGGGCACGGTCAAGAACGAGACGGCCGAAATGGTGGCCGATATCACCTCGACTGGGGAGACCCTGCGCGCAAATCACCTCAAGCTGCTGAGCGATGGGTTGGTGTTGAAATCCCAGGCTACCCTCTGGCTCAGCCGTGAGGCAGATTATGGCCCGCAGGAAAAAAAGACCCTGAAGGACCTCCTTGCCTTGATCGAAAAAGCGGTCTGACCTGGGTTAAGCCGCCCCCGCGCCAGCGGGGGACGAGCGCTAGGTGAAAATGGTATTTAAAGGCCCGTATCCGTGGCGGGACCGCTCGCCACCTGTGTGGGCAACCGGCTTCAGAGAACACCGATATCGGCAAGGGCTTGGGACAGCTCTGGTGGCAATGGTTCTTCCTGTTCGCGCCCCTCTGGCAGATCTGCCGGGGTTTCCTCGGGCTTGAGGTAGCGCCAGCCCTGAAAGGGACGTTTTGGGGCGGTGTTCGTTCGATGGATCTCTGGCTCTAGCACGATAGCGCAGCGACGGATGCCATCGCTACCGATCACTTCGTCCAGCCGCATGATGCGCTGGCGGCACTGGATGAGCCCTTTGATGACCCAGTAGATGGAGCCGCCATTCAGCAGCTCCGACTCGCGCTTGGGCCACATGCGCGTGACATGGCGAGGCAGCCCCTCAGGCAGTGTCCTACGATACTGGGATTGCCAGGCGGCAAGCGAATCCACGCTTTCAGTACCCACAGAGAGTTTGACGAGGTTCACATGTTTGTCCAAAGCGGCTCCCTTTGGTCTTGGCCCGTAGCATTGAATCCGGAAGGCACACTTTAGACTTTTTGCAACCGACGGCAACCTGACGCAAACTCCTTTGCAATGCGCGTCCAACAGATCGGTTTCACAAAGACCGCTCCGAACGGGCAGGTCGGATTTGTGGGATGACTTATCCACAGTCTGCCCACAGAGTCCTCCCCGAATTTGTCATTATATGGTGTTTGCTTGCAGCCCCTAGCGCAACATATGGTGTAATCAACAGTAAAAAACTGTGTCTGAAATGTGAATTGGGCGTTGAGATGCGGTCAAACCGTGTAGTATCGAGAGCGCCACCCCACAACAAAAAGCCACAAGGGATTCGCTTTATGAGCCGCTTTGCTGCCCCCATCGCCGAGCAGATCTGGGACATGAAATACCGCTTCAAACAGGCGGACGGAACCCCGATCGATGTCACCGTAGAAGACACCTGGCGCCGGATCGCGCGGGATCTGGCACGGGCAGAGGCCAAGCCGGATGTCTGGGAAGCCAAGTTCTTTGACGCCCTGGAAGACTTCAAATACCTGCCCGCAGGCCGCATCACGGCCGGGGCAGGCACGGCGCGGCAGGTAACCCTGTTCAATTGCTTTGTCATGGGCACGGTGCCTGACAGCATGGGCGGCATTTTTGACATGCTGAAGGAGGCAGCCCTGACGATGCAGCAGGGCGGTGGCATCGGCTATGACTTTTCGACCATCCGTCCGCGCGGCGCGGATGTGAAAGGCGTGGCGGCCGATGCGTCGGGACCTTTGTCGTTCATGGATGTCTGGGATGCCATGTGCCGCACGATCATGTCCGCAGGCTCGCGCAGGGGCGCCATGATGGCTACAATGCGCTGCGACCATCCCGACATCGAACAGTTCATCACGGCAAAATCCGATCCGGCCCGGCTGCGGATGTTCAATATGTCGGTGCTGGTGACGGATGATTTCATGGATGCGGTGAAGGCCGATGGATCCTGGGATCTGGTCTTTGGCGACAAGGTCTATCACACGGTGCAGGCGCGCGACCTGTGGAACAAGATCATGCAGGCGACCTATGACTATGCCGAGCCGGGCGTGATCTTCATCGACCGGATCAATAAGGCCAACAACCTCTCTTATGTCGAGGAAATTTGCGCGACCAACCCCTGCGGGGAGCAGCCGTTGCCGCCTTATGGCGCTTGTCTTTTGGGCTCGATCAACATGGCGCGGCTGGTGTCGAACCCGTTTGAGGCAAACGCCGAACTGAACCTTGAGGCGATGCAAGACTTGGTCGCTACTGCCGTGCGGATGATGGACAACGTCGTCGATGTCTCCAAGTTCCCGCTGGAGGCCCAGGCCGAAGAAGCCCGCAACAAGCGCCGGATTGGCCTGGGTGTGACCGGGTTGGCCGATGCCCTCTTGATGCTGGGGCTGCGCTATGGCTCGGACGAGGCGGCGCGTCAGACGGATCAATGGCTGCACCAGATTGCCCGCGCCGCCTATCTGGCGTCGGTGGACCTGGCCAAGGAAAAGGGCGCCTTCCCGCTGTTCGATGCGGAAAAATATCTGGCCTCGGGCAATATGATGAACATGGACGCGGACGTTCGCGATGCGATACGTGAACATGGCATCCGCAACGCCCTGCTGACCTCGATCGCACCCACCGGCACCATCAGCCTTTATGCGGGCAATGTCTCCTCAGGGATCGAGCCTGTCTTTGCCTATGCCTATACCCGCAAGGTTCTGCAAAAGGACGGCTCGCGTACCGAAGAGGAAGTGGTGGACTATGCGGTGAAGATGTACCGCGACAAGTTCGGCGCCGATGCAGAGCTGCCCGAGTATTTCGTGAACGCTCAGACCCTTGCGCCCGCAGATCACGTCAAGATGCAGGCCGCTGCGCAGAAATGGATCGACAGTTCGATCTCCAAGACGATCAACTGCCCGGAAGACATCTCGTTCGATGACTTCAAGGACGTCTACATGCAGGCCTGGGATCAGGGTTGCAAAGGCTGCACCACCTACCGTCCCAACGACGTGACGGGTTCGGTTCTGTCGGTCAGCGAAAGCGCCGATACGGCGCCGGGAGAGACCCCAGACGCGCCCCACGAAAGCGATACGGAAAATGGTGCCGAAGTGGTTTACATGTCCGAACCGCTGGACCGCCCGCAGAGCCTTGAGGGTCATACCTACAAGCTGAAGTGGCCGGACAGCGAGCACGCGATCTACCTGACGATCAACGATATCATCATCAATGGGCACCGCCGCCCGTTCGAGGTTTTCATCAACTCCAAGAACATGGAGCACTATGCTTGGACGTTGGCGCTGACGCGGATGATCTCGGCCGTGTTCCGCCGCGGGGGCGACGTGTCCTTTGTGGTGGAGGAGCTGAAAGCTGTGTTCGATCCGCGGGGCGGTGCTTGGGTGCAGGGCAAATATATCCCCTCGATCCTGGCGGCCATCGGCGGTGTGATCGAAACCCATATGGTTGTGACAGGCTTTCTCGAAGGCGAGGGCATGGGGCTCAAGTCTGATCCCAAGGCCGAAGTGGTAAGCCTAAATACACCGCGTGGGAAAGCCTGTCCCAGCTGTGGTCAGTTCGAAATGCAAATGGTCGAAGGATGCATGACCTGCAGGAGCTGCGGCCACTCCAAGTGCGGCTGAAGGCTGTCGGGACTGGTCGTTGTTTTGACTGTGAAAGCTCGCATCAGTTTGCAATTTGACGAGTCGAGGCTGCAGTTCTGACCACCAAAAGTTTGCCACCGCTGAGAAATCAGCGGTGGTTTTTTAGGGGGGACGCCGAGGGTCCCGTTCCTTGAATACAAGGTAGAACTGTTCAGTTTAAAGCTGCTTTACGGCAACATAGTGCCGATAGGTTTCGCCTTTACGAGACATTTGGTGGCCGATCTGATGCCATTGATGTCGAGGCGTATTGAAAACGTTTTAGACAGGCCAGTCGGCTCATAGCACGAAGATAGGGCTTTGCGGGCTTTGTTGCCCAAATCATCTGAGGGGATGCGCCTTGTGAAGTCAGCATGGTAGCTCGAGGTCATGAGCCGCTGGGCCCCCACGAAGCACAAGACGACAAATTGCTCGGTTTGCATTGACAGCTTGAAGAGTCGCGGATCGCTGTCCATCTGGTTTGATCCCGACATGGTTTGGACACTGCCGCCGACCAGCAAACGCGGGCGTCAGTGCCATTTCAGCGACGCTGCGATCCAGACTGCCTGACGATTGAGGTGCAGTTCGGCATGCCGCTTCGGCAGACGGCAGAGTTCGTGGAGAGCCTGCTGCGGCTGGTCGGATTGGACTGGACGGTGCCGGATTCCAGCACGTTCTGCCGCCGCCAGAGATCCCTCAATGTGAGCCGACCCTATCGCAACGGATCAGGTCCGCGTTGCGGTTCTCAACCGCTACAGGGGTCTTGGCATACCTGTCACAATGCCAATAGAACTAACACGTCCCGGAAAAGGGGAAGTGCGCCCACATACGGATTGGTGCAGCAAAGCCCCTAGCGCGCGAAACCCGTAGTTCAACGATCTTTGCGAGGGCCGCAACCTAGGGTAGCGTTGCTTCGTCTCGCGCGAAGCAGACATGGGTGTATTTCGTAGCCTCAAAGGATCACTAATGTGACCGAGTGAGTCACTTTTGGGGTTGTTATCAGGAAGGCCGATTTGGAACTCTGGAATGAAGCAACGGTTTTTCGCTCGTTTTAAAACCAAACTGCGCAATGCGCCGGTTGCAGGCCAGTATGATCTGGGCAGATTTTTTACGATAGGTTTAAAGTTTTGACGCGGGGGGTTTCTGCTCGCAAGCTATACTCCTTTGACATGACCTGATATTTTCGCCCCTGCGGCCCATTTGGGCCGATCGTCGTAGTCCCATCATGACGGGGTAAGTCGTTTTCGTGCACTGCGCGAGGTCCTTTTCTGGCGATTCAAAAATAGGGGGAGAAATGACTGCACCGCGTTCCCTGTCTCATTTTTTCAATACAACCGATCCTGCCAATTTAGACTCCTGCGATCAGGAGCAAGTACACTTTTCTGGCAAAATTCAGCCCATCGGAGCTCTTCTTTTGATTGATTCTGAGAGTGGTGTCGTGACCGGTGTCTCCGAGAATATTGCTGAACTGTTGGATATCGATTCTGACGCTGTGCTTGGAATGCCCTTGTGTGAGATCGACGCGGATCTTGCGGCGCAAGTAACTCATGCAAGGCAAGATCAGGGCATGCTGCATTGTGTCCTTGATTATGATCTTCAGCGCAACGGCACGCTTTATGATTTTGTGGTGCACAGTCACGCCGGGCTACAGATCATCGAGATCGTGCCCAATTGCAATGAGACAGCAAATCAGGTTCGTGCGAAGATGCGCATCTGTAGTTCGGCTTGCGCGCGCATAATTCACGCAGAGAACTTTGAGGCATCCTTGCAAATCGCAGTGGATGCGGTGCGTGACATCACCGGTTATTCGCGTGTCAAAATCTACAGGTTTCACGAAGACTGGTCGGGAGAGGTGATCGCAGAGAGTTCCGACGGCACACTTCCATCCTATCTGGGGCTTTGCTTTCCCGCCACCGACATCCCGAAGCCGGTGCGCGAACTCTATTCGATCGTGCCCTACCGGGCGATTGGCACGGTTGAAGGCGAACCGGCGCGGATAGTGTGCCTTCCTGGGGAGAATTCGGAATTGGACCTGACGGGCTCCGTTCTGAGATCGGTTTCGAGTATGCACGTTGAGTATCTCAGGAATATCGGGGTGTCCTCGAGCTTCTCAAACGCGTTGATGCATCAGGGAAAACTTTGGGGCTTGATCGCTGTTCATAACGGCGACGTACAGCAGATCCCCTTCGATAACTGGAGCCTTGTTCAAGAGATCGCCACGTCACTCATGTTGCGCCATTCCCAACAGCAGCGTACCGATACGGCAGACATGATCTCGCGCTTACGGCAGATCGAAAGCCTGTTTTCCGCTGCACTGCGACGCAATGGCAATATCGAAGAGGTCATCAGCAGGCTGATACCGGTTTTGCGCGAGTTCCTTGGCGCTGACGGGTTCGCATTTCAGTTCGGCGTGAACCTGCACACATCGGGGCGTACACCGCCGCCTGATTTCATACGAAAGCTGATAAAATGGGCCGTCAATCGGCCGGGTGGATCAGACCAGTTCCAGACCATTTCGCTGCATAAGGAATGGCCAGATGCCGCCGAACATATCGATACGGCTTGTGGGGTGTTGATCCAGCCGATCGTGGTGCATCGGGTTTGCCAACTGATCTGGTTTCGCGGGCCGGTTACACGCACGGTTCACTGGGCAGGTGAGCCGAAGAAGGAGCTGGATGCCGAGGGGAGGCTCACGCCGCGAAAGTCTTTTGAGAGCTGGACGCAAGAGCATAACGACCAGAGCATTCCGTGGAATGTCGCAGAACTGCAAAGCGCCCGGGAGATTTTCACCGAATTCCTCGATATCATGGCCTCTCAGCTCTTGTTGAAAGAAGAGAACGAAAACCTGCGTTCCTTTGCTTATACGGCGGCGCATGATCTCAAGGCGCCCTTGCGCGGGATCAACATGGCATTGGAATGGATGAGCGAAGATGGTTTCGATCCGGAGGCTGTGCGCGAAACCCATGCTTTGGCACTCAAATCCAGCGAGAAACTATCAGAGCTGGCAGAAGGACTACTGGAGCTGGTCATCTTGGAAAACCAGCTATTGAAGCGCAAGCCTGTAGATCTTTCGAAGGTGGTTGCAGAGGTCCAGGATCTTCTTGCCGGACAAATCCAGGCCGAGCATGCGCAAATCACCGTTGGTCGCCTCCCTGTGATCGAAAGCAATGAACAGATGATGCAGCGTCTGTTCCTCAATCTGCTTTCTAATGCATTGAAATACCGTCATCCTGACCGTTCCCCGGCAATCGAGATTACATCGGTTTTGTTTGCTGAAGACGTTTTGGAGATTTCGGTTGCGGACAACGGATTGGGTGTCGATCTGAAATTCGCTGACAAGATTTTTCAGCCGATGGAGCGCGCACATGGAAATACTGCCGTGGAGGGGAGCGGTCTTGGCCTGGCTATCTGTCAGCGGATTGCGCACAAACACGGCGGTACGATTGCCCTTGATCTTGAGAGGCAGGAGAATGGGGCACGTTTCGTGATCAGAATTCCTCAGCATGCCGACTATCTTCATGGCTGATATTCCGAGGATCAGTGTGCGCCGCAGCCTTGCCATAGCCACAGCCGAGGAGCACGAACGGCTGCATGATCACCCATGGATCGCATCTTTGCTTGAGCCAGGGCTGACCGCAGATAGGTATTGTTTGATCATGTCGGCTTATCTGGAGTTCTTTCAATCGCTTGAAGAATTGCGCTTGGGGATGAGCGCGCTCGCTGAGTGTTCGTTGCGCAGTAACATAGAGGCACTAAGGCGAGATACTATCGGGGGCGAGAGCTATTGCAGGCCCATGGTGCAGATCGATTTGGCCCATGTGGCACTGTCCCGTGATGCGTTGCTGGGAGCGCTTTACGTGGTGCATGGAGCTGGCTTTGGGGCAAGGACACTCTTGAACGCTGTGCAGACTGCCCTTCCTGGGGCAGGGGTCTCCTATCTGTCAGGGGGGACCGCGCCGCAGCTCTGGCGGGCGCTATTGGCAGAGTTGGAGCGGTTGGCGGACGCCCCTTGGCGGCAACAAGACCTATGTGACAGTGCGGCGGAAACCTTTGTCAGCTTTGGCCGCTTTGTAACCGACTATTGTGAATGCGAGCCCAAACCTCTGGAGGGGGGGGCGCGGCAGAGAAAGTGCGCCGATCTTGGGCGTTATTGATCCGGCGCGTCCGGTCGCGCTTTCAGAGTCAGGTGGATGGTTGTGCCGCTTTGCGCTTCGTCTCCGCACCAGATGTCGCCGCCGTGACGTTTGGCAACTTTCTGGCAGGTGGCCAGGCCAAGACCGCTGCCGGGCAGGCTGGCCGTTTGTTGCAACCTCTTGAACGGTGCAAAAACGGTCTTGCGAAATGCCTCAGGTATTCCGACGCCATTATCCGAAACCGCGATATGCACACCGCCCTCTATTTCCCGGACATCAATATGCACCCGAGGAACAGCGTCCCCTGCGTATTTAATGGAATTGGCGACAAGGTTCTGCAGGAGCTGCGCGATCTCGGGGGCAATGCAATACGCGGACAGGTTGCGGGTTTCCCAGGTCAACTGTGCGCAACTGTCTGATATCTCGCGCGCAAGGGCCATTCGCACCCGCTCGCACAGGTTTTCCAGTGAGACGTGTTCCCAGTTGGCGCTGCCATCAAGGCTGATATGGCTGGCTAGGCTTTCAATCAGTTCCGACATGCGTTTCACCGAGAGCTTCATCATGTCGAACTCTTTGTACACATCTTCCATCTGGCCGTTTTCAAAATCCGTCTGGATCTGCTCGCTCAGGAATTCTATGGCGCGCACCGGAGCTCTCAGATCATGGACCAGCGTATCCGAGAACAGGCTGAGTTCGCGCCGTTGCTCTTCCAGCTTCCATCGCATGCGGGACAGTTTCAGACCGTTGTCCACCATGCGATTGAGCGCGCTTGATGTCATGATCGATTTTGGAATGTAATCAGATGCGCCTTGCAGGATGGCCGTCTTGGCGATCTCTTCGTCGCCTTGGCCGGTCATGAGGATAATGGCCGCCTTCGGCCAAGTTTGAACGAAACGTTCCAGCAGATCCAATCCGGTGAGACCGGGCAAAAGGTGGTCGAGGAAAATGACATCGATGTCTTGTTCCGCGTATTCTAGCGCCGACCGGCCGTTGCTGACTTCTCTGAAGACCCGATCTTCTTCGGATGATTTCAACAATCGACGCAGCAGCTTGCGATCTGCGATATCGTCATCAACGATCATGATGTCGAGCATGACAAAACCTCTTCAAATATCAGGCAGTTCTACGACACGCCAATAGGCGTCGAGTGTGTTCATCAAATCAAGGAACATATGCCCGGCTCGCGATTTGACTATATAGCCAGCGACGTTGTTGCGGTATGCGGTATCGATGTCGCTGCGGTCATCTGATGTGGTGAGCATGAAGATCAGTGTCTTGCACAGCTTAGGATCTTTGCGAATTTCTGCAAGCAGCTCGAGACCGTTCATGCGGGGCATGTTTATGTCACATAAGACAACGAATTTCCTTGGGGGAATGACGTCCATTTGCCCCCGCAACAAGTCTAGGGCTTCTACACCGTCTCGGACCCGGATAAGAGGGTTTGCGATCTTAGCTCGCTGAAATGCGCGTTGCAGGGCCTTTGCATCGCCATCGTCATCTTCGACAAGAACTATGTTCAATGCCTGCTGCGAAAGAGATGGATGTTTGCTCATGTCAGCCTACCAGTTCTTGCGGCGCCGTCTGCTTGGGCCAATGTAGCGTGAATGTGGATCCATCTGTTCCATCAGACTCGACGAGTATCTTGGCATTGGCCAGTGTGGCATGTTTCTTGACCAAAGCCAGTCCCATGCCACTGCTTTCGATCTCATCCCGTGGTCTGAGGGTTTGGAAAATTTCAAAGATCTTGTCGTGATACTCTGCAGGGATGCCCGGGCCGTTGTCTTTGACACGGAAAACGATTTCCTGAGGTCTGTCCTCGGCATCGACCCAGACCTCCCCGGTTGGCTTGTCGTGATGACGAATGGCGTTGCTAATGAGGTTCAGTAGGATGATTTGCAAAGGGAGCCTGCGCAGCTCCAGATCGTCGAAGGGTTTGCCAAAGTGCACCTGAATGCCGTCGGGTAAGTCCAGCAGCTCTTCCAGTTCCTCACGCAGATCGCGACCGGATATGATGACTGCGGGCCCGTCGTCGCGCCCGATGCGGGAGTGACGCAACAGATCATCCAGCAACCTTTCCATGCGTGTTGCCCGGTTGCGCAGGAGGTCCAGGCTTTCTTGTGTATCCTCGGTCAAGTGAGGGGCAAGGTCCTCTGCCAGCCAGGTGGCGGCATTGTTTATCACCCGCAAAGGCGCCTTTAGATCGTGAGAGGCCACGTAAGCGAATTGGTCCAACTCTTCATTGGAGCGTTGCAGTGCGGCAATCAGCTCATTCACCTCAGCCTCTGCGGCTTTGCGTTCGGAGACGTCCCTGATCATTCCAATGAAATGTACCCGATTACCATAAAATGCGCGGGTGACTGAGATGCTCAGAGGGATCTGACGTCCGTCCTTGCAGACACCGAATATGTCCCGGTTTCTACCCATGACTTTTGGGGTGTCCGACAGCAGAGAACGATTGACGTACTCCCCATGGCTTAGACCTTCGCGATCGGGCATGAGGATGGTGACTGATTTGCCCACCAACTCGTCCGAGGTATATCCGAACAGTTTCTCTGCTGCTGGATTGACCTCTGAAATAGTTCCATCACTTTCGATGGCGATGATCCCATCGGCCGCGCTTTTTACGATCGCGTCAAGGCGGGCTGCCTCGGCGATGCGGGTATTGACGACTTGCGAGAAACTGTTTGCCAGATCCGACACCTCATCATTGTGACGGGTTTCGAAGGTCACGGGTTCAAAGCTGTCGATCCTTGTCTGGATCTCCTCGTTCAGGCGGGTGAGAGGCGACAGAAATTTTGCCGCGAGCAGATAGGTTCCAAGGGCTGAAAGAACCGCCAGACAGGCCGATATCACTGCGATGCCCTGCAGTCTGGTCAGACCCGGCACAATGACGGTATTGCTATCTGCTATTGCCAGAATGCTGATGTCGAAAGGGATGTTGTCGCCTTGCTCAAGGGCTGACGACCAGTAGACCAGGCTCTCCGTTTGCGGATCAAAAAACGTTTGATCTTCAGCTTGTTTCAGCTGGTTCGCAAAGGGGGGGGCGTGCCAGCGGATGTCTTGGTGAAACACGAAGCGGGGCGCGTCTTCGCCTGTGCCAAATGCCATGTAGTCCAGGTTGTCACTGATTGCGTAGACTTGAAACCCAGGGGTCACGGTCAGGTCGGCACTGGCAAGCAAGGTTGCTGCGTTTGCGTTGATGATGATTGCTCCGATGATCTCGCCATCTTGCTCTCTTAGCGGAGCGACCACACGGATCGTCGGCTCCCCGACGGTTTGGCCGTGCTCACGATTGCGGGTCAAATCCGAAAAATAGACCTGTGCAGACGTGCCATCGTTCATCGGTTGCACGTAAGGCTCGCTGCCCTTTTGCTGCAACTCTTCGACCGGAACGATCACCAGATCGCTGCCCTCACGGTTGACCCGGACACGTTCCTGCCAATTGCCGTCTTTGGAAAGTAGTCGCAGCTGTGTGGAATGTTCATGCTTGGCCATGAACTCCAGAAAGATCTGGGCGGTCGCGTCGCGGCGTCGCTGCCCGTCGACGGGCAGGCCCTCTTGCGTGTTTTGCCCCTCAAGGATCAGATCGGTGATGCCGAGGGAGTTGAGCAGCAAGGCCATCGTTTCGGCATCACGTTCTCCTCCCTTCAGGACGTTTTCAATGCGCTGAGAATAGGCCGTTCCCGCAAACCTCATGCGCTCCAGCAATGTGTAGTTGTGTGATTGACGAAGCTGCAGGAACAGAAGGGCCGAAGAGCACAGCAACGCCAAGCCGGTGGAGGCAAAAACCAGCAGCGCGATCCGTGTTTTCAGAGTAAAGCGCCGGACGGTCGGCATCGGCTTTTTACCTCCGTGACTGCCGCAACAGGCTGCAGTCGTTCAGCAGGCTTGCGCCATATTGGCGACTGTCTGCCGCTTTGTTCGGGTTGGAATTAATGGCCTCCCAAATGGTCCGCATCTGGGAGCTCCTGGCCCAGTCAGCGATCACTTGGTGATCTTTTGAGGTTTTCGATCAGAGGCGTCGCGGGCGGTGGTCACAACGCTGGTCAGATCGTCCATGAGCACTGTCAGATCCTTACAGCCCCGTTCCAGAAGTGTGAAATTGGACAGGATTACCGGATCAAGCGTGTTTTCGCTTCGATTAATTGCCTTCAAGCCGCGCAGAGTTTTGAGGGTCTGACCAAGGATTTCCCGCATTTCCGGCCCGCATGTGCGCATGAAACGTTCGATGACCTCTGTGATAGAACGCTGAAAAGCCTGGGCGCCGGTGAGTTGAGAAAAAAGAATGCGTCTTTCAATGGCGGAGGTGACTGATTTGACCAGCGAAGACACCGTCAACTCTTCTTTCACGATGTAGTCGGCGCAGCCTTCCCGCATCGCCTGAACCGCAATGGCGTGAGAGGTGACGCTCGTGAGCATGATCGGTATTGCGTTGGTCTGATCTTCATGGGAAATCAGAACCTTCAGTGCATCGAGGCCGGTTTCCATACCAAGGTTGTGATCGAGGAACACGATATCGAACATGTGCTGATCAAGTTGCTTGCGCATCTCATCAACGGTCGCAGCCTCGATAAAGTCGATCTTTAGCCCGGCCTTATTGCAGATTTTCGAAAGTCTTAACCGATCGATCGGGTCGTCATCCACACAAAGAGCCAACACGGGACGCTCAAACACGTCGGCCTTTGCCTCAATCTCTGTTTCACCCCTCGACTTTTTGTCGTCGTATTCACGCATAACAATGGACCTTATAACATCAAGGCGCCGAGCAGGTGAGCTGCTTTCATCCATCTGTGGCTAAGCTGCGCGCACAGGGAGCAAGACAGGTGCCACCTCGACACATTCCAGTATTGGTGAGTGTAATTAATAATTTGTGAATTGCTATCTTTCTGGCGCTAAAATAGCTGCAAATGTTCGTAGCGATCTGCCCCGGTGTGCTACAGACGGCGCGGACTGCAGGTTTTGGTCGCGCAGTCATGACCTTGCCCCCCCCCTTTGTGTATTCGGGTTTGGCTGCAATTCGCGGTCTGAACGTATGTCATGTTTTGCTGGCCTGCTTTGTCGCCATTTCACGTATTCCATACGACCCAAGCATATCTAGCTAACCAACTGGCCGGGCTACCTGCGACAAGAGAGCGGTGTTCAAGGCCAAGCAGAAAAGGAGGTTGGTTGACGGCCGCGCGTGGCCATCTTTCTGCGGAACCGTCCGGGTGAAAGTCCCTGTGCTCGTGTGAAGAAGCGGTTGAAATATGCTGGGTCAGAGAACCCGAGGCGAAAGCTGACTTGGGCCACCGAGAGGCCCGAATTGGCCAGGAGTTCCGACGCTTCGCGGATCAAGGCCTCGTGGAGATAGCTCTGAGGTGAGCGTCCGGTCGCGCGGCGCACGGCACTCCCAAGCCTGTCGCGGCTGACACCCAGTGCATTGGCGTAGTCCGTCACTTTCCAGTGATCCCGTAAGTGTAGGCCGACCAGTTGGACGAAATTCTGCACCAGCCCTCCGGTTGCTGCAGCTGAGCGGGGGCGTTGCTCTCGGGCAAGCCGCCAGATCTGTATCAGAAGAAGGGAGAGAAGGTGCTCTGCCGCCAGCTCGGAAGCCGGTTCGGCACCGGAGAGTTCTTCACGCAGGTCTTGCATCCACCCCGTCATCCGCTCTGATTGACGGCTAAGAGGTTCTGACAGATCACGGCGCAGAATGCGCGCCAACTCGTCCCCAAGAGACGTGGCGGGCAGGGCCCTGGCTATTGCATTGTCGCTTAGCTGGAGTATTTCCCCGCGGCTGCCAGAGGCCAGCCGCAGTTTGCCTTGTCTAGGTGTTGAGAGCCAGACCGCGCGCGGAGCGTCGAAATGAAGCTCTTCAGAGGCGCCGCCTACCTGTCCTTGGCCTGCCTCCAGCAGCAGAAGGATGCTTTGGGCGTGGGGCAGGTTGTAGGCCGTCTCGGCGAGCGGGCTTCGAATCTGACGGGCAATGATCTGCGGTTTTTGGTCGGAAATCACTTCGGGCTGTGCCTGTCGGATGGAAACACTCTCATAAGTGCAATTCTTACCTGCAAAAGCACATTTTATAAAGGCCGGATTTCAATACGCTGGGTGCGTGGAGGAAAACTCGCCTTCTGCGGGCGGGAAAAAGCCGGGCGGCATCACGGACGCAGGCCCGCGACTACATGACTGGGAGGAGACACATGTCTGTATTTTCACGGCGCGCGTTGCTGCGCGCGGTTCCCGTTGCGCTCGGCGCGATGATGGCGTTTGGCGGTCCGGCGATGGCCGAGGCACCTGTCAAAATCGGCTATGCGGTATCGAAAAGTGGCCCAAATGCCACCGGAGCTGGGATCACAACCACACCGAATTATGAACTCTGGATTTCAGAGGTAAATGCCAAGGGTGGCCTGATGCTGCCCGACGGTAGCCGACGCAAGATCGAGGTGGTTGAATATGATGACCGCCCCAGCGCCGAGGATCTGGTGCGCGCGATCGAGCGTCTCGCGACGCAAGACAAGGTCGACCTGATCCTGCCGCCCTGGGGCACCGGCAGCAATCTGGCGATCGCGCCGCTGATGGACCGCTTTGGCTATCCGCAACTTGCGGTGACGGCGGTGACCGATAAAGCGCCAGAGTTTGCAGCACGCTGGGATCGATCTTTCTGGATGCTGGGCGGAGGTCACGACTACGCCACTGCCTTGGTCGAGGCCTTGGCCGCAGCGCGTGATGCTGGGGCGATAAACAATAAGGTTGCAATGATCTCGGTCGCGGACGGTTTTGGTATCGATCTGGTGAAGGCTGCGCGCCCTGCGCTGACAGACGCCGGGTTCGAAACTGTCTATGATGCATCCTATCCGCTCGGCACGTCGGATTTTGCCACCATGCTGAACGAGGTGCAGGGATCGGGGGCGGACAGTTTCATCTCCTTCTCCTATCCGCCGGGCAGTTTTGGCGTGACGAAACAGGCGATGACCACGGGCTTTAACCCAAAGGTCTTTTATATTGGTGTGGGTGGGGCCTTCCCGGTCTATACCAAAATCACCGGGGGCAAGCAGGAGGGCGTGATGTCCATCGGCGGTGTCGATGCCGCGAGCCCCGAGATCCAGACCTATTTCCAGAAACATGTCGAAGCGACCGGCAATGCCCCCGACAGCTGGGCAAGTGCCATCACCTATGCCTCTCTGCAGATTCTCGAGGAGGCGGTGTCGCGCGTCGGTCTCGATCACGCGGCCCTGGCCGAGGAAATTTCGACCGGCACCTTCGACACCATCCTGGGTGAGACCGCGATGGAGAACAACCAGCTACGCAAGCTTTGGTTCGTGGGGCAGTGGCAGGGCGACAGCTTTGTGGCCGTCAGCCCCTCTGACCGCTCTGGCGCGGCCACGCCTGCGATCCCGAAACCCGAGTGGTAATAACCCCCGGGTCAAACTGCCTGCGGCCCCGAGTGAGGGCCGCAGCACACAAGACTTCAAGGACATAAGATGTTGATCTCGACCCTTCTCCTCGGCCTAGTGCTGGGCGGGACCTATGCGCTCTTGGCGCTGGGCCTGTCGCTACAATACGGCATATCCAGGATCATGAACCTGGCTTACGGCGAATTCATGCTGCTCGCCTGTTTTGCAGTGACGCTGATGTTCACCGGCTGGGGCGTTGGCCCGCTCTGGGGGCTTTTTGTGGTAACACCTGCAGGCTATGGGTTTTCCTGGCTGATCTACCGCGTGATGATGCGCCCGCTGGTCAAACGTGCGGGCGGCAGCGGGCGGCTTGAGGTCGATACCATTCTTGCGACCTTTGGCCTCTTGTTCGTCCTACAGGGCGTGATGCTGGTCACATTCGGCAGCGATTTCACCTCCTATTCATACCTCAACACCGGGGTGGAGATGTTGGGTGTGACCATTGCCGCCAACCGTCTCATTGCCTTTGTCTTGTCGGTGGTGATCGGTCTGGGTCTGTTCACACTGCTGATCCGCACCCGCTGGGGCACCGCGATGCGTGCCGTGGCGCTGTCGCCGGACTCGGCCTATCTCGTGGGCATTGATGTGGACCGGATGGGACGGCAGGCCTTTGCCCTTGGCGGCGCGCTGGCGGCGGCGGGCGGTGCGCTGATTTCCATGTATCAGACGTTTTCGGCCACCGATGGCGTTGTCTTCACCATGAAGGCGCTGATCGTGGTGATCATGGGCGGGGTCGGCAATATCCTGGGCGCTCTGATCGCCGGGCTGTTTCTGGGGCTGGCCGAGACTTTTGTGGCGGCGTTCATCGACCCCGGTCTAACCCTTGCGGCCACCTATACGCTGTTCCTGGTGGTGCTTTTGTGGCGTCCGAACGGGCTCTTCGGCAAGGCGGGAGGCTGACCTATGCGGATTGTTATTGCAGTTGCGGCCCTTGCCTGCCTTGCAGCGCTTCCCTTTCTGCTGGATAGCTATGGCATCGGCCTTCTTGTGGGGCTTGCGGGCTATGTGACGCTGGCAACCTCCTGGGCGATGTTCTCGGGGCCGACGCGCTATGTCTCGCTGGCAACGGTCGCCTTCTTCGGCGTTGGCGCCTACACGGTTGCTGTACTCAATGAGGCGCTGCCCTATCCGCTGGTGCTGCTGGCCGCCGCCGGGATCGGCGCCACCATGGCGCTGCTGGTTGGCCTTTCTACCCTGCGCCTTGCAGGCATATACTTCGTAATCTTCACCTTTGGCCTGGCCGAACTGGTGCGCCAGTTGATCACCTGGTTTGAGGTCAATGTCACCGGAACTCTAGGGCGCTATATCTTCCTCGATCTGGAGGCCAAGCATATCTACTGGCAGCTTTTGGCGCTGGGGGCGCTGACACTGGCGCTGGCGGCATGGATCCGCCAAAGCCGCCTGGGCCTTGCGTTGCGGGTTATTGGCGACGATGAAATTGTGGCCTCCCACAGCGGGATCAATCTGGCGCGCACCAAACTGGTGCTGTTCGTGGCCTCTGCCACCATCATCACCCTTGTGGGCGCAATCCAGGCGCCGCGCTGGGTCTACGTGGAGCCCTCCATCGTCTTCAACCCCACCGTCAGCTTCCTGACCGTGATCATGGCGCTGTTGGGCGGAGCGGGCAGACTATGGGGCCCAGCCTTCGGTGCCGTGCCTCTGTTCCTGCTGTTCGAGTGGCTTTCGGCGCGCTTCCCGGATCACTTCTCGATCCTCTTGGGGCTGATGTTCCTCGCAGTGGTCTATGCGCTGCCGGACGGATTGCTGGCCGCCGCTGAAAAACTTCGCGGTAAGGCAAGGGGTGATGCAAAAGGGGAGGCGGCTCAATGAGTGTTCTTCTGAAAACAGACGGCCTCACCAAACGCTTTGGTGGCCTGACGGCAGTCAATGATGTTTCACTTGAGGTGCGCGGAGGCGAGGTTCTAGGCCTGCTGGGTCCCAACGGGTCCGGCAAGACGACGCTCCTCAACCTTCTCTCTGGCGCGCTGCGTCCGTCGGCGGGTCAATTCGCGGTGCAGGGTCGGCAGCTGGCAGGCGCGCGCCCCGATGTGATTGCGGGCGCAGGTGTGGCCCGTACGTTCCAATTGGTGCGCATTCTGCCTTCGCTGTCGCTGGAAGAAAACGTGATGGTCCCGGCGGCCTTCGGCGCAAAACGCCTCTGGGGAGCGGAGCTGGCTGCCCGTGTGAGGGAGTGCCTTGCCATGGTTGGTCTTGAGGATCGCGCGGCGGGTGCGGCTGCCGATCTCACCTATATCGACCAAAAACGATTGGAGCTGGCCCGCGCCTTGGCGGCGGAGCCGCGCATCCTGCTCTTGGACGAATGGCTCGCGGGCCTCAATCCCACTGAATTGCACGAGGGGATCGCCCTTATCCGCAGGCTGGAGGAGACCGGCATCACCATCATCATGGTCGAGCACATCATGGATGCGGTGCGCGCGCTTTGCCCACGCTGCGCGGTGATGAACTCTGGGGCGCTGATCGCCGATGGACCAACGGCCGAGGTATTGGACGATCCCCATGTTGTGGCGGCTTACCTGGGAGAAGAAGATGCTTGAGATCAATGACCTCACCGTTGCCTATGGCAAGCATGTCGCCCTGGATGCGGTGTCGATGCGTGTAGAGCCGGGTGAATGCGTGGTGATCCTGGGGGCCAACGGGGCCGGGAAATCCAGCCTGCTCAAGACCGTCGGTGGTGTGGTGGAGCCGCATTCGGGCCGGATCAGCCACGAAGGCACTGATCTGGCGACGGTTGCCGCGTATGAACGGGTGGGGCGGGGGATCGCTCTCGTGCCCGAGGGTCGAGGCATCTTCCCGCGCATGTCCGTGGCCGAGAATCTGGCGCTGGGCACCTATCCAGATCGCGCGCGTGAGGGCGTTGCCGCGCGTCAGGCAGAGGTCTTCGAACTGTTCCCGCGCCTTGCCGAACGGCGGCGGCAGCTGGCAGGCACCATGTCGGGCGGGGAGCAGCAGATGGTCGCCATCGCCCGCGCGCTGATGTCGAACCCCAACATCCTGCTCTTGGATGAACCGAGCCTTGGCCTAGCCCCCATCGTGGTGAAGGAGGTCTTTGCCGCGCTCGCCCGGATCCGCAGCACCGGCCTTACGCTGGTGATCGTGGAGCAGAACGTGCGCGCAAGCTTGGCGCTGGCCGACCGGGGCTACCTGCTCGAGGCCGGTCGCGTCGTGGGGCAAGGCACCAGTGACGAATTGCAGAATGATCCAGCGGTACAGCGCGCCTTCCTTGGCGGCACGAGCGAGCCGCTGGACAATGAAATTTCCTGACAGACGGAGAGAGTGAAATGGATACTCTGAAACTCTTCATCAACGGCGAACATGTTGAGGCTGAAAACGGGCGCCAATTCGAACGCCACAACCCTGTGACCGGCGCTCTTGCCACAACCGCGGCGGCGGCCAGCACCGCTGATGCGATGCGGGCGGCAGATGCGGCGGCGGCGGCTTTTCCGGAATGGTCGGCCATGGCGCCCGGCGTGCGCCGCCGGATGCTTCTGGATGCGTCCGAGGCGCTCAAGGCGCGCGGTGATGCCATCGTCGAGGCCATGAAGGCCGAGATCGGCGCGACCGAGGCCTGGGCGCGTTTCAACATCATGCTGGCCTCTGAAATGCTGGTAGAGGCGGCAGGCCTAACAACCCAGATCAAGGGTGAGATCATCCCCTCGAACCGGCCCGGCAGCACCGCCTATGCGGTGCGTCAGCCCGCGGGCGTGGTGCTGGCCATGGCGCCTTGGAATGCGCCGGTGATCCTTGGCGTGCGTTCTATCGCGACGCCGCTGGCCTGTGGCAACACGGTTGTGATGAAAACCAGCGAACTCTGCCCGCGCACCCATGCACTGATCCTTGAGGCGGTGGCCGAGGCGGGGCTGCCTAAGGGTGTTGTCAACGCGATCTCCAACGCGCCCGAGGATGCGCCCGAACTGGTTGAGACGCTGATCGCACACCCGGCGGTGCGCCGCGTGAACTTCACCGGATCGACCCGTGTGGGCCGTCTGATCGGGGAAATCTCAGCGCGCCACCTGAAGCCTTCGCTGCTGGAGCTGGGCGGAAAGGCCCCCTTCATCGTCCTGGAGGATGCCGATATCGACGCTGCCGTCGCGGCTGCGGCCTTTGGCGCCTATATGAACCAGGGGCAGATCTGCATGTCGACCGAACGGATCATCGTGGTCGAAGAAATCGCCGACGCTTTTGTCGAGGCTTTCGCGCGCAAGGTCGAAACCTTGACCGCAGGCGATCCGACCGAGGGCAAGGCACCGCTGGGATCGGTCGTGAATGCCGCCGCAGCGGACCGCATTCGCGAGTTGATCGAGGATGCGGTGCAAAAGGGCGCGCGTTTGATTGGCGGCGGTGGGTCTGGCACCATCCTGAACGCGGCGGCGCTGGATGGCGTCACTCCGCAGATGCGGCTTTATTCCGAGGAAAGCTTTGGTCCCGTAACATCCATCATCCGTGTCAGCGATGCGGATGAGGCGGTGCGGGTCGCTAATGAAAGCGACATGGGCCTGTCGGCTGCCGTATTCGGCTGCGATCAGGCGCGGGCGATGCAGATTGCCAGCCGCATCGAAAGCGGGATCTGCCATGTGAATGGCCCCACCGTGCATGACGAAGCGCAGATGCCCTTTGGCGGGGTCAAGGACTCTGGCTATGGGCGCTTTGGAGGTCAGTGGGGCATTGCCGAATTCACCGACCTGCGCTGGATGACCACTCAGAACGGCGGGATCCACTATCCGATCTGAGGCAGGGTCGGCAGCCCAAAACGGGGGCTGCCGGTCATTCAACCCTTGCGTTTGTGTTGCGCTGATGCGCCTAGTCATCTCGGTGTTTGGGATTTCGCTTTGAGCGCGGGAATTCGATTGCTACTCTTTGCCCAATAACAAAAACAGAGGCAGCAAAGAGCAATGAAAACGGGCTTTACTGGCACGTTTGTCATGTCTTGGGCGCAAACGGAACTGGACGGTCAGAGATCCCCGTCACCAGATTTGGTGCGTGTTGGATCTGCTTGGTCCTGGCGCGGGAACGCCCTGCGTGTGGATGGCCCAACAGAGGTATTGCGTCTGGATATGGCGGACAGCGAAAGCGATCTGCGCCGACGTGCGGCGCAATCTGTGCGCAAGCTTGTTGGTGCAGCAGGTGCTGCACCCTCGTCAGAAGCTGTATTGGCGCAGTTGGTGGACAGGGGTTTTATCCTCACAAACGGGGTCGATAGGTTTACCGCCACACTGATCGAGGTGGCGCCGGGTAAGGCGCCGCTTCTGATGTTCGTGGATGAGCTGCCTCCACGTGATCAGGAGCTCTGGGTTCTCAAGTCGATGCTGAAAGCTTGGGGACAAGATGCACCAGAGAGCGGGGTGATCTGTTTTACGCCGGGCACGTTGATCGAGACGCCCGAAGGGGCCCGCCCGGTAGAGACGCTGCGCGAAGGAGATTACGTGCAGACCCGTGACAATGGCCCCCAACAGATCCAGTGGATCGGTGGGCGCCGGATGACGGGGGCGCGGCTTTTCGTCTATCCGCACCTGCGCCCCGTGCGCCTGCGGGAAGGGGCGTTTGCCTCTGGCCGCCCCGGTGAGGATCTTCTAGTCTCGCCCGAACACCGGCTGCTGCTGCGCGGGCGCCATGTGGAGGCGCTGTTCAACACGCCCGAAGTCCTGGTGGCCGCCAAAGATCTGATAAATGGCAGCTCGATCATAACGGATACCCAAGTGCGGGAGGTCACCTATATCCACCTGCTGCTGGAGGATCACCAGGTGCTTTGGGCAAATGGGGTGGAAAGTGAAAGTTTCCACCCGGCCAATGCTGCTCTTTCGGCTCTGTCAGATGGTGATCGTCGGCGGTTGCTGCAGTTCTTGCCTGCGGTGGAACAAGATCCGCTTAGCTATGGTGCCTTTGTGCGCCGAAACCTGAGCGCCAGCGAGGCCGCGATCCTGTGCCACGAGGCGGCCTGAGGCGCAGGGAAAACTCTGCCGGAAGGGCTATTGACTCGGGTGTGTACCTCTATATAAGCGCGGCTTCATTGGTGTTGGTGGCCCCCGCAAGGGGATGCCTGTCATGAGGAGGTCCATCCGGACCAAACCAAGAGGACAACGCCCTTTATAGCCGCCGTTTACCCGGCTGCGTTCTGGCTGATCCGGTTTGCTGGCCCCCGCGTCCGCAATCCGAAAGGTGGGAACCGGTTTTCGGATAAAATTGCGGAGCCAAAAATAAAGGAGATCAGCCGTGACCAAACGCACGTCTGCCAAGTACAAAATTGACCGCCGTATGGGCGAAAATATCTGGGGCCGCCCGAAGTCCCCGGTCAACCGCCGCGAATACGGTCCCGGCCAGCACGGCCAGCGCCGCAAGGGCAAACTGTCTGACTTCGGTATCCAGCTGCGCGCCAAGCAGAAGCTGAAAGGCTACTACGGCGACCTGACCGAGAAACAATTCCGCCGCATCTACGGTGAAGCCGAGCGTGTCAAAGGCGATACCGGTGAAAACCTGATCGGCCTGCTGGAGCGCCGCCTGGACGCGGTCGTCTACCGCGCCAAGTTCGTTCCGACCGTCTTTGCTGCCCGTCAGTTCGTGAACCATGGTCACGTTCTGGTCAACGGCAAGCGCGTCAACATCCCCTCCTACCGCGTGAAGGAAGGCGACGTGATCGAGGTCCGCGACAAGTCCAAGCAGCTGGCTGTCCTGCTGGAAGCCACCCAGCTGGCCGAGCGCGATGTGCCCGATTACATCGAAGCCGACCACTCCAAGATGAAAGCCACCTTCGTGCGCACCCCGTCTCTGGGCGACGTGCCTTACCCGGTTGTGATGGAACCGAATCTGGTCGTCGAATTCTACGCCAAGAACTAAGCGATTTCCCTTTTCTGGGATGTGTATGGGGCTGCCGGTTGGCGGCCCCTTTTCGTTGGCGACAGCAATGCGTCGTTGGCGCGCTTTCCGACAAGACCATGCCCGCCTTGGCAAAATCGCGCCGTCGCAGGCATTTCCATTTGGTGATTGAGGTCAGGCGGTATTAGGCTCACATCAAGCTGCCTTGATTGTCCGAGGCATCGATATGGAGAATTGCCATGAAAGCCATTTTGGGTGTCCTTTCGGCTCTCGCTACGTTCGGAGTGGCGGGTGTCCTGTCGGCCGAGCCGCTCAAACTGCAGCCTGCCAACCCTCAACCGGGCAGCCTGCGGCCAGGTCTGGCTGTGCGCTACGCCTATCCGGAGGACGTGAAAGACCTGAGCCAGGCTCGGGCGGCGCTGAAAATCAGATCTGAAGCGGGGCCTCCTCTCAAAGGGCTGGACTACAGGGATACCAATGAGGGTGATCTGACGCTCACCTCGAAACGCGCGATGCATGTGGCAGCGCGGATTACGGGCTATGTTCGCTTTGAAAAGCCCGGTGTCTACAATATAGATTTCCTGACCAACGACGGCCTGCAAGCCAAGATTGGCGGGCAGATCGTTGGCGAGTTCAACGGTCGTCAGCCTTGTGACACCACGGTCATGACCGAAGTCGAGGTGCCGCAGGCTGGGTGGTACAAGCTCGATACGCTCTATTTTCAGCGGTTTGGAACGTCCTGCCTGCACATGCGCATGGGGCCCGAAGGCAAGAGGGTGAAATGGATGCCAAACTCGGCCTTTGGCCACTAACTGCGTGACGTACTTCTGCGCCCAGGTCACAGCGGGAGGGGGCGTCCTTCTGCGATCGCCTCCATCGCGAAATAGGACGTGACGCTGTCCAGTTCGACCCCTGAAATAAGGCGCTGATATACAGTGTCGTAGCTGGTCATGTTCTGGGTGACCACTTTCAGCTGATAATCATAGTCCCCACCGATGCGGTGAAAGTCCACGACCTCTGGTATAGTCAGAACATGCGCACGGAAGCGGTCTAGCCAGTCCGCTGAATGGTGCCGTGTACGCAGCATAACGAAAACCACCAGATCAAGGCCAAGCTTGGAGCGGTCGATTCGCGCGGTTGAGCCCTGCAAAACGCCCTTTTCGTTCAAAGCCTTCAGTCGCCGCCAGCAGGCATTTTGCGAAAGACCCACCTTGTCGGCCAGATCGCGCTGCGACAAGTTGCCGTCCATCTGCAACGCCCGAAGCAGGCGTGTGTCAATATGATCTATATTTTCTGTCATATTTCGATCATATGACACAAGTTTTATCCAATCCATCGAAAATTATGTGAGAAATTGGCAGTTCAGTTCAGGCACTGTCATGGCAAAAGTCGGAGAATGTCATGCCTTTTGCTTCACTTAAACACACCCTGAAAGATGCAGTTCAAAATGGTCATCTGACCGATGATCTGATTGGCAATGATGTGAAGATCCCAGGGCCGGATGGACCCGTGCCAATGGTTTATGCAGATTACGTTGCCTCGGGGCGGGCCCTGCGCTGTGTGGAAGATTTTATTGCCGAACAGGTCCTGCCGTTTTACGCCAACTCTCACACCGAGGCCTCCTACTGCGGGGCACATATGACACGAATGCGCCGTGCCGCGCGTGCCGAGATCGCACGCATGACAGGCGCCACATCAGACGATGCGGTGATCTTTGCCGGATCTGGCGCGACGGCCGGCCTGAACCGGCTTGTGAGCCTATTCGGTTTGAATAGCGCCAAGGCACCCGTGGTCTTCATTGGCCCCTACGAGCATCATTCCAACATCCTTCCCTGGCGGGAGAGCAAGGCAACCGTGGTTGAGATTCCCGAGGCACGGGATGGCGGTGTCGACCTGCGGGTGCTTGAGGCGGCGTTGAAAGAGTATGCCCACTGTGATGTGAAAATCGGTAGCTTCTCTGCGGCTTCCAACGTGACAGGGGTCTTGACCGATGTAGATGAGGTGACCCGTATCCTGAAGGCGCATGATGCTCTTGCGGTCTGGGACTATGCGGGGGGTGGC
>Ga0098070_100085_pt1 | contig 64756 bp, 61 predicted proteins | sample 28_taG_FD_75063 | JGI IMG/M metagenome (GOLD analysis project Ga0098070, IMG submission 75063) | Marine viral communities from Cariaco Basin, Caribbean Sea - 28_WHOI_OMZ | ecosystem: Environmental > Aquatic > Marine > Oceanic | place: Caribbean Sea: Cariaco Basin | collected 2014-11-12
CATGGCAAAGCCGAAATCCGTGAGCGCCTTGTCGATCTGATAGGGCGATGCCCCGTCCAGCACCATGTGATCCGCCGCCTGGCGACCTATCGCAAGGCGGCGGATCACATGGTGCTGGACGGGGCATCGCCCTATCAGATCGACAAGGCGCTCACGGATTTCGGCTTTGCCATGGGCCCCTTTGCGGTGGCGGATCTGGCCGGGCTCGACATCGGCTGGGCGGTGCGCAAGCGCAAGCGCGCCGAGGGCATGGACCCGCGCGAACGCGACAGCAGCTACATGGACAAGATCTGCGAGGCGGGCAACTTTGGCCAGAAGACCGGCAAGGGCTATTACGTCTACGAGGCAGGCAAGCGTGGCGGCACTCCGAACCCCGAGGTCACCGAACTGATCGAGGCCGAGCGCGCCGAGAAGGGTATCACCCCGAAAGAGTTCTCGGATGACGAGATCGTGACCCGCTATATGGCGGCCATGGTCAATGAAGCCGCCAAGGTGGTGGGCGAGGGCATCGCGCGCCGTCCGCTCGACGTCGATATGACGCTGCTCTTTGGCTACGGATTCCCGCGCTATCGCGGCGGGCCTCTGAAATGGGCCGATATGCAGGGGCTGGATAAGCTTCTGGCCAACATCAAATCCTACGCCGAGGAAGACGACTTCTTCTGGCAGCCCGCGCCTTTGCTGGAGCGGCTGGTGGCCGAAGGGCGCACATTTGACGATCTGAACAAGGAAAACAGCTGATATGAAAGAAGTCGTTATCGTCTCTGCCGCCCGCACCGGGCTGGCGAAATCCTTCAGGGGATCCTTCAACATGACCCATGGCGCGACCATGGGTGGCGCGGCCGTCGAGGCGGCTGTGGCCCGCGCCGGGATCGAAGGCGCAGAAGTGGAAGACTGCATCATGGGCTGCGGCGCCCCCGAGGGCGAAACAGGTGCCAATATTGCGCGCCAGATCGCCCTGCGGGCAGGCCTGCCGGTCACCGCATCCGGCATGACCGTGAACCGCTTTTGCTCGTCCGGTTTGCAGACCATCGCGCTGGCCGCGCAGCAGATCATCTGCGAAGGGGCCGGCCCGATGGTTGCGGGCGGGGTGGAAAGCATCTCGATGGTGCAGCCCAAGGCGCGCGCGGCCCATGAGGCCTGGCTGAAAGAGCACAAGCCCGCCGTCTATATGACCATGATCGAAACCGCCGATATCGTCGCCGAGCGCTATGGTATCAGCCGCGAGGATCAGGACGCCTACGGTCTGCGCAGCCAGCAGCGTATCGCTGCTGCGCAGGAGGCGGGACTGTTCAAGGACGAGATCATCCCCGTCACCACCACCATGGCTGTGAAGGACAAGGAAACCGGCGAGATTTCCATGAAAGAGGCGCTGGTGGATCGGGATGAATGCAACCGCCCCTCCACCACGCTGGACGGGCTGGCCAGCCTTGAGCCGGTGCGCGGTGCGGGCAACTACATCACCGCGGGCAACGCCAGCCAGCTGTCCGATGGGGCCGCCGCTGTTGTTCTGATGGAGGCCAAGGAGGCCGAGAAACGCGGACTTGAGGCCATGGGCGCCTTCAAGGGCTTCTGCGTCGCCGGCTGTGAGCCCGACGAGATGGGCATCGGTCCGGTCTTTGCGGTTCCGCGCCTTCTGGAGCGTCACGGGCTCAAGGTCGATGACATCGATCTGTGGGAACTGAACGAGGCTTTTGCCAGCCAGGCGCTTTATTGCCGCGACCGGCTAGGGATCGATGACGACAAATGCAACGTCAACGGTGGCTCGATCGCCATCGGGCATCCCTTCGGCATGACCGGCGCCCGCATGACCGGCCACATCCTGCGCGAAGGCAAGCGGCGCGGCGCCAAGCTGGGCGTTGTCACCATGTGTGTCGGCGGCGGCATGGGCGCGGCCGGTCTGTTCGAAATCTACTGAATCGCAACTTGAAAACAGGCGGCGCCCGGCGGCCCCATCGAGGGACCTTCGGGCGCTGTCCGGCCCCAAGGGGGCCGTACAGATGCCCCCGCCCAAGGGCCACGAGGAGAGAGAGAAATGGATCTGAGCTACACCGCAGAAGAGCAGGCCTTTCGCCAGGAAGTGCGCAGCTTTCTGGAGGAAAAACTGCCCAAGGAAATGTCGGATGCCGTGCGCGAAGGGCGCGGGCTTGGCAAGGAAGGCCATGACCGCTGGCATGCCATCCTGAACGAGCAGGGCTGGCTGGCACCGAACTGGCCCAAGGAGTTTGGCGGCTGCGGCTGGAACGCCGTTCAGCGTCATATCTTTGAGGAAGAATGCTGCCGTGCCCATGCGCCGCGCATCGTACCCTTTGGCCTTTCGATGCTGGCTCCTGTGCTGCAGAAGTTTGGCTCCAAGGAGCAGCAAGACTATTACCTGCCGAAGATCCTCAACGGGGAGCACTGGTGGTGCCAGGGCTATTCCGAGCCGGGCGCGGGATCGGACCTTGCCAGCCTCAAGACAAAGGCCGTGCGCGAGGGGGACCACTACATCGTCAATGGCCAGAAGACCTGGACCACCCTGGGCCAATATGCCAACTGGATCTTCTGCCTTGTGCGCACCGACCCGGATGCCAAGCAGCAGGAGGGGATTTCTTTCCTTCTGATCGATATGGATACACCCGGTATCGAAGTGCGCCCGATCATCCTTCTGGATGGCACCCACGAGGTGAATGAAGTCTGGTTCACTGACGTGAAGGTCCCGGTCGAAAACCTGGTGGGCGAAGAAAACAAGGGCTGGACCTACGCCAAGTATCTGCTCACGCACGAGCGCACCAATATCGCCGGAGTCGGCTTTAGCCAGGCGGGTCTTGAGACCGTGAAACGCCTTGCGCGCAGCCAGATGCACAAGGGTCGGCCCCTGATCGACAATCCCTATTTCGCGGCCCGCGTGGCCCAGGCGGAAATCGATCTGATGGCCATGTCCACCACCAATCTTCGGATCATCTCGGCCGCTGCCTCGGGGCAGGCGCCGGGCGTCGAAAGCTCGATGCTGAAGGTGAAGGGGACGGAAATCCGGCAGGAAATCAATGATCTGGCACGCCGCGCCGCGGGCGTCTACGCGATGCCCTTTGCCTCCGAAGCGGTCGAGGGCGGCAATGAGCCGCCAATCGGCCCCGAAGGTACTGCCCCTGTTGCCGCGCAGTATTTCAACAACCGCAAACTGTCGATCTTTGGCGGCTCAAACGAGATCCAGAAGAACATCATCGCAAAAGTGAAAATGGGAGGCCGGGCATGAATTTCGACCTGACCGAAGAGCGGCAGATGCTGCAGGACAGCCTGCGGCGCTTCCTGTCTGACCGCTACACCACCTCGGTGCGCAACGAGATCCTCGAAAGCGAAGCGGGCTATTCCGCCGACATCTGGGGCCAACTGGCGGAGCTGGGCGTCGTGGGCGCGCTGTTCTCCGAAGAGGACGGCGGCTTTGGTGGCGCAGGCTTCGACATTTCCACCGTGTTCGAGGAGTTGGGCCGCGCGGGTGTGGTCGAGCCGCTTCTGGATACGGCTCTGTTGGGCGGTGGGCTGATCGCGGCGCTTGGCGATGACAGCCAAAAGGAGCTGGTGGAAGAAGTCATTGGCGGCGCAGTGCAACTGGCCTTTGCCCATGGTGAGCCGACCAGTCGCTATGAAACATCGCGCGTCGAAACCACGGCGACCGTTGAGGGCGCAGAGATCATCCTCAAAGGTCAAAAGGCGGTTGTGGTGAATGCCGAAGCCGCCGACCATCTGATCGTTTCGGCCCGCGAAAGCGGCGATGTGGACTCCACCGATGGCATCTCGCTTTTCCTGGTGCCGCGCGATACGGCGGGCCTGTCGATGCACGGCTATGCGCTGTTGGCCGGTGGTCGCGCCGCCGAGGTGGATCTGGACGGAGTACGTCTGCCAGAGACTGCGCGTCTTGGTGCTGCGGGCGGTGCCTATGCGGCCATCGCGGACGTTCTGGCGCGCGCCGAGGTGGCACTTGCCGCCGAAACCCTGGGCGCGATGGAAACCGCGACCGAGCTCACACGGCAGTATCTGCTGACCCGCACCCAGTTTGGTCGCCCCATCGGCACGTTTCAGGCGCTGCAGCACCGGGTTGCCGAACTGCTGATCGAACTGGAACAGGCGCGCTCGGCGGTGATCAACGCCGCTGGGCATCTTGAGGGCGACGCCCGCCTGCGCGATCTCAACATCGCGGCGGCGCGCAACCTGATTGGTCGGGCCGGGCGCCTTGTGGCCGAGGATTCGATCCAGATGCATGGTGGCATTGCCATGACGCAGGAATACGAGCTCGCGCATATCGCCAAGCGGATCGTCATGGCCGAGCACCGTTTCGGCGATGCGGACACCCAGCTGGAGCGTTTCCTTGACCTCAGCGCCGCGTGATAGGGGCGAGATCCGCCTGATCGAGGATCCCGGTTGCCAAGAGATGGTTGGCTACCGGACCGAGATCGACGGGCGGGACGGCTCCTGCACAGTGACCTTGGAGCTGGAGCCAAAACACCTCAACCGCCATGGCATACTTCATGGCGGGATGGTGGCCACGGTTCTGGATGTGGTTTGCGGCAATACGGCGTCGCAGTTCTTTGATCCTGAAAACCACGCCGATCTGGTGACCGTGTCTTTGAACCTGTCTTATGTGGCAGCGGTGCGCGGCGGCACGATCACCGCCCGCGCGCGGCCCACGGGGGGCGGCAAATCCATCGCCTATATTCAGGGTGAATTGTTTGATGACGAGGGTCGGCTTCTGGCCACGGCCAACGGAATTTTCAAGAGGATACGCAAATGAGCCAACTTGCACGGATGGACGATCTGGGCGACCGCGCCGTGGTCGTGAACATGAACCCGACGCGTCGGGGCGCCCTGTCGCAGGACCTCTATGACGCCATCGCAGCTGCGCTTGAACTGGCAAAACAGTCACGTATTCGTGCCGTGCTGCTGACCTCGGAGGGTGGTTTTTTCTGCGCGGGCGGGGATCTCAATGTGATCATTGACCGGCGCTCCCTGAGCGAGGAAGAACGCCGCGCCAAGGTCAACAACCTGCATGATCTGATCCGCGGTATCCGCGATTGCCCGGTGCCAGTGATCGCCGCTGTCGAGGGCGGCGCAGCGGGGGCGGGAGTTTCTCTGGCTTTGGCGGCGGATCTCATCGTCGCTTCTTACGGGGCAAAGTTCACGGCGGCCTATGTTAAGGCGGGACTGGTGCCAGATGGCGGGCTGACCGCCTCGCTTGCGCGGATGCTGCCGCGCCCCTTGGCGATGGAGATGTGCCTTTTGGGGCGTCCGGTGACGGCGGGTCGACTGGCGGCCCTTGGCGCGGTCAATCAGGTGGTGGCCCCGCAGCGGGTCCTGAGCACGGCTCATGTGCTGGCTGATGCACTGGCGCAGGGTCCACGCGAGGCACAAGGCACGATCCGAAAGCTGGTCTCCAATGCCTATGACGCCAGCGAAGCGGCGCAGCTTGACGATGAATGCGCCGCCATGGCCCGCGCCGCAGGTGGCCCCGAGGCAGGTGAGGGCATCGCGGCCTTTCTTGAAAAAAGAGCGCCTCAGTTCAGCGACTGATGCGGCCCGCATGACATGGGCGCGCCGGATTTGGGAGGAGAAGGCGATGGACTACTGGCACGATTTATTGGCCGAACAGGTCAGGCTGCGGGCTGAGGCTCCGGCCTTTGCCGACAGTGGTGGCGCAGCTTGGAGCTTTGCGGATCTTTCCAGAGCCGTGGAGGACGTGGCCAGCCATCTGAAGGCATCGGGCGTGCAGCCCCGCGACCGGGTCATGGTTCTCTCGGAAAACTGCTGCGCTGCCGTCGCGGCCATGCTTGGAGCCTCGACCGTTGGCGCCATTGCCGTGCCCGTCAATGCTCGCATGAGCGCGGGCGAGGTGGACCGGATCCTGACCCATGCCCGCCCTGCGACGACGCTGTTCACCTCTGCTATCTCCTCCGAGGCGGCGGCGCATGCCGCACGGATGGAGGCGTCAGAGATCACGGGGTCTTTTGGCAGCCTGCATATTGCGGCGTCGTATCCTTCGAACCCGGATGCACCGGCTGAGGTTGCGGTTCTGCTTTACACCACCGGCACAACCGGCGATCCCAAGGGCGTGATGCTGACCCATGGCAATGTGCTCTTTGGCGGCAAGTCTTCGGCAGAGCTGCGCGATATGGGCCCAGGGGATATCATCTACGGTGTTCTGCCCTTGACCCATGTTTTTGGTCTGGCATCGGTGATGACCGCGGCGCTTTTTGCCGGGGCAGCCGTGCGCCTTGAGGCGCGGTTCTCGGCTGCGAAACTCTATGAGGCGCTGCGGGCCGGGGTGACCCGCCTGTCCGCCGTGCCGCAGATGCACGCTCTGGTGATGCAATATGCCAAGGAACAGGGTCTCGATCGCCTTGGCAGCGATGCCTTGCAGTATGTCTCCTCCGGTGCTGCTCCGCTTGACCCAGATTGGAAGCGAAAAGCGGAAGCTTTTTACGGCGTGGCGCTGCAGAACGGCTATGGCATGACAGAAACGACCGCTGGCGTTTGCGCAACAAAGAACAGCCAGCTTGGCGATCCTGATATCTCTACTGGTCCGCCTTTGCCGGAGGTCGAGGTGCGGATCGATGAGACCGTGCCTGGTGGGGGCGATGGGTTGGGCGAGGTGCTGGCGCGCGGCCCGAACATCATGCTGGGGTATTATCGCAATCCCGAGGAAACGGCCAAGGTGCTGGACGCAGAGGGCTGGATGCACACCGGAGACATGGGGCGCCTGGACGCGCGCGGGTTCCTGCATATCGAAGGGCGCTCGAAAGAGCTGATTATCCATGGCGGTTTCAATGTCTTCCCGCCGGAGGTAGAGGCTGCGCTCAATGCCCATCCGCAGGTGGTTCAGTCCGCAGTGGTGGGGCGCCAGGTCAGCGGTGACGAAGAGGTGCTGGCCTTTGTGCAGGTGGCACCGGACGATGCGCCGGATCTGGCGGAACTGGGGGATTTCGTGCGCGGCCAGCTTGCCGGATACAAATGCCCCGCGCGGATTATCCCGGTGGAGGCACTGCCTGCGGCGCCGACGGGCAAGATCCTGAAACACAAGCTGCTGAGCACCTTTGCGGATCGACTGAACTGAAGGCCATGTTCTCCCGCCCCCGAATGGGCGGCCTGCTTGCACAGACCTTGTTCGGGGTTGGGCGTGGCGCCGCTGGCGCGGCGCGGAAGGGGGCTGCTGAGAAGCGGTTCAGGGGCAGGTCTGCCCTGAACGCGCGATATTCAGTTTCGGGCTTGGGGAGAGTCGCCTCAAGGGTGAACTGCGCCTTTGGCGCGGCTGCTGGTGCAGCCCTTGACCCGAATCTCCCCTATGAAAGCGACATGTGAACGAGGCGCTTCAGCAGCGCGCCTTTGGCGCGGTTCTGGGCCCAACGGGAAGTGGGCAATCTTTGATTGTCTGCCGACGGGCGGGAGTTCCCGACTGCCTCAGGTCCAGGTGCCTTCGGCCGCCGCGCGGATGGCGCGGATGTTGGTGCCGTAGACGCCCGGGTTGTCGACTGAGCCACCTTTGAAGACGGCCGAGCCAGCCACCAGCACATCGGCGCCCGCAGCGCGCACCTTGGGGGCGGTGGTTGGATCGACGCCGCCGTCGATCTCAATGTGTACCGGGCGGTCGCCGATCATCTGGCGCAGGGCTGTGATCTTGCCGGTCATGTCGATGAACTTCTGACCGCCAAAGCCGGGGTTCACCGTCATCACGCAGATGAGGTCGGTTAGATCCAGAAGATGCGCCACCGCCTCGGCCGGGGTGCCGGGGTTGAGCGCGACACCCGCCTTCATGTCCGATGCGCGAATGGCCTGCAACGTTCTGTGGATGTGGGGTCCGGCCTCCACATGTGCGGTCAGCACATCGGCGCCCGCGTCGGCGTAGGCCTCGATGTAAGGATCCACCGGCGCGATCATCAGGTGCACGTCCATCACGGTTTTAACATGCGGGCGGAAGGCCTTCACCGCCATCGGTCCAAAGGTGAGGTTGGGGACGAAATGACCATCCATCACATCCACATGCACCCAGTCTGCGCCTTCGGCCTCGATGGCCTGGATTTCCTTGCCGAAGTTGGCGAAATCGGCGGAAAGGATGGAGGGCGCGATCTTCACGTTGCGATCAAAGGACATCTGCTGTGCTTCCTTCCGGATAGGGGTTTGGAGGCCGTATAAACCGGCTTTGGCCTTCTGCACAGGGGCAGATTGTCCATTCGCGACTTTCCGGCACTTCAGAACGCTGCGAACGATATGTGCACGCATGTGACGGGCCTGTGACGCGCGCGCGGCCCTCGGATCTGTACGTTACAAATAATTCACCCCTTTTACACAAATGGTTTGAGGAGCGTCTTTAGGCAGTCCCGGAAACGAACGGGGGCCGATTGTGCTGCGCATTGACAAACTCACCAAACGCTTTGGCGACAAGACTGCGGTGGATACCGCGACGCTGGACATCGACAAGCCTTGCATGATCGGCATTATTGGTCGCTCGGGGGCAGGCAAATCCACGCTGCTGCGCATGATCAACCGCCTGGGTGATGCAAGCGAAGGCCGGATCCTGTTCGAAGGGCGCGACGTGACCAAGCTCAAAGGGCGCGAAAAGCGCGCCTGGCAGTCCGATTGCGCGATGATCTTTCAGCAGTTCAATCTGGTGCCGCGCATGGATGTGGTGTCGAACGTGCTCCATGGTACGCTCAACCGCCGCTCGGCGCTGGCGACCATGTTCAACCTCTACCCGATGGAAGACATCCATCGTGCCATCGATATCCTGGATCGTCTCGGCATTGCCGAACATGCGGCCAAGCGCGCCGAGGCTCTGTCAGGCGGTCAACAGCAACGCGTCGCGATTGCCCGTGCCCTGATGCAGGATCCTAAGATCATCCTGGCGGACGAACCCATTGCCTCGCTCGACCCGATGAACGCCCAGACCGTGATGGAGGCACTGCGCCGCATCCACGAGGAAGACGGGCGCACAGTGATCGCCAACCTTCATACGCTCGATACCGCGCGCCGCTATTGCGACCGGGTGGTGGGGATGCGCGACGGGCGTATCGTCTTTGACGGATTGCCAGAACAGCTGACCACCGGCGTCGCCCGCGAGATCTATGGCGCAGGCGCCGATTTCTCCGAGGCGGCCACCTCTACCGAAATCGAAACGCTTGAGCGCGCCGACGATCCCATCCGCGAGGCCGAAGCCGCCGCGCTGTGAATTCCACCCTTTTCATCCCCCCAAAGCACGTCGCTTTGGGCCAACCAAACCGGAGTGACCTAGAGATGAAAAAACTGATTGCTGCCGCCCTGATGACCACTGCCCTGACCACCCCGGTCATGGCCGAGGACATTCAAGAGTTCCGCATCGGTATCCTTGGCGGTGAAAACGCCCAGGACCGTCTGAACAACAACGAGTGCCTGCGCGCCAAGACCGAAGAGCTGCTGGGTGTTGAAACCAAGCTGTTCGCTCCCGCCGACTACAACGGCGTGATCCAGGGCCTTCTGGGCGGCACCATCGACATGGCCTGGCTGGGCGCTTCCGGCTACGCCAAGACCTATCTGTCTGACGCCGAAGCGGTTGAGCCGATCCTGGTGAAAGTGAACACCGACGGCGGCTACGGCTACTACTCGGTTGGTTTTGCCCGCAAGGACAGCGGCATCGCGGCACTGGAAGACGTCAAGGGCAAGGTCTTTGGTTTTGGTGACCCGAACTCCACCTCCGGGTACCTGATCCCCTCCATCGAGATCCCGCAGGCCACCGGTTCCACCATGGAATCCGGCGCCTACTTTGGTGAAGTCAAGTTCACCGGCGGTCACGAGCAGACCATCGTTGCGGTTGCAAACGGTGACATCGATGCCGGTGTGACCTGGGCCGACGGTCTGGGCAACTGGGAAGACGGTTTCAATTCCGGCGCCCTGCGCAAGGCAGTTGACGCGGGTCTCGTGGACATGAACGACCTGGTTCAGATCTGGCAGTCCAAGCCGATCCCGGAAGGCCCTGTTGTTCTGCGCAAGGACCTGCCTGAAAGCGTCAAGGTCAAGATGACCGGCCTGATGGCAAGCCTGAAGTCCATGGATGCAGATTGCTTCTACGGCGTGGCCGCGGGTGAAGCCAAAGGCTTCATGCCGATCACCCATGACGCCTACGAAGTGATCATCGAAGCACGCAAATTGAAGTCCAACTAATTTCAGGACCAACGCGGCGGGGTCCGGTCTTTGTGCCGGGCCCCGTATTCCTCTGATGCAGGCTGGCCTTGTGCCATTTTGCCAAACCGTCAGAGCCCATACGAACATCACGTTACCCTCAGGACATCCTCATGGCAGATCTGACAGCGGCCCCGCCATCCGGCGCCTCCACGACAGAGGCGATCCGCGCCCAATATGTGGACCTCACGCGGCGCAAGCGCCTTTACGAGTCGATCCTTCTGATCGTCTTCATCGCCATGATGGTCGCGGGCTTCCGCACCGCAGATGACCGCAATGCGGGCTCCTTTGCCGACGGGTTCACGCGCATTTTCGACTATCCGGCCGAGGTACTGAGCGAAGCGGTCGAGAAGGCCGCGCAACTGCCCGGCCATGTGATGCACTTCTTCCCGGCGCTGGTGGAGACGCTGAATATCGCCGCGGCCTCGACCCTGATCGGCGCCATCTTCGGCACGCTGTTTTCCCTTTTGGCAACGCGGGGCATGGCGCTTTGGCCGTCGCTGATCCCGCTATTTCGCCGGGTGATGGACATCTGCCGCGCCATCCCCGAAATCGTGATCGCTCTGGTGCTGATCTTCCTTTTGGGCGGTGGGCCGGTGCCTGCGATGATCGCCATTGCGATCCATACGGCTGGGGCCCTCGGCAAGCTGTTTTCCGAAGTGAACGAGAACGCCTCCCTGAAGCCGATCGAAGGTCTTTCGTCGGTGGGTGCCACCTGGGCACAACGCATGTGGCTGGGGGTGATCCCGCAGGTCGGGCCGAACTACGTCAGCTACGCGCTCTTGCGGTTTGAAATCAACATTCGCGCCTCGGCCATCCTCGGCTTCGTCGGTGCGGGCGGTATCGGCTACGAACTGAAGAACGCCATGTCCTGGGGCAAGGGCCGCTATGACGAGGCCGCCGCCATCTTCATCCTGCTTTTTGTCACAATCGTCGTGGTCGACCAGATCTCTGGCAAGCTGCGCGACCGGCTGATCAATGGAGCCAAGCCATGACCACCCTTGATGTGAACCCGGGCGCGGGTCTGGGCGGCAATGCCGCCGCGCTGAAGCAGGATATGGAAAACCTCTTCCGCACCAAAAAGATCCTGGCCTTCGCCGCGCCGCTGATCGTGCTGGCCTATATGGTCTATGTCTTCTTCGCCTTTGATGTCGCGGGCCTTTACGACCGCGCCAGCTTGGAAAATGCGCGCACCTTGGTCAGCGACAGCTACAGCTACAAGACCCATGTGACCCGCGACAACCGCGACGGATCAGTCTCGGTCGCCATCGAAGGGGAGCGCAAAGGCAGCTACCCCGAAGGCGAGGCGCCCGAATGGGTTACCTTGGGTGAGACCACTGTCATTGACCTGGAAAACGGTCACATCGTGCGCTTTGGCCCCGAGACGATTGAATACGACATTCCCGGCTATGGCACCGTGCGCGCCACCCCGTCGCGCAGCGCCGGTGTGCAGGCGGAATTGCCTGCGGGTGATGTGCCGGAGTGGATCAGTTCCTCAAAGAACCGCCTTGCGATCAAGACCGAGGCAGGCCGTCTGACCGTGACCCGTAACCGCGCCGAAGTGTTCCGCTATTTCATGGGCTGGGAGCTGTTCTTCTTCACCCTCGACAGCCCCTATCACGGCCTTGGCCCGGTTGCCCTCTTGGAAAAAGCCTTCCAAGGCGAGGCAGGCGCGATCTTCAACGATTTCTGGACCAACAAGATGTGGCGCCATCAGGACGTGGCCTGGGCCATCGGAGAGACGCTGCTGATGGCCTTCCTCGGCACCATCGGCGCGGGGATCGTGGCGCTGCCGCTGGCCTTCCTTGCGACCCGCAATTTCATGCCGATCCGCACCTTGCGGTTCGCCACCCGCCGCCTGTTCGATTTCGTGCGCGGTGTGGACAGCCTGATCTGGACGGTTGTGCTGGCGCGCGCCTTTGGTCCAGGCCCCTTGACCGGCGCGCTGGCGATCCTGGTGACGGACACCGGCACCTTCGGCAAGATTTTCTCCGAAGCGTTGGAAAACGTCGATGAGAAACAGATCGAAGGCGTCGCCTCCACCGGCGCCAAACCGATCCAGCGCTACCGTTTTGGCGTGATCCCGCAGGTGACGCCAGTTCTGTTGTCGCAGCTGCTCTACTTCCTTGAATCCAACACTCGCAGCGCGACGATTATCGGTGCGATCACCGGCGGTGGTATCGGCTTGTTGCTGACCCAGGCGATCATCACCCAGAAGGACTGGGAGGAAGTGGCCTATTACATCGTGCTGGTGATCCTGATGGTCATGGTGATGGACTGGTTCTCAGGCCTGCTGCGCCGCCGCCTGATCCAGGGCGACAGCGGCAAGCCGCGCCAAAAGAAGGCCAAGAAGCCGCCGCTGCGCAATATGCCCTTCGTGCTGCCCTGACCCTCAAAAGAAAGATCCAAGTATGGCCCGCCTCCAGGCAGATCAGCCCTTCATCCACCCCGATTGCCAGATCACCGGCAGTGATTTCGGCGCCTATGTGGAGATCGGCGCAGGCAGCCGCATCGCAAACAGCCGCTTTGGCGACTACAGCTATTGCGACCGCACCTGCGACATCGCCAATGCCGAGGTGGGCAAATTCGCCAATATCGCCAGCTTCACCCGCATCGGGGCGACCGATCACCCGATGGAGAAGGCGTCTTTGCATCACTTCCTCTATCGGTCTGCCGACTATTGGGACGATGCCGAAGCTGACGCCGACTGGTTCGCCCGCCGCGCCAGCCGCACGGCCCATATCGGCCATGACACCTGGATCGGCCACGGCGCGATGATCAAGCCCGAGGTCACCATCGGCCACGGCGCGGTGGTCGCCTCGGGGAGCGTGGTGACCAAGGACGTCGCCCCCTATACCATCGTCGGCGGCAACACCGCGCATTTGATCCGCCGCCGCTATCCCGAACCAGTGGCCGAGGCGATGATGGACCTTGCCTGGTGGGACTGGGACAACGCGACCTTACGCGCCGCCCTGCCAGATTTCCGCGCGCTGAAGGCGGAAGCGTTCCTCGAGAAATACGCCTGATTTTAGATGGGCGGGGCTGCTCCCTCCCGTGTCTGGCCCTCTCAAAAGAAGGGCCGCCCCGGTTGGGCCCGGCGCCGCTGACGCGGCGCGGGGGGTATTGCCTCGATATGTATTGAGGGTTATCTGGGCTGTATCGGGTTGCTTTCAGCCCAAAGACGACCTTCCAGGAGGGCGCAGCGCAGGCACGCTGCATGCGCGAGAGGTTTCCCAAGAGCGGACCTTCGGGTCCTCTCAGCTGATCAGGGTCATGCTGCGATCAGTGCAGACGTCAGCGAAGCGCAGATAGCGACCTTTGCAAAGTCAGCCCCAAGGCCAGCATCTTCGACAAATTTGTCAGTTCGCCTGCCGCGATGAGGCGCCTAGGGCCGCCCTTCGATGCGATCACATCTCACTAACGCTATGCTGCATCTGGAAAGTGGACGAAGCGAAAACAAGAGCCATCACAGAGCTAGTTCATCAAGATGCAACAGAAAATCGTCTTTACTTGTTGTTCCAAAATCTTGATATCTTGTTCGAATTGCCCTTCGTAAAAAATCGGTCAAATCTTGTGACACTTCCTGCATCTCCGATTCTTTTATGTGCTGTTTTTTTTGCGCTTCAAAAATTTGTGCTTCCAACAAATCAATCTGGCGTTTGTTTCCATGGACAAGATCGCTGCGCATCCTGTACGCCGCTTTGACCGTTTCTGCGACCCGCCGCCTGTCCTCTTTGCCGTCGAATAAAAGATGAGATAGCCGGTGTGAAATTCTATAGGAAATTCCCGCATCACCTCTTTCACTCAACAGAGCCTCTAGAGCCACCATGAGGTCAACAATTCGATCGTCGAGACTTTGTCTAGTCAGAGATCGGATATATCGCAGAGTTGCGAGATAACTATCACTATGTTCGCGCGCGATTAGTGATCTGGACAGCTCAGCGATAAACTTTTCTTCGGCTTGATTTGGTGTCCAAATAGTTTCTTGGCTTGATTGCGGAAGAAGGGGCCTTAATCGATTTGACATTGCTCCAAAGCTGGAACTTGAAAATTTGACAAACAATGCCGGCTTGGAGCATGATGCACTGCCATCGCTTAGTAGGGAAAGTGCTGCCAAGGTGGAATTTAACTCAAGCTCTATCGAGGCTTGCATCTTTGACATAATTTCGTTCGAAATCTCTTGAGCAATGTAAAAGTCAGAGCCCTTCCAGGCGCATTGATAATCGAAGGATAGGGTATTTTTAAAGGATGAGTCGTTGTAGGCGTTAATCAGAGCAGCACTACCTTCTCCATGCTCTTCTTTGTACTCCATTATTTTTTCGTCGCTCCAGCATCTATCTCCCTCCAGACATTTAGCCCATTCTGTAGGCAGCTCATCATACCTGAAAATCGAGGTAGTTTCAGAGATGTTCACCACTCCAGAGGGGAGAGATAAACCAGATATTCGACAAATCTGGAGGATTGCTTCGACGCCTTTTCCGACTTGAGGGGCCTTACCTTCCGGCAATCTGGGCAACCACATTTCTTTTCTCCGATAGTTCCATTCGAGGCGACAGTTCTTAGGGCCTTACCATGGGTCGCGAAAGTGAACAATTGCAACGGCAGACTGTAGAAAGGAGTACTTGAAGCGCCACGTTCGATGTCTGCTTTGGGCTGCCTGGCGTCATCTGGGAGCGGGGGTGAGGCGCGGGTTCGCTGCACCCATGCTGCCGCAGCGCCGCAAGGCGGCTCAGAGCCGTTACCGGATGCTGCAAAACGCATGTGTGAATCGGCGTGCAAAATTGACCCACTTTGGTGGGTTATGAGCGAGTAAAATTGACCCACCTGTTTTCGTTAACATCCGCACTAAACGTGCGGAGGAAAGAGCAGGTGTTACTGATGGAAAGCGTGTCGAAGATCCGACGATGGGTATTGGTTGAGGGACGCAGCATCCGGTCTGTTGCGCGGGCGACGGGATTATCGCGGAACACGATCAAGAAGTATCTGAAGGATGAGAGCCCGCCGAGCTACCAGCGCCAGGCCCCGCCGGTTCGGCACAAACTGTGCAACGGGTTTGATCTTCGGCTTCAGGAGCTGTTCGATCAGGACCAGAAGCGACCACGCCGGGAGCGGCGGACAGCCCAGACGCTCTATGAGCAGCTCGTGGTGGAAGGCTACACCGGTTCCTATTCGCCAGTTCAGCGATTTGTCCGCGATCTGAAGCGAGCCGGTGCCGGTTCGGGCGAGGCCTTTATCCCGCTGCATTTTACGGCAGGCGATGCGCTGCAATTTGACTGGAGCGAAGAACGGGTTGTCCTGGGCGGTATCGAGCAGAAGGTGAAGGTTGCCCATTTCCGCCTGTGCCACAGCCGCAAGCCCTTTGTCGTGGCCTATCCCGGCGAAGCCCAGGAGATGGTGCTGGATGCCTTTGCGAAGGCGCTGTCTTTCTATGGCGGGGTTCCGCGCCGGGTGATCATCGACAACCCCAAGACCATGGTGACCTACGTCTCGCGCTCGAAGGACCGGATATTCCATCCCCGGTTCCTGGCCTTGATGAACCATTACGTGATGGAGCCGGTGGCCTGCCCCCCGGCTGCGGGCTGGGAGAAGGGACAGGTCGAGAACCAAGTCCAGTTTTTGCGCGGCCGGTTGTTTGTGCCCAAACCTGCCTTTGATGATCTCGATGCGCTGAACGATTGGCTGCGCCTGCGCTGTGAAGAGCTGCCAAACCGGCCCCATCCCGAGCAATCGGATCGCACGATTGCAGAGCTGTTCGAAGACGAACGCGCCGAACTGCGCCCTCTGGGCCGGGCATTTGACGGATACGTGGAAAAGACCGTTCGTGTTCGCTCCACCTGCCTGGTTCAATATGCCAGCAATCGCTACAGCGTGCCGTCCCGGTTCGCGGGGCAACATGTGTCGCTGCGCGCCTATGCAGGCCGGATCGTGCTGGTGTCGGGCCAGGATGTCATCGCCGAGCACAAGCGTCGATTCACCCGCAATGTCAGCTATTTTGAACCTTGGCACTACGTGCCGCTGCTGGATCGCAAGCCCGGCGCCCTGCGCGACGGCGCCCCCTTTGTGGACTGGCAACTGCCTGGGGCCATGCATCGGATCAGGGAGCACTACATGGCCGGCAAAGGCGGGGATCGGGAGTTCGTCGATCTGCTTCTGCTGGCCGAGGATCACGGGATCGAGGTGGTCGAGACGGCTTGCGAACTGGCGGTGGAACAAAACACCCTGCGCCTGCCTGCCATCATCAACCTGATTAACCAGTTGGTGGAGCCGGTCATCACGCCGCTCAGCGACGCCTATACCTATCCGCAGCTGACCTTACGGCCCGAGGCCGATTGCAAGCGCTATGAGGCGCTGTGCTCGGCTGAGGAGGCTGCCGCATGAACGCCCTTATCGACCAACTGACCGCCCTGAGGCTGCACGGGATGGCAGCTTGCGCCCATGATTTGCTGTCCGCGCGCAAGCCACCAAGTCTGACCACAGCGATAAAGCAACTGATCGACGCTGAGACTGTAGAGCGGCGGGTGCGCTCCATCCAGTATCAAATGAGGATTGCGAAGTTCCCCCACCACAAGGACTTCGCCACCTTCGATTACGCCGCGGCCGCGGTCACCCAGTCCCAGATCGAACCGTTCTGCACGGGCCAGTTCACTGAAGAGGCGCACAACCTCATTCTGGTCGGTGGAACCGGCACCGGCAAAACCCACATCGCCATCGCTCTAGGCACCACGCTGATCAACAATGGCAAGAAGGCGCGCTTCTTCAACGCCGTCGACCTGATCAACGCCCTGATCAAGGAACAGGCCGAGGGCAATGCCGGGAAGATCATCCGGCAGCTCTCGGCCCTGGACTGCGTCATCATCGACGAGCTGGGCTACATCCCGTTCCCCAAGTCCGGCGGCGCGTTGCTGTTCCATCTGATCAGCAAGCTCTATGAGAAGACCAGTGTCATCATCACGACGAACCTGGAGTTCGGCGAATGGGTCTCGGTCTTCGGTGACGCCAAGATGACAACCGCGCTTCTGGATCGCGTAACCCATCACTGCGCAATCATCGAGACAGGCAACACGTCATACCGGTTCGCACAGAGCAAGCGACGCAGAAAAACATAAACGTCGCGCAAGCAAAGGCCCCAGACGGACTCGCTATATGAGGGCGGCCCGCCTGGGGCCTTTGCGCCACAAGGGGTGGGTCAAATTCAAATGCTGAAACCGGGTCAGTTTTGAACGCTCATTGACAGCATGAGTGTCTGGTTCTGGTTTGGAAGCTCAGGTCAGGCGACGAGGCCGAGCTCCTTGTCGGTGGCTGCCTGCGCATATTTTTCTTTGGGTGGCATCGGTCTTGATTGCCATGGCGGCTCGAAGGCGAAACTTGAAACGCCGCGTCCTTCTGGCAAAGCACCGTTTCCTGCCCCAAGCGCGTAGTCGTAGTAGAGTTTGACGATTTCTTCTTCGGTCACCTGCTGTGTTGCCGGATGAGCCATGCACGCGTCACGCCAGGCACGCACGCGGTCATAATCCTTGTCTTCGGGAAGGGTGAAGCCTTCGTAGTAGTCTAGGAACCAAAACCGTTTGAACATGGGCGTGAAGACAGCCTCAGCCAGACCGAAATCCGCGAACAGGAAAGGCCCCGTCGGGCTGTGATGACCAAGGAAGTCGTCGATGTCTCGATAGAGCGACAGGAGCTTGTTCAGATGCGCGTCCCGGCCGCCTGGGTCCTGGTTCATGACAAAGAGATAGCCTGTCATCGTGAAGGGTCCCTCACGGGCGATCAGCATCGACTCGATGGCGTGCTCGGCCGGGTCGCTGCGGCGCAACGGTTCCCCCGGCAGCGCCTCGTCGAGATAGCGCAGGATCACGAGGCTTTCCTTGAGAATGTGCCCATCGCTGGTTTCCAACACCGGCAGGGCGGTGGTGCCACGGGTTTTTGCCAGCAAGTCGGGATCGCGCGGCTTGGTAATATCCACGACCCTGAATTCGACGGCCTCCGTCAGCCCGCGCAGCGCCAACAGGATTTCCAGCCGCTGCGAAAAGGGACAGACGGGGATGTGGTAGACAATGTGCTTTTGGGTCATCTGATCAATCCAACGGGGGACCGGTGAAGGCCAGATTGTGCCGTTTGGCGCTTTCTTCGATGGCGGCCATGTCCTCGGGGATGCGGAACTGACCTGCCGCCATATCCGCGAAAAACCCCTCAAAACCGCCGGGGGTCAGGATCACCAGATGGCGGCTTGGGCCGTCATCGGTCACTTTGAACGTATGTTCCTTACCGCGCGGGATAAACACGCTCTCGCCCGCGCCTGCGGTGAACTCTTCGCCTTCGATCCAGACCTTGCAGGCCCCGGTGAGGATCACGAAGGTTTCGTCTTCGGTCTGATGCACATGGCGTGGGGGGCCGCTGCCAGCGGGGGACCAGCTGTCCACAATGGACATCGCGCCGCCTGTTTGTTTGGGGGTCAGGATGGTCTTGTATTGCACGCCGAGCCATTCGATGGCGCCGTCAATTTGGGCCAGGTCTTTCATCGTTTCTCTCCCTTTGTCTTGGATTGAAACGAAAGCGCTTTCGTTGACACTACGATAGAAGATGGCCAACGTATCAGGCAAACCGCATTATCGGATATAGGATATCGGCCAAGTGAATTTCGCGACACTCGACCTCAATCTTTTGCGCGTGTTGGACGCTCTTTTTAGCGAAGGCTCAACAGTAAAGGCGGCCGACCGGCTGGCCATGTCCCAATCCGCTGTCTCTGGGGCATTGTCGCGTCTGCGCCATGCCTTGAACGACCCCCTCTTTGTCCGGCAGGGGAACCGATTGGTCGCAACGGGGTACGCAGCCGGGATCGAAACCGGTCTGCGCGAGGAGCTCGAACGTCTGGAGGCCTTGCTCGCCCCGCCGAACACCTTTGATCCGCGAACTGCTGAAGGGACTTTCCGGATTGCCGCCAGCGATTTTTTCGCGGAACTCCTGATGCCGCCTTTGGGTGATCTCCTGCAAAGATCCGCGCCCAATCTGCGGGCACAGCTCGTTGATCTGGTTCCGAACGATTACGTGGACAGCCTTGAACGACGCAACGCCGACATTGCGCTGATCCCTGACTTGACGTTGCCGGAATGGGTCAACCGAGAGCCGCTCTTCCATTCACCATTTCACGTCATCGCTCGCAAAGGCAATCCGGGCACCAGGGCGATTGAGGATGGCACGCAGATGCCGATGGAAACCTTCTGCGCGCTTCACCACGTCTTGTTCTCTCCCGAAGGAAATCTCGCCGCGATGGGTGATGCTGCCCTGGCACGTGTGGGCAAACGCCGACAGGTTGCCATGACTGTTCCTGTCTTCAGCGGCGTTTGCCGTGCAGTGAGTGAAAGCGACCTCATTGCGCTTGTGCCCGCGCAACTTGCGTCCAAAGTGGCCGAAGCATTTAAGCTGAACGTGTTCGAGCCACCGATGGAGATTGAACCGGCATTGATCATTGGTATCTGGCACAAGCGCTTTGACAGCGCCCCGATGGCGGCTTGGATGCGGAGCCAGGTCTTTGGTCTTATGAAAGGACTGGATGCCGAAGCATCGCGCAACTGACCTGAGGACAACCTGTCAGAAAAAATAAATACGGCGTCGCAGCTTATCCGGACATTGGCGCGACTGCAGCGAATTCACACTTTGTCCGCATCCCCGCCGTTCGAAGGTGGTCGGCGGCTGCAACTGCAGCGAAGGTCAGCTCTTCCCTGTGCGCCTCCCGCATGGATCGTTCGCCATGTCGCCGGATCCTCCGACTTTGCAAAGGTCGCTGTCTGCGCAAAGCGGACAAATACGCTGTCCACCTTTTGATCGTAAGTGATTTGGGGGATTCTTGATCGTTACACTTGAAACGCCCCCCGCGCCGCGTCAGCGGCGCCCGGCCCAACGGGAGCGGATCATACCCATGATCCGGCGACGGGCGGGAGGGCCCCCGCCTCAGCTGTCCATGTCGCCGTGGATGGCGAATTGCTCCAGGCCTGCCGATTGCGCCTCGATCATGCGGTAGCTTTCGCGCACGCCAGCCTCGGTCAGCTCTCGCATCACGGTCAGCAGCGTGTTGGGTGCGTGATCGGCGCAGAGCTCGGCCATATGGGCGATCTCTTCGGCAGCCACAGGTCGGGCGGCGGCCACATCGGGCGCGCCGTAGTAGGTCACGAAATGATGCGCCAGAAGGTCGGTCAGCGTCTCTAGCTCGCTCTCTTCGATCTTGGTTACGGCGACAAAGGTCACCCGCCCGCCGGTCTCCAGCCCCATCCAGCCGTTGGCAAAAGCCTGCCGCTGCTTGCCGGTCAGATCGGCCTCACCCCAATTGGAGAATTCAAAGCCCCCCGAAATGCACCACTCTCCGGTGCGCGCGGGGCTTGCAAAGACGTTTTGATCGCTCTCGTCGAAATGGATGGCGCGGGCCAGGTGCATCACGGGGTCTCCAGAAGCTCTGTCAGGGGGATGAGGTGTGTGGTTTCGTCGTCGCGCAAAAGCATGCCGAAGGCTTCATCGATGCCGAGGAAGGTGCCGCTGAAACCGCCCTCTTGTACCGGCTCACCAATGCCATGGGCCAGTTCGCGCCAGTCCGCATGTAGATGCTTGGCGCCTTCTTCTTCCCAGCGGTTGATCCAATGCAGGCAGTGGCGCGCCCAGCTCTCAATCAGGGCAGGGGCCTCTACATCGGCGCAGCCTTCGGCGTACAGCGCGGTCTGATCGGGGCTGTCGCCGCCATCCCCGTCCGCGGGCCAGAGCGGCAATTCCAGCCCGATCACCAGCCAGTCCGGCACCTCGGCGGGATCCGACGTGCTGGCTGCGGCGCGCAGGGTGCCGCAGCGGGCGCCATTGATGCGGATCGCGCCGTTCCATTCCAGATGCACGGCGACCTCGGGTGGTGCCAGCGCGCCAAGGGCGTTCTGAAAGCCCACGCCGCAGGTAGGTAGCATGGCCATGGCCTGCGACAGCGGCACCTCTGGCGCAAAGACCAGCGCGGCGCGCACTGTGTCCGGGGCAAGGTTGTAGACCACGAGCCCCGCATCACAGCCCAAGACCGCCCGCTTGCAGGCGGTCTCGAACGGATCCTCAAGGCCGGTCACGGCCTCGCCCGACATCAGCGGCGGAAAGGAGAGTGCGAGGGCCGTCTCGGTCATGCGGCGCCCCGCTCAATCAGGCCCTTGGCGACATCCTGAAAGGCCTTTGCTTGCGGGCTGTCGGGCTTGCTGACCACCACTGGTGCACCGCCATCGGCGGCCAGGCGCACGTCCAGATGCAGCGGGATTTCCGAAAGCAGCGGTACGTTCAGCTTTTTCGCCTCCGCCGCGACGCCTCCGTGGCCAAAGATGTGTTCCTCGTGGCCGCAGTTGGAGCAGATGTGGGTAGACATGTTCTCGATCAGCCCGACGATCGGCACATGCAGCTGCTTGAACATGTCGATACCCTTGCGTGCATCGATCAGGGCAACGTCTTGCGGGGTGGAGACGACGATGGCGCCGTCCACGTGGGCCTTTTGCGCAAGGGTCATCTGCACATCACCGGTGCCGGGCGGCAGGTCCACGATCAGAACGTCCAGAGCGCCCCACTGCACCTGCATCATCATCTGCTGCAGCGCGCCCATCAGCATCGGGCCGCGCCACACCACAGCCTGATCTTCGTTGGTCATGAGGCCGATGGACATCATGGTCACGCCGTGGTTGCGCATGGGCAGGATAGTCTTGCCATCGGGGCTGGCGGGGCGGCCCGAGACGCCAAGCATCCGCGGCTGCGAGGGGCCATAGACGTCCGCATCCAGCAGACCCACCCGGCGCCCTTCGGCGGCCAGAGCGCAGGCGAGGTTGGCCGAAACGGTGGATTTGCCCACGCCGCCCTTGCCCGAGGCAACAGCAAGGATGCGGTCCACACCGGGGATCTTCTGCGGGCCCTGGGGCTGCGCGGGTTTCTTGGGCTTCAGATCTGGCGGCGCCTTGTCCGAATGGGCGGTCAAAAGGGCCGAAATCTTTTCGACCCCGGGCAGGGCCGTGACCTTGGCCTCTGCCTCATCGCGTATGGGTTCATAGGTTTTGGCGCGGGCCGGGTCGATCTCCAGCACAAAGCGGACCTCTCCCCCTTCGATATTGAGCGCGCGTACAATTCCCGCGGCGACGATATCGCTGCCGCTGACGGGGTCGGTGATGGTCTTCAGTGCCTCGAGGACAGTTTCACGGGTGAGGGACACGCCGGTCTACTCCTTTGGTATGGTCATTGGTCGTATTCTGACGGAACACTTGACGAAGATGTAGGTTGCTTCCTAGCATTTCGAATGGCTCGTTTGATTTTTCTCTATCCGATCCGCTGGTGTCGTGCAGCGGCGATTTCGTTCAGCCCCGCGGCACGTCGGATTGTCGCTGTAGCTATGGCTTTGTTGATTGCCTGCGTCATGACGGCCAGTCCGGTACGCGCCGAAGATCGCGTGGTGCGCTTGGCGGTGCCCGAGACCTTGGTCGAGACGGGTTTTCTGAAGTACCTTTTGCCCAGGTTTTCCCTGAAAACGCAGGTCCGGGTTCAGCTTGTTGCGCCTGGCGCCGTCGCCGAGGCGGCGCTTACTGCAGATGGGGGCGCAGGTAGAAGGCCGGTGTTCCAGGGCAGCACTGATCTGTGGCACCTTGAGGTCCTGGACGAGGCGCACCCCGGTACAAGGCGATTTGTGGATTGGCTTGGCTCCGACATCGGTGCGCGCACCATCACCGCATACGCGCCGGACGGGGTGCAGATGTTCACTCTGCCGGAGGTGCAGGTGGCCGAGATGGAAGAGATCCTGTTCGAGGGCGACGCGGAGCTCGGAGAAAGCCTGTCGCGCACCATGTGCGGGCGCTGTCATGCGGTTGCCGATGACATGCACCTCAACGACATCGGCTCGACGCCATCCTTCTTCGTGCTGCGCACCCTGCCGGACTGGGACTACAGGTTTCAGGCCTTTTATGCGCTGAACCCGCATCCGTCCTTTACCCAGGTCGCCGATGTGACACCGCCCTTCCCCGACGACCGCCCATCTCCCATCGTGCCGGTCACCATGACTCTGGACGATCTGGAGGCGATCCTCGCCTATGTGGCTATCCTTGAGCCGGCCGATCTGGGCGCGCCGCTGCAGCATCAGTGATCGCGGCGCTTGCTGAGGTAGTCGGCAGTGGTGCGCACAGCCGGGCGATCTGCGCCCGCAAACGGGTTGTTTTCCTGATGGAATTGCGCATTCACACGGCAATCGTCGCACATCTGGATCATCCGCGCCGCATCTGACGTGCCGAACATCGAATGCTTGCCGGCCAGCTTCTCGGTGATCCGTTCGATGGTGGACTTCACTCCAAACAGGCTGCCGCATTCGACGCAAGCAAAGGGCTCTTCCTCGTGTAGCACCACCTGGGACAGCGCTTCGGGCTGCAGGTTCAGGCGCGGCTCGTAAGAGATGGCCTGCTCGGGGCAGACATTGGCGCAAAGGCCGCATTGCAGGCAGGCGTCTTCCTGAAAGCGTAGCTGCGGCAGGTCCGAATTATCGCCAAGCGCGCCGGATGGGCATAGGGACACGCAGGACAGGCAGAGGGTGCAGCTGTCTGTATCAACCAGCACTGCGCCATAGGGGGCATCCTCTGGCAGGGGGAGAACCTCTGCCTCCGGTGCCAGTGCGCGAGCGGCCTGACGGGTGATCTGGCGGCGGGTGCCCATCGGGCGCATCGGCTCTGCAATCGCTGCCGAGACCTCTGCATCATAAAGCGCATCGCTCAGCGCATCCGGGTCCGCGAGATCAAGGATCTCGGCCTTGTCACCCGCGATGGCGCAGGCCAGCGCAAGTTCCCGCTCTTGCACCTCGCGGTCTGCCTTTGGCGACAGCACGACAGAGACCTGGGCGAAACCGGCCGCCAGTCCGGCGAGGATTTCGGCATGACCGAATGTATTCAGTGCCTCGACCTCCAGCGGCAGCACATCGGCGGGCAGGCCCCGGCCAAAGCGTGCGGCCAAGCGGATCATCTCGGCGCCGTGGGCATTGACCACAAGCAGGCGCGGGGCCTTTCCACCCGCCTCGATGTAGGCTTTGGCTAGGGTTTGGATACGGCGCATGAGGGTTTCTGTGGGCGGTGCATCATAGGTGATCGACCCGGACGGGCAGAGCGAGGCACAGGCGCCGCATCCGGCGCAGACCATCGGATCTATGCTGACGTGATCACCATTCGATATTATGGCGCCTGTGGGGCAAACATCTAGGCAGTTGGTGCAACCGGTCTTGCCGGCGCGGGAGTGGGCGCAGAGCAGCGGCTCCGTGCGCACGTAGAGCGGCTTTTCGAAGGTGCCGATCAGTTGACTCGCTTCGAGCACCGCATCGGCAACGGCCTGCACGCCCTTTGGATCGGCGCGCAGGTATCCTTCGCGCTTTTCGTGGGCGGGAAACAGGGGCGTGCCGCCTGTCAGGTCCAGAATGATGTCGCACTCAGAGCGCCCGCCGTCACGTGCGTCGCTCCAGTTCCATTCACGGCCGGTAACGTCGAGCTGTTGCAGCGCATCGATGGTGACCTGAAATTGACCGAGCGCGCCCTTGGCCTGACGCAAGCGCCCGCGCACCACATCATAAGAGCGGGTTACCGGGGCCTCGCCTTCATCGGTCAGAAGGACCGTGACCCCGAGCGTATTCTGCAAGCGATCGGCGGCTGGAAGGGCAACTTCAGCCGCGCCGACGATGAGGCACAGACCTTCGGAGATCACATCAACGGTCTTGGCCGCCGAACGGTCTACTGCGGCCTCGGCCACCAATGCGGACATTTTGGGTAGCAGATCGCCCTTGTCTGCTGTCCAGCCGGCCCGATCCCGAAGGTCCAGGAAGGCGGGTACAGGGGCGTCGATCTCACCGGCGATCTCCTCAAATAGGCGCTGTTCCTGGGTGCAGCAAATTACTGCTTCGCCGGTTGCGATCGCGGCAGCTGCGCTGTCTGTCTGTCGGGTGCAGAGGGCAGAGTGCACCTTGGAACAGGTCAATCCGGTGGTGCGCGACAGCCCCTCGGAATCGATCTTTTGCGATCCAGAACAGTCACACAAAATCAACTGCTTAGACATGATTTCCTCGCTTGCGTAAGGGCTGGCATATTGGGCGGATTTCCGCTGTTTGGCCCACAGATTAGGCATGATTCGAAAGCGGCGTAAACCTGTTTGCGGCGCAGAGCGCGGGCTCGAAAAGGCGCGAGTCGGCAAAGTGATTCGTGTAATTCGGTGTACGGCGGTATTCCGATTAATTTTGTCGACATAGACAATTCGACCACGGCGACATTGTGTGGCCTTGGGGGTGGTCCAATTTGTCCGGCTTTGGCGATTTTTGCGTTGCTTGCAATCAGCAGGCTTTCACGGTGGTGTGAAAGTACGGCAAGTTCTGGTGACGCAGGGAAAGCCAGGATCAAGCCAACCGTGAGCCAGACTTTGGACAAGACCGACGTCATGCCGCTGGGCATCGTCATTCGCCGAACCCCCGGGGTGACCCGTTGGGCAAGGTGGTCGTGGAAGGTTTCTGCCGTTTTGCCCGCCGCAGGCCCTGCGGACTGGCAGCTCCTGCGCGAGGAGGAGGGCGCCAGCGAGTTCCACGCCGCGACTTTGCCACTTGAGCTGCACCGCGCCGAGGCCGAAGCCTACATGCAGGGCCTGACCGCCGAGCCGCCCTGCGTCTACGTGATCATGCGCGACAGCGACGACGCAGATCGCCCGCTTGAGGTGACGCTGGTGACGGCCTCTCCGTTCGAGGCGCAGGACTACGCCGACAACGGTGAGGATCTGGTTGAGCGGGTGCCGATGCCCTCAGGACTTGTGGCATGGGTCCGGGAGTTCACGCTTGCCCATTTCAAGGAAGAGGAATTCAAGAAACGCCGCCGCGACAAGCGCACTGTGGGTGAGGCAGAGGACGGGGTTGGCGATCCGCGGATCGCGCAGATGACCGACGTCTATCGCTCGCCCGCTCTGGTCAAGAAGGGGCGCCTGCAATGACCCGTGATTTCTGGGCCCGCCGAAAGGCTGCAGTTCAGGCTGAGGCAGAGGCGGAAAGACGCGCCGAAGCCGCCGCAGAAGCGGCCGAGCGTGAACAGGCGCTTGAGGAAAAGACCGACGAAGAGATCCTGGCCGAGCTGGAGCTGCCCGATCCCGACACGCTGGAAGAGGGCGATGATTTCAAGGTGTTCCTGCGCGATGTGGTCCCGGCGCGTATTCGCACCCGCGCCCTGCGCCGCCTCTGGCGGCTCAACCCCGTTCTGGCGAACGTGGATGGTCTGGTGGATTATGGAGAGGATTTCACTGACAGCGCCATGGTCGTCGAAGGCATGCAGACCGCGTATCAGGTCGGTAAGGGCATGACCAAACATGTCGAGGAACTGGCCCGGCAGGCTGCTGAAAAGGAGAAGGCCCAGCAGGTGGCCGATGCGCCCGAAGACACGGAGGCAGACATCGCGCTTGCCCCGGAGGATGTGCAAACGGCTGAACCTGCTTCGGATCAACCGGATACTCAGGCCGAAGCCGCAGCGACCCCCGCAGCAGATCAATCTGCCAGCGCTGAACACCTTACAACCCTAGGGGGTGACAGGGCAGCCGAAGCCGGTGATACTGACCCTGTGGACATCCTGCCGCGCCGGATGCGGTTTTCCTTTGATCAGGATCGCCCAGAGGCGCGGGAGACGGCATGAACAAGGAGCACATCATGACAGCCACCGCTGACACCTCAGCGCCGCTGGTAAGCGAAGAGGATCGCCTGCGCGCGGATCTCTATAATTTTCTGGGGCTGATCCTGGCCGCGCCGCCGGATGAGTTTCTGCTCGCGCAGACCGCAGGCCTTGAAGGGGATGACACCGATCTGGGCGTGGCGATCAATGCGCTGGCCAAGATCGCAAAGCTTTCCAAGCCTGCTGCCGTAGAGCGGGAGTTCAACAAGCTGTTCATCGGACTGGGGCGGGGTGAGCTGTTGCCCTATGCCAGCTACTATCTGACCGGTTTCCTGAATGAAAAGCCGCTGGCGCAGCTGCGCCGGGACATGGCAGCGCGCGGCATGACGCGCGCGGCGAATGTCTATGAACCCGAGGACAACATCGCGTCCCTGATGGAGATGATGGGGGCACTGATCGCGGGTCGCTTTGGCGCGCCTGCCAGCCTTGCGGACCAGAAGACATTCTTCAACACCCATATCGGCCCCTGGGCCGGTCACTTCTTTTCGGATCTCGAGAAGGCCAAGAACTCGGTTCTTTATGCCTCGGTCGGCGCTGTCGGCCGGGTATTCATGGAGATTGAGGCCGAGGCCTTCCGGATGAGCGCGGAGCAATCCGCATAAACCGGGGCGGCTGAGTCCGCCCCAAAACGTGAGCGATCACCAAGGAGGAGAGACTCACATGACCAAGAAAGCAGAGGCAGCATCCAGCCGCCGCGACTTTCTGAAGATCGCCGCAACCACGGCGCCGCTCGCGGCAGTGGCTGTTGCGACGACAGGGGGCGCGGTAGAGGCCGCTGAACCTGATCTTGCAAAGGAGACGATGCAGGATACCGCGCACACCCGCGCCTATTACGAAAGCGTCCGGTTCTAACGCACCGATCGCACCTTACTGACCAAAGGCAACTGGTTGCGTGACGCCCGACCGCCTGAGGTATTGTCGTCAACCCAGCGCGCTTCCGGGGAGGGAGCAAGCAAGGGAGGTTCTAAATGCTTAGGAAAAAGACCAACGGGGTTGCGAGACGCCCCCAGCGGACCAGTATCCTGTCCAAAGTCGGCGAAACATCCGTCGACCGCCGCGCGTTTCTGCGTGGCTCTGGCCTGGCCATTGGCGGCCTGGCTGCCATCAGCGCCACCGGCGGGTCGGTGACCCAGGCCAATGCGGCCACCGCGGCAGCGGGCGCTGTTGAAACCGTAAAATCCGTCTGCACCCACTGCTCGGTCGGTTGTACCGTCGTGGCAGAGGTCCAGAACGGCGTCTGGGTCGGGCAGGAACCCGGCTGGGACAGCCCGTTCAACCTCGGCGCCCATTGCGCCAAGGGTGCATCCGTGCGTGAGCACGCCCATGGTGAGCGCCGCCTCAAGTACCCGATGAAGAAAGAGGGTGGCGAGTGGAAGCGCATCTCCTGGGATCAGGCGATTAACGAGATCGGCGACGGCATGATGCAGATCCGCGAAGAGAGCGGACCTGACAGCGTCTACTGGCTCGGCTCGGCCAAGCACAACAACGAACAGGCCTACCTGTTCCGCAAGTTCGCCGCCTATTGGGGCACGAACAACGTGGATCACCAGGCACGGATCTGTCACTCCACCACCGTTGCAGGTGTTGCGAACACATGGGGCTACGGCGCCATGACCAACAGCTACAACGATATCCACAAGTCCAAGGCGATCTTTATCATCGGTGGCAACCCGGCCGAGGCGCACCCCGTCTCGCTGTTGCACGTGCTGAAGGCCAAGGAGCAGAACAACGCGCCGCTGATCGTCTGCGATCCGCGTTTCACCCGCACCGCGGCTCATGCCGACGAATATGTGCGCTTCCGTCCGGGCACCGACGTTGCACTGGTATGGGGTATCCTGTGGCACATCTTTGAAAACGGTTGGGAAGACAAAGAGTTCATCCGCACCCGTGTCTGGGGCATGGACCAGATCAAGGCCGAAGTGGCCAAGTGGAACCCCGAAGAGGTTGAGCGCGTCACCGGCACCCCCGGCGAGCAGCTGCGCCGCGTGGCCCGCACCATGGCCAACAACCGTCCCGGCACCGTGATCTGGTGCATGGGCGGCACCCAGCACACCAACGGCAACAACAACACCCGTGCATACTGTGTGCTGCAGCTGGCGCTGGGCAACATGGGCACCTCGGGTGGTGGTACCAACATCTTCCGTGGCCACGACAACGTGCAGGGTGCAACCGACCTTGGCGTTCTGTCGCACACGCTGCCCGGCTACTATGGCCTGTCCAAGGGCGCATGGGGTCACTGGGCGCGCGTTTGGGGCGAAGATCCGGAATGGCTTGCTGGACAGTTCGACACGCTGAAAGGTGCTGACGGCAAGGACAAGAGCCTGCAGAACCTGACGGGTATCCCGGTCAGCCGCTGGATCGACGGTATCTTGGAAGATGCGGACAACATGGACCAGCCGAACAATGTTCGCGCCATGGTTCTGTGGGGCCACGCGCCCAACTCGCAGACCCGGATGACGGAAATGAAGACGGCGATGGAAAAGCTGGACATGCTGGTCGTGGTCGACCCGTATCCCACCGTTTCCGCCGTGCTGCATGACCGCACCGATGGTGTCTACCTGCTGCCGGCCTGTACCCAGTTCGAAACCCGTGGCTCTGTCACCGCGTCGAACCGCTCGATCCAGTGGCGCGACAAGGTGGTTGATCCGCTGTTCGAAAGCCTGCCCGATCACGTGATCATCGCAAAGTTCGCGAACAAGTTCGGCTGGGCCGATCGCCTCTTCCGGAATATCGAGATGGAAGATGCCGAAACGCCCAACATCGAAAGCGTGACCCGCGAATTCAACCGCGGCATGTGGACGGTCGGCTACACCGGTCAAAGCCCGGAGCGGATCAAAAAGCACATGGCCAACCAGCACACCTTTGACCGTACAACGCTCAAGGCGATTGGTGGTCCTGCCGATGGGGATTACTACGGTATGCCCTGGCCGTGCTGGGGGACGCCCGAGATGAACCATCCGGGTACGCCGAACCTTTACGACATGTCCAAGCCGGTCTCCGAGGGTGGTCTCACCTTCCGTGCCCGTTTCGGCGTGGAGCGGGACGGCGACAACCTTCTGGCAGAGGGCGTCTATTCTGCAGGGTCCGAAATTCAGGATGGCTATCCTGAGTTCACCATGCAGATGCTGATGGACCTGGGCTGGGATGGTGACCTGACCGACGAAGAGCGTGCCGCAATCGACGCGGTGGCCGGTCCCAAGACCAACTGGAAAACCGACCTGTCGGGCGGCATCCAGCGGGTTGCGATCAAGCACGAATGTGCGCCCTTCGGCAACGCCAAAGCGCGTGCGGTCGTGTGGACCTTCCCGGATCCGGTGCCGCTGCACCGCGAGCCGCTCTATACCAATCGCCGGGATCTGGTTGCGGACTATCCGACCTACGAAGATCGCAAGTTCTATCGTCTGCCTACGATGTATGCTTCGATCCAGAAGAAGGATGTCTCGCAGGAGTACCCGATCATCCTCACCTCCGGCCGTCTGGTCGAATACGAGGGTGGCGGCGACGAGACCCGTTCGAACCCCTGGCTGGCTGAACTGCAGCAGGACATGTTCGTCGAAATCAACCCGCGCGATGCCAACAACCTTGGTGTTCGGGACGGCGAGCAGTGCTGGGTCGAAGGCCCGGAGGGCGGCAAGGTCAAGGTCATGGCTATGGTCACCGAACGGGTCGGCGAAGGCGTTGCCTTCATGCCGTTCCACTTTGGCGGTCACTTCCAGGGCGAAGACCAGCGACACAAATACCCCGATGGTGCTGATCCATATGTGCTGGGCGAAAGCACCAACACGGCACAGACTTACGGGTATGACAGTGTGACCCAGATGCAGGAGACCAAAGCGACTCTCTGCAAAATCATGCCAGCGTAAGGAGGAGAAGAGACAATGGCAGCAAGAGCAAAGTTTCTCTGCGACGCCGAGCGCTGTATTGAATGCAACGCCTGCGTAACCGCCTGTAAGAACGAGCATGAGGTGCCCTGGGGCATCAACCGTCGCCGTGTTGTCACCATCAACGATGGTAAGCCCGGCGAGCGGTCGATCTCGGTCGCCTGTATGCACTGTTCGGACGCGCCCTGTATGGCCGTTTGCCCGGTTGACTGCTTCTACCAGAACGAGGAAGGGGTGGTTCTGCACTCCAAGGACCTCTGCATTGGTTGTGGCTACTGCTTCTATGCGTGCCCGTTCGGCGCGCCGCAGTTCCCGCAGGCAGGCAACTTTGGCAGCCGCGGCAAGATGGACAAATGCACCTTCTGCGCCGGTGGCCCGGAGGAGACCCACTCCAACGCGGAGTTCTCCAAATACGGCCGTAACCGGATCGCCGAGGGCAAACTGCCCATCTGCGCCGAAATGTGCTCGACCAAGGCGCTTCTGGCCGGTGACGGTGACGTCGTGTCGGCGGTCTACCGTGAACGCGTCGTGGCGCGGGGCTTCGGCTCCGGCGCATGGGGCTGGGGCACCGCCTACGAGCAAAAGGGCGGTTAATCCGGCCTTTTCAGGGTAAATTTCGGATGGCCTGCGGACAGCGGGCCATCCTGCCCTATTTGTTTCAAATACAACAAACCCGTACGGCACCTGTCCGTACGTATGACAGACTCGAAGGAGTGTGGCTCATGCTGCGCATGGTTTTCGCATTTGCTCTGCATCTGGCGCTGGTGGTCGGCGCGGTGCAGGCACAGGACACGGCAGCGCCGGCCGAAGTGGACCGCAGTGCCACTGGCGGCGCGCAGACGCTTGAGGATATCCTTGCCCGTCAGAGAGGCGAGAAACTGGACGACTCCTTCCGCAGGAACGCCACGGGCGACCCCGACGGCGCCGCTGGTCTGACAGAACAGCTTGGCACCCTGGGCGGTACGTCGGATGCAGAGGTCTGGCGCCAGATCCGGTATGGATCGGCCGAGATCACCGTATCATCCGGCGGCGAAGTGGCCAGCGTTCTGGTTCAGGACGGCGGCATGCCCTGGTTGAGCTTCCGGGAGGGCCCGATGCGGCAGTACGGCGGTTGGCTCCTTTTGGGCACTCTGGGCGCACTCTTGGTGTTCTACATCCTGCGCGGCCGTATCCCTGTGGATGGTGAGATGACCGGACGCACGGTGACCCGGTTCAAATTCATCGAACGCATGGCACACTGGACCCTGGCCGGATCCTTCATCATTCTTGGCATCACCGGTCTTCTTACCCTCTTTGGCCGCGCTTTTATCGCTCCCTACCTTGGCAAGGAGGTGAATTCCTTCCTGCTGATTTATGGTAAATGGCTCCACAACTCGGTCGCCTGGGCCTTCATGGTGGCGTTGGTCCTCGTCTTTGTGATGTGGGTCGTTCACAATATCCCGAACCGCACCGATCTTGTTTGGATTCGTCAGTTCGGTGGCATCATTGGCAACAAGCACCCGCCTGCCAAGAAATTCAACGCCGGGCAAAAGGTGATCTTCTGGTCGGTGATCCTGTTTGGAGCCTCCATCTCGGTCTCTGGCCTGTCTCTGCTGTTCCCCTATGAGATGCCGCTCTTTGCCAAGACATTCACTATCCTGAACGACATCGGCCTTCCGCAGTGGATCGGCCTTGGCACGTTGCCTGAGCAGCTGTCTCCGCAGGAAGAGATGCAGTTCGCGCAGGCCTGGCATTCGATCGTGGCCTTCGTTCTGATGGCGATCATCATTGCGCATATCTACATCGGCTCGGTTGGTATGGAAGGCGCTTATGATGCCATGGGGTCGGGCGAAGTAGACGAGGCCTGGGCCCATCAGCACCACTCCATCTGGCTGGAGGAGCTGCAGGAAAAAGAAAAGGCCAACTCCGCAGCAAGCGCCAAGGGCGCGACGCCAGCGGAATAGGCGGGCAAGAGGGACCGTGTAGATGCGCCTCCTTGCGTCCTTGAGTCTCGTGGCAAGCGTCTGCGCCGGATCGATTCCGGCGCAGGAGTTCACCACGCTCAAAGGACACGGGGGACCGATCATGGGCCTTGATGCGGCGCCCTCGGGCCAAGTCGCCAGCGCCAGTTTCGACAATTCGGCAGCTCTTTGGGCCGGGCGCCTGCCGCAATGGCTCGAAGGGCACGATGCGGCGGTGACGGCGGTGTCATTTGCCGGGGCAGGCCGACTGGTAACCGGGGGCGATGATTTCGCGCTGCGCCTATGGATGCCGGACGGAACCTCGCAGGTGCTTGGCCAGCATAAGGGCAAGGTGCGCGGCCTTGCGGTTTCGCCGGATGGGCAGATGCTTGCCTCGGCCAGTTGGGACGGCAGCGTCGGAATCTGGTCCCTTGAGACTGGCAGCCTGCAACGCATGATCGACCTTGGGATCGGTGTAAACGATGTGGCCTATGGGGGAGAAACCATGGTCTTTGCCGCGACGATGGATGGCCGGATTCTTGGAATTGACCCTGCAGGGAAGAGTGCGCCGCGTCCCATGGTCGAGCAGGGGTTCAGCGTCAACCGCCTCGTGGTGGACGCAGAGGCTGGCTGGCTGGCCTATGGTGCCGTCGATGGCGCAACGCGAGTGATCGATCTGGAGACGGCGGCTGAGGTTGCCGATTTCACCCTTGATCGCCGCCCGGTTCTGGCGATGGACTATCATGCAGCGACGGGACAGCTCGCCGTAGGAGATGGGCATGGCTACATCATGATGATCGCCACCGGGAACACCGGTGAGAGATGGCGGATCGCGCGCGATTTTCGGGCGGCCCGTAAAGGCCCGATCTGGGCTCTCGCCTTTTCGCCTGACGGTGACATTGTGTGGGCCGGGGGTCTTGATGATGTGATCTACGGCTGGCCGGTGGCCCTGATGGGGACGTTTGATCCGGCCATGGGGCAGGAACACAGCTTCCTGCGTCCTGCGGACAGCATGCCAAACGGAGAGCGCCAGTTCATGCGAAAATGCTCAATCTGTCATGCCTTGACTGAGGGCGAAAGCCGCAAGGCAGGACCGACGCTATATGCGCTCTTTGGGCGCCGTGCGGGTAGCCTGCCAGGGTACCGCTATTCGCCTGTTCTGGATGGATCTGATATCATCTGGAATGACGAGACTATTGACGCGCTGTTCGATCTTGGGCCGGATCACTATATTCCGGGCTCAAAGATGCCGATGCAGCGCATCACAGCCGCCGTGGATCGTAGGGACCTGGTGGCTTTTCTGAAACACGCAACGCAACCGGAGAAATGACAGGATGAAAGCGATGATAGCGGGCTTTGTGGCCATTGCCGTGATTGCTGTGGGGGCGGATCTGGCCTTGGACCAGATCGGGTTTGCCGCAGATGAGAAATTCGCAGGCCAAGCGGTGCGTCTGGATTGAACCAGCCTGTGATCTCTGCCGCCCCGCGCGATGAATACGGTGAGAACCTTGCCGGTGCCTCGATCCTGGTGATCGACGATGAGCCGGGCATGCGCAATTTCATGACCAAGATCCTGAGTCCGCGTTGCAAACGGGTGGAGCAGGCGGGCTCTGCCGCCGAAGCCTCGGAAATTCTGGACAAGGCGCATTTTGATCTGGTGATCCTCGACAATATTATGCCGGGAAAAACCGGTCTTGAATGGGTGCAGGAACAGCGCCGTGTGGGGCTGTTTGCCGACACCATTCTGGTAACGGCCTATGCGGACCTGGAAACCGCGATCCTGGCGCTGAGGGCAGGGGTGGCCGATTTCGTGCTGAAACCCTTCAGGGCTAATCAAATTCTGAACTCGGTGGCGCGGGCGCTGGACCGGAAGTACCTTCGGCGGGAAAACTACCTTCTGAAGCACGAACTCTCGGTCGAAGGGTCCGCTGCGCGCGGGCGGCTTCTGGGGAAATCGGCGGCCATCACCAAGGCGCGCGAGATGCTGACACGCCTTGCTCCGCTGCCGACACCGGTTTTGTTCACAGGCGCCAGCGGCACCGGCAAGGAGATAGCAGCGCGCACGCTGCATTCCCTTTCGGATCGGGCGGAAAAGCCGTTCGTGGCGGTCAATTGCGCGGCCATCGCGCCGGATCGCATCGCGCATGAATTGTTCGGTGTTCTGGACGATCAGGATCGGCGCCGGGACGGGTTGTTCCTGCACGCTGACGGCGGCACGCTGTTTCTTGATGAGGTCGCTCAGATGCCCGATCAGGTACAGGCGGCACTCCTGCGGGTTCTTGAAGACCAGCGCGTGCGCCCAGTGGGGGCAGAGCGGGATATCCCGCTCAATCTGCGGTTCCTCTTTGCGACAAATGCCGATCTGGAGCAGGCAGTGGCCGAGGGACGGTTCCGCTCGGATCTCTATCATCGGATCAACGTGGTGAAGATTGAGATGCCCCCCCTGCGGGAGCGGATCGAGGATATCGTGGAACTGGCGGCGCTGTTCATGGAGCAATTTTCCGCGACGCTGGCCATGCCCGCGCTTGAGCTGGACGAGGAAACCCTGCTGAAATTCTCGCGATATGAGTGGCCGGGGAACGTGCGGGAGCTGCGCAATCTGATCGAAAGGTCTGTAATCCTTGGGGCGTTTCCGGAGGAGTTCTCCGGCAAGGGGTCCGTCATTGGTCCTGCGGCGATCGAGAGCCTGGAACTGGTCACACAGCGCCACATCATGCACATGCTGGACGCCTGCGATGGGAACCGCGCCGAAGCGGCCCGCCGCCTTGGTGTTTCGCGCAAGACCATCGACCGCAAATGCGCTTCCTGGGGTGTCTGACGATCCGAGGAAGCGCGCAGGCAGAGAAGGCGCGTTTCCCGTTCCTAGTCGTTTCGCTCTGGTAGCCAGACGGAGAACGAGGCGCCGCCAGTGGGGCGGTTTCGGGCGGTGATGATGCCGCCCACGTTCTGGATCAGCGTCTGGCTTATCGACAGGCCCAGCCCGGTGCCTTCGCCTGGCTTAGTCGTGAAGAACGGATTGAACACCTCGGAGAGGTGATCCTCGCGAATGCCCGGGCCGGTGTCAGCCACCGTGAGGCAGGCGCCAGGCGTGCCGCCCCGGTCTTTTGGAGCAAGGGTCAGGGTCAAGGTGCCGTTGTCCTTCATGGCTTGCGCGGCATTGATGATCAGGTTGATGATTACCTGCTGCAGCTCGCCCGGATCGATCCTCACCTGCGGAGCTGCCCCAAGATTGCCCTCGACGGTTATGCCGTGCTTGGCGATCACATGATCGACCAGCACCAAGCAGTCGGTCACAACATTTGATATCTCGACGCTTTCCTCGAAGGTTCCGAACTCGGAGGGGCGCGCGAATTGCAAGAGCTTGCCGACGATGGCGCCAATCCGCATCACCTGGTTGTCGATCAGGTCGAGTTCGGTCTGCACCTCGCCTGCAGCCGGACCGAGGGTCATCCGGATCACGTCCACATTGCCCTGGATCACCGCCACGGGATTGTTGATCTCATGGGCGACCCCGGCGGTGATCTCGCCGATGGAGGCGAGTTTCTCGCTCATCACCAGTTGTTTGTAGGTCTCTTCCAGTTTCTGGTTGGCATCTCTCAGTTCGGCGGTGCGCTGATCCACGCGTGTGTTCAACTCCTCCGCCCAGTTCCGCAGTTTCTGATCGCGGTCCTGTATCTGATCGAGTAGCGTATCAAGGTGCGCTGCAACCTGGCCGATCTCATCGCGGCTGCCCACATTGCCATTACGGGCCGCCAGATCACCAAGCTCTACTTTCTTCATCGTATGTGTCATCCGCTCGAGCGGGGCGAAAATGCCCTTGGCGAGCCAAAGGAACAGCGGGGCAGAGAGCGCCAGGACCAGGAGGAACAGGCCGACGACGGTCCAGTAGGCTTCGGTCTTTGCCGTATTGTAGGGCGCCTCAAGAAAACCGACATAGAGCATGCCGACTCGGGAGCCGAAACTGTCGGTCAGCGGCAGATAGCCCGAGATATACCAGTCATTCACAACAAAAGCGCGGTTGAGCCAGGTGCGTCCCTCCTCAAGCACCACGTTGCGCACTGCCGCAGACACCCGCGTGCCAAGGGCGCGCACGTCCTCAAATAGGCGCACATTGGTCGAAACCCGCGTGTCCTCCAGGAACAGCGTGGCAGTGCCCTGGCGATTCCCGTCCTCTTCGTCGCCGAGGTAGACCAGCGCATTGAGCGTATCGATGAAATCAAGATTTCGGTTGAGCAACAGCCCCCCGCGCAAAACGCCGTTGTGACCGGCCATGATTACCGGGGCGGCGGTGTGGACCACCATACCGCGATCTTCGATCTTGCGCTGGGTCGGGGCGGCAGCTTCGGTCTCAATCAGCGGGATGACGGCGCGTTCCTGCAGGGCGGGGGACAGAAGCGCCAGATCCGCAGCAGAGAAAATGTCGATCTCTGATGCAAGCTGACCGCGCGCCGCTGTTTGCACCACGGGCCATTTTCCTTGCGCGCCGTTTACTGCCGAAAGGGGCAGATATTCCAGAAAATCAAGCTGAAGCTGCTGTCTGCGGCTGTTGAGGAAAAGGCTGACGGCCTCGGGGCCCTCCTTGAGAGCGGCTTCAAACGCGGTGGATTGGGCAAGGCTCAGCATCCCGTTGGCACTGCCGGTCTGCAGGTGACCAAGGTACTGTTCGGCGATGCGCAGATCGCTGTCCACCTTGGCGATCAGCACTGCATCGTAGTCCGCATTCCAGCGGGTCATCGCGAGGATCAACACCAGAGGCATCAACACGCTGAGCGGCACAAGGGCCAAAAGCAACAGGCGTAGGCGAACGGATTTCAAGGTGCTGTTCCTCCCAAGGCACCCCTACTGTCGCACCGCTTCGGAGGCCAGGGCAAGGGGGGAGTGACTGCAAGGTTCAGGCAGGGATCATCTTACCGGCCCAGTCGAAAATCTTGCCGCTGTGCTGGGGCCCAAGGTTTTGAATGACCCCTGCAAGGCAGGAGGCCGCGTAATCAGGGGTGAACAGTTTGCCTTCCGGCACGCCACGGCTAAACGGGCGGGAGAGCCCCGTGTCCACAGTGCCCGGATGCAGCCCCGCGCAGACGAGGTTGGGGTGGGTGCGGGCCATCTCGATGGCGTAGTTGCGCAATAGCATGTTGAGCGCGGTCTTGGAGGCCCGATAGGCATGCCAGCCGCCAAGGCCGTTGTCGGAGATCGAGCCCACCCGCGCCGACAGCGCCGCAAAGACCGCGCGCTGATCGCGCGGCATACGTGGCAGCAGATGTTTCGCGACGAGGGCGGGGCCAAAAGTGTTGATGGCAAAGACACGCTCAAAGGCTGGCAGGTTTTGCTGTTTGAGCGATTTCTCCGGCGTCAGGCCTGCAGAGTCCGACAGGATGCCGGTCGCGACAATCACCAGGTCCGGCGCATGGGTGGATTTTGCAAAATTGTACAGGGTGTCTTCATCGGTGATATCAGCGGCCTGGGCGACAACGCGGCCGCCCGCGTCATAAGCGCCGCTGCGGCTGACGGCGTGGACCGTTTTTACCCCCGGCAGGGCCGCATAATGGCGCACCAACGCGGAGCCAATACCGCCGCTGGCGCCAAAGATAACCACCTCTTTCGGGGAATGCTCTGCGGACATGGGCAGCCTTTACATCAGTTTGAGAAACAGACGCCGCGGCAAAAGGCGGCCGATGGTAAAGACCCAGGAAAAGGGCGCCGGGAAGGAGGTTGAAAACCGACCACCGCGCATTGCGCTCAAACAGCGTTGGGCGGCGTCCTGTGGCTCCAGGATTTGCGGCATCTTGAACTGGTTCTTGTCGGTTAGGCGGGTGCGGATGAAACCGGGGTTTATGACCTGTACTTGCACGCCGGTGCCGCGCAGATCTGCCTGCAGGTTCTCGCCCAGATGCATCAATGCCGCCTTGGACGCGCCATAGCCAATGGCGCCGGGCAAGCCGGTGAACCCAGCCAGAGACCCGATCAGAACGATATGACCGCGATCACGCTTGGAGAACTCCGGCACGATACGCCCAAGCACCCGTATTGCGCCCATGAAGTTGACTTCGCACATGGTTTCAACCGCGTCCGGCCGCCACTCCTGCGCGGTGAGCGGGTCATAGGCGCCGGCGCAATAGATGATGCCATCGATGGAGCCGAGCGCTCGGGTCGCATCCGCCACACTGGCAGCATCTGTGACATCCAGGGGCAGGGATTTGGCGTCGCTGAGTCGCGCGGCCAGCACATCGAGCCGCGTTGCGTTGCGTGCCGACAGGATAAGGCGCGCGCCGGCCTCATCCAGGGCTTCGGCCATGGCGCGGCCCAGCCCCTCGCTGGCACCGACAATCCACCATGTCTGGCCTTTGAACGCGGACATCTTATCCCTCCGCCGGGCGCATGGTCGCGATCAACTCGACAACCTTTATGCCGAACTTGCGCATTTCGGAACGGTTGAGAATGGTGCCATTCTCCATCAGGTACATCCAGTCGGTCACGTCCAGCACATGGCCGCCTGCGTCTTCGGGCAGGCGGATGCGATAGTTGAGCTCGACCATCGCGCCCATCTGACGGCCCTTGCCGGTGCCGATGATGTCATCAGCGGTGGCGGTAAAATGGCCGTTCTCGCCCATTTTGAGGTACCATTTGCGCGCTTGGGTGGTCCCGTTGGCGTAATTGAAATCTTCGCTCAGGGTGCCGGTGGCCCCATCCCAGGTGCCCCTCATCTGCGCCACAAAGCGGGACACGACGCGACCGCGCGGACCATAGATCATGCCTTCGGAGATGAGATTTCCCGAGAGGCGTTCCTGAATGTCAAAGGCCGGACTGGTATCCGCGTAATGTTCCAGCCGCTGGGAGCGAAAACCGAAACCGGGACGCCAGAGGGCCAGGATCAGAACGGCAACAAGGATGATAAGGGCAAGTTTCATGAGACAGAGACCTCGCGCGGCAAACGCACCACCAGTGCGATCGCCAGTAGCTTGATGAGACAGGGAAGAACGGCATAGGCGAGCGTGAGCGCCTCAAGCGCTGCAGCGCTGTTCTGCTCGCCCGGAGTGAAGCCGCTCAGCTCAAGCGCAGGAAGCAGGATCAGCGCAGCGGCGGCCAGGGCCAGCTTGGCGGCAAAGCTCCAGAGACCAAAGGCCTGCCCCGCCTGTATTCCGGCCCGCGCCAAGGCAGAGGAGAACAGCACCGGCAGGATGACCATGTCCGCGCCAAGGGCTGCGCCCGATCCGATGCAGATCAGGGCAAAGGCCAGAGCGGCGCCTTCGGGCAGGATCGCGGCAGAGATGAAGGACATGATCGCCAACGCCATAGCCGGGATCAGCACTTGTCGCGCGCCGTATTTGGCGCTGACGCGGGTCCAGAAGGGCACCGAAATCCCTGCGGCCAGAAAGAACAGGATCAGAAAGGGACCGGCCAGATCTGGAAGGCCCAGTTTTTCTTCGACGAAGAACAGGAACAGTGTCGAGGTCATTGCCACGGGCAGGCTGTTGATCAGAGCCAGAACCAACAGGCGTGTGCCGCCAGCACCATGGAGGGCGGTCAGGGACAAGGGAGTTTCGACGCGGGCAGGCAGGTGCCACAGCGGGCGCGTCAGCATCCAGACCGCAAGGCAAACCACCGCCAGAGCCATGCCAAAAGCACCGTAACCTTGCCCAGGCGCGCCAAGGGCCATCAAAACGGTGGGGGCCAGCGCAGCCAGGATGATGCCGGTCAAGGTGCCGCCCTCGCGCCAGCCGGCCATTCGGATCAGCGCCTCTTGCGATCCGGCCAGCGAAAGGCTTTGGCCGTAAAACAGGATGGTGCCAAGGCTGTAGGCACTGAACAACAAGACCAAAGCCGCCACCAGCCAGATCAGCGTATTTGAGCCGGGCAAAAGCGTGTAAAGCAAGAGAAACCCCGCAGCCATGCCAATGCAGGACAGGGCCGCAAAGGCGCTGCGCGCCCTCGGATAGCGGTCGATCAGCCAGCCAAGGGCTGGATCCTGCACGAAATCAAGGATCCGGATCCCTGCCAGCACCGCGCCGAGCGTCGCAAGACTGAGGCCCAGTTCCGCCGTGGCATAGCGCGGCAGGTGAATATAAAGCGGCAGCCCGGCCGCAGCCAGCATCAGCGCAAAAAGACTGATCCGGGCGCCTTGCATCACTCACCCCTCAGCTCTGCCGACAGACGCGCCGAGCGGCTGTTTTCCGAAAGCCAGATGCCAAGGAAACGTTTGCGCACGTCCGAATGGCGAATGTCGCAGGTGCGTTCACCGTTCAGGTAAAGCGCCATGCTATCGGGGCGCACAGAGACTGCGGTAAAGACATCGCCATTTCCAACATTGCGAAAACAGTTGCCCAGCTTGCCGACCAGGGCGTCAAGATCTGGCTGTGTTCCTTCAATACGCTCGATTTCGGAGCGGGTTGATTCCGTCAGGTCTTCGCGGTCGATGCTGCGGAAGTATTCGATTTCAAGCGCCAGCGGCCGACTCCAATCGAAGCTGTTGGCGCCATCGGTGTGCAGGCGGGCGCGGTAAACTGCGATGCCAAGCCAGCGAAGTGTTGCAGTACCCAGCTCGACCGGCTGCATCAGGCCATATGTCCTGAGGTTGGCCGAGGCTGCGGCGGGCCCAAGCAGCGTCGCGGCGGTGGCGATTGCGATCAGGGATTTAAAGATCTTGCTACGCATGGCTCAGCTCCACCTGCACCACATCTGTCTGACCCGCCGCAAAAGAGCCGGCGCAGATCTCAAGGTAGTAGCGCCAGTTGCGCAGGAAAGCCTGATCGTAGCCAAGTTCGAGGATCTTGGGCGCGCGTTCCGACAGGCGCTCGGCCCACATCCGGCAGGTGCGGGCGTAATCCTGCCCAAAGGCAAAGGAGTTGGTGACCTTCAGCCCGGCCTGCCGCGCCTGATGAGAGATCACCGCATCGGACAAGAGCATACCGCCTGGGAAGGTGTACTGGCGGATGTAGTCCGAGGAATTGCGGTAAATGTCGAAATAGCTGTCCTGAACGGTGATCGCCTGAACGACGGCCTTGCCGCCCTCGGCCAGACGCGATTTCACGGTCGAGAAGTAGCTCGGCCAATAGCGTTCGCCCACGGCTTCGATCATCTCGATGGAAACGATATTGTCGAAGGTGCCCTGTGATTTGCGGTAGTCACACAGCTCGATTGCGGCCCGCCCGTCAAGGCGGGCATCCGCGTACCCGTGCTGGCTGGGCGAGATGGTGAGGCCAGTTACATGACGACCACTGTCAGCGGCGCGTTCAGCAAAGCCGCCCCAGCCGCAGCCGATCTCCAGAATGCGCTCTCCTTGCGAAAGGCGGCTCAAGGCGCGGTCGTATTTGCGGTTCTGAGCGCGTTCCAGGTCATTGTCGCCGGGGGCAAATAGCGCCGAAGAATAGGTCATGCTGCTGTCCAGCCACAGCTGGTAGAACTCGTTGCCCACATCGTAATGCGCCTTGATGTTGCGGGCCGAACCGCGGATCGAATTGGCGCGAAGAATGCGGTCAACGGCGCGGAACTTTAGCCCGCTCCAGAAGCTCGGATAGGCAAAATCGCCAAAGTAGTCGAGGTTCAGCAAGGCGACATGGATCAGCGTCTCGATGCTGGAGGTTTCCCACAGACCTTCGATGTAGGTTTCCCCCATCCCGATGTCGCCACGTGCTGCCATTGCTGTTACGGCAGCCCAGTCGAAAATCACCATCTCGGCCTCTGGCGCGCCCTTTCCGAAATCATGCACTTCGCCCTCGGGGGTCGTAAGGCGTAAACTGCCTTTTCGGATGCGAGCGCAACTGTCGAGAAAGTCGCGTTTTACGCGGTTTGTAATGAAAAGCATCAGCTGACCTCCTGTTTCGGGGGCAGGGGGCGCTCGCGATAGGGCGCCCCCTTGAGTTTGAGTTTCAGTGCCTGCCAGTAGATCAGCGCGATGGTCCGAAAGGCGCCAAAGGGTCGGCGCAGGCTGGCCCGCAGGATCGATACATTGCTCAGCGGCTGGCGCCGCCCGAACAGGGTCGCAATCACGCCGTCCTGACCGTCTTTCAGCGCGATGCGAATAGCAATCCGATCCGGGCGGATGTCGAAATGGAACCGGTACTCTCCGGCGATCTTTTGAAAAGGGGAGACGTGAAAGATCTTTTGCGCGGTGATCTCGTCCCCGGCCCGGATCGCATCAAATCCGTCCCGGTGGCACAGGTAGCTGTGGCGGTCTCCGAACGTATTGGAGACCTCTGCAATCACCGCACGCAGGTCCTCCCCCTCCATCGCCAGCCAGAAACTGACAGGGTTGAAATTGTACCACAGGAAGCTGGGTTGCGTCAGCAGGAGGATCTGCAGCCCTTCAAGGTCCAGACCTGCGGTCTCAAAAACCTCGCGCGCCCAGGGCAAGCCACGTCCCGCGCCGATGGGGCCGCCATGGTTGCTGTCATTGACCGATGCAAGGTTCAGACCGTTGCGGGAAAACAGCCTCGGCGTGGCCTCGCACAAAGGGTCGATGAGCACATAGTCCACACCATAACGAAAGGCATTGCGGATGCTGCCGCGCCTTGCGTGGGTGGTGTGGCCCGCAATGTGATCGGGCCAGGGATGCGCAGAGGCCAGGCTCATGCGGCGATCCGAGCGGTGGTCTTTGCCTCGATCGCGCGGGCAACGCGTACGGCGCTGGCAAAACCATCTTCGTGGAAGCCGTGGCGCAGGTAGGCACCGGCAAACCATGTGTTGTTGTCGCCCTGGATTTTCTGAATTTCTTTCTGAGCGCGCATCGCGGCACGGTCAAAGACCGGGTGACGGAAGGTGTTGACGTCATAGATCATCTCTTCGCGCACCGGGCTGACCGGGTTGAGAGAGATGAACAGCGGATCGTCTTCAGGAATGTTCTGCAAGCGGTTCATCCAGTAGGTGACGCCGATTGCCGGGCGGGTGTCGCGTGCCTCGGCCTTGTAGACCCAGGAGGACCAGCAGGCGCGGCGTTTCGGCATCTGACCGGCATCGCGGTGCAGGATGACCTCGTTGTCTTGATGGCGCATATCCCCGAGTAGCACTTCTTCCTTGGCGGTCGGGTTAGCCAGCAGGCGCAGGGAGTCATCGGAGTGGCAGGCCATGATGACTTGATCGAACTCCTGCGCTTCGCCTTGCGGCAGGCGGATGGTAACACCGCCGGGGTGCCGCTCTACCGACTGGACCGGAGTGCCGGGGCGCAGGGTGCATCCGGTGGCGCGCAGATGCGCTTCGAGCCTGCGCACATATTCGATGCTGCCACCCTTCACCGTCCACCACTGGTGCTGGCCGGTGGCGCTGAGCAGTGCGTGATTGCGGAAGAACTGGACCAGCGCCTTGGCAGGAAAGCCGCGAATTTCCTCCATCGGAGTGGACCAGATCGCACCGCAGATGGGCATCAGGTAGTAGCGCTGAAACCAGTCGCCAAGACGCAGGTCTTCCATCAACTGCCCGATCGTCACGTCGTCGCTCTGGGCGGCCTCGACTGCGCGGGCGTTGAAGCGCAGGATGTCGCGCACCATGCCATAAAAGGCCGGTCTCAGTGCGTTTGTGGGCTGGCCAAAGAGTGTTGAAAGCGTCTTTAGGCCATATTCCACCGCCCCGTCGTCGATGCTGGCGCCAAAGGTCATGTCGCTTTTGACGATGGGCACCTCCAGATCGCGGAACATCGCTGTCAGATGCGGGTAGTTCACGAAATTGAAGACGATGAACCCGGTGTCCACAGGCTGGTCCCCGCGAAGCCCGGCTGTAACGGTACGCGCATGACCACCGAGGCGTGGCGCAGCCTCGAACAGTGTCACGTCGTGGCCGGGCGAAAGGCGGTAAGCCGCAGCCAGACCAGAAATGCCGCCGCCGACGACGGCGATGCGCTGGCGGGGAAGAGGTGGGGCATCAAAGGACATGTGATCTCCGTTTCTTTTCAACGGTTACGCAGGCTGCAGGAAAGCGGATCAAAACTTTGTTCATTCAGCCTTGGCCGCGGACTCTGGCTGGACCGACAGCGATGACAAGGTGACGGGATCGCTCGCTGTGCCCCATGAAAAAAATTTGCGGAAAAATGATCCGTCAACGGATGCATCGCGTAATGGGGTTATGTTGGAATTAGACGTCGAGCCCGCACTTGAAGTGCCTGCATCACCCGTTAGGGTGAGAGAGGACACCTCGCGCTTGCGGGAAAGGAAAGACGTGGACAAGACAAAACCGTCCGAGCAGACACCGTCCGAGCAAACACTGTGGATGCTGGCTGTACGGGACAAACGGGACCGCGTGGCCTTTGGGCAGCTGTTCGATCACTTTGCGCCCCGCCTGAAGGGCGTGATCTGCCGCTCGGGGATACCTCCGGGGCAGGCCGAGGACATCGTGCAGGACGTGATGTTGACCGTCTGGCGCAAGGCGCATCTGTTTGACCCCCAGCGGGCCCAGGTGTCGTCCTGGATCTACCAGATCGCGCGAAATCGCCAGATCGATGTGATCCGAAAGGAGCGGCGGCCCGTACCGGAAGAGTTGAAGCAACCCGAAGAGGTGCAGGAAGACGCAAGCCAGATCGTGGCGCTTGAGCAGGAGACCACACGCCTGAGAGAGGCACTGGCACGGCTCAAACCCGCACAGCGCGAAATGGTTGAGAAAGCCTACCTCGGCGAGCTGAGCCACTCTGATATCCGCGCCGAGACGGGTTTGCCGCTTGGCACGATTAAATCCCGCATCCGGCTGGGGCTGGAACGGTTGCGGCACGAATTGAAGGGAACTGAGACGACATGAGCGGGATTACCCATCATATCCCAGACGAGTTGCTGATTGCCTATGCGGCAGGCAACCTGGACCAGGCGTTTTCGCTTGTGCTGGCGACGCATATCTCTATGTGTGACGAGTGCCGCGCCCGTCTTGGCGCGCACGAGGCCGTTGGCGGTGCAATGCTGGAAGAATTTGCGGCCTCTGACCAGTCGATCTCGGTGTCGTCCGACATGAAGGCGCGCCTGATGGATGCGCTGGATGACCCGTTCGAGTCGCCACCAACCTATGAGCGCTCGGGCATTTTCCCGGCTCCGGTGATGGAGGCACTGGGTGGCCTTCCTCCCAAGTGGAAACCGCTCGGCATGGGGGTGCGCCAGTCGATCCTGTCCCATGGCAAGAACGGTAGCGTGCGGCTTCTTTACATTCCTGGCGGGCAGGCGGTGCCTGATCACGGGCACAACGGTCTGGAACTTACTCTCGTATTGCAAGGGGCCTTCAGCGATGAAACCGGTCGGTTCGGCGTCGGGGACATGGAGATCGCAAACAGCGATCTGGAGCATACGCCCATTGCCGATGAAGGTCCGGCCTGTATCTGCCTTGCGGCGACGGATGCTGCCTTGCGGTTCCGCTCCTTCATACCGCGCCTGTTGCAGCCGGTGTTCCGTATCTGACGGGGTAGTCTGATCTGCAACGGCGTGGGGCCGGATGCGGTACAGGCACAAAGCCAAAAAAGGAAGCCGTGCGATTTGAAGGGTCTTCAAACCGCACGGCTTCGTTGTTTCACTTAGCTGAAAGCATGTGCACCGTTTGATCTGATCAAACGGCCTTGGCCGCGCGGCTGTTGCGGCGCTTCAGGCTGGCTGCGCCAAGCAGACCGGTCAGCAACAGGACGCCACCGGCGGGCAGCGGCACTGGGCTCGGCCCCGTGTAGGTTGCCATTTCGGAGGAACTCATGACGCCGCTGTAGACTTCGAGGAAGTCCAGCGTGCCCGACGTGGCTTCCCTTTTTCCGGTGTGAGTGTCGTCCTCGACCATTGTAAAGGCGCTGAGCGTGCCCAGCCCACCGCTGATCGAGAAGGCCTGGCTGCCGTTGACGTAACCCGTCGTGGTCGCGCCGTCGTAGGTCACGCCGATGACTGTGTCCACGTTTGCCAATATCGTCCCGCCAGTGGCGGAGGTCGGACTATAGTATCTCAAAGCTCCGTTCAGGTTATAGAGGCCAGAGTCCGAAGACAGGCCGGAGACATCAAGAAGCTTGCGGTAGCCTGAAATGACGTCGAGCTCGACCCCGAAGAGGATCGAGTAGGTCAGCAGGCTGGACCCCATCGATACACCAAGCCCCTGGTTGGCGGCAAAGTTGTATCGCCCGCCCGACACGGACCCGGATCCGGATGCGGTCGCACCGCCCTGCGAATCCGTGAAACCGGAGTCAAATGTGAACTGGCTGACTAGGGTCGCAGCATTGATGTGTGTGGCGGGAAGCAGGGACAGGCAGAGCGCTGTTGCGAGTTGCAAAGCTCTCATTATGGTTCTCCTTTGTCTAAAAATAAAAATATTGGGCTTTATACGCGTTAACCTGCGTTAACCTTACCTCTGCGTCCTCTGATATGTCTATGGTTGCTTCTGCCGCATGTCCGCAACGGACTTGGAGACCGAGGTGTTTATTTCGGAAGAACAGGCGTTTGCGCAGCCTTTTTGAAAGGTGATTTTGTGTGGCAGGTGGTTTTTGGTGGGCATGCGGACGGAATATCGACCGACTTTGTTGACCAGGAACAGCCAGGTTGGCCGACTCAGCGGATAGGCGGAGGTCAAAAAGACGCGACAGGACCGTCTGCCAAATTCGCATTTTCGAAAAATGCGACCTGCTTAACGCCTCGATCCAAAGCCCCTGCAACTGCGGATTTTGGTTTGTTCAACAGATTTTAAGACCAAAGGCGCAATCATGACGTGTCCATTTTGGGGGTGGGTTCATGTTGTTTAGACTCTTGGGGTTTCTGGCCTTGGCGCTGCTCACGCTGGCAGTTGGCATAGGGTATGCTACCCACACCAGCGTCCACGAAACGATCAGCCGAATGTCGGTGGACAAGGCTATGCATCACGCACGGCACATGTCGTCCCAGATCCGCGACATCGAAGACCTGCTAGAAAACCCGGTGCCGGCTCCGGATCAGTTCCGCGCGATACGTAATCTTCGCCAGTTTGTCGATGTGTTTCGCTTCAAGCTGTTCGATGCCCAAGGGCGGCTTGTGCTGGTTTCGGATCAGTCGATGCTTGACGATCCTCTGCAGCAGCCGGCGTCTGAACCGGATCCCGAGGCGCTGAAGGTCATTACCTCGCATGTGCCCTTTGCCACGGTGCATGACGGGTCCGAAAAGCCGGACCGGCCCGAGCTTTACGCCGAGGCCTATGTGCCGCTGTTGAATGCGGATGGAGAGATCTTCGGAGTCGCAGAGATCTACTTGGACCAGACCGATACGCACGTTTACTTCCATGATAGCTTCAGCCACTTTGCGATATTTCTGACGGCGGTCTGCGCCGTTTTGTTCTCGGTGCCCTATATCGCCTATCTGCTGCAAAAGAAGCGCACCGAGACCTCGCAGCATGAGGTGGAGTACCTGGCCAGATACGATGCCCTGACCGGCCTGATGAATCGGCGCGAGTTCATCGACCGCGCGAATGCTCTGCTGACGGAAGGGAAGCTGGCGGCAATCTGCTACCTTGACGCGGACAAGTTCAAGGCCATCAACGATCTCCATGGACATGCGGTTGGCGATGCCTTCCTCGTTCACATCGCGGGCATTCTGCGCAGCTGCACGCATCACAGCGATCTTCTTGCGCGCTTTGGCGGTGACGAATTCGTCATCGGTTTCAAGCATATGGGCCAGGACGAAACTGAGCATGACAGTATCGTGGGGCGGGTCCGCAGCATCATCCATGACGCTGCCGAAGCCTTCCAGCACGATGAGGCCGTGATCGAGGCGTCGATGAGTGCGGGCATTGCCTTTGTTGCGCGGGACCGGGATCTCAGCGCGGCCCTGTCGGACGCTGATGCCGCGCTTTACCATTCGAAATCGAACGGACGGAACACGTTTTCCGTCTACGGTGAGCAGATGGGCGAGGACTACCGCCAGCGTATGGCTATGCATGCCCGTCTGCGTCAGACGACGAAAGACAAGAATTTCAAGATTCTGTACCAGTGTCTGGTGGATGCGCATTCCGAGCAGGTGGTCGGTTATGAGGCCCTTTTGCGGATGCATGACGAGGACGGATCGGAGATTTCGCCTTCCGTCTTTATCCCGATTGCCGAAGAACTGGGCCTGATCGGAGAGATCGGCGCCTGGGTGATCCGCTCCGCCACGCAGGAGATCGCCGCGCGAGACGATCACAGCACCATTTCGGTCAACCTTTCGGCGGCGCAGCTTTGGGATGGTGAATTGCCTGAAATCGTCCGCTCCGCGCTTGAGGAGTCCGGGCTGGCACCGCACCGGCTGGAGCTGGAGATTACGGAATCCCTCCTGCTCGATGATGATCCGGCAGTGGCCTATCAGATCGATACGCTGAAAGAGATGGGCGTATCGCTTGCCATGGACGATTTCGGCACAGGCTTTTCCAGTCTGGGGTATCTGTGGCGCTTCGGCTTTGACCGGCTCAAGGTGGACCGTTCTTTCGTGGCCGGGCTGGAGAGAGATCCGGAACGCTCACGACAGGTCATCGAGACGATCCTGATGCTGGGTAATCGCCTGAACATGCAGGTGACAGCAGAGGGTATCGAGACGCAGACCCAGTCCAAGATCCTGTCGGACCTCGGCTGCGATATTCTGCAGGGATATCTTTATGGTCGTCCGGCCCCGCTTGATACACCAAATACAGAAGGCGCGGAGGATAGTGCTCACCGCGCGTTCTGACGCTCCGGGGAAGGGGCTTTAGCTGGCCAACGGGATGTCCTGCGACCGCAGCAGGCGGCCCATGTGGCGGCCCGTGTCGAGCATCCGGTTCGAGAAACCCCATTCGTTGTCGTACCAGCTGACCACCCGGACCAGCCCCTCCGCCGTGACGGCTGTCTGGGCGGCTGCAAAGCACGATGAATGGGGATCGTGGTTGAAATCCACCGAGACCATTGGGTCCTCTTCATAGGCCAGTATGCCTGCCAGATCGGATGAGGCCGCCGCTTTGATCGCAGCATTCACCCTCCCGACCGTGGTGGGGCGTTCGGGCACGAAACTCAGATCAACGACAGAGACATTGGGTGTCGGCACCCGGATAGCAGAGCCCTCAAGCCGCCCTTTCAGATGTGGGAGGACCTCGGCAATGGCGCGGGCAGCGCCAGTGGAGGTCGGAATCATCGAAAGGGAGGCCGCACGGGCGCGATAGGGATCCTTGTGGGGGCTGTCATGAGTCGGCTGATCCCCGGTGTAGGCATGGATCGTTGTCATGTAGCCGGTCTTTATCCCGAATGCGCGGTCCAGAACTTGAGCTACGGGCGCCAGGCAGTTGGTCGTGCAGGAGGCATTGGAGACGATCAGGTCTTCGGCTGTCAGGTCCATATGGTTGACGCCGTAGACGACGGTGCGGTCCACGTCCGTGCCCGGCGCCGAGATCAGAACGCGTTTTGCGCCATTCTCAAGATGCGCCGCGGCCGCATCGCGTTTTGTGAACAGGCCGGTGCATTCATAGGCGATGTCCACATCGCCCCAAGGCAGATCGGCGGGCTTGCGCTCGCTACTTAGCCGGATTGTGTGGCGACCGACCCGCAAGGTGCCGTCAGACAGAGCCACAGGGCTGCGCAGGCGGCCATGGACGGAATCATATTTCAGAAGGTGCACCAGAGTTTCCGCCGGGGCCAGATCGTTGATGGCAACAACGTCGATGTCTGTGTCCCCCCGTTCCAAAAGCGCCCGCAGTACGCCGCGACCGATCCGGCCAAATCCATTGATTGCGATTTTGAGGGTCATGGCTTCTGCCTCCGTCTGCTGAAAATTACAAGACGCCCAGGCGGTATCTATAGCGGTACCGCTAACATCTTGTGTTGAGCGCATCGTTATCGATAACGAAATCGAAAATCAAGTCTCTTGGAGGAAGCGTCGACATGGCGTTGCACTGCCTCTTGCGGTGGCGGGCAAAGTGCTGGACGATGCGCCATGAAAGCCAAGCGCAGAATTCTGAACCATCGGACCGGGACAAAGCCGTGACAAAACCTGAGACCAAGAAACTGCTCTTGAGGGATGTCGCGCGCCTTGCCGGTGTCAGCGAGATGACCGCTTCGCGGGCATTGCGGGGCACGGCGGATGTCTCAAAGGCGACGCGTGCCCGCGTGGAAGAAATCGCTCGCGCCCACGGCTACGTGCCAAATCGCATCGCCGGATCGCTGTCGTCACAATCGGTCAATCTGGTGGCCGTGGTGGTTCCGTCGCTCAACAGTTTTGTCTTCCCCGAAGTGCTTTCGGGCATATCCTCGGTCCTCAAAGAGACGCCTTTGAAGCCTGTGGTCGGGGTGTCGAGCTATGAGCTGGAAGAGGAAGAGGAGGTCATCCGCGAAATGCTCAGCTGGCGTCCTTCCGGTCTGATCGTGGCTGGGCTGGAGCATAGCGAGGCGACACGGCGGATGATGGCGCAGGCCGATTGCCCGGTGGTGGAAGTTATGGATGTGGATGGAACCCCGGTGGGGCATTGCGTGGGCATCTCACACCTGCAGGCGGGCCGCGATATGGCGGCGCAGATCCTGGCACGCGGCTACCGGCGGATCGGCTTTATCGGCACGAAGATGCCGCAGGATTTTCGTGCCAGAAAACGTTTTGACGGCTTTGTTGAAGGGCTGGCAGACCAGGGCGTTACGCTCTTGGACCGCGAACACTATGCCGGGGAAAGCTCGATCCAGACCGGGCGACAGCTGACCGCGCAAATGCTGGGGCGCAGCCCCGACCTTGATTGCATCTACTATTCCTCTGACGTCATGAGTGTGGGTGGCTTGATGCATTGTCAGGCAGCGGGGCTCTCGGTGCCGGGGGATGTGGCGCTGGCTGGTTTCAACAATCTTCAGATCCTTCAGGGCCTGCCGCTGGAACTGGCAACTACCGATGCTTGCCGCCGCGAAATCGGAGAGCGGGCCGCAATGATTGTCCTGCAGGCGCGCAAGGCCAAGCAGCCGCTGGCGCCCGTATGCACGCGGCTCAGTCCGCTGATCAGTCTTGGCCAATCGCTCTAGACAGCGTTACTCCGTTTTCGGCGTCAGGATCGCCTCCATCCCGGCGGTGCAGAAATCAATGAGCTGATCCACCTGTGCTTCTGCGGCTCCGGGGCTGAGCGCCTCGATCCGCCAGCCGGTATTGAGAAAGGCGAGCATGGCGGCCACCGAATAGACCTGACCCGTTGCAGCGGCCTGCCGCTCTGCGTCGGGGTGGAGGGTCATGATCTCCTCGATAAAGCGGTTGGCGGTTGGGTCGAAACACTGGGCGGCCAGCGCACGCCAGCGCGGGTCGGCAGAGACATGCGCAACAAGGCGCCCGTAATGCTGCCATTGCGCCCCGCCGGTTTGGGCCAGCGTCACATAGGCCCGCATGAAGACATCCAGAAGACCGCGCAAGGAGACTTCGCCCGACTGTTTCAGCGCCTCAAGCCGCTCAAGACGCAGCGCAGCCAGCTCATCGGCGCGTCGGGTGACGGTCTGGTGAAACAGCTCCTCCTTGCCGCCGCCATGATGATGCACCAGGCCCACCTGCACGTCGGCCAGCTTTGCGATATCGCGGAGGGAGGCGCCTTCGAATCCCCGCTCCGCAAAAAGCTGTTCGGCGGCATCCAGGATGCGCGCCTTGGTTTGCAACGACCGGGCCGATGGCGCTCTTTTGCGTTGTTTTTCCACGAAAAACTCCCTTTGACGAAAAGATCTTGCCTTAATTTGAACGGTTGTTCAATCTAAGGCCGGAGGACAGGGAGGACTTATGACGGAAACGCGCGGGCGCTATGCCCTTATCGGCGCTGGGCCGATGGGGCTGGCCATGGCCAAGGTATTGGTCGAACAAGGCATTCCCTTTCTGGGGTTTGAACTGCATTCGGATGTGGGCGGTTTGTGGGATATCGATGGGCCAAAGTCCACGATGTACGAAAGCGCGCATTTGATCTCATCCAAGCGGATGACGGAATTTGCCGATTTTCCCATGAAGGACGAGGTGGCCGAATACCCCTCCCACCGGGATCTGAAGGCGTATTTCCACGACTTTGCAGATCATTTCGGACTGCGCCAGCACTACCAGTTCAATTCCGAGGTGCTGAAGACCGAGCCTCTGGGTGACCCAGGCGAGGGTTGGCGCGTAACCTGGCGCGACCCTGAGGGCGAGCATAGCGAGGAGTTCGCGGGCGTGCTGATCGCCAATGGCACGCTGTCGGAGCCAAATATGCCCACCTTTCCGGGCGAATTCGCGGGCGAGCTGATCCACTCCAGCCAGTACCGCAAGGCCGAACAGTTCGGCGGAAAGCGCGTGCTGGTGGTCGGCGCGGGCAACTCCGGTTGTGACATTGCGGTGGATGCCATTCATCACGGCGTCTCCTGCGATCTCTCCATGCGGCGCGGCTATTACTTCGTGCCCAAATACGTCTTTGGCAAACCGGCGGATACCATGGGCGGGCTGATCCAGCTGCCCATGTGGCTCAAGCGGCGCATCGACGGGATGATCCTGAAATGGTTCGTGGGCGATCCGCAGAAGTACGGGTTTCCAAAGCCCGACTACCAGCTTTACGAAAGCCACCCGGTGGTGAATTCGCTGGTGCTCTATCATGCGGGGCACGGCGATCTGAAGATCCGACCAGATATCGACCGGATCGAAGGCAAGACCGTGAAGTTTGTCGATGGCAGCCAAGCCGACTATGACATGATCCTCGCCGCCACGGGTTATAAGCTGCATTACCCCTTCATTGACCAGGCGCTCTTGAATTGGCAGGGCGATGCGCCGCATCTGTACCTCAATGCGATGCACCCGGGCCGTGACGACCTGTTCGTTTTGGGCATGGTAGAGGCAAGCGGCCTTGGCTGGCAGGGCCGGCACGAGCAGGCCGAGATGGTCGCCCGCTATATCAAGGGTCTGCAAATCGGCAATGCCGAGGCCAGAGCGTTGAGAGATGAAAAGGCCGCAGGGTTCGAGCGCGCCACCGGCGGCATGGCCTATCTGAAGCTCGCTCGGATGGCCTATTACGTGGACAAGGCGACCTATCGCAAAGCAGTCACTGCTTGGATCAAGCGCCTATCCGGGGCAGGCGCATGAGCGGGATTGACGAGATCACGCTGAATTTCAGCCCCGCCTCGCTGACGCTGTTGAACGCTATCCTTGCGGTGGTGATGTTCTCGATCGCCATTGACCTGAAGCCCGCCGATTTCCACCGCTTGCGCCGGGCGCCAAAGCCGCTGATCGTGGGGCTTCTGTCTCAGTTCGTGGTCCTGCCGGTTCTTACCTTCGCGATGGTCTGGCTGACGGCGCCCCACCCTTCGATTGCGCTGGGGCTTATCCTTGTGGCGGCCTGTCCGGGGGGCAATATCTCCAACTTCATCACCCACCGTGCGGGCGGCAATTCCGCCCTTTCGGTGTCTATGACCGGCTTTGCCACCGTGGGGGCGATCCTCTTGACGCCGATCAATATCGGGCTTTGGGGCGGGCTTTATCCGCCCACGCGCGCGATCCTGCAGCAGACCGAAATCGACCCGCTGCAGATTGCCATCACCGTTGGGCTGATGCTGGTGCTGCCGCTCGTGCTGGGGGTACAGCTCAACATGCGCAGACCCGGTTGGACCGACCGTATCCGGCGGCCATTGCAATGGCTTTCGATGGGCATTTTCATTGCCTTCATCGTGCTGGCTCTGGCCGCCAACTGGGCGTTTTTCCTGCAATTTGCGGGCGCGGTCGCGGGCCTTGTGGTCTTGCACAACGCGCTTGCGTTGGGTGGCGGCTGGGGCTCTGCGACGCTGGCAGGCCTTTCGCCCTATGACCGGCGCGCGGTGACGATTGAAACAGGCATTCAGAACTCGGGCCTTGGCCTTGTCCTGATCTTTGCCTTCTTCGGCGGGCTAGGCGGCATGGCGGTGGGGGCGGCATTCTGGGGGATCTGGCATGCCATATCTGGCCTTGCCTTGGCGGCGCTGATGTCCCGGACGGAGGCTGCAAGATGAGAAAGACGATCTTGATCACAGGCGCGGCCGGCATGGTGGGCCGCGCCCTGCTGCAAGAATTGCAGGGTTGCCGCATCATCGCCTCGGACCTTGCCGCGCCCGCGGACCTGCCCGAAGGGGCAGAGTTCCGGCGCATGGATGTCACCACGGAGGATCCCGCCTGCGTGATTGGCCAGGAAAAGCCCGATGTCATCGTGCATCTGGCCTCCATCGTGACCCCGCCCAAGGGCAGTGGACGGGATTTGGCCTATGCGGTGGATGTCGAAGGTACGCGCAAGGTGCTGGAGGCAGCGGTTGCACATGGTGTGGGACGTATTGTCGTCACCTCTTCCGGCGCGGCCTATGGCTATCACGCGGATAACCCGGTGCCATTGCGCGAAACCGACAGCCTGCGCGGCAACCGGGAGTTTGCCTATTCCGATCACAAGCGGCAGGTCGAGGAGATGCTTGCCGAATATCGAAACACGGCACCCCAGCTGGAGCAGGTGGTGCTGCGCGTCGGCACAGTGCTGGGGGAGGGCACCGAGAATCAGATCACCGCGCTGTTCCATCGGTCGCGCCTCTTGGCGGTGGCGGGAAGCGAAAGCCCTTTCGTCTTCATCTGGACGCGTGATCTGGCGCGGATCCTGGCGCGGGCAGCCACGGATGGCCCCACTGGAGTATTCAACGTGGCCGGTGACGGCGCCATGGGAGTGACAGATCTGGCGCAGGTGCTGAACAAACCCGTGCTGCGTCTGCCGCCCTGGATATTGAAGGCGGTGCTTGCCTTGGCCAAACCGTTTGGCCTCACGCAATACGGTCCCGAACAGGTGCGGTTTTTGCAGTATAGACCGGTGCTGGACAACAGTGCCCTCAAAACCGACTTTGGCTACACGCCCAAGCTAACAAGCGCCGAAGTCTTTGACCTTTGGAGGCGTCAGGCGGGCCTATGAAGACAGCGATCATTTCCGGCGGCGCAGGAGGGCTGGGCCGCGCTCTCTCCGCCGCCCTGCAAGAGCGGCACTGGCGCGTTATTCTGCTGGATCTCGATGTGTCGGCGCTCCAAAGGACCGAGACCCAGATCCCGATCCGATGCGATCTGACCGACGGTGAGCAGTTACGCGACGCCGTTCAACATATTCTGCTGCAGTATCCTGTGATCGATCTGGTGATCTACAACGCCGGCATCACCCAGATCGGGAGCTTTGACACAATAGACGAGTCCAGCCACCGCCGAGTGTTCGAGATCAACTATTTTGCGGCGGTCGCCATGGCGAGCCAGCTACTGACGGCGGTGCGCCGCGCCGCAGGTACCCATATCGCAATATCATCGGTGGCGGGGTTTACACCCCTCTATCATCGCACGTCCTATGCGGCGTCGAAACACGCGCTTGAGGGGTTCTTCAAATCGCTGCGCTCCGAAGAAGGGCCACATGGCGTTGATGTTCTGATCGCCGCTCCTTCCTTCGTGGCAACGAATATGGGCAACGATCAGCGCCAAAGCGACGGCACCGCGCGCCCTGGTTCAGCCACTGACGGTGTGGATTACATGACCCCCGAAGCGGCGGCGGCAGAGATCCTGCGCGGATATGAGGGGCGCAAGCCGATGATACCGGTGGGGCGCGTGGCCCATCTGGCTTGGTGGATCAACAGCCTTGCGCCGCGGCTGTACCAGTACCTGATGGAGCGCAAGATCGGCGGGCACACACACTAAGGGCGGGGGCGATTTCAGGTCGCCCCGTCTTCCAGGACTGGCAACGAGAAACCGGCCTTGACCCGGTTCATCACCACCGAGGTGCGAAACCGCGCGATATTCTCCTCGTCAAAGAAATGCGCCCGTGTGAAAGCTTCGAAATCGGCCATGTCACGGGCGGTCAGGATGACGATGAAATCGGCGTTGCCCGTTACATAGTAGCATTGCATGACCTCGGGCGCCTCGCTCATGCGGCGGCGGAAGCGGTCGATGTCGCTGGGTCGCTCGCTTTGAAGTGATACCTCGACGATCAGCATCAGGCCGCGACCCAGCTTTTCCGGGTTGAGCACGGCGATATCCGCATCGACATATCCTTGTGCACGCAGTCGTGCCAGCCGTTTGCGGCAGGCATCCGGTGAAAGGCTGACCTGTTTTGACAGTGCTTCTGCGGTCAGGCGGTTGTTGGTCTGAATGGCATTCAGGATCAACCTGTCGAATGTGTCCAAGCGGGTGTCCTTTTTCCTGTGTGAATGTTGGCCCTGTGGGCCGCGCGTGTTCGCTTGATGGCGGCCTAATTTCCGACGTTCTTCAGGGTAAAGCAGAGCTGCGGTCCGTTTTCAAAGCGCATTTTGCCTAAACCGTCTGAATTTCGGTCTGAACGGCGGCGATATTTCCGATAAACCGACGTCAAGCTGAGCTATCCTTGCGCAGGGCTGCAAGGCAAGACAAGACGTAGGAGATCGCATGGGCGTGGTATTGAGCAACACTCTCGAAAACATGTGGCGTGGCAAAGCGTTGCCGGTTGGGGGCGTTGCGGCGCCGATCCTTCCCAGCATCAACGCCGCTGCCGTGGCCAAGTTGTTGACCTTATGCCCCCGGCATGCGGTGACGCCCTTGATCGATGCAGACGATCTGGCGCAGGAGATCGGGGTCGGCCAGCTCTGGATCAAGGACGAGCGCGCCCGGATGGGGCTGGGCAGTTTCAAGGCGTTGGGAGCGGCCTATGCCATCGCCCGTGAAGCAGCGCAGGCCCTGCAGGAAGAAACGCCCGGGGAGCCGGTTTGGGACACCGCGCTTCAGGGGCGCACCTTTGTTACCGCCAGCGCCGGCAACCACGGGCTGTCGGTCGCTGCAGGGGCGCGACTGTTTGGGGCGCATGCGGTGATATTCCTTGCCGAGACCGTGCCGGACGCCTTTGCCGCGCGTCTGCGGGAAAAGGGCGCTGAGGTGGTGCGCGCTGGCAGCGACTACGAGGCCAGCATGGCGGCCGCTGGGGCTGCGGCGGAGGAAAATGGCTGGTCGCTTTTGTCCGACAGCTCCTGGCCGGGATATACCGAGCCCGCGCGCGCGGTGATGGAGGGGTATCTGCAATTGGCAGCCGAAACCGCGACCCAGATGGATCAGGCGCCGACTCACATCGTGTTGCAGGCCGGGGTTGGCGGTATGGCTGCGGCAGTCGCGGCCTACGCACGCCACGTCTGGGGTGATGACCCGCAGATCGTGGTGGTCGAGCCTGACCTCGCGCCGGCCCTGATCGAGAGCATTCGGGCCGGACAGCTGGTCGATACCCTTGGTGCGGTGTCCTGCATGGGGCGCCTCGATTGCAAAACGCCGTCGCTGGTGGCGCTCAACGGGCTGGCCTGTGATGCGGATCTCTTTGTGACCATTTCGGAGGAGGAGGGCGCCGAAGCCGCGCAGACCTTGACCCGAATGGGATATGCCACAACGCCTTCGGGCGGGGCAGGGTTGGCGGCTCTTCTGACGCACCGGATCCCGAATTGCGGCGCGGATGCTTCTGTGCTCGCGATCCTCAGTGAAGGGCGTGAAGATGGCTGAGCCAGCGCGTGGCTTTCAGCGATCAGAGTTCCTGCGCCGCTGCGGTGCGCTTCAGGCGGGGCTGAGGGCTGCGGGGATGGACGCGCTGCTGCTGACCACGGCGGCGGATATCTTTTATGTCACCGGCTTTCTGACCCGGTTCTGGGAAAGCCCCGCGCGCCCCTGGTTCGTGGTGGTCCCGGCGAAAGGCGATCCGGTGGCGGTGATCCCCTCCATCGGCGCTGAATTAATGGGGCAGACCTGGCTTTCCGATATCCGCACCTGGGATGCGCCCGATCCCGAGGACGATGGGGTCAGCCTTCTGGCCACGACTCTTGGCGACATTGTGCCCGAGCAGGGCGTGATCGGCACGCCGATGGGGATGGAAACACAGCTGCGTATGGCACTGGGGGACTATCTCGCGCTGACGGCACGTCTTGCGCCGCGCCGGATGGTGGATGCCACCGATGTGGTGCAGTGCGTGCGGGAGGTGAAGTCAGAGGCCGAGGTGGACAAGATTCGCGCCGCCTGCGCAGTGGCGGATCGCACCTTTGCCCGCGTGCCAGAGTTCGCAAGTCTCGGGCGGCCGCTTGATGCGGTCTTTCGCGACTTCCAGCGCGTTCTGCTGGAGGAAGGTGCCGATTGGGTCAGCTATACGGCGGGCGGCGCCGGGCAGGGTGGATATGGAGATGTGATTTCCCCTGCGACAGCGCAGCCGCTGGCACGCGGCGATGTGCTGATGCTGGACACCGGCGCAGTGCGGGACGGGTATTTCTGCGATTTTGATCGAAACTATGCGATTGGCGATGTCGCGCCAGACACGATGCGTGCACATGCGGCTCTTTTTGCGGCGACGGATCTGGCACTGGAGACCCTGCGCCCCGGCATGACGGCAGCCGATGTGCACCGGATCCTGTGCGAAGGGATGCGCGCCCATGGCGCCACGCCCGGTGGCGGGCGGCTGGGGCATGGGCTAGGGGTGACCCTGACTGAATGGCCCTCTTTCACGCCAAAGGATCAGACGGTCTTGCGGTCGGGCATGGTCCTGACGCTGGAGCCGGGGGCGCAGATCGCACCGGGACGCATCCTTGTGCACGAAGAAAACATCGTATTGCGCGAGGGCGGCCCGGAACTGCTGTCAACCCGCGCTCCTGCGGACTTGCCGGTTCTGGAGTGATCCAATGCAGCATTTTCCATATGATCTGACAGGTCCGATCGGCAGCCGTGCCACACTGGGGCTGATCGTACTGCAGGTGGATGAAACGCTGGAACAGGACATGCGCCGCCTGCTGCCCGGAGGCGATGTGGCCCATCACGTGACACGCATTCCCAGCGGGGACGCTTTGACGCCCGATACCATCGCCACGATGGAGGGCACACTGCCAGCCGCCGCGGCTCTGTTGCCCCCGGCGGCTGCGTTCGATGTGATCGGCTATGGCTGCACCTCGGGCACCACGTTGATCGGGGCGGACCGAGTGGCGGATCTGGTGCGCCAGGGCGCCGCCTCGGCACATGTTACTGATCCTCTGAGCGCGGCTCTGGCGGCGCTGGAGAGTTTGGGTATCCAGTCGCTGGCGATCGTGTCGCCCTATGTGGATAGCGTCAGCGCTCCGGTTCGAGACGCCTTTGCGGCGCAGGGGTATGAGGTACGGGCCACTGCCTCTTTCGGTGAAGAGGTGGAGGCGCGGGTGGCACGGATTGATCCCGCCTCGATTCGCGCGGCCGCCTTGTCCGTTGCGGATGATGCAGACGCGGTTTTCTTGTCTTGCACGAACCTGCGCACGCTGGACATCATCGAGGATCTGGAGGCGGTCCTTGGCAAACCGGTCCTGAGCAGCAATCAGGTTTTGGCCTGGCACATGGCAAAGCTTGCCAAGATATCAGAGGTTTGCAACGGTCCCGGCCATCTGTTTCAGACATTGCCCGTTTGAATGGCGCTGGTGCGAAGAGGCCTGAATTATATTTTAGGGTTTAATATTTTAATCTTGAAATAACTGCGTGAAGCTGCCTAGAGTTTCTTTATCGGTCCTCGCAACTGCGAACCTGCCAGTCAAAAAGAGCAGGCGTTTGCGGGTGGTGCGATGGAAATGCGCCTTAAGAGATGCCACGCCCGGTAAAACGGGCGGAAGGTACCCCGCTAGAGGGAAAAGGCCACGAAGGGCTGGCGCCCTGCGCCCTAAGGCGGAATAGTGGTGCCATGGAGATAACCGCGGGCAACGCGGATCCGGCCCAATAACTGCAATAGGGAGACTTTGGGAAATGAAAGCAATCAAGACACTGGCGCTGGCAACCGCCGTATCCGCGCTCGCCATGGCGGCGCAGGCGGACACCAAGATCGGCATGATCACCACCCTTTCCGGCGGCGGCGCCGGTCTCGGTGTGGATGTGCGCGACGGGTTCATGCTGGCCATCGAAAAAGCGGGCCGCGACGATATCGAAGTGGTGATCGAGGACGATCAGCGCAAACCCGAAAGCGCGGTTCAGATCGCCGATCAGATGATCCAGTCCGAGAAGGTGGACATCATGACCGGCATCATCTGGTCGAACCTTGCCATGGCCGTTGTGCCTGCTGCCACCGCGCAGGGCGTGTTCTACCTGTCGCCGAATGCCGGCCCCTCGGCCTTGGCGGGCAAGCGTTGCCACGAGAACTACTTCAACGTCGCTTGGCAGAACGACAACCTGCATGAGGCCGCCGGTGCCTATGCCAGCGCCGAAGGCTTTAAGAACACCTTCATCCTCGCGCCCAACTACCCGGCGGGCAAGGACGCTCTGACCGGGTACAAACGCATGTACGAAGGCGATCTGGCCGGTGAGATCTACACCAAACTGGGTCAGACCGACTATGCTGCCGAGATCGCCCAGATCCGGGCCTCCGGTGCGGATTCGGTGTTCTTCTTCCTGCCCGGCGGCATGGGGATCTCCTTCCTCAAGCAATATGCCGACAGCGGCGTCGATCTGCCGGTCGTTGGCCCAGCCTTCAGCTTTGATCAGGGCATCCTGCAAGCCGTTGGTGAAGCGGCGCTGGGCGTTAAGAATACCTCCCAGTGGAACAAGGATCTGGACAACGCGGCCAACGCCGAATTCGTGGCAGGCTTTCAGGAGAAATACGGCCGTCTGCCCTCGCTTTATGCAAGCCAGGGCTATGACACCGCCAACCTGATCCTGAGTGCGCTTGAGAAGGCCGATGTATCCGACAAGGACGCTTTCCGCGCGGCTCTGGAAGCGGCGGAATTCGCCTCGGTGCGGGGAGAGTTCAAATTCGGCCCCAACCATCACCCGATCCAGAACATCTATGTGCGCGAAGTGATCAAGGAAGGTGAGGTCTTCACCAACAAGATCATCGCCACCGGCCTTGAGATGCGCGGCGACGCCTACGCTGCCGAGTGCAAGATGTAAGAGACCTCCAATCTCGCGGGGGCGCTGACGAAAGGCGCCCCTGCAGTGGCGGAACATTCCCATGTCCATACTCCTCATTCTTGAGCAGGTCCTGAACGGGTTGCAGTTCGGGGTCATGCTATTCCTCATGGCTGCGGGCCTGACGCTGGTCTTCGGCGTGATGGGGCTGATCAACCTCGCCCATGGCGCGCTTTACATGGTGGGGGCTTTTGCCGCCGCCGCCGTGGCGGGGCTGACCGGATCCTTCCTGTTGGCGCTGGTGGCGAGCCTTGCGGCCGCCGCAGCGGCTGGCGCGATTGTCGAGGTTGCCGTGATCCGGCGGCTTTATGATCGCGATCACCTTGATCAGGTGCTGGCCACATTCGCGCTGATCCTGATTTTCTCTGAAGGGACGCGCTGGATCTTTGGTTCCTTCCCGCTGTTCCTCGATGTGCCGGATTACCTCTCTGGCCCGGTGACACTGCCCGGGGGAATCGAGTATCCCATGTACCGGCTTACGATCATTGCCATCGGTCTTGTGGTGGCGGCGGCGCTGTTCTGGCTGATCGCCCGCACCCGGATCGGTATCCAGATCCGCGCAGGCGAAGCCGATCGCGAGATGATCGCGGCGCTGGGAGTAGACATTTCCAAGCTCTATACGCTGGTCTTTGCCCTTGGCGCGGCGCTGGCCGGCCTTGCGGGCGCCCTGGTCGGCGCGATCCAGTCGGTGCAGGTCGGCATGGGAGAGCCTGTGCTGATCCTGGCCTTCGTGGTGATCGTGATTGGCGGTATCGGGTCGATCAAGGGGGCCCTTGTCGGTGCTGTTCTGGTGGGGCTGACCGACACGCTGGGCAAGGTGTTTCTGCCGCAATTCTTTGGGCTGTTCCTTGAGCCTGCCAGTGCAACCTCCGTGGGCGCTTCGCTCGCCTCTATGCTGATCTACATCCTGATGGCGCTGGTTCTGCTCGTGCGCCCGTCGGGCCTATATGGGGGGAGCAACTGATGCCGACCCGCGAAACAACATTGAACATCGCGCTGGCCGCGACCCTTTTGGCGGTGCCGCTTCTGGCGCTGGCGATGGATGAGATCTTTATCATTACGCTGGCCACCAAGGTCGCGATCCTCGCGCTGGCCGGTGTCGGCCTCAATATCGCGCTGGGCATCGGCGGCCTGGTGAGCCTTGGGCACGCGGCCTTTTTCGGGATCGGCGGCTATGCAATGGGGATCCTTGCTGCGCATGCGCAGAACTATGACCCGATCATGGAGGTGCCTTTCCTGATCGAGGGCACCAACCAGATGCCCATCATCTGGCTGGTTGCTATCGTCGCCAGCGCCTTGGCGGCGCTGGTGATCGGGGCGCTTTCCTTACGCACCTCGGGCGTCTATTTCATCATGATCACCCTCGCCTTTGGGCAGATGCTTTACTACTTCGCGATCAGCTGGTCTGCCTATGGCGGCGAGGATGGTCAGTCGATCTGGGTGCGCAACGAATTCCCGGGCCTCAATACGCTGGACCCGATCCAGTTCTTCCTGATTGCCTATGTCATCCTGTGTGTGGTGCTGGTCTTCTCAGCGCGTCTTGCGCGCTCACCTTTTGGCCTTGCCTTGGCGGCGGCCCGGCAGACCGAGGAACGCGTGATGACCGTGGGCCTCACGCCCTTTCATTTGCGGCTGGTGGCCTTTGTCATCTCGGGCGCGATCACCGGGCTTGCCGGGGCGCTTTATGCCGACCTTAATCGCTTTGTCAGCCCCACCATGCTCAGCTGGCACACCAGCGGTGAGATCATGGTCTTCGTGATCATCGGCGGGGTGGGGCGTCTGTTCGGCCCGCTCGTGGGCGCGGCGGTCTTTATCCTTTTGGAGCATATCCTTGGGGGGTTCAGTGAATACTGGCAGATCTTCCTTGGCCTCTTGCTCCTCCTGATGGTGCTGTTCGCACGCGGCGGATTGATCGGAGCCGTCGCCGGACGGGAGGTGGCCCATGACTGACATGACCCCGGTTCTGAGGGTTGAGGGCATCAGCAAAAGCTTTGGCGCGCTGAAGGCCAGCGACAATGTGAGCCTTGATCTGCGGCCCGGTGAAATCCACGCCCTGATCGGCCCCAATGGTGCGGGCAAATCCACCCTGATCAAGCAGATCTCGGGCAGCCTGCGCCCCGATAGTGGCCGGATCGAGGTTCTGGGCCGCGATGTCACCGATCTTGATACCGTGGCCCGTGCGCGGCTGGGGCTGGGGCGGACCTTCCAGATTTCCTCGCTGGCGATGGAGTTCACGGTGCTGCAAAACGTGGTGCTGGGCGCGCTGGGGGCACGGGGGCGGGCGTTTTCCTTTTTCCGCAACGTGATGAAGGACAAGGCTCTGCTGGAAACTGCCTGCCGCGCCCTGGAGCGTGTCGGCCTGCAGGAGGAGGCGCAGCGACGCACCGCCGATCTGTCGCACGGGCAACGCCGCCAGCTGGAGGTCGCCGTGGCGCTGACCCTTCAGCCGAAACTTTTCCTGATGGATGAACCCATGGCGGGGCTGGGGGCGAGTGGGTCAAAGGCCTTGACCGGTTTCCTGGATGAGCTGCGCCAGGAGGCACCGATCCTCTTGGTCGAACACGATATGGACGCGGTCTTTGCCCTTGCCGACCGGATCAGCGTGCTGGTCTACGGCGCGGTGATCGCCACCGGCACGGCGGATGAGATCCGAGCCAACGCAGAGGTGCGTCGCGCTTACTTGGGAGAGGAGGATGCCGCATGAGCCTGTTGTCCCTGAACAAAGTCGAGGCGTCTTATGGCCCCTCGCAGGCGTTGTTCGGCGTTTCGCTGGATCTGGCCGAGGGTGAGGTCGTCGCCCTGATGGGCCGCAACGGTATGGGCAAGACCACCACGATCAAATCGATCTGCGGCATGGTGCAGCCCTTTGCCGGGGATCTGCGGTTCGATGGCCACGATCTGCGGCAGCTTCCGTCGCACAAGATTGCGCGGCTGGGCATCGGGCTGGTGCCCGAGGGACGGCGCTGTTTCGGCTCGCTGACGGTCGAGGAAAACCTGACCGCCGCCGCCCGCCCGGGGCATTGGGATTTTGACCGGGTAGCGGAACTGTTCCCGCGCCTGAAGGAGCGCCGCGACCAGACCGCCAGTTCGCTCTCGGGTGGAGAACAGCAGATGCTTGCCATCGGCCGCGCCCTTATGACCAACCCGCGCCTGTTGATCCTAGACGAGGCAACCGAGGGCCTCGCCCCCGTGGTGCGGCAGGAAATCTGGGCAGCGATTGCCCAGCTGAAACGCGAGGCGGGCCTGTCGATCCTGGTGGTGGACAAGACGCTGAAGGAACTCGCCCAGATCGCCGATCACGCGGTGATCCTGAACCG
>Ga0098070_100087_pt1 | contig 64617 bp, 54 predicted proteins | sample 28_taG_FD_75063 | JGI IMG/M metagenome (GOLD analysis project Ga0098070, IMG submission 75063) | Marine viral communities from Cariaco Basin, Caribbean Sea - 28_WHOI_OMZ | ecosystem: Environmental > Aquatic > Marine > Oceanic | place: Caribbean Sea: Cariaco Basin | collected 2014-11-12
CACGCCGACGGCGCATGGGGATGACGACTGGGACTTCAGCGATTTCAACGAAGCCGCCCCGGCCGCAACCGGCACCGACGGCAACGCTGCTCTCGACAAGTGGCAGGATTTCTAAGGATCAGACGTTTTCGCGGCTCTATACAGCCATGGGGCGATCATCGGGTCGTCTCAGTTGATCTGACTGCTTGTCGGGAATGGTGCCCAGGAGAGGACTCGAACCTCCACGTCCATACGGACACTAGCACCTGAAGCTAGCGCGTCTACCAATTCCGCCACCTGGGCAGGTGTCGTGCAGCGGCGTATACGCATGGGTGATCGGCCCGTCAAATGGATTCTCACTGAACCTCTGCAAGATCAAAGTGGTATCTGGTTGGCAAAAGAATTTGACGATGTCGCTTCAAGGGCGTGTGACCTGGTCCATAAGCTATGATTTATGACGAAACTGCCGGTTGAAGAGCGATTTGCGCCTTGTTTGACAGCCTCTGGCCCGGTAGATCGGGACAAGAGCTAATTGCAGGAGCCAACAGATGTCCAAGCTGGTTACGATCTACGGCGGGTCCGGTTTTGTCGGTCGTTACATCGCGCGCCGCATGGCAAAGGAAGGCTGGCGCGTGCGCGTCGCTGTGCGTCGTCCGAACGAGGCAATGCATGTGAAGCCCTACGGGGTGCCCGGCCAAGTCGAGCCGGTCTTCTGCAACATCCGCGACGATGCCTCTGTTGCAGCGGTCATGCAGGGTGCAGATGCTGTGGTGAACTGCGTTGGCGTATTGAACGAGCTTGGCAAGAACACCTTTGACGCGGTTCAGGCTGATGGAGCGGGCCGGGTCGCACGGATCGCCGCCGAGCAGGGTGTGGACCAGATGGTGCATATCTCGGCCATCGGCGCCGATGCAGAAAGCGATAGCGACTATGCGCGCAGTAAGGCTGCGGGCGAAACTGCCGTGCAAGAGGCATTTCCGGCAGCCGTGATCTTGCGTCCTTCGATCATTTTTGGCACCGAAGATCAGTTCTTCAACCGCTTTGCCGGGATGACTCGCCTCTCGCCGTTGTTGCCGATTGCTGGCGGCTCCACCCGTTTTCAGCCGGTCTATGTGGATGATGTGGCCCGCGCGGCAGTGGCGGGCGTGCTGGGCCAGGCCGAGCCGGGCGTTTATGAGCTTGGCGGCCCCGAGGTCAAAACTTTCGAAGAGCTGATGCAGGATATGCTGGAGGTAATTCACCGCCGCCGTATCGTTGTCTCGCTGCCGAATTTCGTGGCCAGTATCATCGCGCTTGGTTTTGATATTCTGCAGTTTGTCAGCTTCCAACTGATCGAGAACAAGATGCTGACCCGCGATCAGCTCAAGAACCTTTCCCGCGACAACGTGGTGGCCGATGGCGCCAGGGGGTTTGGGGATCTTGGAATTGAACCCACACTGATGGGGCCTGTTCTGTCCGACTATCTGTGGAAATTCCGCCCCTCGGGACAGTATGACGAAATGACAGCCTCCGCCCGTAACCTGCGCGGCGACGTCTGACACCGATCAGGGCAACGGATATTGAAATGGCGCGAGGCATTGGCTCCGCGCTTTTTCTTTCGCCTGATGACTTGCTTCAGCTGTAGGCCACGACCAGCAGGATGACGCCAAGGATCACCCGATAGATCACGTAGGGTGTGAAGCTGACTGAGTGCAAAAGGCGCATCATCAGGCTCAGCGCTGCAAGAGCCGACACAAAGGCAAAGCCGGCGGCGATCAGCCCGTCACGCATCAGCGCTGTATTGGCTTCGACCGCGACCTCTGCGCCCAGGAGGATGCCCGACGCAAGGATGGTGGGGATCGACATCAGCATGGCGATGCGTGCGCCTTCGGTTCGGGTATAACCAAGCTGCCGTGCGCCGGTGATGGTGATGCCCGACCGCGAGGTACCCGGGATCAGTGCGATCATCTGCCACAGACCCATGATCAGTGCATCGCGCAGGCCCCAGTCGCTGGCCGTCTTCACCTGCGCGCCTTTCTGGTCGGCAACATAAAGGACGATCCCAAAGATCAGCATTGTCCAGCCGATCACTGCGGTGGAGCGCAGCATATCGCTGAGGCCGGTGAAATGCAGAACAGCGCCCAGGATCACCGTTGGGATGGTGGCGATGACCAGGCCAAGGGCCAGGCGGGCGCCCTCGGTATCTACACGACCAACAAGAAGGCGCGGTAGCCCCAGCAAACCTGTGCGCACGTCCTGCCAAAAATACATGACGACAGCGGCCAGGGTGCCGACGTGGACGGCAACGTCGATGACCTGTCCTTGATCGTCCATCCCACTCAGGGCCGGTAGTAGAATCAGGTGACCGGAGGAGGAAATGGGCAAAAATTCCGTAATACCTTGGATCAGGGCCACCAAGACGAGGTGAAACAAAGACATGGCAGGCAGCTCCTATGGGGGCCGGAAAGGACCTAAATATTCTTTTTCCTTATTGAATTTGCTCCTGAATGGGAAGGTGGCAGCTTAGGTCCGTTTCGGACCCAAAATTGCTGTACTTTTCCGCTGTGGCGAGTATCAGGAGTAAACCGCTGGCAAAATAGGTCAGCACAGTTGACTTTTAATCCGCCGCGCTTCGAACTATGACACTCGTAGCAAGCTAATAAGGGAGTCCACCCGTGGCCAAGCAACCGATGCTCAAATTCGTGAAAATCGAACGCGACATGCCCGAAAAACGGGCCGCTGAAGATCGCAAAGATGACTTTCACGAGATCTATGCGGAGTTCGCACAGGCAAAAGCGGAGGAGCAGGCGAGCCGCTGCAGCCAGTGCGGTGTGCCATACTGCCAGTCCCACTGCCCGCTGCACAACAATATTCCCGACTGGCTCCGTCTGACCGCAACTGGCCGTCTGGAAGAGGCCTACGAGACCAGTCAGGCCACCAACACCTTTCCTGAAATCTGTGGGCGCATCTGCCCGCAAGACCGCCTGTGCGAAGGCAACTGCGTGATTGAACAATCCGGCCATGGTACCGTCACCATTGGCGCGGTCGAGAAATACATTACCGACACCGCCTGGGACAAAGGTTGGGTCAAGCCCGTTGCACCGCTGCAGGAACGCAGCGAAAGCGTCGGCATCATCGGTGCCGGGCCTGGCGGTCTGGCGGCGGCGGACATGCTGCGCCGCGCTGGTGTGCAGGTCACGATCTATGATCGTTATGACCGCGCGGGCGGTCTGCTGACTTATGGCATTCCCGGCTTCAAGCTGGAAAAAGATGTGGTCATGCGCCGCAACAAGTTGCTTGAGGACAGCGGTGTCAAATTCGTCATGAACTGCAACGTGGGCGAGGACATCACGTTCGAGGAAATCCGTAGCAAGCATGACGCTGTGATCATTGCGACTGGCGTCTACAAATCGCGCGATCTGTCCATGCCGGGCAGTGGCGCTGCGGGTATTGTCAAGGCGATCGACTTCCTGACCGCGTCCAACAAGCGCAGCTTTGGCGACACGGTGCCCGAATTCGAAAGCGGTGAACTGAATGCCGAAGGCAAGAAGGTCGTGGTGATCGGCGGTGGGGACACAGCGATGGACTGCGTGCGTACCTCGATCCGCGAAGGCGCGACCTCGGTTAAATGTCTCTATCGCCGTGACCGCGCCAATATGCCCGGCTCCCAGCGCGAAACTCAGAACGCCGAAGAAGAAGGCGTGGTCTTTGAATGGCTGTCGGCTCCCAAGGGGTTTGTCGACGACGGTGGCAAGGTGTCCGGCGTGATGGTGCAGAAGATGCGTTTGGGCGCTCCGGATGCCACTGGCCGTCAGGCGCCCGAGGTGATCGAAGGTGCCGATTACGTGGAAGAAGCCGATCTGGTGATCAAGGCCCTAGGCTTTGAGCCCGAAGACCTGCCGACCCTCTGGGGCCAGCCGGAACTGCCGGTCACCCGCTGGGGTACAGTCAAGGCTGCGTTCAAGTCAGGCGCGACCGATCTGCCGGGTGTCTATGCGGTGGGTGACATCGTGCGCGGCGCCAGCTTGGTGGTCTGGGCCATCAAGGATGGTCGCGATTGTGCCGAAGCGATCCTGGAGCGCTTCAACGCCAAGGCTGTCGTGGCAGCGGAATAACAAAAGATTTGCATCCCACGCGGTTGCGCGCCCCTGACACAGGTGAGGTGCCACCGCCAGGCAAAGGAAAAACGATATGACAAAATATGATGCAGAATGGGTCCGAGCCGAGGAAGCCAAGCGCAAGTGGATGGCCGAAAACGGTCTCTATTCAGAGGAAGAAGAACATTCCTCCTGCGGTGTTGGTCTGGTTGTCTCGCAGGATGGCAGCGCTAGCCGCAAGGTCGTTGAGGCCGGTATCGATGCGCTGAAGGCGATCTGGCACCGCGGCGCGGTTGACGCCGACGGAAAGACTGGCGACGGCGCCGGTATCCATGTGCAGATCCCGGTTCCCTTCTTCTATGACCAGATCAAGCGCACCGGCCACGAGCCCCACAAGGATCAGTTGATCGCGGTTGGTCAGGTCTTCCTGCCGCGCACCGACTTTGGCGCGCAGGAGAAATGCCGGACTATTGTGGAAACCGAAGTACTGCGTATGGGCTATTACATCTATGGCTGGCGCCACGTGCCGGTCGATGTAACCTGCCTTGGTGAAAAGGCTAACGCGACCCGTCCCGAGATCGAGCAAATCCTGATCTCCAACTCCAAGGGCGTGGACGAGGACACCTTTGAGCGCGAGCTTTATGTGATCCGTCGTCGGATCGAGAAGGCAGCCGCCGCCGCTGGCATTGGCGGGCTGTATATTGCTTCGCTGTCCTGTCGCTCGATCATCTACAAGGGCATGATGCTGGCCGAGCAGGTCGCCGTTTTCTACCCCGACCTGATGGACGAGCGCTTTGAGTCCGCCTTTGCGATCTATCACCAGCGCTATTCCACCAACACCTTCCCGCAGTGGTGGTTGGCACAGCCGTTCCGCATGCTGGCTCACAACGGTGAGATCAACACGCTGAAAGGCAACATCAACTGGATGAAAAGCCATGAGATCCGCATGGCTTCTGCGACCTTTGGTGACTACGCCGAGGATATCAAGCCGATTATCGCGGGCGGCTCCTCCGACTCGGCGGCGCTGGATTCGGTGTTCGAGGTTCTGGTGCGCGCAGGCCGCTCTGCGCCCATGGCCAAAACCATGCTGGTGCCGGAAAGCTGGTCCAAGCAGGCGGTTGAGCTGCCGCAGGCCTGGCGTGACATGTATTCCTACTGCAACTCGGTGATGGAGCCTTGGGACGGTCCGGCTGCACTTGCCATGACCGATGGTCGCTGGGTCTGTGCCGGTCTGGACCGCAATGGTCTGCGCCCGATGCGCTATGTCGTCACCGGCGACGGGCTGGTGATCGCTGGCTCCGAGGCGGGCATGGTACCGATCGATGAGGCCACCGTCGTCGAGAAGGGCGCCCTTGGTCCGGGTCAGATGCTGGCCGTGGACATGAAAAAGGGTAAGCTCTACCACGACACCGAGATCAAGGACAAACTCGCCGCTGCGCTGCCCTTCGGCGACTGGGTGCAGAAGATCAACGATCTGGACGAAACCCTGGCAACCGTCAACGAACAGCCTCTGTTCCAAGGTGAGGAGTTGCGCCGTCGTCAGATCGCAGCTGGCTACACCATCGAAGAGCTGGAGCAGATCCTTGCGCCAATGGCCGAGGACGGCAAGGAAACGCTGGCGTCGATGGGCGATGACACCCCATCTGCGGTTCTCTCGAAGAAATACCGCCCGCTGTCGCATTTCTTCCGTCAGAACTTCAGCCAGGTGACGAACCCGCCGATCGACTCCCTTCGCGAATACCGCGTGATGTCGCTGAAAACGCGCTTCGGGAATCTCAAGAACGTTCTGGATGAGGACAGCTCACAGACCGAGATCATCGTGCTGGAAAGTCCCTTTGTCGGCAATGCCCAGTGGGACAAGCTGATCGAGAACCTCAACGCGCCGCTGGTCGAGATCGACTGCACTTTCGCGTCCGGTACGGGTTCTCTGAATGCCGCGCTGCAACGGATCCGCGCCGAAGCCGAAGAGGCCGTGCGCTCGGGCGCTGGGCATATCGTGCTGACCGACCAGCATTCGAATGCGGACAAGATTGCGATGCCGATGATCCTGGCGACCTCAGCGGTGCATTCGCATCTGACCCGCAAGGGTCTGCGGACTTTCTGCTCGCTCAACGTGCGCTCGGCCGAGTGTATCGACCCGCATTACTTTGCGGTTCTGATTGGTTGCGGTGCCACCGTTGTGAACGCTTACCTCGCCGAGGATTCGCTCGCCGACCGGATCGAGCGTGGCCTCCTCGATGGCTCGCTGACCGAAAACGTGGCGCGCTACCGCGAAGCCATCGACCAGGGTCTGTTGAAGATCATGGCGAAGATGGGCATCTCGGTGATCTCCTCCTATCGCGGCGGTCTGAACTTCGAAGCCGTGGGCCTGTCCCGCGCCATGTGCGCCGAGTATTTCCCCGGCATGACCAGCCGGATTTCCGGTATTGGTGTCTCGGGTATCCAGGTCAAGGCCGAAGAGATGCACGCCACCGCCTGGGGCGCACAGCAGAACGTGCTGCCCATTGGCGGGTTTTACAAGGCGCGCAAATCCGGTGAGACCCACGCCTGGGAAGCCACCTCGATGCACATGCTGCAGATGGCCTGCAACAAGGCCTCCTACCAGATGTGGCAGCAGTACTCGAAAAAGATGCAGGCCAACCCGCCGATCCATCTGCGCGACCTTCTGGACATCAAGCCGCTGGGCAAGCCGGTGCCGCTGGAAGAGGTGGAAAGCATCACCGCGATCCGCAAGCGTTTCGTGACGCCGGGCATGTCCCTCGGTGCGCTGTCGCCCGAGGCGCACAAGACGCTGAACGTCGCGATGAACCGCATCGGCGCCAAGTCGGATTCCGGCGAAGGCGGGGAAGATCCGGCACACTTCGTGCCAGAGCCCAATGGCGACAACCCCTCGGCCAAGATCAAGCAGGTGGCCTCGGGCCGCTTTGGTGTGACCGCTGAATACCTGAACCAGTGCGAAGAGCTGGAGATCAAGGTGGCGCAGGGCGCCAAGCCGGGTGAGGGTGGCCAGCTGCCGGGAATGAAGGTCACCGATCTGATCGCGCGCCTGCGCCATTCGACCAAGGGTGTGACGCTGATCTCGCCGCCGCCGCACCACGATATCTACTCGATCGAGGACCTGGCGCAGCTCATCTATGACCTGAAGCAGATCAACCCGCGCTGCAAGGTGACGGTGAAACTGGTGGCCTCCTCCGGCGTCGGCACCATCGCAGCTGGCGTCGCCAAGGCGAAGGCAGACATCATCCTGATCTCGGGCCACAACGGCGGCACCGGGGCCTCGCCTGCGACCTCGATCAAATATGCGGGTCTGCCATGGGAAATGGGCCTGACCGAGGCGCATCAGGTTCTGGCGATGAACAACCTGCGCGACCGTGTGACCCTGCGCACCGACGGGGGCCTGCGCACGGGTCGTGACATCGTCATGGCCGCGATGATGGGCGCCGAGGAATACGGCATCGGTACCGCCGCCCTGATCGCCATGGGCTGCATCATGGTGCGCCAGTGCCAGTCCAACACCTGCCCCGTGGGCGTCTGTACGCAGGACGAGAGCTTGCGCGCCAAATTCACCGGCAACGCGGACAAGGTGGTGAATCTCATCACCTTCTATGCGCAGGAAGTGCGGGAAATCCTTGCCTCCATCGGTGCGCGCAGCCTGGATGAGGTGATTGGCCGTGCGGATCTGCTGGCGCAGGTCTCGCGTGGGTCGGCACATCTGGACGATCTGGACCTCAACCCGCTGCTGATCACTGTCGATGGGTCTGCCAGCATTGTCTACAACCGCGACAAGGAGCGCAACGCGGTGCCCGATACGCTGGACGCGGAGATCGTGCGCGATGCGGCCCGCTTCCTGCAGGATGGTGAGAAGATGCAGCTGTCTTACGCGGTGCAGAACACGCATCGGACCGTGGGGACACGCACCTCGAGCCATATCGTGCGCAACTTTGGTATGCGCAATTCCTTCCAGCCGGATCACCTGACGGTGAAGCTGCAGGGCTCGGCCGGCCAGTCCCTCGGCGCCTTTGCCGCGCCCGGTCTGAAGCTCGAGGTTTCGGGCGATGCCAACGACTATGTGGGCAAGGGTCTATCGGGGGGTACGGTCGTGGTGCGTCCGCCCATGGCCTCTCCGCTGGTGGCGAGCGACAATACTATCGTTGGTAACACCGTGCTTTATGGCGCGACCGATGGTTACCTCTTTGCGGCGGGCCGTGCAGGTGAGCGTTTCGCTGTGCGTAACTCTGGCGCCAAGGTGGTGATTGAGGGCTGCGGATCGAACGGTTGTGAGTACATGACCGGTGGCGTTGCGGTGATCCTTGGGTCGATCGGTGCGAACTTTGGCGCGGGCATGACCGGGGGTATGGCCTACCTTTACGACCCCGAAGGCAAGGCCGAGACCATGATGAACATGGAGAGCCTTGTCACCTGTGCGGTGACCGTCGATCATTGGGAAGCTGAGCTTAAAGGCCTGATCGAACGCCATCTGCAGGAAACCGGGAGCCGCAAGGCAGCCGATATCCTGCAGCATTGGGAGACCGAGAAAGCCAATTTCGTGCAGGTCTGCCCAAAGGAGATGCTGGACAAGCTGGCCCATCCGCTGTCGCTGGAACAGGCCGCAGTACCGGCGGAGTAAGGTCTCTGTTGACGCTGTCAAATTGTCCCGCAGGCGGTCAGCCTGCGGGGCTTTTTTGTTTGGTGGGACGCTTCCTGAGTCACCCGAGCAGCAAGCAACGGCGTCCTCATCGCTTGATGCCCTGTCTGCCACGACCCACAGCCGGTTCAAGCACAATGGCGGTTTCCACGCCTGCGGCGCGGAGCCTCCGCAATTCTGCCTGAGCCGTCTGTCTGGTCCGTGCCTATACATGGGCAAGCGATGAGGGCTCCGGAGCAGCAGGCGTATTTCCAGGTGGCGGCAAGGGTCTGCTCTGCCCTATAGAGGTGGTATGGCGAAGGCAGCAAAGAAAACGGCAGGCAAGAGCAGCCCATCCTTGATGCGCAGGATCATCTGGCCTCTCAGGTGGGTGCGCAAGTGGGTGCTGCGCGTCTGTCTGCTGGCTATCGTTCTTGCTGTTGCGCTGGTTGCTCTGTTTTCCGTGGTGAACCCGCCGATCACCCATACGATCTGGTCCGAACAGCGTCGTCTGGGCGAGGTGGACCGCGAATGGGTGCCGCTTGAGGATATTGCTCCGGTTCTTGCGCGCTCTGTGGTGGCCGCGGAGGATGCCCGGTTCTGTCAGCACTGGGGGATTGACGTCACCGCAATACGCGCTGCCATTGCCGAAGGCGGGCAACGGGGTGGGTCGACCATTTCTCAGCAGGTGGTGAAGAATGTCTTCCTCTGGCAGGAGCGCAGCTGGTTCCGCAAGGCGCTGGAGACAATGCTAACGCCCTTGGTCGAGGCGGTCTGGAGCAAGCGGCGCATTCTGGAGGTCTATCTCAATGTGGCCGAGATGGATGAGGGGATTTTTGGGGCCGAAGCGGCGGCTCGGCATTACTTTGGGGTTGGTCCGGATGCGCTGACGGCGCGGCAGGCCGCCCTGATCGCGGCGGTCTTGCCGAACCCGAAAGGACGGTCAGCTTCGCGCCCATCCAAGAGCCTGCGCCAACGGGCTGTGCAAATTCAGGACGGGGCGGCCACCATCCGCGCAGATGGGCGTTCGGACTGTTTCGAGGATTGAAGTTTTTGCCGCAAGCGGGCATTGCTGGTGTCATCCCGCACGCATCAGGAGCACCCATAAGCCAATGGCACGCCTGTATCACGTTCCCCTGTCTCCCTTCTGCCGCAAAGTTCGTCTGTCGCTTGCGGAAAAGAAGATCGAGGTCGAACTGGTCGAAGAACGTTATTGGGAAAAGGATCCCGATTTCCTGCGCCGAAACCCTGCGGCCAAGATCCCGGTGGTGCGGCTTGACGGTAAGATGATGTCCGAAAGCGCTGCGATCTGCGAATACCTTGAGGAAACCAGACCTGAGCCGTCGCTGATGCCGTCGGATCCCGATGGACGCTACGAGGTGCGCCGCCTGGTGACCTGGTTCGATGACAAGTTCCACAATGAGGTGACGTCAAAGCTGCTTTATGAGCGGGTGAACAAGAAAGTCACCGGAGAGGGTTATCCCGATAGCCGCAACGTCAAGGCCGGGGCGCGGGCTATCAAATATCACCTGGATTACATGGCCTGGCTGCTGGATCACCGACGCTGGCTGGCCGGGGACAGCATGACGCTGGCGGATTTTGCCGCGGCGGCGCATTTGTCCTCTCTCGACTATATTTCGGACGTCGATTGGAACCGGTCTGCAACGGTGAAGGACTGGTACGCCAAGATCAAATCGCGCCCGGCGTTCCGATCGATCCTTGCCGACCAGATCCCCGGCTTCCGCCCACCCCCGCATTATGCCGACCTCGACTTCTGATTCTGTTCTGAAGGTGTGGTTATGAGCGCCGCGCTGAAGGAAAAGCTGGTTCGGCAGGCGCTGGCAGAAGGTTTCGTGGCCTGCCGCATCTGCCGCCCCTGGGATGTGCCCGAGGTGCCGGAACGGCTGCAGGCCTTCCTTGCGGCGGGCTATCACGGGCAGATGGGCTGGATGGCAGAGCGCAGCCATTGGCGCGGGGATCCTGCGCAGCTTTGGCCTGAGGCGCGTTCGGTGATCATGCTGGCCGAAAGCTATACGTCTGACGAGGATCCGATGGCTGCTGTCGGAATGGCGGACCGCGGTGCCGTGTCGGTTTATGCGCGCGGCAAGGATTACCACGATCTGGTCAAGAAGCGCTTGAAGCGCCTGGCGCGCTGGCTGATTGGCGAAGCACAGAAGGACGGTGATGCAGCCGAGGTGAAGGTCTTTGTCGATACAGCCCCGGTGCCGGAAAAGCCGCTGGGGCAGGCGGCGGGCCTTGGTTGGCAAGGCAAGCATACAAACCTTGTCAGCCGGGATTGGGGCAATTGGGCCTTTTTAGGCTCGGTTTTCACCACGCTGGAGCTGCCGGCGGATGCGGCCGAGTTTGATCATTGCGGTTCTTGCCGGTCCTGCCTTGATGCCTGTCCGACCGATGCTTTTCCGGCGCCCTATCAGCTGGATGCGCGGCGCTGCATTTCCTACCTAACGATTGAGTACAAAGGGCCGGTGGATAATGACCTGCGAGCCAAGATGGGCAACCGGATCTATGGTTGCGACGATTGTCTGGCCGCCTGCCCGTGGAACAAGTTCGCCGTTGCGGCCAGTGACATGCGATACGCCGCCCGCGAGGGATTGACCGCTCCGCGCCTTGCCGATCTGGCCGCGCTGGATGACGCCGGGTTTCGCAAAAGATTCTCCGGATCCCCGATCAAGCGCATCGGGCGGGATCGGTTCGTGCGCAATGTGCTTTATGCCATCGGCAACTCAAACGATCCCTCACTGGCCCCGGCAGCGGCGCGGCTGACCGAGGATCCCGATCCTGTGGTGGCCGAGGCCGCGCGCTGGGCGGTGCAGCGTCTGAGGAACGCCTAGCGCCCCTTCCAGACCGGATCACGTTTCTCGGCAAAGGCGCGCGCGCCCTCCATCTGATCCTCGCTGTCATAAAGCACATCGACCGACCGCAACTGCCGTTTGGTGATCCGGTTCATTGCGTCCTGAAATTTGGAATCCTCGGCATCGCGCACGATCTCTTTGATCGCGGCATAGACCAGTGGTGGGCCAGAAGCGAGAAGGCGCGCCAGCTCCCAGGCGCGGTCCATCAGTTGATCTGCGGGGACGATCTCATTCACCAGCCCCCAGCGGTTTGCCTCTTCCGCGTCGAACCATCGCCCCGTCAGCAAAAGCTCCATGGCGATGTGATAGGGGATGCGCTTGGGCAGCTTGATCGAGGCGGCATCGGCCACGGTGCCCGAGCGGATTTCCGGCAGGGCAAAGGTGGCGTGATCGGCGGCAAGGATCATATCGGCGGACAAGGCCAGCTCGAGCCCACCGCCGCAGGCGATGCCATTGACGGCGGCGATCACCGGCTTGTTCATGTCGCGCATCTCCTGAAGGCCGCCAAATCCGCCAACGCCATAGTCGCCGTCCACCGCATCGCCATCTGCAGCGGCTTTCAGATCCCAGCCGGGGCAAAAGAATTTCTTTCCTCCGCCGGTCAGGATGGCGACGCGCAGTTCGGGGTCGTCACGAAAGCCGCGGAAAACCTCGCCCATGGCAACGCTGGTTTTGAGGTCGATGGCATTGGCCTTGGGCCGGTCCAGCGTTACCTCAAGGATGGCACCCTCGCGGCGGGTTTTGACGGGGGTTTGAGCAGGTTCGGTCATATTACCAGTCCTTTCTGCGCATCAGCGCATCCGCTGCGATGGCATCCAGAGGGGTGCAAATCAGCGGGTTGATTTCAATCTCTTCCAGACCTTCGGCATGGTCCAGTACATAAGCCTCCACCGCGCGTATGGCGCGGAGGATGGCGGCGCGGTCCGCGGCGGGTTTGCCGCGATAGCCGTTCAGCACGGTATTGATGCGCAAGGAGGAGAGCGCCTCTTCGATCATCGCATTACTTGCGGGCAGCAGAAGTGATGCGCTGTCCTGCAGGATTTCGGTCAGGGTACCGCCGGCGGCGAGCGTCAGCACGAAACCATGGGCGGGATCCTTGACGACGCCGATCAGCAGTTCGGCGACGGTGCCGGTGATCATTTCTTCTACCAGGAACGATCTGGCGTCCATGTGGTTCGCCGCATCGCTGACTTCGCCGCCCGATTGCAGGCTGAGCACCACGGCTCCGGCTTCGGATTTATGCGCCAGACCTTCGCCCTTCAGCACCACGGGATAGCCGATATCAGCGGCGCAGGCACGGGCGGCGCCGGGGGTGCGGGCGCGGTGAGAGATCGGAATGCGAAGGCCATAGTCAGACAACCGCCGTTTGGCCTCTGCCTCTGGGATCAGATTTGGCTCGACCGTGGGGGTCGGTAGCAAGAGCGGCTCGGTGCTGGAGGCTGCGGGTCGACCTGCGGCTTCGCAGGCCTTGATCGCCTCGCTTAGGCCGCAGAAGGGCACGACGCCAGCTTGCATAAGCCGGGCTGCGACATCCTCGGGCAAAAGCTCGGGCAGGGTGGCGACCATCCCCACATTGGCGCCGGTCTGCTGGCGCGCCGCCACGGTGGCCTCGATGGCGCAGTCCCAATCGGTAGCCGAGCAGCGATCGGGGCGCGGGAAATCCACGATCAGCAGGGTCATGGCAAGGCTCGGGTCCATCATGGCGGCAAAGGCGCGGGTCATCGCGTCGACGTCGCGCCAGATATAGGTGTGGTAATCAAGCGGGTTTGCCAAAGCCACCATCGGCCCTAGGGAGGCGCGGAGGTTCTCGCTCTGGCGCGGGTTCAGGGGCGGGAAGATTATATCGCGCCCATGGGCGGTATCGGCGGCCAGGCTTGCCTCGCCCCCGGAACAGCTGATCGAGGCGATCCGGTTCGACGGCAGCCACCCCGCCACATGCAGCAGCTTCAGGGTTTCCAGGAAGGTGGGCAGATCATCGACCCGCGCAATGCCTAGCCGCGCCAGCAGAGCGGCAGCCCCGGAATCGCCGCCGGCAACCGAGGCGGTGTGCGAAACAGTTGCCGCCCGCGCCTGATCCGATTTGCCGACCTTCAGCGCCACGATGGGCTTTCCCAGGGCGCGGGCCCGGGCCGCCAGCGCTTCGAACGCGCGCAGATCCTTGATACCCTCAATATGCAGGCCAAGGGCTGTAACACGGTCATCTTCCAGAAGGGCTATTCCGATATGGGAGATATCTGCCTGCGCCTGGTTTCCCGCGGTGACGATATAGGCCAGCGGCAGGCCGCGCTGCTGCATGGTGAGGTTGATGGCGATATTCGAGCTTTGGGTGATGATGGCAACACCGCTGGAGCAACGCTGACCTCCATGCTGGTCTGGCCATAACAGTGCCCCATCCAGATAGTTGATCAGCCCATAGCAGTTCGGCCCCAGGATTGGCATTTCTCCGGCAGCTTTTAGCAGCCGGTTCTGAAGATCGGCGCCCTCGGCGTCTTCGGCCTGCGCTTCAAGGAAGCCCGAGGCGAAACAGACCGCGCCGCCAGCGCCCCTGTCAGAAAGTTGCTGGACCACATCGATGGTGGTCATGCGATTCACGCCGATGAACGTCGCGTCCGGCGCTTCGGGCAGATCCACAACGGAGGCAAAGGCGGGCAGACCCGCGATTTCTTCGGCCTTGGGGTGAACGGGCCAGATTTGCCCCTCGAATCGCATGGCCTGACACTGTTCGATCACGAGTCGGCACCAGTCTCCGCCACCGACAACTGCGATGTTTTTCGGCCGTAGCAGCCTCGAAAGGTCAGGTATCACCGTGAAACCCCGTGCAATTTCATGGAAAGTGGTTCTTCACTCGGTTTTTCTTCGAGGCGGTAACCTTTGGTTAACATTTTCAACCCTTTATGGTTGTGCGGAACGAGTAGGGATGCTTTAGACCGCACATTTAGGAGGCCCCCCGGACCGTAATGGTGCCGGGGGGTCGACTTTTTCAAGAGCACCGATTTTGAGGCCTCCATCGCACATATCAGCGGTCTCTTCAGGACAGGTGCGATGCGCGTGATCTCGCCGGGCACGACCGACAGGTATGCAAGGCTGACCAAATTGCACAACTCGCCTAAAACGCGCAGGGCTTTGCTATGGCCAAAGCCGCATTTGCATGTGTCTGGCACCATTTCGTTTACCCGCCAAGCGGGCGCAGCAGTTCGCGGCTGATGATGTGGCGCTGGATCTCGCTGGTGCCTTCCCAGATCCGTTCGACCCGGGCATCGCGCCAGATGCGTTCCAGTGGCAGCTCGTCCATCAGGCCCATGCCGCCATGGATCTGGATTGCCTCATCGGCGACCATGGCGAGCATTTCGGTCGCTTTCAGCTTTGCCATGGACATGTCGCTTTCGGTAACGGTGCCTTGATCGAACTTCCAGCCCGCCTCCCATGTCAATAGGTTCGCTGCCTTCAGCTCGAGCGCCATATCCGCCAGTTTGAAGGAGACACCCTGGAACTTGCCGATCTGCTGGCCGAACTGCTTGCGCTCGGCGGCGTACTCCACCGCGTGCTGCAAGGCGCGCTCGGCGCGGCCAAGGCAGGTGGCCGCTACTTGCAGGCGGGTGGCCCCCAGCCAGGTGTTCGCCACCTCGAAGCCCTTGTCCACTTCGCCCAGGATCGCCGATTTTGGCAGGCGGCAATCATCGAACTCAAGCACCGCGTTGGTATAGCCACGGTGGCTGACGTTCCGATATCCGTCCCGCACGCAGAACCCCGGCGTTCCTTTGTCCACGAAAAAGGCAGTGATCTTCTTCTTCGGCCCGCGCGGCGTCATCTCCTCGCCCGTGGCCATAAAGACGATGGCGAAATCGGCAATATCGGCGTGGCTGATGAAATGCTTTGTGCCATTGAGGACATAATCATCGCCATCGATCCGTGCCGTCGCTGTCATACCACGCAGGTCGGATCCAGCGCCCGGTTCAGTCATCGCCAGACAGTCCCACTTTTCGCCTTTCATGCAGGGGTAGAGGTACTTTTCTTTCTGCTCCTCCGTGCCGGCCAGTAGGATGTTCGAGGGGCGCGCAACGCAGGTCCAATGCAGCGCATAATTTGCGCGGCCCAGCTCCTTTTCGTACATCAGCCAACTGAGCGTATCGAGGCCCGCACCGCCGACCTCTTCGGGCATGTTGGCGGCATATAGCCCGGCCTCCATCGCCTTGGCCTGGATCTCCTTGATCAGCTCCATTGGCAGATGGCCGCTGCGCTCCACTTCCAGCTCGTGCGGGTAGAGCTCCTTTTCGACAAAGGCGCGGGTGGTGTCGACGATCATCGCCTGTTCTTCGCTCATGCCAAACTGCATTACGGGATCCTTCTTGCTCGCTTGCGGGAAAGCCTATGATGCTAGTAAGCTCACATCATGCAGTGACAGGCAAAACCGTGCAGAGATGGATTAAAGATACCGCCGCGCCGCAGCAAGTCGATCTGCTGCTGTTCGATGCCTTTTCCGGTCACTGCCTTGCCAATACGGTCGAACCCATGCGCGCTGCCAATACGCTGGCGGGGCGGCGGATCTACGGTTGGCGGTTCCTGACGTTGGATGGGGACACGGCAACTTCCTCGGCCGGGATGGAGGTCAAGGCCCACGCGCGCCTAGCCGATTGCAGCGGCGATATGCTGATCGCCATGCCCAGCTACGACTACCGCAGATTGGCGAGTGCGGCGACGGGCCGTGCCCTGCGGGCTGCCGCGCAGCGCTATGGTGTGATGGCGGGGTTTGATGCGGGCGCATGGCTATTGGCGGCGGCGGGGCTACTGGATGGGTATCACGCCACGATCCACTGGGAAGAATTGCCGGGATTTGCCGAGGCATTTCCCACTGTGGATGCTCAGCGCTTGCGTCATGTGCGCGACGGGGAACGGATCACCTGTTCCGGTGCGCTGGCGGCGTTTGAGCTGATGCTGGATCTGATTGCAGAACGGCACGGGCAGGCCCTGCGGCTTGAGCTTGCAGCCCTCTTCATGAGTCCTGAGGCCACGGGCGGGCAGGTTATCCCGCTGGCGCGCAGCCGGTCCTTGGTGCGGGCGATCGAGGCAATGCAGGCCAACCTTGAAGAGCCATTGACGATCGGCACCATTGCCCGGCAGATCGGACGCAGCCAAAAGGATCTTGAGGCGCGGATGAAAGCAGAACTCGGGGCCTCTCCGCAGACTGTTTATCGCAGGCTCCGGCTGATACAGGCGCGCAAGCTGGTTCTGGAGACGACGCTCACTGTGGCCGAGATCGCCTTTCGCTGTGGATATGAGGACCCCAGTGCCATGACCCGCGCCTTTCGCCGTGAGTTCGGGACCACGCCGCAGAAATTGCGGCGTGCCTAGCCGCTGTATTGCCGCGCGCTGATCCAGCCGTTCAGGCGCCAGATCCCCCAAGCAAGCGGAATGGCCGCAAGGCCTCCTATCACATAAGCCAGCGGCTCATCCGCGAAGCTCTCGAACAATTGTGTGTAGGCATGGATCCCACCAAAGGTAAGCGAGGCATTGAACAGCCCGCGCTCGCCCCGCTGGGCGGACCAGATGACCATGCCCGCAAGCACCAGCGCCCAAAGAACGGAATAGAGCCCAGCAGTGAGCTCAAAGGCATGGTGGCGGAAGGCACTTCGTGCGGCGTCGAAACTCTCCCAATCCTCATAGGCGCTGCGGGAATAGCGCCCCGGTCCCCAGATGGTTTCACCCACGAAATCGCCCCAGAGCGAACCAACAAGCGCGCAGAGGTTGGCCACCACGAAGGCCAGCATCACAACGGTCCGAAGGTGGCGGGAGATCCGCTCTGGCTGGCGGCGGGACAGCCAAAGGCACAGGGCAATGAGCAATGCCATCTGCAGGATCGAAAGCGTCGGCTCGGGCGAATAGAACACATAGGCTGCGTGAAAATAGGCGCTGCCGGTTTCAAGCGCCTGCGCAAAGGGCGCCAGGGCCAGCGCCGTGATCAGCCGCACATCAATGAGCACGCCGATACCTGCCAGCAGTGCTGCATAATAGAGCATCTCGAAATTGCGCAGGGGGGAGCCAATGTCGTTCTGATGGCTCAGCGCCTCGATCCCGATGATATGGACGGCCAGCGCCATCAGGATCAAAGACCCCAGCACGAAAGGAGAGGTCAGACTTCCGCGCCAGTACCTCAAGGCAAGTCCTGCAAGAAGAACGCCCCCGGCGGGCATCAGAAGCAGGCCTGCGATGTCCTCGTAACTCTCCATCAGCTCCAGCGTGGCGCCGCCGATCAGCATGCCAGCTCCGATCAAGGTGGCGGCATTGCCGAACATACGGAACATCTCAGCGGTGCGCGCAAGGATCAAAAGGCCACCTGCGGTCATCAGAAGCCCCGCAATCGCTACCGGGACCGGTTCGGCCAGCCAGAAGATGAAGCCGCCTGTTGCGGCCAGAATGCCCAGGCACAGGATGACGTTGACGCCAAGAGTAATCATCGCCTCGCGCGCACGGGACTCGATGATGCGCGCCTGATCGGCGGTGATCACGCCGTCTTGGATCAGCTTGGTGGTATCGGCAATCGCGTGCATGGGTCCGGAGTTCCTGTGCCTTGGTGCATATCAGCTGGCGTAGGTGGATCCTTCACCGTCCAGAACGGCTTTGATCTCGCGCAGATGCGCCTCGGCCTGACCGGGGTAATCGTCCAGCTCGGCTGCGGTCTTTTCGGCGATCTCATCGGAAAGGCGGCGCAGGGGCAGGCCGGTTTGCAGCGCGCGGATATAGGTCTCGGCCGCGCGTTCAAAGTAATAAAGCCGGTTGAACGCATCGCCCGGATCATCCCCGATGACCAGAACGCCGTGATTGCCCATGATCATCACCTTCTTCTTGGGATCGCTCAGCATCGCAGCGCAGCGGGCGCCTTCGTCTTCAAACGCGAGCCCGCCATAGCCGTCGTCGATCACGTAGCGGTTGAAGAAGGTCGCCGTGTTCTGGTCGATCGGCGGCAGGGTGCTGTCAGCAAGCGAGGCGAGAACCGTGGCAAAGATCGAATGCACATGCATCACGCAGCGCGCATGGGGGCAGAGCCGGTGGATCGAGCCGTGCAGCCCCCAGGCGGTGGGATCGGGCGCATCGGGCCGCTCCATCGTAGTGGGATCATCCGCGTCCAGTAGCAAAAGGTTCGAGGCGGTGATGCGGGCAAAATGCATCTGATTGGCGTTCATCAGGAACTGTGTGCCGTCGCGGTTCACCGCCAGACTGAAATGGTTGGCGACGCCTTCGTGCATGTTCAGCCGCTCGGCCCAGCGGAAGGTGGCGGCAAGGTCCACTCGGTCCTGCCAGTGATCGATATTCTGTCTGTCCATATCGGGGCGCAGGTCGGTAACGGTCATGGATTTCACTCCGGTTGTCGTATCGTGATGCTTTGCGCTCAGCCTCACGCGTCGGGCCAGCGCTGGCAAGGGGGAAACCGGCTCCGTCTTGTTTCACGGCAGAGCATTCTTCGCTTCTTTCAGAAGGTGATCCTTTGATGACAGAGTCCCGCCGGCCCTTGCACTCGTGAGCGCAATCAGAACAATTGGCGCATGACACAGACCGCATTTCCCACATGGCCCGATTCCGCCCCGAAACTGATTGATGTTGCCGCAGGCCGCGCCCCGGCGGACATGGTGATCCGGCAGGGCAAATGGGTGAATGTGCACACCCGCGAGGTGCTGGACGATCACGACATTGCCATCGTTGCGGGCCGGATTGCCTATGTCGGCCCCGATGCCTCCTACTGCACCGGGCCGGACACAAACGTGATCGAGGCAAATGGCCGCTACATGATCCCCGGCCTGTGCGATGCGCATATGCATATCGAAAGCGGCATGCTGACCCCGGCGGAATTTGCTCGGGCGGTCATCCCCCATGGTACCACCACGATGTTCACCGACCCGCATGAGATCGCCAATGTGCTGGGTCTGGAGGGCGTGCGGATGATGCATGACGAGGCGCTGATGCAGCCGGTCAATATCTTCACCCAGATGCCCAGCTGCGCGCCTTCGGCGCCGGGGCTCGAGACAACGGGCTATGAAATCTCACCCGAGGATGTGGCCGAGGCGATGGGCTGGCCCGGCATCATCGGTCTGGGCGAGATGATGAATTTCCCTGGTGTCGCCAATGCCGACCCCAAGATGCTGGCCGAGATCGCCGCCACCCAGCGCGCCGGAAAGACGGTGGGCGGTCACTATGCCTCGCCTGACCTTGGGCCCGACTTCGCCGCCTATGTGGCAGGCGGCCCGGCGGATGATCACGAAGGCACCTGCGAAGCCGACGCGATTGCCCGGATGCGGCAGGGGATGCGCGCCATGGTGCGGCTTGGCTCTGCCTGGTACGACGTTGAAGCGCAGATCACCGCGATCACCGAAAAGGGGCTCGATCCGCGCAATTTCATCCTGTGCACCGATGATTGCCACTCGGGAACGCTGGTTCATGATGGCCATATGAACCGGGTGGTGCGCCATGCGATTGACTGTGGCTGCGATCCAGTGGTGGCCCTGCAGATGGCGACGATCAACACCGCAACCCATTTCGGGCTGGAGCGGGAACTGGGATCCATCACCCCTGGTCGCCGCGCCGATGTGATCCTGACCTCGGACCTGCGCGATCTGCCCATCGAACTGGTGATCGCACGCGGGCAGATCGTGGCCGAAAACGGCTCTGTATTGGTGGAATGCCCCCATTATGACTGGCCAAAGAGTGCCACAGGCACCGTTCGTCTGGGGCATGAACTGACGGCAGCCGACTTCGAACTGAAAGCGCCCGAGGGTGCAAATTCGGTTACGGCCAATGTGATCGGGGTGGTGGAAAACCAGGCCCCGACCAAGGCGCTCAAGGCTGAGCTGCCGGTCGTGGACGGCTTGGTCGAAGGCACCGGCGAGGTCTGCCAAATCGCCCTGGTCGAACGTCACCGTGCCACGGGCGGTGTCACCAATGCCTTTGTTTCCGGGTTTGGGTACGAGGGACCTGTGGCCATGGCCTCAACCGTGGCCCATGACAGCCACCATATGATCGTTGTCGGCACCGACAGGGAGCAGATGGCACTGGCGGCCAATCGATTGGCCGAGGTGGGCGGTGGCGTGACCTTGTTTCGGGACGGAGAGGAACTGGCGCTGGTCGAACTGCCCATCGCGGGCCTGATGTCGAACCGCCCCGCCACCGAGGTCGCCGCCAAGGCGCAAAAACTGGTCGAGGCGATGGAAGCCTGCGGCTGCAAGCTGAACAACGCGTATATGCAGCATTCGCTATTGGCGCTGGTGGTGATCCCGGAGCTCAGGATCTCGGATCTTGGGCTGGTGGACGTCCGTACGTTCCAGAAAATTCCTTTATTTGAGCCTATTCAATGACGACAATCCGCCTTCCTGAACACCCTCAGCCCGAAACATTCACCGATCCTTCAAAGGCGGTAGAGCGGCTTGAGCTGCTTTATCGTCAGGCCACCGATTTCCTGTGTGACGGGTTCATGCAAGTGATGGCGGGCACGGCTGCGCAGGACCAGCGTATCCGTGCGTTCTACCCTGAGATCCGCTTTACCACCTCTTCATATGCGCAGGTGGATTCCCGACTCAGCTTTGGTCATGTCTCGATGCCCGGCACCTATGCCACCACGGTGACGCGACCGGATCTGTTCCGCCACTACCTGACGCAGCAAATCGGGCTTTTGATCGAAAACCACGGACAGCCGGTAACCATTGGTGCGTCCGACACCCCGATCCCGGTGCATTTCGCGGTGGCCGCACGGCCCGACCTGACGGTGCCGCAAGAGGGGGCGGCGGGGTTTACACTGCGCGATGTATTTGACGTGCCGGATCTTTCGACCACCAATGATGACATCGTCAACGGGACCCATCAGCCCAGCAACGGCACCGGGCCGCTGTCACTGTTCACCGCTCAGCGCATTGACTATTCGCTGGCGCGACTGGCGCATTACACCGCGACCGATCCGTCACATTTCCAGAACCACGTGCTGTTCACCAACTATCAGTTCTACGTGGCCGAGTTTGAGGCCTATGCCCGCGCGCAACTGGCTGATCCTGCTTCGGGCTACACTAGCTTTGTCAGCACCGGCGATCACGAGATCACCGATGCCGATGGTGAGATCCCGACCGTGGCCAAGCTGCCGCAGATGCCGACCTACCATCTGAAGCGCGAAGACGGCAGCGGTATCACTTTGGTCAACATTGGTGTCGGCCCGTCAAACGCCAAGACCGCCACAGATCATATCGCGGTGCTGCGGCCCCATGCCTGGCTGATGGTGGGGCATTGTGCTGGCCTCAGGAACACTCAGGCGCTGGGTGATTTCGTTCTGGCGCATGCCTATTTGCGCGAGGATCACGTGCTGGATGATGACCTGCCGGTCTGGACCCCGATTCCGGCGCTGGCGGAAATCCAGATTGCGTTGGAGCAGGCCGTGGCCGAGGTAACCGAGTTTGAAGGCTACGATCTGAAACGGATCATGCGCACTGGCACCGTGGCCACCATCGACAATCGCAACTGGGAACTGCGCGACCAGTCTGGGCCGGTGCAGCGGCTGAGCCAATCGCGCGCCATTGCGCTGGATATGGAAAGCGCCACGATCGCCGCAAATGGCTATCGTTTCCGTGTGCCCTACGGCACGTTGTTGTGCGTGTCGGACAAACCGCTGCATGGCGAACTGAAGCTGCCCGGCATGGCGTCCGATTTCTACCAGACCCAGGTTTCGCGTCATTTGCAGATCGGAATTCGCGCGATGGAACAGCTGCGTGGTATGCCTTTGGCGCGCCTTCATAGCCGAAAACTGCGCTCTTTTGATGAAACCGCCTTCCTTTGAGGGTAGTTTTCCCCAGTTTTCTGCGGAAAATCGCTTGTTTTGGCCGTCTTTGGCATCTCTATGCGTTGTGTTGACGCACAACATAACGATACAGTCCCGCCATGAGGCCCCAGAGTTCGGGCAGTTTTAAGGAGAGCTAAGAATGTCCAAACCGATGACCAAAACCCAGCTTGTCGCAGCACTGGCTGAGGAAATGGGCAGCGATAAGAAAGCCGCCGGCGCAGCACTGGATGCTGTCTGTGCGCTGATCACGCGCGAAGTCTCGAACGGCGGTGCCGTGACCCTGCCCGGTGTCGGAAAGATCTATTGCCGCGAGCGCCCCGAGCGTGAAGTGCGCAACCCTGCCACTGGCGAGAAGTTCATGAAAGAGGCCGATAAGGTCGTCAAGATGACCATCGCCAAGGCTCTGAAGGACAGCGTCAACGAGGGCTAAGTCCAAGGGCTGATCTGGTGATCAGGTATCAACAAGGGCCGCCCCGGGAGGGTGGCCCTTTCTTTTTGCGGGATGGTTGTTGCGTTCTGACAGCGGCATGGCTTGCAACACCGGATCATTTGCGGGACTGTCCGAGCTAAGTTGTGGAGGGCAGGTCTTGGATATTCGCGCAATCGCTATGGGGCTGACCTTTGCCCTGATGTGGTCCTCGGCCTTCACTTCGGCAAGGATCATTGTGGTGGATGCATCACCGCTGTTTTCGCTGGCAGTGCGGTTCCTGATCTCAGGGCTGATCGGCGTCGCCATTGCCGCGGCCATGGGGCAAACTTGGCGGCTGACTCGGGGTCAGTGGCGGGCGACGGTGATCTTCGGCATCTGTCAGAACGCGCTGTACCTAGGCCTCAACTTTGTCGCCATGCAGACAATTGAAGCTTCGTTTGCTGCTATCATCGCATCCACCATGCCGCTGCTTGTCGCCTTGGCCTCCTGGGTGATTTTTCGGGAGCGGCTGAAACCGCTTGGGATCGTCGGCCTTTTTGCCGGTGTCGTGGGGGTTGCGCTGATCATGGGTACACGGATCAATGCGGGGGTGGATCTGTTCGGCGTACTTCTTTGCGTGATTGGGGTCGTTGCGCTGACCACAGCAACCTTGGCCCTGCGCGGGGCGACATCGGGGGGCAACTTCATGATGGTTGTTGGGCTGCAGATGCTGATCGGTTCGGTCATCCTGTTTGCCGCAGCGCCGGTTTTTGAGGATATCTTTGTCAATCCGACGCTGCCGCTGGCGATTGCCTTTGCCTACACCACTTTGGTTCCGGGTTTGGCCGCGACCTTTATCTGGGTACTGCTGCTGAACCGCATCGGAGCAGTGCGGGCCGCGACCTTTCACTTCCTGAATCCGGTTTTTGGCGTTGCAATCGCAAGCGCTCTTCTTGGCGAGAAACTGGGCCCGCTTGATATCATTGGCGTGCTGATCGTGACCGGCGGTATTCTGGCGGTGCAATTGTCACGCCAGCCGTCTCGTCCCGAGAAAGGGACAGTCAGAGCCTGATTTCAAGGTAAAAGGCGCTCGATTGCGCTGGTGATCTGACCAGATAAAGGTCGTGCGACTGAACCCCAGGTGCCTGCCACGGATCCATCTGGAGCAATCAGGATCTTGTTGAAGTTCCAACCCGGCTCAAACCCGGTTTCTGCCCGGACGGCCTGAAAGAATGGGTGTGCGTTTGCACCTTTCACCGGCGTGATATCGGTCATCGGCAGGGTCAGGTCATAGTTCAATTCGCAGAACTGTTTGACCTCTTCGGCGCTTCCCAGCTCTTGCTTGAAGTCGTTCGAAGGAACAGCCAGAACCACGAGCCCCCGGTCCCGGTAGCGATCATATAGGGTTTGCAGCCCCGAATACTGCTTGGTGAAACCGCAGCGCGAGGCGGTGTTCACCACCAGAACCGGCTGTCCTCGCATGGTGGCAAGGTCAATCACGCCGCCGTCTATCGAGGCAAACTGCCCTGAAACCGGAGCAGCCTGCGCCATCTGCCCCACCATGACCAGAGCGGCCAAAATCCACATCCTGAACATCTGTACCCTCCACATCTGTTTCAAAGGATACGGGCAAAGGCGGCCAAGGGATCAATCTACCGTTTGACGTGACGCACAAGCACGCGATGACCTGCAATAATCACTTTGCATTTGCCGCGCATCGGACCATGTATCAGATAGCAGAGATCCGCCGGAGGAATGACATGACGCGCTACACCAAGGACCCGGATGCCATCGCCGCCCTGTCGGACGAGGAGTATTACGTGACGCAGAAATCGGGTACCGAGCGCCCAGGCACGGGCAAACTGCTGTATAACAAGGAACCCGGCATCTACGTCGATATCGTCTCGGGCGAGCCGCTGTTTGCATCGTCCGACAAATACGAATCCGGTTGTGGCTGGCCCAGCTTTACCAAGCCGATCGAGCCTGCCCATGTGCAGGAGCTGGAGGATCGTACCCTCGGCATGATCCGTACCGAGGTCCGCTCGACCCACGGGGACAGCCATCTGGGGCACGTCTTCCCGGATGGTCCGCTGGACCGGGGCGGTCTGCGCTACTGCATCAACTCCGCCTCGCTGCGGTTTATCCATCTCGACGACATGGAGGCCGAAGGCTATGGCGATTACATCGATCAAGTGGAGGACCACAGATGAGCAATCCTGAACGCGCCGTTCTGGCAGGTGGCTGTTTCTGGGGCATGCAGGATTTGATCCGCAAGCGCCCAGGCGTGATCAAGACCCGCGTCGGCTATACCGGCGGCGACGTGCCGAATGCCACCTATCGCAACCACGGCACCCATGCCGAAGGGATCGAGATCTTGTTCGATCCGGCCAAGACATCTTACCGGGAACTGCTGGAGTTCTTCTTCCAGATCCATGACCCAACCACGGTCAACCGTCAGGGCAATGACATCGGGATGAGCTATCGCTCGGCCATCTACTATGTGGACGAGACCCAGAAACAGATCGCCGAGGATACCATCGCCGATGTAAACGCCTCGGGCATCTGGCCCGGCAAGGTCGTCACCGAGGTAGAACCTGTTGGCGATTTCTGGGAGGCCGAGCCAGAGCATCAGGATTACCTGGAGCGGATCCCGAACGGCTACACCTGCCATTTCCCGCGCCCCGATTGGGTCTTGCCCAAGCGCAACGCGGCTGAATAAATCCGGGGCAGTTCCCACTGTTAGAGACTGATTTGACCCGCCTTCGCCCTGGCTGAAGGCGGGGTTCTTATGACTCGTCGTCCGTTGCCACCCGTGGACGGCCACTGGCTTCGGCGGTCAGGAAGGCTTCGACAAAGACCTCGCGCGCTTCCACCTCGGCGGTGCGGATGTCGCGGGTCACATGGACATGGATATCCACCGCCCCGGCGGCCTGCGCCTCCTGCCGGGCCTCGGCTGTCAGGTGATCCTCAAGCGTTTTCAGCGCCTGTTCCGATGACGTGAAATCCTGCGGTCCACCCTCCAGATGCACCCGGAATTTGCCTTCCGCCGGTGAGGTCACGCTGCCGCTGCGGCGCATGGTGACACGGCCCACAACCGCGCCGATGGCATTGGCGACGCCTGCATGTTCCGGCAGGATCATCCGGCAATGAAGTCGCTTGCCCACCGCCGGGTAGTGACTAGGCGCCGAGGCGCCAAGCCCGACCACATCCACATTCAGCGCCGCATCCAGCGCCAACATGCCGCGATGCTTCTTCAGACCCCGGTGCAGCAGGATGTGCCGCGCCAATTGGTCTGGCGGTAGGCCGAAATCCTCGACTTCTTCGGAAAAGGCAGTCTCTAACAAGGTCAAAGCGGTCTGATCTGTCAGCTGGTCGATGATCATCCCGGCAAGCGTTCCGGCATCGGGTGCCAAGGTGTCGCCGCTGCCGATACGGCGGCGGGCAAACAGGGCAAGCGCCTTTTCCGCCGCGTCCCGATCCCAGGTATCAAGCCGCCTCAGCACGTGGGACGCATCCGAGGGGGTGACACCGGCGACCTGCACCAGCCCCCGGTCCACCAGCCGATTGAGCGCACCCTGTTCCATGCGGGTGCGTAGCACGGCGCCAAGGGGGTGTACCTCGGATCCAATGCGATCCAGCAGAGCCGTTTCCCGGTCGCCGAGGCCAGCCGCAGGCAGGCCCGGCACCACGCGCAGGAACTTGCCGTCGTGCTCTCCGACCACCGGGGCGTTCATCTGTCGGTCCAGCGCGGTATGCACCACATCAGGTGCCTCGGTTGCAAGCAGCGAAATGGGCACGACCCGGCGGGGGCCGAGCGTCAGACCGCCTTGCAGCCCTTCGGTTCGGATCTGCACCTGACTGTCGCCGCCAAGGCCGCTCGTGCGCATGGCAACCGCCTCCACCATGGTGCGATAGCCCCCGACGCGGGCACCCTCGGGGTCAATCGCGGGCCTGCCATCCCGGATCAGCGCCACATCGGTGGTGGTGCCGCCGATATCGCTGACCAGCGCGGTGTCGACCCCGGTCATCCAGCGCGCCCCAACGATAGAGGCGGCAGGACCGCTCAGTATCGTCTCGATTGGCCGCTCCCGTGCCTGCTCAGCCGACATCAGCGCGCCGTCACCGCGTACCACCATCATCGGGGCTGTGATGCCGATCTCTGCCAGCGTGTCCTGCGCGCGCCCGATCAGCCGGTCGATCATCCCGATCAGCCGCGCATTGAGCACCGCCGTCAGCGCGCGTTTTGGCCCGTTTAGTTTGGCAGACAGTTGGTGTGAACATGTGACCGGTGCACCGGTCGCCTCGGTGATGATGCGGGCCGCCTCAAGCTCATGCGCCGGGTTGCGGGTGGCAAAGACACCGGCCACCGCATAGCCGCTGACACCTTTGGATTCAGTCTCTAAAAAGGCTTTCAACGTGCCTGTATCAAGCGGAGCCGCCTCGCTGCCCGCATGGGTATGCCCGCCTGCCAGCACCAGCGCCGGGTCGCCTTTCAGGGCGTCGCTCAACCCGTGGCGCTCAAGATCCTCAGGCGCAAATCCGACATAGACCAGCGCCACCCGCCCGCCTTGCCCTTCGACCAGCGCATTGGTGGCCAGGGTGGTGGATAGCGCCGCCATCGAGACATCCTGCGCGGCCACGCCCGATTGCGCCAGTACTGCGCGCACCGCACCGCCCACACCAATGGCCAGATCGTGGCGGGTGGTCAGGGACTTGGCCGAGGCGATCACCTCCTCTTCATCGCGGATTAGCACCGCATCCGTATAGGTCCCGCCCGTATCCACACCCAGTAGCAGCGCCATCGCCTGTTCCTTTTCTGCTCGCTGCCCATCGGTGTAGCGTCGAATTTGTGCGGGTCCATCCTGTTTGCGTCATTGCTGCGGTTTCCACCCTTGCCGGGGCGCGTTTTGCGGCGCATCTATAGCGGCATGACAAAGACACTTCTCTCAATCGGTTATGGCTATTCGGCACGGGCACTGGCGCGGCGGATGCTGGCGCGGGGCTGGCGTGTGATTGGCACAACGCGGGATCTGGACAAGGCTCAAGCGGATGAGGGCGTGGAACTGCGCCAATGGCCCGGCTCCGATGTCCCGCTGGATGGTGTGACCCATGTGCTGTCCTCGGTCGGTCCAAATGAAGAGGGCGATCCGGTGATTGCGGCATTGCGGGACGAGTTGGCCAAACGCGCCGCTGCGGGGCAGTTCGATTGGGTTGGTTATCTGTCCACCACCGCCGTCTATGGCGATCAGGGCGGTGCTTGGGTGGATGAGGAGACGCCCGTTTCCCCATCGTCGCGTCGTGGAGACTGGCGCGCGCAGGCCGAGGCGGAATGGCAGGCGATCCCCGATCTGCCGCTGCATATCTTTCGCCTTGCGGGTATCTACGGCCCCGGTCGCGGCCCCTTTGCCAAGCTGATGGCAGGGAAGGCGCGGCGCATCGTGAAGCCCGGACAGGTGTTTTCCCGCATCCACGTGGAGGATATCGCGACGGTGCTGGAGGCTTCGATCGACCGGCCCAATCCGGGTGCGATCTACAATGTCTGCGACGATGAACCCGCCCCGCCGCAGGATGTGCTGGGCTATGGGGCTGAACTGCTGGGCCTGCCGGTGCCCGCCGAGGTGCCCTTTGACGAGGCCGGCATGACCCCCATGGCGCGCAGTTTCTACGGAGAGAACAAGCGCGTGCGCAACACTCGCATCAAGGAAGAGCTCGGCGTGGCGCTGGCCTATCCCGACTACCGCGTGGGCCTGCGCGCGGTGAAGGCTGCCGAGGATCTGGAGAACTACACGCCCCCAGCCGCGCCGCCTGCGTTGTAGTGCAGTGTGGCAAAAAAGACTCTACCATTTCTTAACTTGAAGGGTATATACCTATAGGTACAGGCGCCGGATGGTGGCTGCATAGAAAAATAGACTCCGTATCATTCGCCGTTTATCAAAGTGTATAGGCAACTATACCGCGAATGTACGGAGTCGATTTTTATGGATCATCGTTATTCAATTTTGGTTGATGGCGGATTTTTTACACGGAAACTGTACAAGAAGCTCGGCAATAAAACGCCCAAAGTGGAAGACGTGGTCACCGAGATCAACAGGATCCGTTCGGACCCACTTCTTGAAGGTTATGAGCTGCTTCGCACCTATTACTATGATGCATACCCGGCAACCGGAAAGCTCATCCACCCTATTACCAAGGAAGAAATCAACTTGGCGGAAATGCCTGTATACGCCAAGAATAAATCATTCTTTCAAAAGCTTGAACTTCAGCCAGAAATCTCTTTGCGTGCCGGGGAGCTATCCCCTCGGGGTTTTAAGCTGGGGCATTGGGTGCTCGGCGATGAGACTCTTCCGGAAAGGCCTTTGAAAAAAGAAGACTTTGTTTTTGACCTCGAACAAAAAGGCGTTGATTTGAGAATCGGTTTGGACATCGCTCGATTGTCTCTCCGCCAGCTGGTCCGTACAATCGTAGTTGTGACAGGTGACAGTGATTTTATTCCAGCATTCAAGTTTGCCCGCAGAGAGGGAGTGAGAGTTTTGCTCGCGCATATGGGGCACGGGGTAAAGCGCGATTTGAAAGCTCATACCGACGGCTTCATCGAATAACTAAGCCCGCTTTTCCCCAATGGTCGCGATGCCCAGCACCTCCAACACTTTGGCTTCGATCTGGGGTGCGTTCATGGCGGCGACGTCGTACATGTCCTTGGGGCTGGCCTGATCGATAAATGTATCGGGCAGCACCATGGAGCGGTATTTCAGGCCGCTATCGAACACGCCTTCTTCGGCTAATAGCTGTGCCACATGGCTGCCAAAGCCCCCGACAGCGCCTTCCTCGATGGTGATCAGCGCCTCGTGATCACTCGCCAGCTGCAGGATCATGTCGCGGTCCAGCGGTTTGGCAAAGCGGGCATCGGCAATCGTCGGCGTGATCCCCTTGGCCGCGAGCGACTCAGCGGCCTTTTTCACCTCACCCAGGCGGGTGCCGAAGGAGAGGATCGCAACGCGGGCGCCTGTCTGGATCATCCGCCCCTTGCCGATCTCAAGCACCTCGGCCTCTTCCGGCATCTCGACGCCTTCGCCTTCACCGCGCGGATAGCGGAAGGCGATGGGGCCGTCATCATAGGCGGCGGCAGTGGCGGTCATGTGCTTCAGCTCGGCCTCGTCGGCGGCGGCCATCACCACCATGCCGGGCAGGTTGGCCATATAGGCGATGTCATAGCTGCCCGCGTGGGTGGCACCGTCCGCGCCCACCAGACCGGCGCGGTCTATGGCGAAACGCACCGGAAGGCGCTGGATCGCGACGTCATGCACCACCTGATCATACCCGCGCTGCAGGAAGGTCGAATAGATGGCGCAGAAGGGCTTCATCCCGCCCGCAGCCAGGGCGGCGGCAAAGGTCACGCCATGCTGTTCCGCAATGCCTACATCGAAGCAACGCGAGGGGTAGCGTTCGGCCATCAGGCTGAGACCGGTGCCATCGGGCATGGCGGCGGTCACGGCGCAGATCTTGTCGTCCGTGGCGGCGAGCTTCACCAGCTCATTGCCAAAGACCGAGGTATAGGAGGGCGCGTTTGACGGCGGCTTGTTCTGTTTGCCGGTCACCACGTCAAAGGTTGCCGTGGCATGGCCCTTGTCATCAGCGCGTTCGGCGGGGGCGTAGCCCTTGCCCTTTTTCGTCAGCACATGGATCAGGATCGGACCCGAGGCGCGTGCCTTGACCGTGCGCAGCACCGGCAGAAGCTGGTCCATGTCGTGCCCGTCGATGGGGCCGAGATAGGAGAAGCCAAGGGATTCAAACAGGGTGCCGCCCACCGCCATGCCCTTGAGCATGTCCTTGGCGCGTTTGGCGCCCTCGCGGAAGGGCTCCGGCAACAGGGAGGCTGCGCCCTTTGCGACGGCCTTCAACTCTTGGAACGGCTCCTCCGCATAAAGGCGGGACAGGTAAGAGGATAAAGCACCAACAGGGGGCGCGATGGACATCTCGTTGTCGTTGAGGATTACGATCAGCCGCTTGCCCAGGTGGCCTGCGTTGTTCATCGCCTCGAATGCCATGCCGCCCGAAAGGGCCCCGTCGCCGATCACTGCGATAGCATCGCCCAGACCTTCGGGGATGTTGCCGCCCAGATCACGCGCCACCGAAAAGCCGAGCGCCGCGCTGATCGAGGTGGAGCTATGGGCCGCGCCAAAAGGATCGTATGGGGATTCAGATCGTTTGGTGAAACCTGACAGGCCACCCTTCTTGCGTAGGGTGCGGATGCGGTCCCGGCGCCCGGTCAGGATCTTGTGCGGGTAGCTTTGGTGTGAGACGTCCCAGATCACCTTGTCGCGCGGCGTGTCGAACACCGAATGCAGCGCCACGGTCAGTTCCACCACGCCAAGGCCTGCGCCAAGGTGGCCACCGGTTTCAGACACGGCGGCAATGGTTTCCTGGCGCAGCTCGTCTGCAACCTGCACCAACTGGCGGTCGCTGAGGCCCTTCAGATCTGCCGGGCGGGCGATCTGGTCCAAAAGCGGGGTGTGGGGCCTCTCTGACATGGCTCCTCCTCGGGAGTGGCGCGGCGCGGTGGCTACGCTGGTTTAGCTGTCGCGCGAGATAACGAAGCGCGCGGCGTCCTTCAAGGTTTCGCCTTCTCCTCCGTAGGGGGAAAGTGCGGCGCAGGCGGCGTCACACAGGTCTTCTGCGCGTAGTTTTGCTGCGTTTAGCCCCAGAAGGGAAACAAAGGTGGCCTTTCCGGCGGTTTCGTCCTTGCGAAGAGCTTTGCCGACGGTTGCGACATCGCCCTCTACGTCCAAGATGTCGTCGGCGATCTGAAAGGCAAGGCCAAGGGCGCCTGCATAGGCGCGCAAAGCGGTGGTATCTGCACCGGCCAGAACTGCGCCAGCGGTTGCAGACCATTCGATCAGGCAGCCGGTCTTGCGGGCCTGAAGCCGGGTGATTTCTTCGAGGGTCAGCGGGGTGTCGGCGGTCTCCGCAGCGATATCCAGCATCTGGCCGGAGACCATCCCGTCTTTGCCGGCCGACTGGGCCAGCGCCCGGATCAGGGGCAGGGCCTGTGGCCCCATGTGGCCCGCAGAAAGCAACTCGAAGGCAAAGCTCTGCAAGGCATCCCCTGTGAGCGTTGCCGTTGCCTCGTCCCATTTGCGGTGCAGGGTGGGCTGGCCGCGGCGCAGATCGTCATCGTCCATGCAAGGCAGATCGTCATGCACCAGCGAATAGGCATGGATGCATTCAATGGCCAGCGCGGCGTCCAATGCGGCGGTGTCATCCACAGCGTGGAGGCGGGCGCTTTCCAGCACAAGGAATCCGCGCAGCATCTTGCCGCCCACCATGGCATAGCGCATGGCCTCATGCAGCAGATCCGAGCCGCCGAGCCGGGCATGCATATGCGTCGTGATGCGCGCTTGCGCCTCCAGAAGCGCAGGTTTGAAGGTCCGCACGTCGGTCTTGGTATCGGCGGTCATGCCGTCAGCCTGCATCCAGTGGCTGGGTACCGGTGGGGGTGCCATTGGCATCAAGAGTGATCGCCGCGACCTTTTCCTCGGCGCGTTTCAACTCGCCCTCGCAACGTTTTTTCAGCTTGGCGCCGCGTTCATAAAGGTCGATCGACTTGTCGAGCGCCACGTCGCCGCGCTCCAGCTGGTCCACCACGCGCTCCAGTTCGGCCATGGCCTGTTCAAAGCTCATCTCTTCGACGGGGATCTGGGTTTCGCTCATCTCACTGCCTTTGTCGATCTCGCTATGTCCACCCATGCCAAGAGCGTGCGCAGCTCAAATGGGCAGGGCGTTCAGATCATATCCGAGACGCAAAGTCGAGGTGCCAGAGCGCGATTGGCTCCCCCAACCTCACTTTATCCGGTAGAAAGTGGGAGCTTCAGTCGGGGGCGAGCATGTAGCCTGCACCGCGTACGGTCTGCAGGTATTTCGGCTGTTTGGGGTCGGCCTCGATCTTGCGGCGCAGGCGGGTGATCTGAACATCCACCGCGCGTTCCTGCGCCTGGCCCCGATCGCGGCCCAGATCCTCAACCAGTTTGGCGCGGCTAATCGGCTCACCAAGGCAGGTCGAGAAGATCTTCATCAGTTGACTCTCGGTCGCGGTGAGACGGATCAGATCTTCGCCCTGCCACATCTCTCCGCGTTCGATGTCGTAGCGGATATCGCCAAGATGCAGGACCTTGGGTGCGCTGTCTTCGGCCACCGTATCGGGCATGCGCCGCAGGATCGCGTTGACACGCAACAGCAGTTCCTTGGGTTCAAAGGGTTTGGAAAGGTAATCATCCGCGCCGGCTTCAAGCCCTGCGATCCGGTCCGAAGTTTCGCCCTTTGCGGTGAGCAGCAGGATCGGCGTTGTCATGGTTTCGCGCAACGCGCGGGTCAGGCTGACGCCGTCTTCGCCCGGCATCATCACGTCCATGATGATCAGATCGAAGTCCAACCCCGCAAGAAGCCGTCTGGCATGGGCGCCGTCCCGGGCGGCGGTGACCAGGAACCCGGCCCGCATGAGGAACTTTTTCAGGAGGCTGCGAATACGTTCGTCATCATCGACGATCATCAGATGCGCGTCGGCCCCGCTCATGCGCCCGTCTCGCGCAGCTTGGTGTAGGCGCGGCGCATGTCGGCATCCATCATCGCCTCCAGCACCTTTTTGAAGCCTTGCACGGCCTCTGGGCCGGCTTCCTTGTATGCTGTGCGCATGCGGGCGCGCTGGGCGTCGGACAAGGCGGTCTCCAGTGCGATGCCCTGTTCGGTAAGGTAGAGATGCCGCTCGCGCTTGTCGGCGGTGCCCACACGGCTTTCCACAAGGCCGTCTTCGATCAGGGTGCGCAGCACCCGGTTGAGCGACTGCTTGGTCACGCCAAGAATGGTCAGAAGGTTGTTCACCGTGGTGCCCGGCGCGCGGTTGATGAAGTGGATCGCCCGGTGGTGCGCCCGTCCGTAGGACATTTCGGCCAGGATCCTGTCGGGGTCAGCCGTAAAGCCACGGTAGGCAAAGAACATTGCCTCGATCCCCTGGCGCAGCTGCTCATCCGTCAGGAACAGAAGACTTTCGCCGCCAAATCCCTGGCCTGATCGTCCTTCCGGCATGGCTCTCCCCCTTTGGTCCTTTTGTGGCTGGTCTTATGGCCCGCTCTCACGGGCACTTTAAGTCAGCGTTATTGACATTCCAAGGGCGAAGATGTATCGAATCGCAGCTTTGGCGCAACAATATGTCCGGTTCGGTCATTTCGGGCGCAACTTATGAAAATATCGATGGGTTTAATGGAGGTGCGGCATGGCCGGATATGATGACCGTGACGGATTGATCTGGATGGACGGGGAAATGGTCGAATGGCGGGATGCCAAAGTGCATATCCTGACCCATGCGATGCATTACGCTTCTTCCGTGTTCGAGGGCGAGCGCGCCTATAACGGCAAGATCTTCAAGAGCCGCGAGCATTCCGAGCGTCTGATCGCCTCGGCCGAGGCGCTGGACATGCCGATGCCCTACACCGTCGATCAGATCGAGGCGGCCAAGGAAGAAACCCTCAAGGCCTCCGGGTTGACCGATGCCTATGTACGCGCGCTGGTCTGGCGCGGCGCCGGTGAGGACATGGGCGTTGCTTCGGCCAAGAACCCGGTACGGATGGCCATCGCTGTCTGGGGCTGGGGCGCCTACTATGGCGATGCCAAGATGCAGGGCGCCAAGCTGGATATCGCAGAATGGAAACGCCCGAGTCCGGAAACCATCCCGGTGCATGCCAAGGCTGCCGGCCTCTACATGATCTGCACCATCTCCAAGCATAAAGCGGAGGCCAAGGGTTGCTCGGACGCTTTGTTCATGGATTACCGCGGTTACGTGGCCGAGGCGACCGGCGCCAACATCTTCTTCGTGAAGGACGGCGAGGTGCATACGCCGAAACCCGATTGCTTCCTCAACGGGATCACCCGGCAGACCGTGATCCAGATGCTGAAGGACAAGGGTATCACCGTGCATGAGCGCCATATCATGCCCGAGGAAATGGAAGGGTTTGAGCAGTGCTGGCTGACCGGCACCGCCGCTGAGGTGACCCCGGTAGGCGAGATCGGTCCCTACACGTTCGAGGTCGGCGCGCTGACCCGCGAGATCGCCGAAGCCTATGAGGCGCTGGTGCGCAGCTGATCCTATCGGGCTGCTATTAAATGGCAAAAGCGCGGACCAAATGGCCCGCGCTTTTTCAGTTTCAGCACCTGCGGTGCCGCTGGTGCCGAGTGGCGATCTGTCAGACCACCTCGGTGGTGACCTCGATATTGCCGCGGGTGGCGTTGGAGTAGGGGCAGATGGCGTGGCCGGCATCGGCAATGCGCTGCGCCTCGGCCTTGTCCACGCCCGGCATCGAAACCTTGAGCTTTACCGACAGGCCAAAGCCGCCTTCTGCGCGCGGGCCGATGCCCACCTCGGCGTCTACGGAGACGTCATTTGGAACCTTTGCAAGGGTAGCATCCTGGGTGGTCGCGAATTTCATCGCGCCGATATAGCAGGCGGCGTAGCCAGCGGCGAAGAGCTGCTCGGGATTGCTGCCCTTGCCGCCGCCGCCCATTTCCTTTGGCGGGTCAAGCTCAAAGCTGACCTCGCTGCCGTGGATGCTGGCCTTGCCGTCGCGTCCGCCGGTTGCGGTGGCGCCTGCGGTGTAGATCGCTGTGATGGACATATCGTCTCCTTTCGAATCGTGTGCGATTAAATCGTGCGCGATATAAATAGCCGTCCTGTCGCGAAATTCAACCGCTTGCGATAAAAGCGTGCGCGACATAAATTTCCTCCATGGATCACCTGCTGAAAATCGATGACCTTCTGTGTTTTTCGCTCTACTCGGCGAACCATGCGCTTACGCGGCTTTATCGCCCGCTTCTGGCGCCGTTCGGACTGACCTATCCGCAGTATCTGGTGCTTGTCGCCCTGTGGGAGGAGGACAGCCAAAAGGTCAGCGATCTGGGCAAGAGGCTTGATCTGGAAACCAATACACTGACGCCGCTGTTGAAACGGATGGAAAGCGCGGGGTACGTGACCCGCCGCCGCAACCCCGAGGATGAGCGCAGCCTGATCGTGGCCCTGACCGAAAAGGGACGGAAGTTGCAGGCCGAGGCAAAGGAGATTTCCGCCTGCGTGATCGAGGCGATGGGCGGCGATCTGAAAGAGCTGATCGAGCTGCGCGACCGGGTGAATGCCCTGCGCGTGCGGCTGGATGCCTCCTGATCAGATCTCGAACCGTCGGTCACAAAAGATTTGCCAAAGTTTCATTTTGAGGCGGATCAGATTTTACATTCGCGCGGTTTGACTGGCGCCACCTATCCAAATGCAACAGACAGGGTTTTATCATGTCTTCTCATCGCTTTATGCGCCCCTGCCGCCGGGCCTTCCTGGCGGGCGGTACCGCTTTTGCTGCCTCACTGGCAGCGCCTTCGATCTCGCGCGCGGGTGTGCGTCCGATCTTTACCCACGGTGTTCAGTCCGGCGACGTGGATACCATGTCCGGCATGATCTGGACCCGCACCGACCGCCCCGCGCGGGTGATGATGGAGGTTTCCACTACCGAAAGCTTTGCCAACGCCCGCCAATTGGCGCCGATGACTGCGATGCCCGAAAGCGATTTCGCGGTAAAGCGCCTGGTCGATGGCCTGCCCTCGGATCAGGATATCTTCTACCGTTTCGTGGCGGCGGATCTGAATGACATGCAGGCCACCTCGGAACCCATCGTGGGCCAGTTCCGCACCGCGCCCACCGCGCGCCGCGATGTGCGTTTCGCCTGGTCGGGCGACACCGCCGGTCAGGGCTGGGGCATCGACGATGAGGGCATGCGCACCTATGCGACCATGGCCCAGCACCGCCCCGATTTCTTCATCCATTCGGGCGACACCATCTATGCCGATGGCCCGATGCAGGATGAGGTGGAAAAGGACGGCAAGCTGATCTGGAAGAACTCCACCCTAATCGAGGAAAAGCGCAAAGTCGCCGAAACGCTGGACGAATTCCGCGGCCAGTGGAAATACAACATGATGGACGAGCACGTGCGCGCCATGAACGCCATCTGCCCGACCTTCTTCCAGTGGGATGACCATGAGGTCGTGAACAACTGGTCCGACGCCAAGGATCTGATCTCGGATGACCGCTATTCCGAGAAATCGGTGCATGTGCTGCAGGCCCGCGCCGCCCGCGCCTTCCACGAGATGACACCGCTGCGCATCACCCCGGCCGAGCCGGGCCGCGTCTACCGCAAAATCTCTTACGGTCCGATGCTGGATGTCTTCTTCCTGGATCTGCGCAGCTATCGTGGCCCCAATGGCGCCTCGATGGAAACCGAGATGAGTGACAAGTCCCGCATCCTGGGCGCCGAGCAGCTGGCATGGCTCAAGCGGGAACTGGCCAATTCCAAGGCGACCTGGAAGGTCATCGCCTCTGACATGCCGATTGGCCTGATCGTCTGGGACAACTGGAAAGAACAGGCCGGTGCCGAGGCGATCTCGAACGGCGATCATGGCGCCGCCAAGGGCCGCGAGCTGGAAATCGCGGATCTGCTGCGCTTCATCAAGACGGCGGGCATCGACAACACTGTGTGGTTTACCGCCGATGTGCACTACACCGCCGCGCATTACTACAACCCTGAAAAGGCCGCCTTCCAGGACTTTGACCCCTTCTGGGAGTTCGTTTCTGGCCCGCTCCATGCCGGTACATTCGGCCCGAACGCGCTGGACGGGACCTTTGGCCCCGAGGTCAAATTCGTCAAAGCGCCGGAAGAGGGCCAGGGCGTGAACCTGCCGCCCTCCGAAGGGTTGCAGTTCTTTGGCCTGGTGGACATCGACGGCGCCACCCAGCAGATGACCGTGCGCCTGATGGATCGCGCCGACAAGGAGTTGTGGAAAGTGACGCTTGACCCTAAGGGCGCAAGCATCTGATCTTGAGATCATAGTCGGAAACAAGGACTGGCCTCGGCGCATATGCCGGGGCCAGTTCTTATCCCCCTTTGGGATCCGTGAGGGAGCGGGCCTTGCCGCGCTCGAGCCCCAGACGGCTCTCGCGCCAGATCACCAGCGCATTGCCCGCGATCACCAGCGTGGCCCCGGCCAGCATCACCAGGGTCGGAAGTTCATCAAACCAGAAATAGCCAAGCAGGATCGCAAAGACCATCGACACATAGTCATAGGGTGCCAGCATCGACGCGGGCGCAAACCGGTAGGACGAGGTCACAAGGATCTGCGCGATCCCGCCCACCAGGCCCGCACCGATCAACATCGCCAGAACCTCGGCGCTGGGCACGACCCAACCAAAGGGTAGCGTCAGCAGCGACAGGGCCGATGCGGTCAGCGAGAAGTAGAAGACGATGGCAGCGGTGGGTTCAGTCATCACCATGCGGCGCACGTGGATTTGCACGAACCCCCGCGCAATGGTCGCCCCAAGAACCAGCAGCGCGCCCAGCGTGGCCCCGTCCGACAGGTCCGCGCCGCTGCCAAGGCGTGGCCAGATCATGATCATCACCCCGATAAGGCCGATGGCGACAGCGGTGATGCGCACTAGGCGAATGGTCTCTCCCAGAAACAGCGCCGCAAGGATCAGCGTAAAGATTGGTGTGCCATAGCCGATGGCCGTGACCTCAGGGAGCGGTAGAAGACCCAGACCCAGAAAGGTCATCCCCATGGCCGAGGTCCCGACCAGCCCCCGCCAGACATGCACCATCGGGTTCTTGGTTTTCAGCCCGTCCTTCAGATCGCCGCGCAGGGCCAGCCAGACCACGATCACCGGAATCGCAAAGAAGGAGCGGAAGAATACCGCTTCACCGGCCGGAACCTCTTCGGTCGCCGCCTTGATCAGGGCCGAGAGCATGGTGAACAGCCCGATGGCCGCCACCTTGAGAAGGATGGCCAGAACAGGTCGATGCGATGTTAAGGGTTTTGTCATGGCCTGAAACCTGCGCCTGTGCGCGGCAAAGATCAAGGACATCCCTGCAAATCGTGTTGGGTGGTAGTGAGGGCGAAGCGGATTTCAGATTTCTACGGTGGCTCAGGGAGTAAAGGTTCGTCTTGTGTGTCTGACCAATTGAACTGAAGCGCGGCTTCAAGACCTTCAGCTTCAAAGAACAGCCCCAAGAAACACAAATCAGCGTAATGTCGTGAAGGAGTGCAAGTTTCCACGTTGGAACTCACAGCAGATTGCTTTTCGAAAGTAGGCTTTCGGTCACAGAAGTGCGAATAGCCTCCCAGAGTTTCAAGGGGATTGAATTGAAAAACAATGCATCCACCTTGTCCCTCGTTCAATACGTAAACCCCTGATCTGTGGCGATAAAGGCTAGAACCTCGCCACCAGCCGGTGTCCGACGTAAGCTCGATCTGAATTTCTCTCTTTCTGTCGGAGATCGTAAGTTGCCGATCCCAGTCGTATTGAAGGCTGAACAAGGATGTGAGAGACATTTTAACGTGGCGACCGTCTTCGATGATTACGGTGCGGTTGTGCTCGCCCTGACAGGCTGTGAGAACAACTGGAAACATCAGGGGCAAGATCAAAGTGCGCATTAGGAAGAACACCAGGGAAACTGTACCATAAGCAAAGAGCAGGAACTAATTGAGGTCAATTGGACTTGAAGCAGGTGGACACGATTTGCTGACATGTCCAAGCTCAATGGCTTGATTTCCCGCTCCGCTCTGGCGCAGATAGCGGCATTTGATGAAGGATGCTGCCGATGTATGACGCCAACCACCTGATTTCCCGGCTGCGCGCGGCCTCTATCAGTCACGAGACGCGCAATTTCGCCACCTTCCCGGCACGGGCCAGCATGACCTTTGGCGAGCTGTTCGCAGGCGCCGAGCGCAATGCGGCTGCGCTGGTGGGGATGGGCGTCAAACCCGGTGACCGGGTGGCGGTGCAGGTGGAAAAGACCATCGAGGCAATCCAGCTCTACCTTGGCACGGTGATGGCGGGGGGTGTCTTCCTGCCCCTCAACACCGCCTATATCACGCCCGAGGTGGCCTATTTCCTGGGCGATGCCAGCCCGCGTGTGGTGGTCTGCGATCCCGCGCGCGCCGATGACCTGGCCGAGGTGGCAGGCGAGGCCCGCGTGGTAACGCTGGATGACAAGGGACTGGGCAGCCTCACCGATGCTCTTGTTGGCAGGGGCGGCTTTGATCCGGTGCCGCGCGGGCCGGACGATCTCGCGGCGATCCTATATACCTCGGGCACCACCGGGCGCTCCAAGGGGGCGATGCTGAGCCATGAGAACCTCGCGTCGAACTCTCTGATGCTGCGCGACTACTGGCAGTTCACCGACAGGGACGTTCTGATCCACGCGCTGCCGATCTTTCACACCCACGGGCTGTTCGTGGCGACCAATGTGGCGCTTCTGGCCGGGGCGCGTGTGGTGTTCCTGAAAGGCTTCAACGCTGATGAGATCCTTGACGCCATGCCGCGCGCCACCGCCCTGATGGGGGTTCCGACCTTCTACACGCGTCTTTTGTCGGACGACCGCCTGACACGGGAGCGGGCAGCGAACATGCGCCTGTTCATCTCCGGCTCGGCGCCCTTGCTTGTGGACACGCATGAGGCATGGGAGGCCCGCACCGGCCACCGGATCCTGGAACGTTACGGGATGACCGAAACCAACATGAGCACCTCCAACCCCTATGAGGGTGAACGCCGCGCAGGGACCGTGGGCTTTCCGCTGCCGGGGGTCGAGGCGCGTATCATGGCGGATGGCATGGAGGTTGCGCAGGGAGAGATCGGCGTGTTGCATGTGCGCGGGGCGAATGTGTTCCAGGGCTACTGGCAGATGCCCGAGAAAACCGCGGAAGAGCTGCTGCCCGATGGCTGGTTCATCACCGGCGGCATGGCCCGGATGGACGAAGATGGTTACATCACCATCGTGGGCCGGGAAAAGGATCTGGTGATCACCGGCGGCTTCAACGTCTACCCCAAAGAGGTGGAAAGCCTGATCGACGATCTGCCCGGCGTCTTGGAAAGCGCGGTGATCGGCGTGCCGCATCCCGATTTCGGCGAGGCGGTGGTGGCCGTCGTTGTCCCCACGGGCGAAGGCACCAGTGCCGAGGCTGTGAAGGCCGCACTGTCGGGGCAACTGGCGAAGTTCAAGCAGCCCAAAGAGGTGATCCTGACGGGCGCCCTGCCGCGCAACACCATGGGCAAGGTGCAGAAAAAGGCCCTGCGCGAGGATTACGCCGGGCTGTTTGCCTGAGAGGCCTATCCTTCTGACCGCCTGGGCCGAAGGCCCGGGCAGCGCCCGAACCGCCCCCCACGGGGCGGGCGCTTCACGCCCACCCCGCCGGTTCGTGCACTCCCCTAATGCTGATGCCCCAGATCCTCGCGCCGTTCGGCGATGGCCTGCACCAGGATCTGCCAGGCGGAGTTCAGGAACAACCCGGCCATGATCCCGGCCACGATCAGGTCTGGCCAGCCGGTGGCAGTGCTCCAGACCCCCAAAGCCGCGATCATCACCGCCACATTGCCGATGGCATCGTTTCGCGAACACAGCCAGACCGAACGCACGTTGGCGTCCCCATCCTTGTAGGCCGCGAGCAACAGGACCGAGGTCACATTAGCAGCCAGCGCCATGAACCCGATGACGCCCATGACTTCGGCCTGCGGCACGCCCAGCACAAAGACGTGGTAGAGGGTCGAGCCGAACACCCAAAGCCCCATCAGAAGCAGGCTGACCCCCTTGGCCAGCGCAGCCAGCGCGCGGGTACGCAAGCTGGCGCCGATCACGGCCAGCGAAATCCCGTAGGTGAGAGCGTCGCCAAGGAAATCCAGCGCGTCCGCCTTCAACGCCTGACTGTCTGCCATCTGGCCCGCGCCCATCTCCACCGCGAACATGCCCGCGTTGATCGCAATCACGATCCACAGGCGTCTTTTGTAGGCCGCCGACATCCCGTCAAATCGCGCCTCATGCCCGCAACATCCTGCCATTGCTCTTGTCCTTTGTTCCGATTCGAGGTCAACCTAGGGCCTCTAGTCACTAGAGGTTCAAGAGGGGTCCGCGATGTTTTCCATCGGCGCGCTGTCCAAGGCCACCGGGGTCAAGGTGCCCACCATCCGCTACTACGAGGAGATCGGCTTGTTGCCACCCGCCGAGCGCAATGCAGGCAATCAACGCCGTTATGGGCAGGACGGGCTGGAGGCATTGGGCTTCATCAAGCACGCCCGCGACCTTGGCTTTGCGCTGGAGGATATCAAGGTGCTGATGGCGCTGGATGGTGAGCTGGGCGAGGATTGCGCCGAGGCCAACCGTATCGCTCGCGCCCAGTTGGACCAGGTCCGTGCGCGCATTGCCCGGTTGCAGCAACTGGCGACTGAGCTGGAGCGGATTGCTCATCTTTGTGACGGCGGCAATGGCGGTCATTGCAAGGTGCTGACGGCGCTGAGTGATCACAGCCAATGCGCCGCCGATCATGGGGCGGTCTAGGCTTTAGCCGGTGACAAGTGTCCGCTGTGCGTCATCGCCCATGGAGATCAGCAATGGCGTCTCCGCCTGACGCGCCTTGAAGGCCGCCTTGCCCGTCATCCCCTGCCATCCTGTGTGGACCAGCGATTGCGCGACCGCACCGCCCAGGGTGGTGCCGGGGCCGGTGATGATGAACAGATCGGGCGCAAACTCCAATGCAGCGTTCTGCACCGCGCGGGTGAAATCGTAAGGCTCCACCACCTGATGCCCCAGCGTGTAACTCCAAAGCGCCTGCGTGTCCGTGGCGCCGGGCCACCAGAGATGGCCGCGCCCGTCGATAAGTGGAACTTCGGGCTGGTTGAACATCTTCGCGCCCAGCCGTTTGCGCCCCTCGGCAGCGACGGGGGCTTGCAGGGATGTATGGAAGGCAGCGTGATTGGCAAGGCGCATGGGGAAACGCTCATCCATCACTGGAACGGCGGCTTCAAAGGTGGCAAGCCCCGCCTCGTTCCCGGCCAAGACCAGCATCCCGCCCAGATCGATCGACAGCGCCAGATCGTGGCCCGCGCGGGCGTCGATCTCGGCCACGATCTCAAGCAGCTCTGCCTTGCGGGTGGGATCGTTCTGCCAGTCACCGCCAGCAAAGGGATAGACCAGCTGCCCGCCGATCAATTGCTCCTGCATCAAGGTGCCCATGGTGTTCACGACCTTGAAGCCGTCGTCCGCGCTCAGCGCCCCGGCGGCGGCCAGGGCGATATACCAGCCCATCGAGTTGCCGGTGACCGCGACCACCTCGATATCACCCGCCAGCGACTGCGCATCGGCGAGCGATGCGGCATAGATCAGCGGCGAGGCGATATCTCCGCGCGAATACTTCGCGACCGAGAACCGGTCCGCCCCGTCCAGTGTGGTGACCTCCTCCTGACCGGCGGCGGCGCGCTGGGCGTCAAAGCCTGCGAACAGATCCATCCTGTCGCCATGGTGGCGGTGCAGGTAGCCGAGTTCGGGTTTGTTGTAGGTGCCCCGTCCGGGGCAGATCAGAACAGCTGTGCGGGTCATTTGGCACCTCCGGTCTGGTCAAGGGCTGCGGCCACAATGCTTTCCTTCGAGGGAAGCGTCGCCGCATAGGCAGGCCCCGTTGCGATGAAGCAATCGCCTGCCGCGTGGCGGGCAAGCGAGGTGACGCCAGCCTCGGTAAACAGCGCCATCAACCCTTCGGATTGGCTGCCGGTGGTGCGGCATTCATCGACGATCAGCACATGTTTGCAGCCCTTGGTGGCCTCCAGCAGCGCCGCCGTAGGGAGCGGTGCCAGCCAGCGTAAGTCAACAATGCGGGTCTTGATGCCTTTGGCCTCCAGTTCGGCCTTGGCTTGGGTCGAAAGATACCTACCGTTGCCATAGGTGACGATGGCCAGATCGGTGCCGTCTCCGTGAACGCCGACCTCGCCAATTCCGATCCGCTGATCGGGCGCAGGGTAGGTCCGCATCCAGCCGCCATCCTTATCGCCATGCAGATCCCGCATCGGATAAAGCGCGATGGGTTCCACGAAGACTACCACCCGCTGCTCCTCGCGCGCCAATCTTACCGCCTCGCGCATCATCATCGCGGCCTCTGCCCCGTCCGACGGGCAGGCAATCACGAGCCCCGGAATGTCGCGCAGCACGGCCAGCGAGTTGTCGTTGTGAAAATGCCCGCCAAAGCCTTTCTGATAGCCAAGTCCGGCAATGCGCAGCACCATCGGGTTCGAAAACTGCCCGTTCGAGAAGAACGGCAGGGTCGCCGCCTCGCCGCGGATCTGGTCCTCGGCGTTGTGCAGATAGGCAAGGAACTGGATCTCCGGCATCGGCAGGAAGCCGTTGTGGCCCATGCCAATCGCCAGCCCGAGGATGGATTGTTCGTCCAGCAGCGTGTCGATCATCCGGTCCGGGCCGAACCGCTGGTGCAGCTTTTGCGTCACGCCATAGACGCCGCCCTTGCGGCCCACATCCTCGCCCATCATGACGATCTCGCCATGTTCCAGCATCAGGTCGGTCAGCGCCCAGTTGATCAGGCGGGACATGGGTTGGGGGTCTTCCATGGCGCGCATGTCGCTGCCGAAGACCTCGGCGCGTTTTTCGGGCGGCACGCCATTGGTCGGTGCGCAGCTCCGCGCGGGCGGGATCAGGCTGGCCGCCACATCGGCGCCACTCTTCAGATGCGGGCGGGTGATGACCTCGGCCCTTATGCGTTCGACGCGGGCGCAGGTGTCATTGTAGATCTTCAGCGCCTTCTGCGGTGCCAGCACGCCTGCCTCAGCCAGGAGCCGCACGGAATGAAGCAGGGGGTCGTTTGCTTCATCCGATTCCACCTCGGATTTCGACAGATAGGTCGTGGGCACATCGGCGCCCGCATGGCCGTAAAGGCGTACGGTACGCAGGTGCAGGAAGGCGGGCTTGCGACGGGTGCGCACGTAGTCTGCGGCTTCCAGCGCGGTGGCGTAGGCCTCATACAGATCCAGCCCGTCGGCCTTGAAATACTTGATGCCGGGCCGCCCTGCCATAGAGGCCTCGATCCAGCCCTTGGGCGTCTTGGTGGAAATGCCGATGCCGTTATCCTCGCAGACGAACAGCAGCGGCAGCGGAATCGACTGCACCGAGGTCCAGCCCGCCGTGTTGATCGCGCCCTGTGCGGTGGAATGATTGGCCGAGGCATCCCCGAAGGAGCACATGACGATACTGTCATCGGCGAGCACCTGATGTTCGGGGCGGTGCCGTTTGGCGGCACCCACCGAATAGGCCGCCCCCACCGCCTTGGGCAGGTGGCTGGCGATGGTGGAGGTCTGCGGCGGGATCATGAGCGCCTTTGACCCCAGCACCTTGTGCCGCCCGCCCGAGGTGGGGTCTTCGGAGGAACAGGCAAAGGACAGAAGCATGTCCCAGGCGATGCGCTTGCCCGGCACCTGATCGGCGCGGGCGATCTGAAAAGCCGCATCACGGTAATGCAGGAAGGCCATGTCATCGGCCCGCAGGGCGCGGGCAACGGCGGCCATGCCTTCGTGACCGGAAGATCCGATGGTGTAAAACCCCTGACCCGCCTTCTGCATCGCGCGGCTGGTCAGGTCCAGCGCCCGGCTCAGAGCTTGAGCGCGGTAGATGGCAATGGCCATCTCCGGCCGCAGCCCGTCACGTGGCGAAGCGCCGGTTGGGAGTTTTCCGCTCGCCACCCGGTCCAGGAAATTCTGATGCACGATCTCGGCGCGATCCATATGACGTCCTCTTCCCTCGTTTGCCTGTGACACTGAGCAAACACGAGATTTTTCGGTTTTTCCACGATCTATGGGCTTTGTCTTTTGCGCATCCTTTGGAAAGCTGGCTTGAGATAAGTCAAAGCCAGATACATTAATTTCACTGAATGTGTCTCTCAATGCCGCTACTGTGCGCCTATTGTGCTGCGCTGAAAAGGCCATGAAGAGGAACGAATATGCGCTTGTTGATCCGAATTCTGTTTATGCCTGCCGCGCTGTCGCTGCTCTGCTTGCCGACGGTGCAGGGGGTCTCGGCCCAAGGCTTTGATGTCGAGGTGACCGAGGTTTCGGACTGGCGTCCCGTCTTTGGGAAGGTGCAGAGCGTCAAGCGCGCGCTGGCCCGCGCGCGCCTCTCCGGCAGCCTGGTGGAGCTGCGTGCGGAAGAAGGCGATAGCGTTGCCGCCGGTCAGGTTCTGGCCCGCGTCGAGGATGAAAAGCTGGCGCTGGAAATTGCCGGGGTAGAAGCGGGCATTCGCGCACTTGAAGCACAGATTGCCCTGGCCGAGATTGATCTGTCCCGTGTTCTGGAATTGCGGGAACGTGGCGCCTCGCCCAAAACAGCGGTGGATCAGGCGCAGACCGCGCTGAGTGTGGCCGAGGAAAATCATGCCGCCCAGCAAGCGCAGCGGGATCTGCTCCTGGCCCGCCAGGCCGAAGGTATCGTGCGAGCGCCCGAGGCGGGGCGGATCCTGAGTGTGCCGGTTGTTGAGGGCATGTTCGTCAATCCGGGCGAAACCATCGCCACCATCGCGACCGAGAATTTCGTGCTGCGCACCGAGCTGCCCGAACGCCACGCCCGCTATCTGGAAGCTGGGGAAACCGTTCGCATCCTGGCGCGCGGCGAGTTGACCAGCGCAGAGGCGCAAAGTGATGGCCGCATCGCCAAGATCTATCCCGAACTGGTTGCGGGTCAGGTCGTTGTAGATGTAGAGGCTGAGGGCCTTGGTGATTTCTTTGTTGGCGAACGCGTCCGCCTTCTGATCGCCACTGGCCAGCGCCCGGCTATCGTTGTGCCCGAGGTCTACCTGCAGCAGCGCAATGGCGTGACCTTTGCGCGGCTCGACAGCGGGGCAGAGGTGGTGGTCCAGCCCGGTGTGCGCGTCGACGGTGGGATCGAGGTTCTGGCGGGACTGAAACCCGGCGACCAGCTGAGCGCATATGAAGCGGTACAGAAATGAGCACCAAGAACACGCCAAACGAGCGCGACGAAGAGTCCCTTGGCATTGCCGGATCGATTTCCAGCGCCTTCATCAATTCACCCCTCACGCCGCTGTTGCTGATTGCCTCGCTGATCCTCGGCTTCGTGGCGCTTCTGCTGCTGCCGCGCGAAGAGGAGCCGCAGATCTCTGTTCCCATGGTGGATGTCTTCATCCAGGCCAATGGGCTGGCCGCCGATGATGCGGTGGAGCTGGTCGCCAAACCGATCGAGGCGCTGCTCACGCGCCTGCCTGGCGTCGAACATGTCTACAGCCAGAGCTTTGACGACCGGGTGATGGCGACGGCCCGGTTCGAAGTGGGCGTTCCTGAAGACGACGCCATCCTGCGCGTCCATTCCGAGATCCGCGCAAATTTCGACCAGCTTCCCATCGGCATCCCGGAGCCCCTGATCATCGGGCGCGGGGTCAACGACGTCGCTATTCTGGTTCTGTCACTCGCCCCGCGCGCGGATCTGCCCCGTGCTGAGGCAGAGCGTTGGGATCGCGCCAATCTGGGCGAGGTCGCATCGCAGCTGATGTCGGAACTCTCCAAGGCCGAGGACGTGGGCCGCACCTATATCGTCGGCGATAGCCGCACGGAAATCCGGGTGGAGCCGGACACTGCGGCGCTGGCCCTCTACGGCGTCACGCTGGAGCAGCTGGCGGAGAAAGTGCGCAACGCCAACCGGTCCGAGCTGCTGGGCCGGGTGCGCCAGACCGGCGCCTCGCTGGATCTTCTGAGCGGTCAAAGCCTGGTGGGTCAACCAGATCTGGGTCTGCTTCTTGTCACCACGCGGGATGGACGGCCTGTTTATGTGAAAGACGTTGCCCGCGTTAGCATTGCGCCCGCAGATGCCGACAACCGCGCCTGGACCCTGCACCCCGGCGAGGCGACACCGCGACCGGCGGTCTCGCTCGCCTTTGCCAAGCGCGAAGGGGCCAATGCGGTAAACGTGGCGGATGAGCTGCTGGAGCGGCTGGAGACCGCCAAACGCGACTTCCTGCCCGATGCGCTGGAGGTCGAAGTCACCCGCAACTACGGTGAGACCGCGCAGAAGAAATCGGATGAACTGTTCTCGCACCTTGCGGGGGCCAGCGTGTCGATCTTCCTTTTGATCGTGATCTTCATTGGCTGGCGCGAAGGGGTTGTGACGCTGATCATCATTCCCGCAACCATCCTGATGACCTTTGCCGCCTCTTATCTGATGGGGTTTACCATCAACCGGGTGTCGCTGTTTGCGCTGATCTTCTCGATCGGGATCCTGGTCGATGATGCCATCGTGGTGGTGGAAAACATCGCCCGTCACTGGCGGCTGGATCCAACCGGCGACAAGACCAAGGTCGCCCTGCGCGGTGTCGCGGAGGTGGGAAACCCGACAATCATCGCAACGCTGACCATCGTATTCGCCCTGCTGCCGATGTTGTTCGTCTCGGGCATGATGGGCCCCTACATGAGCCCCATTCCCACCAATGCCTCGGCGGCGATGATCCTCAGCTTTTTCGTGGCGGTGGTCTTTGCGCCCTGGATCATGCTGCGGCTTCAGCGCAAGAAACCCGGTGCCGTCCCGGTGCATGGCGGGGATGAGGACGATCACGGCGAAAACACCCGTATGGCCCGGATCTATCGTGCTGTTGCGCGGCCTTTGCTGGCCAGCCGCATGGGCGCTGCGATTTTTCTGATCCTTGTCTTCGTCGGCACTGGGGCGTCGGTGTCGCTGTTTGGCACCCAGTCGGTGGTGGTGAAGCTTCTGCCCTTTGATGACAAGTCTGAGGTGCAGGTGATCGTCGACCTGGAAGAGGGCGCCACGCTGGAAGACACCGAGCGCGCCCTCTTTGCCCTTGCTGCCGCCGCTGGAGAGATCCCCGAGATCGAAAGCATTCAGGCCTATGCGGGCACCGCCGCGCCTTTCAACTTCAATGGGCTGGTGCGGCACTACTTTGTGCGCCAGAACCCCGAGCTGGGCGATCTGCAGATCAACCTTGCCGATTCCGAAGAACGCGACCGCCAGAGCCACGCCATCGCGCTGGAGCTGCGCGAACGGCTTGCGGCGGTTGATCTGCCCGCGGGCACCTCGGTCAAGGTGGTGGAGGTGCCACCCGGCCCGCCGGTTCTGGCGACCCTGCTGGCCGAGGTCTATGGCCCCGATCCCGATACCCGGCGCGAGGTGGCCACGGGGTTGAAAGAGATCTTCACTGATGTGGATTTCATCGTTGATGTGGATGACAGTTTTGGCCGCCCGCCGGAACGGCTCAGGATCGAGATCGACCAGGCCAGCCTCGATTTCCACGGGGTCGAGCAAAGCGCGGTCTATGACACCCTGTCCTTGCTGTTCCACGGCACCACCGTCGGTTATTCCCAGCGCGGCGGCGGGGTGCGGCCCATCCCGATCAGCATGAAGCTGAGTGAGGAGCGCCGCCAGGTGACCGAGGCGCTTTTGGCGACGCCCTTGCCCGCCCGTGGCCCTGCCGGAATCGGTCAGGGCAACGTGGAACTGGGCGAAGTGGTACGCATCTCGGTAGAGCAGGGGTCTTGGCCGGTCTTCCGCAAGAATGGTCTGGACCTTGAGATGGTCACCGCCGATCTGGCGGGTCGGTTCGAGGCGCCGATCTACGGCATGATTGCGGTGCAGGAGGAGATCGACGCCCGCGACTGGCCCGAGGGCATGAAGCCCGAGGTCACGCTCTATGGCCAGCCCATGGACGAGAGCAAACCCGTCCTTCTGTGGGACGGCGAATGGGAAGTCACCTATGTCACCTTCCGCGACATGGGCGCGGCCTTTGGGGCGGCCTTGGTGGGGATCTACTTCCTGATCGTCGGCCAGTTCCGCAGCTTCAAGCTGCCCCTGGTGATCATGACGCCGATCCCGCTGACACTGATCGGGATCACTCTGGGTCACTGGGCGCTCAATGCGCCGTTCACGGCCACATCGATGATTGGTTTCATCAGCCTTGCGGGCATCATCGTGCGCAACTCGATCCTGTTGGTGGATTTCATCCGGCGCGAACAGGAGAACGGGCGATCCCTGCATGATGCGCTCTTGGCGGCGGGGGGCGTGCGTTTCCTGCCGATCTTCCTGACGGCCATTACGGCAATGTCGGGTGCGGCCTTTATTCTGGTGGATCCAATCTTCCAGGGGCTGGGGATCTCGCTTTTGTTCGGGCTTGCGACCTCGACTGCGCTGACGCTGCTGGTGATCCCTGCGATCTATTGGGTCGCGCGGGGCGGTCAGGAAAAGGCCTGACCGGATAACGGGCGAGAGAGGGACTGATACAGCTCCGAATACAGGGCCGGGGAATACAGGGCCGGGCCGGATTGTGAGCGAATTCTGCCTGCCTTGATCTCGGTCATCTGCGCCTGCGGATAATCGGCTAATCTTGCTGTGGTTGAACGTGGGGAGGGTGCCTATGCACGGGACGCGGATTGCCAAACCGGAGAGCTTCAAGACCGTCTCCAACATGACGGACTATCATGCCTTGCGCGCAGCTTTCAGCTGGGCGGATGCGCGGGCGCTGGTGGATGGCTTGCCGGACGGCAAGATGAACATCGCGCATGAAGCCATCGACCGTCATGTGGCGGCGGGGCACGGGGCCCAACTGGCGCTGCGATGGATTGCGAAATCCGGTGAGCGGCACGATTTCACCTATGCCGATCTGCAGCGCGAGGCGAACCGATTTGCCAATGTGCTGCGTGGTCAGGGTTTTCGGAAGGGCGATCGGGTCTATGCGTTGTTGGGGCGGGTGCCGCAGCTCTATATCGCAGCCCTTGGCACACTGAAGGCAGGGTGCACCTTCTGCCCGCTGTTCTCGGCCTTTGGTCCCGAGCCGATCCTCTCACGGATGGAGATTGGCGGCGCCAATGCCCTTGTGACCACTGCGAGGCTCTATAAACGCAAAGTCAAAGGCCTGCGGTCCGCGCTGCCGGATCTGCGGGAGGTGTTTGTCATCGATGACGCCGCAGAGGACACGCTGCCGCTGGCGGATCTGATGCGCGATGCGGCGGATCACTTCGCCACCGAGCCGATGGACCCTGAAGAGACCGCGCTGTTGCATTTCACCTCCGGCACCACCGGCAAGCCGAAGGGCGTTGTGCATGTGCATGACGCCGTGGTTGCCCATAACTGGACCGGCCATATCGCACTCGATTTGCGGGCAGGGGATATCTACTGGTGCACCGCGGATCCGGGCTGGGTCACGGGCACCTCTTATGGGATCGTGGCGCCGCTGACCAATCGGGTTTCCATGATCGTGGATGAGGCAGAGTTCGATATTGCCCGCTGGTATGACATTTTGGAAGGAGAAGGTGTCAACGTCTGGTACACCGCCCCCACCGCCATCCGCATGCTGATGAAGGCCGGAACCGAAGCGATGAAGGGACATGATTTTGCGTCATTGCGCTTCATGGCCAGTGTCGGTGAACCATTGAACCCCGAGGCAGTCATCTGGGCGAACAAAGCCTTTGGAAAGCCCTTCCATGACAATTGGTGGCAGACCGAAACCGGCGGCATCATGATCGCGAACTATGCGGCGATGGATGTCAAACCCGGCTCCATGGGACAGCCGCTACCAGGGATTGAAGCCGGGATCGTCGAGATGGACGGAGAAAGTGGCGCCCTGCGCGAGGTGACAGAGCCCGGCGCCATGGGAGAGCTGGCCCTGCGCGCGGGATGGCCTTCAATGATGCGCGGCTACCTGCATGAACAGGCGCGATACGACAAATGCTTCCGCGACGGCTGGTACCTGACCGGTGACCTCGCGATGCGCGACGAAGACGGCTATTTCTGGTTCGTGGGCCGCGCCGATGATCTGATCAAAAGCGCCGGTCATCTGATCGGGCCGTTCGAGGTGGAAAGCGCCCTGATGGAGCATCGCGCCGTGGCCGAGGTCGGCGTCATTGGCATTCCGGACGAAACAGCTGGCGAGCTGGTCAAGGCCTATGTGGCGTTGAAGCCGGGGGTGGAGCCGTCCGAGGATCTGCGCCTCGACCTTCTCGGGCACGCCCGCAAGAAGTTGGGGCCCGCTGTGGCGCCAAAGGAAATTGCCTTTCGCCAGAACCTGCCCAAGACCCGCAGCGGCAAGATCATGCGCCGCTTGTTGAAAGCGCGCGAGCTGGGCCTGCCCGAGGGCGATATCTCTACCTTGGAAAGCGACGAGTCATGAGCATCGACCACGTGAAACCCCGCCTCGATCACGCCCATCTGCGTGACCTTCTGAAAGCGATGATCCGCATCCGGCGCTTCGAAGACACCTGCGCCGAGATGTACACCCGCGAGAAAATCCGTGGTTTCCTGCATCTCTACGATGGGGAAGAGGCGATTGCCGCCGGCATCATCCCGCTTTTGACGGATCAGGACCGGGTGGTCGCCACCTATCGCGAACACGGTCATGCGTTGATGCGCGGCATCCCCATGGGCAGCGTCCTGGCCGAGATGTACGGCAAGGCGGAGGGCTGCGCCGGGGGGCGAGGCGGCTCGATGCATCTGTTCAGCCGCGATCACAATTTCTACGGCGGCAATGCCATCGTCGGGGGCGGTCTGCCCCTTGCGGCGGGGCTTGCCCTGGCCGACCGGATGCAGGGCACAGGTGCCGTCACCGCCTGTTTTTTTGGCGAAGGCGCCGTGGCCGAGGGCGAGTTCCACGAGAGCCTGAACCTTGCCGCGCTTTGGGACCTGCCGGTGCTGTTTGTCTGCGAAAACAACGGCTACGCCATGGGCACGGCGCTGGAACGTTCGGAATCCGAGACCGATATACACGCCAAGGCGGCCAGCTATGGCATCGACAGCCATGTCGTGGACGGCATGGATATCGTCGCCGTCGAAGGCGCGGCGCGCAAGGCGCTCAAGGCCATCGCAGAGAATGGCAAGCCGCAATTCCTTGAATGCCGTACCTATCGTTTCCGCGCCCATTCCATGTTCGACGCCCAGCTTTACCGGCCCAAGGACGAGGTGGAGGAGTGGCGCGCCAAGGGGCCTATTGTCCGCTTCCAGACCTGGGCCGAGGAGAACAATCTCCTGCATGCCGGAGAGGTGGAGGAGATCACCGCCGAGGTGGACGCCGAAATCGCCGAGGCGGTCGCCTTTGCCGAAGGCGGCACGGATGAGCCTGTCGCCGATCTCACCCGCTATGTGATGGCGCCGGACCGGCCTGCGCCGCCCGAGGTCACACCTCCCGGCAACACGGTGACCACCACCTACCGCGAGGCGGTGCGCGCAGGTATAGTGGATGCGATGATCCGTGATCCGCGGGTGTTCCTGATGGGAGAGGACGTTGGGCGATACGGCGGCTGCTATGCGGTCTCCAAAGGCTTGCTTGATCAGTTCGGCGAGGATCGCATCCGCGACACGCCGCTTTCTGAATCCGGTTTCACCGGTGCCGGGATTGGCGCTGCGATGGCCGGGATGCGCCCCATCGTCGAGGTGATGACGGTCAATTTCTCGCTGCTCGCCTTGGACCAGATCCTCAACACCGCCGCCACCTTCCGCCATATGTCGAACAACCAGTTCGGGGTGCCCGTGGTGATCCGCATGGCCACCGGCGCGGGGCGGCAGCTGGCGGCGCAACACTCGCATTCGCTGGAAGGTTGGTATGCACATATTCCGGGCCTGCGGGTGCTGGCGCCTGCCACGCTGGAGGACGCGCGCGGTATGCTCTGGACCGCGCTTGAGGATCCCGACCCGGTGCTGATCTTTGAAAACGTCATGCTTTACAATCGCGAAGGCGAGCTGGCTGAAAACGCCGGTCCGGTGGACATCGACCGCGCCGTGGTCCGGCGGCAGGGCACGGATGTCTCGCTCATTACCTATGGCGGATCCCTGTTCAAAACGCTCGATGCCGCCGAGGCACTTGCGCAGGAGGGCATCAACGCCGAGGTGATCGACCTGCGCTCCCTGCGGCCGCTGGATACCGAGACGATCCTGACCTCGGTGCGCAAGACCCGCCGGGCTGTGATGGTGGACGAGGGCTGGAAGACCGGGAGTCTTGCGGCAGAGATCGGCATGATCCTGGCGGAAGAGGCCTTCTGGGATCTGGACGCACCCCTGGCGCGCGTTTGTAGTGCCGAGGTGCCGATTCCCTATGCTGCCCATCTGGAGCAGGCCGCGATCCCGCAGGTGGCTGAGATCGTCGCAACCGCCCGCCGCGTGATGGGGGAGGCGCCATGAGCGCGTTTCTCATGCCCTCTCTTGGGGCGGACATGGAGGCGGGCACGCTAATTGAGCAGGCGATCGCCCCGGGTCAACCCGTTTCACGTGGCGATATCATCGCCGTGGTGGAAACCCAGAAGGGCGCGATCGAGATCGAGTGCTATGAGAGCGGCACGGTTACGGAATGGCTGGTGGCCATCGGGGAGCGTGTTCCCGTGGGCACTCCACTGGCGCGGATCGATACGGGAGAGGCGGCAGAGCCAGTAGCCGCTGCCTCCAAGCCGGTGCCACCACCAGAGCCAGTAGAAATGGAACAAGCTCTGAAACCGCTGCCTGTCTCCACTGGCGCCCGTGTTCTTGCTTCTCCGGCGGCGCGGCGACTGGCGGCCAAGGAGGGCGTTGACATCAGCGCACTCCCGGTAACGCCCGGCCAGCCTATCCGTCATGCAGATGTGGCGGCGCATCTCAAGGCAGCTCCCGACCTTGAGCCACAGACGGGCCTCAGCGCCATGCGGCAGGCTATTGCCGCCGCCATGTCGCGCTCCAAACGCGAGATCCCGCATTTCTATCTGACGCACCAGGTGGATCTGACCGCGCTGACCGAGTTTATCGCTGAGGTGAACGCGGGTCGCGCCCCTGACGAGCGCTTGTTGCCGCCGGTCTTCTACCTGCGCGCCATGGCGCGAGCGCTGCTAAAGTATCCTGAGTTCAACGGGCATTTCGAGAAGGGCACATTCACTCCGGCGGGAGTCGCAAATATTGGCCTTGCCATCGCTCTGCGCGGCGGAGGGCTGGTCGCACCGGCGCTGTTTGACGTGTCAGCGCAGGAGCGCGACGAGTTGATGGCACAGATGCGAGATCTGATTGGCCGCGTCCGCGCGGGGCGCTTCAAGGCGCGTGAATTGTCTGAGGCAACGATCACCCTGACCAGCCTTGGGGATCGCGGTGTTGATGGGCTCTTTGGTGTGATCTACCCGCCTCAGGTGGCCATCGTGGGCATCGGCACACCTGCGCTGCGTCCCTGGGTGGTGGCGGGAGAAGTGGTGTCACGCCAGATCGCAACCCTCACCCTGGCCGCCGATCACCGTGTCGGCGATGGCCATCGCGGCGCGCTGTTCCTGCGCGCCATCGATCGATTTCTGCAGGAGCCCGAAACCCTATGACACGTGACGACATCGAACAGGCCCTTGACGAAGAACTGGCCCGGATCGCCCCGGATATCTCGCTGGAGGACATCGACCGCAGCGAAGATCTGCGCGATGAGTTCGACATCGACTCGATCGATTTCCTGAACCTGGTGACTGCTTTGGCCAAACGCTTTGGCCTTGATATGCCCGAGGCAGATTACGGTGAGATGGACAGTTTCAACCATCTGGCGGACTACCTTATGGCGCACCTTTCCTGATCATTTCAGGGCTTGCGCCAACCCGATGAGGCATAAGGCCAGCAAGAGCCAGAGGACCGCGCGGCGGAACTTCTGTTCGTGGACCACGGCCTGTGTACCTCCTGCTTCGGCCGCGCGGGCAAATCGGCGCCCTCCAAGCCATATGCCTACCCCAAGGATCGGCAAGGCGGCGGCAATATGCCAGAGTGTTTGCGCGCTGTAGTGGCCGGATAGGGCGAGCAACCCTCCGGCCCATATATCGGTGAAAAAGAAATAGGCGATCATTGTTGCTCGCATCGCTCGGGAGCTGATCGCGGTGGTCGAAAAGAACAGGCCCAGCACCAGGCCGCTCATGGCAGTTGCGCCGTTTGCAACTCCGGCTATGAAACCGGCCAGACTCAGCAGGGCCGCAGTGGGTGTGTGCGGGCGCAGCGGGCGCAGCAGGAGCGTCAGCACCGCGCCAAGGATCAGGAAATGCACGCCAAGCCGCATGCTGTCGTCCGACACATAGCCCAGCAGCGCCACACCCAGAGGATTGCCGATCAGCCCCGCCAGCAGAAGCAACCAGAGCGCGCGACGGTCCACGTCCCGCAACACGCTGCGCGACTGGCCAAGGGATGCGAGGATCTCAAGGGCTATGGACATCGGCACGATCTGGCTAGCGGGGAGCCAGAAGATCAGCCCGGCCATCAGGATGGTGGAAAATCCAAAGCCGGAATAGCCCCGCAGGATCGCTGCCGTGAAAACCACAGATCCGGCCAAGAACAGATCAATCAGGTCCAAAGTTGCGCTCCTGCAAGGCCATTACAGGCTGTATCCTTTCGCGGGCTGCGCGCCTTTGTCGACGTTTGAAGAGCAGGACTATCTGTCCGGCAACGAGCGGCAGGAGGCTGAGCGCGCCGGCCAGCGCCAACCCGGCTGTGCCGGGGTCGGGCAGGCGCAGCAGGTCCGATAATCCAGGCAGCCACAGCGCCGCGGCAATCAAGCCAGAGCATAGGCCGAGTGCACCCCAGACATATGGGTTTCCCGTGACCTCGTTGACCAAAAGTGGGCCGCCGATGCTGCGCACGTTGAAAACATTCCAAAGCTGCGCGAGCGCAAGGGTCAGGAATGCGACACTCACAGCCTGACCTTCTTCCAGACCCAGCCAAAACAGCGCAAGCACGAAACCGGTCAGGGTTGCCACGGTGATCGCAACGCTCAACAGGCCGATCAAAGACCACTCACGCCGACCGGCAATCGGCTCTTGGGGATTGCGCGGCGGACGGGACATGATGCCGTCATCCCCTTTGCCGAGGCCCAAAGCGAAGGCAGGAAAGACGTCCGTCACCAGGTTGAGGAACAGGATTTGCAGCGGCAAAAGCGGTGCGGGCAGGCCTGCGCCCACGGCGACGCCGACGACCAGAACCTCGCTGACGTTGCAGGACATCAGGTAGATGACGAATTTGCGGATATTGTCGAAGATCACCCGGCCTTGCCGCATGGCCGAGATTAACGTGCCAAAGGCGTCGTCCTTCAGCACCACATCGGCGGCCTCGCGCGCCACCTGCGTGCCGCGCTGGCCCATGGCGATCCCGATATCGGATTTCTTGAGTGCAGGCGCATCGTTCACCCCGTCCCCGGTCATCGCCACCACATGCCCTGCCTTTTGGAACATGCGGACCAGGCTCAGCTTTGTTTCCGGGGCCACGCGGGCAAAGACATCAGCCGAGAGCACCCGCGCGCGCAAGTCCGGGTCCGCCGTCTCGGGATCAAAGCCACGCAGTTCCTTGCCCTCGATCACGTGCAGGCCACCCTCGGCCAGCCCGGCCTGGCGCGCGATGGTCGCGGCGGTGTCGGCGTGATCTCCGGTGATCATTGCAACCCGCACGCCGGCCGCCAGACCCGAGCGGATCGCATCGGGCACATCGGCGCGCAGCGGGTCGAGGAAGCAGACCAGACCCACCAGGGTGAGCCCCGCGTAGGGGTCTTCATCAGCGGTCTTTGCCTGTTTGGTGGCGAGCGCCAATAGCCGCAGGCCTTCGCGCGCGGCGGCGCCCTGCCGGTCCGCCCAGACCTTGCGCGTTGCGGCATCCAAGGGCACGGAGCCTTCAGGCTGGTATTCATGGGAGCAGACCTCAAGCACGGCTTCGGGCGCGCCCTTGATCGCATAGAAAAAGCCATCACCCTGCGCATGGACACTGGCCATCATGTTACGGGCAGGATCGAACGCGTGTTCGGCAACCCGCGGAAGATTCTCTTTGCTTTGGCGCGCGTCCGCTCGTGCTTCGTGGCTGGCGCGCAAGAGGGCGATTTCCATCGGTTCACCGCTGGCCTCGCTATCGCCAGTGGCAAGGGTGGCGTTGTTGCACAGGGCGCCGATCCGCAGTGCCATCTCTAGACGGGCATCGCCCGTTTCGGGGCTGCCGGGATCCAGCGCCCTATCACCATCCGCGAAAAGATAGCGCACCACCGCCATTTCGTTTTCCGTGAGCGTTCCGGTCTTGTCCGTGAGGATCATGGTGGTCGCGCCGAGGGTCTCCACTGACGAGAGGCGCGTGATCACCGCATTCTGCGCCGCCATGCGCCACATGCCGCGCGCAAGGCACAAGGTGGCGACGATGGGCAGCCCTTCGGGCACCGCGGCCACCGCTAAAGCGGTCCCGGTGCGGATCATGTCGATCAGGGCGTGGCCGCGCATCACCCCCACCAGGATCATCAGAATCGCAAGCCCAAGCGTCAGCCACACCAGCCGATGCCCCAACCGGTCCAGGCGCCTCTCCAAAGGAGAAACTTCGGCCTGAGCCTCCTCTGTCAGAGCGCTGATGCGGCCGATTTCAGTCTGCATTCCGGTGGCGGTGACAATGGCCTCTCCGGCGCCCTGGGTGATGGCGGTGCCTTTGAAGACCATGTTGCGGCGTTCAGGCACATCCGTTCCGGTTGGCAAGGGTGAAGTGTCCTTGGCGACGGGCAGGGATTCTCCGGTCAGAATCGATTCGTCGCTTTGCAGGTTCGAGGCCTGAAGAAGTCGCAGGTCGGCTGTGACTACATCGCCCGCATCAAGGATCACGATATCGCCCGGCACAAGGTCGCGGGCATCAACGCGTTGTATCTTGCCCTCCCGGCGCACCAGGGTCTGCACTTCGGCAATGCGCAGCAGCGCCTCCATGGAGCGCACGGCCCGCAGCTCGGTGAAAAAGCCTATTGCGCCGTTGAACAGGATAACGACAAGGATTGCGACCCCTTCGGCCAGGTCTCCGAAGGCAAACGATAAAAGGGCCGCCGCAGCAAGAAGCCAGATGATTATGCTGCGAAACTGGTGCGCGATGAGCGACGACAGGCTTTGCGGCTTTTGCGCCGTCAGCCTGTTCACCCCATGTCGGGCGCGTCTTTCCTGGATCTCCGACGCTGTCAGGCCATGGGTGCGATCAACACTCAGCGCCGCGATGATTTCCTCGCACGCAAGAGCATGGGGCGCGGCGCCCGTGACTTCTGCCATGGTCTTCTCCGTCACGCGGCGGGTTAACTGTCACCTATGGTCCGGCTCAAACCGGAGTGGCATGGCGGTGGCCCGCATCCTTTACCGTGTCCGAAACAGCTTCCATGGTTTCCTTGTTCGCCGCAACCTCGGCCGAGGTAACGAGTTCGGCGCTACGGGTGCAAAGATCAATCCATTCCTGCACATCTTCGGTGATCCGTTCCGCCGATTTCATCTGCCAGTCGTGCAGGACCTTGGCAGCTGCTGCCGGATCGCTGGTGCCGGTTTCAAACATCGCAGCCGTTGTCTGCAGTGCCGTGCGTGCCGCCGTGTGGCGCCGCTCGAACCAATGTTTGCTGAAGGTCTCAACCTCGTTCAGCAGGCGTTCCTGCATGTCCCAGAACTGGTGTACCTGCGGGCCGACCAGCGGGCTGAGCGAGGAAAGTGCCTGTGCGGGACCTGTGGAAGCGGTGGATTTGTTCTTCGTTTGGCGTTTATTGGCCATGGGTGCACCTCGGTGTTTGGGTCAAAGACAACAAAGCCAGATCCGGGCCCAGAGACTTGCTCTGGCGGGCGCCTGACCAACCTATCACGGTCAAACTATCCCGACTCCAGAGTCATGACCTTGACCCGCATCAATGTCGCGATTGGGTTTGAACCTTAGCCTGTTGGTTCCGCACAGAGCCAACCCGGACCTGCCACGTGACCACATGAGGGCTCAGTCACACAAAACACATGAGGCCACGGCTTCACCGCAACGGCCTGTTTTCTATCCGGTTTTTTGGGAAAGTGGTGAGCCGTGCAGGATTCGAACCTGCGACCCACTGATTAAAAGTCAGTTGCTCTACCAACTGAGCTAACGGCCCACTTCCTTTTCGCGGTCTAAGCGAAAACATCCCTAGGGATCAAGCGCTTATTTCGCATCGTCTCAGCTTGGATCTGACTTCCATACTGCCCCGATAGGCGGCGTATCTAGGGGGAGTAGCGCGGGGGGTCAACCCCCTTTTTTCAAGTTTATCCGCGCAAGACTGGATTCATTTCCACGCGGGGTCTATATGCCCGCCATGAGCATATCAGATCATACCGGATTCCCTTTCATGAAGATGCACGGGCTGGGCAATGACTTTGTCGTTGTTGACGCGCGCGTGCAGGATATTGCGATCACGCCAGCGCTGGCGAAGGGAATCGGCCATCGGCAGTTCGGGGTGGGATTCGATCAGCTCGCGGTGATTTCAAACGGTGCCGGGGATGCGCATCTGACCTTCTACAATGCCGATGGCTCTACGTCGGCGGCCTGCGGCAATGCCACGCGCTGCATCGCCCGTCACCTGATGAACGAGAGCGGCAAGGATGCGCTGCATCTGACCACCGATCGCGGTGATCTCTATGCACGGGACGTGGGCGAGGGGCTGACCTCGGTCAACATGGGGCAGCCGCAGCTCCATTGGCAGGAGATTCCGCTTGCCGAAGAGATGGACACGTTGGAACTGCCCATCGAGGGTGCGCCGACAGCCACTGGTATGGGCAATCCCCATTGTACCTTTTTTGTCGAGGACGCCGATCTGATCCCGCTTGAAGACTTCGGGCCTCGCTATGAACACCACCCGCTTTACCCTGAGCGCACCAACGTGCAGGTGGCCCATATCGTCGGTCCCGATCACATCCGCATGCGGGTGTGGGAGCGCGGCGTTGGTGTGACGCTGGCTTCTGGGTCGTCCTCCTGCGCCACGGCTGTTGCAGCGGCCCGCCGGGGGCTCACAGGGCGCATGGTGCGCATTGACCTTGATGGTGGAACCCTCCGGATTGACTGGCGCGAGGATGGTGTCTGGATGACCGGTCCGACGATGCATGTCTTCAGCGGCACCTTCACCTCCGAATTCCTGGAGTCGCTGGGATGACAGCGCCCAAGTTCACCACATTGGGTTGCCGCCTGAACGCCTATGAAACCGAGGCGATGAAAGAGTTGTCACGCGCGGCGGGGCTGGAGAACGCGGTGGTGGTGAACACCTGTGCGGTGACGGCAGAGGCGGTGCGCAAGGCGCGCCAGGAAATCCGCCGTCTGCGCCGGGAAAACCCTGAGGCGCCGATTATCGTCACCGGCTGCGCCGCCCAGACCGAGCCAGAAACCTTTGCCGCCATGGAAGAGGTCACCCGTGTCATCGGTAATACCGAAAAGATGCAGCCGGGCACCTGGCAACAGATCGCCAAGGGACCGGATTTCATTGGAGAGACGGAGAAGGTTCAGGTTGACGACATCATGTCGGTCACCGAAACCGCAGGCCATCTGATCGACGGGTTCGGCACGCGCTCCCGCGCCTATGTACAGGTGCAGAACGGCTGCGATCACCGCTGCACCTTCTGCATCATCCCCTATGGCCGTGGTAATTCGCGCTCGGTGCCTGCGGGTGTTGTGGTGGATCAGATCAAGCGGCTGGTGGACCGGGGCTACAACGAGGTGGTGCTAACCGGCGTGGATCTCACGTCTTGGGGGGCGGATCTGCCTGCGCAGCCGAAACTGGGCGATCTGGTGATGCGGATTCTGAAGCTTGTGCCGGACCTGCCACGCCTGCGGATTTCATCCATCGATTCGATCGAGGTGGACGAGAACCTGATGCAGGCCATCGCCACCGAGTCACGCCTGATGCCGCATCTGCACCTGTCCTTGCAGCATGGCGACGACATGATCCTCAAACGCATGGCGCGGCGTCATCTGCGCGATGATGCCATCCGCTTTGCCGAGGAGGCGCGCAAACTGCGCCCCGAGATGACCTTTGGCGCTGATATCATCGCCGGTTTCCCGACCGAGACCGAGGCACATTTCGATAATTCCCTGAAGCTGGTGACCGACTGCGACCTGACCTGGCTGCATGTCTTTCCCTATTCGAAACGGGAAGGCACGCCAGCGGCCAAGATCCCGAAACAGGTGGATGGCAGGACCATAAAAGAGCGTGCTGCCCGCTTGCGCGCTGCAGGGGATGCTCAGGTGCAGAAACATCTGGCCACACAGGTTGGGCAGACCCACCGCATCCTGATGGAAAACCGTCACATGGGCCGGACCGAGCAGTTCACAGAGGTGACCTTCGAGATACCCCAGGAGGAAGGGCAGATCGTAACAGCGGTCATTACTGGGGCAAGAGGTATGCAGCTTACGGCCTGATGTGTGCCGGTGTTCCGAGCGGCTTGAACGTGACATCATCTGTCAAAAGAAAACCCCCGCCACTGGCGGGGGTTCTTGTTTCTGCATCAGGGGCAGACCGATCAGGAGGTCTTCTTGCCCTTGTGCGGTGCCCAGAGGCGCTTATTGGTGAGGTACAGCAGCACCGACAGCACGGTCAGGATCAGCACACCGACGAAACCGGCTTGCTTGCGCTCCATCATCTTGGGCTCTGCGGTCCACATCAGGAAGGCAGCGACGTCGGCAGACATGCTTTTGACGTCGTTTGCGTGGCCGTCAGCGAATTCCACCTGTTCATCCGACAGCGGCGGAGCCATCGAGATCCAGCCGCCGGGGAAGGCGGTGTTCTCATAGAAGATGGTGCCTGCTTCTTCCTTTTCCTCACCGGTGTAGCCGTCCAGCAGGGAGGCGATGTATTCCGCACCACCCATACCTTTGAACAGCTGGTTGAGGCCCAGGCCATAAGGGCCGTGGAAGCCTGCGCGCGCCTTGGCCATCAGGCTGAGGTCGGGCGCGTTTGCTGCGGTGATTTCCGGGAAGTGGTCGACAGGTTTAGCCGGGCGGAAATCGTCCAGCTCTTCGTCGAAAACCTCGAAGTTTTCAGCCGCGTAGGCACGAACCTGATCCGCGGGCAGGCCGGGGCCGCCCTCATCGGCGAGGGTGCGCAGAGGCACTTGCTTCAGTCCGTGGCAGGCTGCGCAGACCTCGGTGTAGATCTGAAGGCCGCGCTGCAGCTGGTTCTGATCATAGGCACCAAAGGGGCCTTCGAACGAGAACTGGAAGTCCTCGACTTCGCCCGCTGCGCCTGCCGCAAAACCTGCGGCAGGGATGAGCGCCAGAGCAAAGGCGGCACCGGTTGCGATTTTTTTCAACATTGGTAGCAGTCCTTCTGGCTTACTCGGCAGGAGTGGCTTCACCGGATTTCGTGCCGTAGTGGGCGTTGAAATCCTCTTCGATGGTTTCCGGGATTGCGTCCGGCTTCTCGATCACGCCCAGGAGCGGCAGGATCACCAGGAAGTAGGCGAACCAGTAGGCGGATGCGATCAGCGAGAATACGTCGTAGGGGTATTCTGCCGGCATTGCACCGAGCCACATCAGGGCAAAGAAGTCGATGACCAGGAGGTAGAACCACCACTTGAACATTGGGCGGTAGCGACCAGAGCGCACGCGGCTGGTGTCCAGCCAGGGCGCCAGAGCCATAACTGCGATCGCACCGAACATGGCCAGTACGCCGAAGAACTTCGCATCAATGATGCCACCGGTGACGAAGGAGGCGATCTGAACCACCCAGACGTCAGCGGTAAAGGCACGCAGGATTGCGTAGAACGGCAGGAAGTACCATTCGGGCACGATGTATGCAGGTGTCGCCAGCGGGTTGGCTTCGATGTAGTTGTCGGGGTGACCGAGGTAGTTCGGCATGAAGCCGACGATCGCCCAGAAGACCAGCAGCACAACAGCCAGACCCAGGAAGTCCTTGATCACGAAGTAGGGCCAGAAGGGCAGGGTGTCCTTGTTGGCTTCCTCTTTCGATCCGCGGCGCACTTCAACACCGGTGGGGTTGTTGTTGCCGGTGGTGTGGAAGGCCCAGATGTGAACGATCACGAGGCCCGCAATTACGAAGGGCAACAGATAGTGCAGCGAGAAGAAGCGGTTCAGCGTCGCGTTGTCCACAGCGGGTCCGCCCAGCAGCCAGGTCTGAATGGCTTCGCCCACGAAGGGGATGGCGCCGAACAGGCCGGTGATCACGGTCGCGCCCCAGAAGGACATCTGACCCCATGGCAGCACGTAGCCCATGAAGGCGGTGCCCATCATGCAGAGATAGATCAGCATACCGATGATCCACGTCACTTCGCGCGGAGCCTTGTAGGACCCGTAGTAGAGACCACGGAAGATGTGAATGTAGACCGCAACAAAGAACAGCGAGGCGCCGTTCTGGTGCAGGTAGCGGATCATGTGACCGCCATTCACGTTGCGCATGATATGCTCAACGGAGGCAAAGGCGAGATCCACATGGGGAGTGTAGTGCATCACCAGAACGATGCCGGTGATGATCTGCAGTGCCAGACAGAACGTCAGCACGATGCCCCAGATCCACATCCAGTTGAGGTTCTTTGGAGTGGGAATCATCAGGGTGTCATAGAGAAGACCGACGATCGGCAGGCGGCTGTGAAGCCACTTTTCGCCGTCAGACTTCGGTTCGTAATGGTCGTGCGGAATACCGGACATGATACGTCTCCTTATCCCAGCTTGATTGTGGTTTCGTCGACGAATTCGGCGACCGGCACGGGCAGGTTCGTCGGTGCGGGGCCTTTGCGGATCCGTCCGGCGGTATCGTAGTGTGAGCCGTGGCAGGGGCAGAACCAGCCGTTGAATTCACCGGCACCGTCACCCAGCGGCACGCAGCCGAGGTGGGTACAGACACCCATCATCACCAGCCATTCGCCGGCTTCGTCCATGGTGCGGTTTTCGTCGGATGCATCGGTGCCCGGCTTGTTCGGGTTTTCCGAACCCGCGTCAATCAGATCGCTCAGCGCAACCGCGCGGGCTTCGTCGATTTCGGCTTGGGTCCGGCGACGGATGAACACCGGCTTGCCAAGGAACATAACGGAAATCTGGGTTCCCACCTCAACGCCACTGATATCGACCAGGATCGAGGACAGCGCCTTGACGTCGGCAGATGGGTTCATCTGGTTGACGAGGGGCCAAACTGCGGCACCTGCGGTGACTGCCCCGGCGCCGGCAGTGGCGTAGTAGAGGAAATCTCTCCGGGTTCCTTCGTTGTCTTCTGCGTGGGACACGAGGTTTTCTCCAATTCCAGCGCCCGTTTAG
>Ga0098070_100092_pt1 | contig 59072 bp, 48 predicted proteins | sample 28_taG_FD_75063 | JGI IMG/M metagenome (GOLD analysis project Ga0098070, IMG submission 75063) | Marine viral communities from Cariaco Basin, Caribbean Sea - 28_WHOI_OMZ | ecosystem: Environmental > Aquatic > Marine > Oceanic | place: Caribbean Sea: Cariaco Basin | collected 2014-11-12
CTTCGCCGAGATGCTAATTGGTTTGGCTGCTGATCATGGTGAGGATAAGACAGTCATGATCGACGCAACATATCTCAAAGCCCATCGCACGGCGTCCAGCCTAGCGGTGAAAAAGGGGGACGTAGCCGTCTGATCGGACGCACCAAGGGTGGCATGAACACAAAGCTGCATGCCATCTGCGACAGCCAAGGGCGCCCTCTGAACCTCTTTGTCACTGCCGGTCCCCCTCTCGGGCCATCACCCTGTGATGCCCTGCCGGGTGGCGGGTCAGCGATTACATCGGCGCACGGGCTCTCGTTGGTAGCCTGCCAAAGGTAGATTGGCTGCTCGGGGATCGTGGCTATGATGCCGACTGGTTCCGAGATGCGTTGAAAGACAAAGGGATATACTGCGGCGTCATCTGAGGCCGGAACCTGTCCTCACCGAAAGCGATAGGGGATGGCCACGAACCTAAGGGGGCGCTTACGGGGGAGATGGGGCAACCTTCCTGTTGAGCCCCGGCACCGCCGATTTGTCGTCATCGCTTGTTCCGCTGACCGCAAAATACGACCTGCCTGCATCCACCTTCGTGCCGCTGGACCTGAAGAAACACACCCAGCCCGCCGTTGATCGGACAGCCTATATCGGGGCGCGGGAAGAGGTCGTCTCACTGCGGAGCATGGACAAGATCACAGACCGGCGCGATCCAGAGACCGGAACCGCCTTGCCCCTGCGATTGAAAGATTGCCGCGCCCGCCTTGAAGTAACCCTGAAAGGGGAGCCGGGAGAGGTCGGTGGCCATGCCTGCGGCAATTCCGGCCCAACATCCGCGTGCCCGAAACTTTTCTTCACCAGAATGAGTGTTTTGGGCCTTTTGGGGCTCAGATCGCATCAGCTCTGTCCGGGGCAACCAGGGTTGAGTGAAGCGTCGTTTTTCCGCAGATCTGGCTTCTGAGCGCGGATCTGCCCACCTAATGACTAGGGTCGGGACCCATTGATTTCCGTCGGATGGCGTGATTCACGGTTCGAAAAGCGAGCGGTGAACATGTCTGATCTTTTCTGGCTGACGGAGTGAAGCGGATCAGGGATTGATCCGGGGGATCAATACCCCGCTGAACCAGATGGCGCGTCTTGAGCCTTTCTTCCCCAAGTCCCATGGCAAGCCTCGCGTCGATGGCAAGCGTATTTTGAGCGGGATTATCTTCATTAATCGCAATGGTTTACGATGGCGAGATGCGCTGAGAGAATATGGCCGGCACAAGACGCTCTACAACCGTTGGAAGCGCTGGAGCGATAAAGGCATCTTTGCCCAGATGATGGTCGGCCTGGCCGCTGATCACGGCGAGCAGACGACGGTCATGATCGACGCCACCTATCTGAAGGCACATCGAACGGCGACCAGTTTGGGCGTTAAGTAAGGAGGAACAGGAATTGATCCGGGGGATCAATTCCCCGACGAACGGGGGCGTGGACGCCTGATCGGGCGAACCAAGGGCGGTATGAATACCAAGCTTCACGCCATCTGCGACAGCCAAGGACGCCCGCTGAACCTGTTCGTGACCGCTGGACAAGTCAGTGACTACATCGGTGCACGGGCGCTTGTCAGCAGCCTGCCAAAGGTAGATTGGCTGCTCGGTGACCGTGGATATGACGCCGATTGGTTCAGAGAAGCGTTGAAAGACAAAGGGATACGCGCATGCATCCCCGGCCGAAAGCAGCGCAAGAAAACCGTCAAGTACGACAAGCGCCACTACAAACGTCACAACCGGATCGAGATCATGTTTGGGAGGTTGAAAGACTGGCGGCGTGTGGCAACCCGATACGACAGATGCCCGAAGGTCTTTCTGTCAGCCATCGCCCTGGCCGCTCTCGTCATCTACTGGCTATGAGTCCTGACCCTAATGGGCAATGAAATTGGTGGCGTTGGTAAAGTCAGCGATGGTCATCCGAGTGCTGGGTTTAGCTCTCAATTTGGAAAGGCGGGAGAATATCGCTTTCCTGTTCGTAGCATGACGTCATTCGTGTCATCAAGATGGCTCAGTCGCTGCTACCAAGATAAGAATCCCCATCGCCGTGGGGTGTAGCTGTTCTCTCAAAGCCGGTGTAGCCGTTCGGGTCCCAAAAGTGTTACATGATGTCCCTGCAAAGACATGCCGGATTGCGCAGTACCAGGAAGAGCTTGATCCCTATTGTCGCCTCGGTCGCAGAAGACTATATGGCACCTATGCGACGCATGTTTGCTCATCGGTTTTTCAGCTGCCTGTTGGCACAAATCATCAGCTTGGCTCTGGTGGTTGGAGCTCTGTCTGCGGCGTCGATCCCGCAGAATGTCGGCGCGACCTCCGTCAGCCTTTCTGTTGAACCTATGAGCGTTGTCCACCACCAGCATGTTGGCGGGCAGCAGTTCAGCGATCTTGAGCATGACTGTTGCGAACCCGAGGCCGATGCCAGTTCGAGCTGTCACATAGCGCCTTGTTGTGTCTCTGACCTACAGAACATGGCGGCTTCGATTCGCCCCGAACTGAGACACCACAGCTCTGGACACTCTTTGGAACGAACTGCTGTTCGCTCATTGGCTGTTTCTCTTCCTGAACGTCCGCCCCGTCTCTCCTGACGTGTTCTACCCGACCCGTGTTGGCCCCTGAGGGGCCGGGTCTTTCTTGGAATATCGGCCGATCCATAGCGGATTGGCTTACAGGAGGTTGTGATGCGTGGACGCTACACGGCTCTTGCCATTCTAGCCCTTGCGGCGGGAACGGCAGGCGGCATTTTTCTTGAACGGTTTTACCTGAACTCGGCGCTTTCTTCGGGATCGGGCGGACCGGAGATTCTTTATTGGGTTGCCCCGATGGACCCGAATTTTCGCCAGCCCGGTCCCGGGAAGTCTCCGATGGGTATGGATCTGATACCGGTCTACGCGGGGCAGGAGCCGACCGGGGATCCGTCCGAAGTCACCCTGAGTGCGGCCGAGATCAACGCAATCGGCGTGCGCACCGCGGTGGCCCGGGTTGCCGACGTGGCGCCGCGGATCGAAACGGTCGGTTTCGTGGGATATGACGAGCATCTCACCAGCCATGTGCACACGCGTGTGGATGGCTGGATCGAGGTCCTGAACGTCCGCGCGGTTGGGGATGTGGTCCGCAAGGGCGATGTCCTGTTCGAGCTGTTTTCGCCAGAGTTCGGTGTCGCAAGTTTCGACTTTACCCGTGCTTTGAGGAACGGAACAACTCTGTCCCTCGAGGCTGAGCGCAACAAGCTGCGCAGTCACGGCGCTTCGGATCGGCAGATCGCCGAGATTGAAAGAACGGGGGAACCTGCGCGCCGGATCGCAATCGAAGCACCAAGAGATGGCATCGTTGTTGCGCTTGAGGCGGCCGATGGCATGTTCCTGCAGCCAGGCACTCAGGCCGTTTCGATCACGGATCTGAGCGAGGTTTGGCTGATCGTAGACATCTTTGAGCGTGACATTGCGCGTCTGAAGGAAGACATGGCTGCCGTTGCCCGGTTCGAGCATCTGCCGGGGCGTAGCTTTGAGGGGAAGGTCGACTACATCTATCCCGAGCTTGACCAGCGCACCCGGACCCTTCCGGTGCGCCTTCGCTTTGACAATTCCGAAGGTCTGTTGCGTCCAGGAATGTTCGGAAGCGTCAGCCTTGTGCCGCAGGAAAGCCGTCAGGTGCTGACCATCCCGTCCGAAGCGGTGATCCGCACCGGGGCGGCAGAACGGGTCATTCTTAAGACGGGCGAAGGGACGTTCCGGCCCCGTCTTGTCACAACCGGCCTGCGTGACAATTTCGCAGAAGGCGGGCGCACGGAAATCCTGCAGGGTCTTGCGCCCGGGGAAGAAGTTGTCGCCTCTGCCCAGTTCCTGATCGACAGCGAAAGTGCGCTGAGCGCAGGGTTCATGCGAATGGCCCCGACCGCCGAGGATCCCGCACGTGGAACAGGCACGCTTGTCGCTCTCGATGCGGATCGCAGGATTGCAACCCTGCGCCACGGTGCGCTGGACAGTCTCGACTGGCCGGCCATGACATCCGAGTTTCCCTTGCGCGCTGACGTATCCCTGGACCGTCTGAGTACGGGCGAGGAGGTTGCTTTCCGGGTTGCGCGGGGGGCGGATGGAATGCTGAACCTGATCGAGCTTGCTCCTGATGATGGTGTCGCCGCGACCGGGACGGGAATGGCGCTTGCCGTGACGCCGGATGGAAAGCTCACACTCGATCACGGGCCGATTCCGGAGCTGGGCTGGCCAGCTATGCAGATGGATCTGGCGCTCTCCGGTGTCGATCCTGCGACGGTTGAACTCAACGCGCCCATCGAATTCGATCTGGCCAAGGATGAAGATGGCATGTTCTCGATCATCGCTGTGCGCGGTGAAGCTATTCCGGAGAATGAGGCGCCCCGCGAGGAGGCCGCGCCTCAAGCCGCGGCTGCGCCCATCGTCGTTTCGGGCACTATCGATGCCATCGATGCCGCCGCAGGTCGTGCGACGATCACCCATGGCCCCATCTCCGAAATCGGGATGCCGGGCATGACCATGGAATTTGCCGTCGACGACGCGCTCAATTTGGCGGCTCTGGAGATAGATCGGGAAATGTCGCTGACCTTTATGCGGCCGGATGGCATGACGATGGTGCTGAGCGAGGCCAGCCCGACCACGCCGCCGATGGAGGTCTCGGGCACGATCAATGCTGTGGATCCAGCGGCGCGGATGGCCAATATCACCCACGGGCCGATGGTCGAGATCGGAATGCCGGGTATGACCATGGATTTCATGGTCGCCGATGAGGTGGACATCGGGGCCTTGCCGGTCGGAGAGGAACGGACGCTGCTTCTGCGCCGCAATCCCGACTTCAGCATGACGCTGATCGGCACCGCAGCCGCGCGGAGTGTGACGCAATGATCACCGCCATCATTCGCACATCGATTGCGAACAGGTTCATCGTCGCGGCGCTCGCGCTCATGATGGCGGTCGCCGGGGTCTGGGCCATCCGGGAAACGCCGGTGGATGCCATTCCGGACCTGTCCGATGTCCAGGTCATCGTGCGCACCCCCTATCCGGGCCAAGCGCCGCAGGTGGTCGAGAACCAGATCACCTACCCGCTGGCCACGGCCATGCTCGCGGTGCCGGGCGCGCAGGATGTGCGCGGCTTCTCCTTCTTCGGCGACAGTTTCGTCTACGTGGTATTCGAAGACGGAACCGACCTTTACTGGGCCCGTTCGCGCGTGTTGGAATACCTTGGGCAGATCACCGGCAGCCTTCCTGAAGGGGTATCGCCACAGCTCGGGCCGGATGCGACGGGTGTCGGCTGGATCTATCAGTACGCCCTGATCGACCGGACCGGAAACCACGACCTCTCGCAACTGCGCACGCTCCAGGACTGGTTCCTAAAATACGAGTTGCAGGCTGTCGAAGGCGTATCAGAGGTCGCCACGATCGGCGGCATGGTCAAGCAGTATCAGGTCGTCGTCGACCCGAACAAGCTGCGCGCCTACGACATCACCCTGTCGCAGCTGCGCAATGCCATTCAGGCCGCGAACCGCGAAACCGGCGGCAGCGTCATCGAAATGGGCGAGGCGGAGTTCATGGTCCGCTCGGCGGGCTATATCGATGAATTGTCAGATCTTGCCAGCGCCCCGCTCATGGTCAATGAACGCGGCGCTGCCCTCACTTTGGGCGACGTGGCCGAGATCCGTCTCGGCCCGGAGATGCGCCGCGGTGTCGGCGAGTTTGATGGTATCGGCGATACGGTCGGCGGTGTCGTGATCCTGCGCTGGGGCGGCAACGCGCTTGCCACGATCAAGGCCGTCGAGGCGCGGATCGAGGAGCTGAGGCCGAACCTGCCCGAGGGGGTTGAGATCGTCACGACCTATGACCGTTCGGGCGTGATCGAGCGCGCGATCGAGAACCTGCAGAAGAAGCTCACCGAAGAATTCATCGTGGTTGTGCTGGTTTGTGCTGCCTTTCTGCTGCATCTACGCTCATCTTTGGTGATCCTCTTGTCCCTGCCGCTTGGCATCTTTGCCGCCTTCATCCTAATGAAGGCGCAAGGCGTAAACGCAAACATCATGTCTCTGGGGGGCATTGCGATTGCCATCGGCGCAATGGTCGATGCCTCGATCGTCATGATCGAAGCGATGCACCGGCGGCTTGAGACGGAAAAGCTGACCGCGCAGAACCGATGGCGCATCGTGCAGGAATGTGCGGGCGAGGTTGGACCGGCGCTGTTCTATTCCCTGGCGATCATCACCGTCAGCTTCCTGCCTGTCTTTGTGCTGGAAAACCAGGAAGGGCGCCTGTTCCAGCCTTTGGCCTATACAAAGACCTATGCGATGGCTGCTGCCGCGATCCTATCGATCACACTGGTGCCGGTTCTCATGGGGTATTTCGTGCGCGGCCGCATCCTGCCCGAGCGCAAGAACCCGCTGAACCGCATCGTGGTCTGGATGTACCGCCCGTTCCTTGACGCGGCGATCGCCTGGCCTTGGGCAACCACCTTGCTGGCGGGCGCGCTTGTGGCTTCCATGTGGTATCCCCTTCAGCGCCTCGGCTCCGAGTTCATGCCGGAGCTCAATGAGGGTGATTTCCTCTACATGCCGAGCCTTTACCCGGGGGTCTCGATCGGCAAAGCGCGCGAGGTCCTGCAGCAGACGGATCGTCTGATTGCAACGATTCCCGAGGTCGAAACGGTTCACGGCAAGCTAGGCCGGGCGGATACGGCAACGGATCCGGCGCCTCTGACAATGATCGAGACGACCATTCAGCTGAAGCCGAAATCCGAATGGCGGCCCGGCATGACGATGGAGAAGATCCGGGAAGAACTGGACCGTGTGGTGCAGGTGCCGGGTGTCACCAATGTCTGGATCCAGCCGATCAAGAACCGGATCGACATGCTTGCAACCGGTATCAAGACCCCAGTCGGTGTGAAGATCTCTGGCGCGGATCTCAGCGTGATAGAGCAGATCGGCATCGCGGTCGAGGAGACCGTGCGCGATATCGACGGTACCGCATCGGCTTATGCTGAGCGACCGATTGGCGGGCGGTTCATCGAAATCGACGTCAAACGCGATGCAGCGGCGCGCTACATGATGAGTGTGCGAGACGTGCAGGACGTGGTCCAGACCGCCATCGGCGGCATGCAGGTCTCGGAATCGGTCGAAGGGCTTGAGCGGTTCCCGATCAATCTGCGCTATCCGCAATCCTGGCGGGACAGTCCCGAACGGCTCCAGACCTTACCCGTGGTCACGCCGTCCGGCGCCCATGTTCCGCTCGCGTCTCTGGCAGAGATCCGGATTGTCGATGGCCCGGGGATGATCCGCTCTGAGAATGCAAGGCGTACCGGCTTTGTCTTCATCGATATCGCCAATCGTGACCTTGGCAGCTACATCGCCGAAGCCCGTGCGCGTGTGGCAGAAGAGGTGGCCTTGCCCCCGGGGTACTCGTTAAGCTGGTCGGGCCAGTACGAGTATATCGAGCGCATGCAGGAACGGCTGACGATCGTGGCGCCGGCCACTCTGCTGATCATCACGCTGATGCTGTTCCTCGCCTTCAACAGGGTCATCGAAGTGGGGATCATCCTTGCGGCGCTGCCCGTCGCATTGGCTGGTGGCGTTTGGTTCCTGTGGTATCTGTCATTTGATATCTCGGTGGCCGTGCTCGTGGGCTTTATCGCGCTCGCAGGGGTCGCGGTCGAAACGGCGATTGTGATGCTGCTCTACCTCAACCTTAGTTGGGAAAAGCGACGCAAGCTTGCACAGGCCGAGAAGCGCAAACTGACCCGTGACGATATCGAGGATGCGGTCTTTGAGGGGGCTGTGCTGCGCGTCAGGCCCAAGGTAATGACCGTGGCCACGATTTTTGCCGGTCTCATTCCGATCATGTTTGGAACCGGTACAGGCACCGAGATCATGCAGCGGATTGCCGCCCCCATGATCGGCGGCATGGTGACGGCAACCCTGCTGACCCTTTTTGTCATCCCATCGATCTTCGTGATCTGGAAACTCCTGGCTCTGTCACGGGTCAACCGAGAGATCGCATCTGTTACCCCCGCAGGAGCCGCAACGGTACCTGCTGAATAGCTTTCAACTCAACCCAAGCATTGAAAGGTAATGCACCATGAAAACACTCCTGATGTCCTTTGCGGCCCTCTGTCTTTTTGCTTCGGCGGGATTGGCGCAGATGTCGCATTCGATGGATCACTCCAACATGCACATGACCTCCAAGCACATGGAGGGCGCTGTCCACACAAAAGCCGTCGTGAATTCGATGGGCGATGGAACTGCCAATGTGAGCCATGAAGCGATCCCCGAAATCGGCTGGCCCGCGATGACTATGGACCTGCCTGTACTGGAAGGCGCCAAGATGATGGAAAACATCGCGATCGGGGAAGAGGTCACCCTGATGCTCGTGAAGGGTGACGACGGCATGTACGCGATTGGCGCAATCATGCCGCACTAAGACTATTGGGACGACCGGCTCCTTATTGCGCTGGTCGTCCCTATGGTTGAAAAATGGCCCCTTTGTCTGGTAATTGCTCGGCATCAATACTAATTGTCGTTTGACAAGTTTTTTTGTTTTGTCCCTATCGTATGTCGTGACAACATGTCCCTGCAGCAATTAATTATGCTTCCGTGAGTGACCGGTGCATTGGAGTGAGGTAGTTCATGCAAGTTCCTATGACTTCCCAGTCGGGAAACGAGCGCCGGTTCAGTTTCGAGCTCTCTTTCGTGCTATCCGGTTGTGATGAGCTCAGCCAGGACGTCCTTGTCACTGAAATCTGCAATGCTGTTCCAGAAGACGATCCAATTGTTGGGCTTGGGCGCAAAGGGCAGGTTGCTGTCATGCTTGACCTATCCGGTAGCTGCGCCGAGGACGTCATGCTGGATGCAGCGCGCCGCGTTCTGGCTGCTCTACCGGAAGGGTCCTATCTGCACGAGGCCCATCCGGATCTGGTGAGCCTTCAGGAAGTCGCCAATCACCTTTCAACGACCAGGCAAAACCTTCGCTTGAAGCCACTCCCGGCGCCCTACGCAGGTGGGCTGTTCAGATTGTCAGAATTGAGCGGCCTGTTTGAAGAGCATATAGAACGGGCTGGCAAAGGCGACAAACGTTACAAGATGAACGTCGCAGACGCCTTGGGCTGGCTTGATGCGTCCGTTGGGGCGCAAACGCTAAACGGCCTTATGGCGGCTGGTCTCTTGGATCGGCAGACACTCCAAGTGAGCTGCCTTAAATCTGAGATGCAGCCGTGATTGACGGGGCTTCGAGGGAGAAGGGGAACAAGCAAAGCACGGGGCTCACATTCACGTTTTGACTACGTTTGTGCGTCGAGTAAGTGCTTGACCATATGGGATAATCAAAATCCGCGTGTCGGGGGTTCAAGTCCCTCCTCCGCTACCAAATTTCCCTTATGAGAATGAACTGACCCTATATGGGAAAACCGCTGGGGAGCGGTGTGCGTCGTTCTGCTTGTTCGATGCCATTAGTTAACGCTGGACGGTACTTGGTCCACTGGCGGATGTGCCCCGTCAATGCGTTTGGCGAAGTAGGGGGCTCCTTGTCCAAGCCTAGGGTGCGACCTGAGCAAGATCCGCCATTTCCACACGGTCTGTTTTCTCGTCCCGTGGCGGTCTGCAAGAACCCAGGCCGGTTCATCACTGGCCTGTATCGCGGCCCTGACTTTCGGCGTCGTTGTGGCTTGGCTATGAAGCTTGATCAGCATGTCGCTCTCCCGTTCCGCACCTCCGTCAGAACCCAGCGTGCCATGAAAAGCGCAGAACGACGAGGGGCTATGTGATCATCCGGGATGGAGCAATTACCCTCTAAGACTTACCTTATGATTCAAAATGTTCAGAAAAGGGAGCTCGGCTACGGAGTCCCCCAACTCGCATGCTCTCTCTTCAGGGTCCGGTCATTATCGTTGAGGTATCCCCGGTCAGGCTTCATGTATCCCGTAAGGTTTGTAACGGCCTCACCTGCCTGCGGTCAGCTCAAGCAAGGCTTCCAATGCAGTCCGGAAAGGGGCTTCGGTTTCGATATTGCCTCTCAAGGAGGCCATCCGGAGCATGAGGGCGATCCCGAGCTCCGCATCTGACATTGGAAGCCCCAAGGTTGATCCTCCCCCAATACGGAAGCCCGTTTGCTGCGTTTCTCTGACATAGGTTCCAGGCGCAGCATCGCCTTGGCCAACTCAGCAACTCGAAGGTTCGCTCTTGGGCAGTGTTATGCGGCTGCAGCGGAGCCTTCGCTGCGGTTTGAACTAATGACTGCACTGTTTATCATAGCGGAAATTGCAGAACGGTGATAAACGCACCTATGGTCGTCCAGTATCTGGCCCGGTGCAGAAGCGCAGGCTGCGTTGCCAGGTGGCAACACTCACAAGCTTGACCTCAACAAACATCAACCAAATCAATTGTCAATTCTGACAAAAATCATCAGAAAGCCTCGGATCAATAACAGCCTGAGCCAACATGGAACAGCCAAGGCATAGCCGGAGGCTTCCATGCGTGTTTCTCGTCTCGCCCTGATTGCAGGGCTTTCCGCCATTGCTACTGCCGCCCAAGCTGAAGACACTGGGGATGCCCTGGATCTTGGCACACTTTATCTTGAATCCGAAAGTGACGACACTCTAGTCCAGAATGGTTATGTCGCCGAAAGCGGTCGACAGGCTACGCGTGTTGATACAGCCATCCGTGATATTCCGCAGGCGATCAGCACTGTCGGGCAGGATCAGATTGAAGACCAGCAACCGCGTACCCTGCTCGATACGCTCGGCTATACGTCCGGCACCAGCGTTACGAACTTCGGCTACGATAGCCGCTATGATGCCGTCTATTTGCGTGGTTTTGCCGCCTATTACAACGGGTTGTTCCGGGACGGGCTGCGCCAGGTGAACGGACCGTCCGCATGGTACCAGAATCACCCTTACAGCTTTGAGGCTGTCTCTGTGCTCAAGGGGCCGTCTTCGTCCATGTACGGGGTCAGCGGCCCAGGGGGCTTGGTCAATGTGGTGTCCAAACGCCCCAAAAACACTCCTTTCAACGAGGTACAGCTGACTTTTGGCACGGACCAGCGACAAGAGGTGGCTTTCGATTTCACAGGGCCAGTTGGGGACGGTCGGCTCAGCTATCGTCTGACGGGGGTCCTGCGCGATGCGGATACGCCGCTGGATGGCTATAGCGACGATCTTGCGATGATTGCGCCTGCGCTGACCTATCAGCTGACCGATCGGACCAAGATCACCGTCCTGGGGGAGTATTCATCCTCTACCCGCGGCGGCACTGCTGCATATTATAATCCATCCTATGGCGTGGCCTCCGAAATCTACGCTGGGGACCCCAACTACAACGATTTTGACAACGATCAGTGGCGGATCGGCTACGAGATCGAGCATGAACTCAGCAGCAGCGTGACGCTGCGCCAGAAGATGCGCTACTCCGAGGTCGAAGCGGATCTTGAGTTCAGCGGTGTCTATGCGCTTGGCACCGGCCTTGGCCGGTATTGGGGGCACTACCTTGAGAATACCGAGAACCTCATGGTCGACACCACGCTCGAGGCGAAGTTTGCGACCGGCGAAGTGGATCACACGCTGGTGGCAGGAATCGATTATGGCCGCTCGTCCTATGATGCCTACTATGGGGGGGTGGGCTATGTGTCTGCAGCGGCCGTAGATGCAACTGTCCAGCCCTATTCCAACGGTCAGGACATGGATCAGATGGGCATCTACCTGCACGATCAATTGCTTGTTGGAAGGTGGACCACCTTCCTGAGCGCGCGCTACGACTGGGTCGACATCACCACTTTTGATGCAGCCCGCGTGGGCACCGACACCTCGCACGAGGCATTCTCCGGCCGGATCGGGCTCAGCTATGCTGTTAATGCCGATCTTTCGCTTTTTGCAAATCTTTCCAGCAGCTTCGTACCTACTACGGGGCTTGTGTATGATGACGTGACGAACCCGAACAGTGGTCGTCCGGCAGATCCGACGCGCGGATTGCAGAAGGAAATCGGCCTGAAGTACCAACTGCCCGGCACGGAAAGCCTCATCACGGCCTCGATCTTTGACATCTCACAGGATGATGGCGTGGTTTTCCAGACCGTGGACCCGGCTGTCTTTGGCGGGCTCTACCAGGTGCAGGTTCCCTACGATCTGCGGTCACGCGGGTTTGAGGTCGAAGGTCAGTTCAATTTTCAGAACGATCTGCGTCTGACAACCTCCTACACTTACCTCAACATGGAAATCGAACGGGGTGCGGCGGGTACCGTGGGCAAACAGCTTTCGGCCACACCCGAGCACTCGGCGGCACTCTGGGGGTTCTATGAACCGCGATCAGGTGCGCTCAAAGGCTGGGGCTTTGGCGCCGGTCTGCGCTATGTCGGTGAGAGCTGGGGCGACGACCAGAACACGTTCAGGAACCACGAGCAGTTCTACTCGGATCTATCGGTCTCCTATGATTTTGGTCAGGTTGGATTCGATGGTCTGGGCTTTCAGTTGAACGTCAAGAACGCCTTCGACAATACCGATCAAACCTGTAGTGCCGGTTATTGCTACCGCACTGAGGGCCGTACGGCCACATTCAGCCTCGCCTATCGCTTCTGATGCGAACGAAGCGCCAGACATGGAACGTCGTCGGGGCGATCGGCGGCGTTTACATCGCCCAAAGCGTTATCGGCGGCGTCACATGGACCGGCCTGCCCGGCGTGATGCGGGCCCAGGGCCTGCCGCTTGATCACATTGGGCTTGTGTCGCTGCTCGTCCTGCCATGGGCCCTAAAGTTCCTTTGGGCGCCAGCGGTTGAACGGTTCCGCCTGCCGGATGGAGGGCGGGACCGGTCGGTGGCGGTCGTTCTGATTGGTGCCACCGTGGTCATTTCAACACTGCTGGTCGCAGGTGCGGTCGGACCCTTCCCTGTATTGCCTGTCTTGACGGTGCTGATGATCGCTGCATTCGCTACGGCCACAGTCGACATTGCCTGCGATGGTTATGCCGTCGAAGCCTTGCGAGGAACGCCCTATGGCTGGGGGAACGCGGCGCAGGTGGGCGGTGCCTATCTTGGCGCAGCCATTGGCGGCGGCGTCTTTCTAATCCTAGTCGACCGGGTTGGGTGGACTGTCGCAGTCTGGGCCATGGCTTTGGTGATCGCAGTGCTGTGCCTGCCCTTTGCCATTGTCGCGCGCGCCAGTGCAGCGGCCTTCCGTCCGCACCAGCCTAGCCTGAAAGCGGCTCTGAAACGGCCCGAAGTCCGCCAGGGTCTGCTGATCGCATCCCTCTATGTTGTCGCGCAAAAGACGGCCATGGGCATGTTCGGCCCTTATTTCATAGACGCAGGATATGATCTTGCTCAGCTGGGAATTCTCAGCGGCGTCGGCAGTCTGATGCTTGGGTTCTTCGGTGCGGTCCTCGGCGGCGGGGCCGTACGCCGATTTGGCGCCCGCGTCGTTCTGGTCGGTGCGGTCACCCTGCAATCGGCCATTCTTGCGCTGGTTGCCCTGTCTGCCGGGGATACGATCCTGCCAGCTGCTGCAGTGGCTCCGGTGGCCATGGTGGCCAGCTCAGCGGTGATGGCCTTCGGTTTTGTCGCGCTCTACGGCCAGTTCATGAACTGGTCCGATCCGCGCCAGGGGGGCGTGGATTTCACACTGTTTCAATGCGCAGATGCCTCGATCAGCATGGTGGCGGGCACAACTGCTGGCTTTGTTGCCGAGCATTTCGGGTTTGGCAGCTTTTTCGCGCTGGCCTCTATGGTGTCCGTCGCCACATTACCACTCATCTGGCGTGTTTCTGCAATGAAGGCACATACTTATGTCTGATACGTCTGCAACCACTGAGCTCGCCGGCATTTCCTATACGGCTTTGTGGCAATCAATAAGGACTTTGGCGGAGGAACATGATCTGCCTTTGCCCTACGATGATGAAACAGGCCTTACCCTTGGCACAGAATACGGCTCAGTGCGCATCACACCATCACCCGAAGGTTCGCATGCTGAGATAAAGGCGCCTCATGCAGAGTATCTTCAGGTGCTCAAAGATACAGTGGTTGCACAGATCGGAGCGGTTGCTCCGCAGACCGCGCAGGCAATCCGCTGGGATGATGCTTCAGCGACAAGAAAGCTGCCTGCAAATGCCAGACTAATGGCTGTTTCCTCAGTTGAGCCGCTGAATTGTGACTTCCTGCGGGTGACCTTGAGGGGCGACGTCTCGCGTTTCACGGATGATGCGATCCATTTTCGCCTGGGCCTTCCGCCCACTGGAAGATCTCCGAAATGGCCCACCATAGGCGCAAATGGCGCGACCCAATGGCCGAAAGGAGCGGATGCTCTCCATTTGCCTGTCTACACCGCCCGGCATGTCGACCCAGAAAGCAGCACGCTCTGTTTTGATCTCTTTGCACATGAAGGCGGACGCACCATGAAATGGGCCGAAACGGTGCCGCCCGGATCCGAAGTCCTTGTGACAAGCCCCGGCGGCGGGGGGTGCCGAATTTCCACAACAGTTCAGGGTTTTGCCGATGAAACCGGTTTCCCCGCTGTTGCACGCATTCTTGAGACAAATCCTGACCTTAAAGGAAGTTTCAAACTCTTTGCGGGGCGAAACGGGGCGACCTACCCATTCCCCGCGCACAACGGGGTGCGGATCGAATACGCAAGTCCGGGAACTCATTGCAGCATGGCAGAAACCGCAAAGGCGATAATAACATCTGACTTTCCTGCATTCCTGTGGTTTGCCGGAGAACGTAGCCAGTCCAGCGCAGTTCGCAAGGCTTGGCGCCAGGCCGGAGGATCCGCACGTAATTCCTACATTTCTGCTTACTGGCAGAAAACAAGCTGACCGCACCAAAAGTTCTGTTCACCGCTAGCTGTCAGGTCTGGGCCTATTGGATGTTCCGCAGGCCTGCCCTCGTCGCTGGGCCAAAACCACTGCCTGGACGCGCGCTTTCTGGACAAGTTACCAGAGTTGCATGGACTTGCACCGTGTTCGTGGCAACATGGTATTCGAAAACGCGTTTTGGTTCCATAGCGATCATCTGCTGCGCCCGGCGTGAAGGTCAGCAAAGGGCCGAAGCACGCCCCAGTCGGAGGTGCTACACGTGGGCTTTTGCAGCGCTGATCATCGAGCGGCGGCTTTGCGCTGGATAGCGACATTTGCAAAGCCGGAGGATCCGGCGACATGGCGAACGATTCATGCTGCGGGCGCACAGGGAAGAGCTGACCTTTGCCGCAGGTGAAGCCGCCGACGACCTTCGAACGGCGGGGATGCGAACAAAGCCGTCGTTTCCTGCTATCTGATGACGATATATTCCATGGAAAAAATACAATTGTTCAGCAAGATTTCCGGAACCCAATTTGGGTCTGCTAACCCAGTTCCAAGCTGGAAACCGCATAGCATTTATGCCCAGGCACATCGAACGCACCTTTGTACATTCGCGCGGTTTTGAAGCCGGGTTGCCATCCTAAGGTTTCGCAAAGCTCTGTAAGCGCCGTTGCCGTATCGGGAACATCCATACTGATCGGACCGACGACGCCTGCAGTGGCATGGGCTAGCAGCTGTTGCGCAACATCCACGTTTTCAGCGATCAGAGGGCCGATCTTGGCACCAGACGTGCAGGTGCGGATCGTACAAAATCCAGTAATCACGCCTTGGTCACGCTTCACAAAGGTGGTTCTGCCAACGTCTCCAGATAGCCAAGGGCGCACATATCTGGGTTTTGAAACACCGGATGCTGTCGCTTCCATTTGGATCAAGGTTTCTATGTCGCCCTGGTCCGCCACGTTTATGTCTGCTCGATGCTGTGGGCTGATCAGGCCCGTGAATCGCGTGGTGCCACCGAAATAGGTGAAACCCGATGCCCGATAGTTCTCTTGCTGCGCTTTCACTCCATCAAGACCCACGGTTCGCGTGCCTGCGTGTCGCAAGGCATATGTCCAAAGCCCAAGCCCAATTCCGCGCCCACGGAAGCCTTTTCGCACGATGTATAATCCCAGAAATGCGAAATCGGATGTGTGGTTCACGACCGAAATGGATGCGACAGGCTCGCCTTGCTCAACAGCCACAAAGAAGCCCTCCGGATCAGCCGCGAAAAACGCCGCTGCATCATCACGTCCTGGATTCCAACCTTCCTCAGCGGCCCAGTCCAGGACCAATGATAATAGTTCGCTCAAAGTCGCGGTTCGATATGTCGTCATTTCTTGAGAGCTTCTTTCAGGGAAACCGGCCCTGATGGGCTGTCGCGCAGATCCAGTTGCATGAGAAGATCAAGAAGGTGCCCCTTCATGATCTCTTCGGCCCCATCCGCATCTGCGTCACGAAACGCGTTCACCAGCCCCATATGTGAGGCGCTATCGGACAAGGCACTCCGACGGCGCCAATAGAGCGCGATGATCAGCGCCGAACGGGCCACCAGCTGCCCCAACAAGGTTTCGATCAACGTGTGATCGGCGATCCGGGCGATCTGCACATGGAAATCACCCGACAGTCTCAAAGCTTCACCGACCTCTGCCCGGTCCAGAGCGTCCTGTTCTGCTTGCATATGCGCTTCGAGAAAAGCGACATCCTGCGCCGTGGCGCGCAACGCCGCCGCCCGTGCCATGGCGGGCTCGATCAAAGACCGAGCTTCAAACACCTCGCGTGCTTCCTTCAGGGTGGGCTTGGCAACGAACGCCCCCTTGTTGCGCAAAATGGTGACCAGTCCTTTGTGTTGCAGTGAATGCAAGGCTTGGCGGACAATGGTGCGGCTGACCTGAAAGACATCACCGACCTCATCTTCGCGCAGTTTCGCGCCCGGTTGCAGACGATGGGCGTGAATAGCTTCTGTCAATTGAACGGCGATCTCTTCTGCCGTTGCGGGTTTTGGTTTCAGAATCACCGACATGTGACACCTCCTTTCCGACATGTGCATGCAGAGTGACCTGCACACAAGCCGCGCACGATGCTGCATCAGATCGTATACAATCTAAGCCTATTTTTTACACAAAGTTGAGCCAATCCGACAAAGTTCAAGCATCTTGCTGCCGCGCACAGGGGTAAAAACGTGAAACTTCTTGTTCCGTCGCAGGCGAACGGCGCAGCGTCAGAGAACAAACACGGAGGTGTCATGCGCCAAGAACTGGACCTTGAACTTGTCAGCCTGACAAAGCGGTATGGAGCGACGGTTGCTGTTGATGCGATCAGCTACCACTTCCACGCGGGCACCTATGCCTGTTTGTTGGGGCCATCGGGGTGCGGAAAGTCATCGACCCTGCGGATGATCGCGGGGCACGAAACTGTCTCGGATGGGGCCATAACGCTGGGCGGCCGGGATATTTCAGCCCTGCCCCCTGCCAAGCGTGGCACCGCCATGATGTTTCAAAACTACGCGCTGTTTCCACATCTGACAGTGCGCGACAACGTTGCCTTCAGTCTCAGGATGCAAGGCGTCGATACAGCCACGCGCCATGCGCGGGCAGATGAGATGCTTGAACTGGTGGATATGAATGCGCTGGCAGATCGTCTTCCGGCACAGCTTTCCGGGGGGCAGCAGCAGCGCGCGGCGCTTGCGCGGGCCCTGATCACGAAGCCGGATGTGCTTTTGCTGGACGAGCCACTGTCCGCGCTTGACCCGTTCCTGCGCATTCGCATGCGCGCAGAGTTGAAAAAGCTGCAACGTGAGCTGGGAATCACATTCGTCCACGTCACCCACGGCCAGGACGAGGCTTTGGCCCTGGCCGATGAAATTGTGGTCATGAACAATGCGATCATCGAACAGGCGGGCAAAACCCGTGCGGTCTTCGATGCACCCCAAACGGCGTTTGTCGCCCGTTTTCTGGGGTCTCATAACGTTGTGTCGATGCCAGAGGGACTGATCGCCATCAGGTCGGACGCGCTGGAGATCAAACCTACCGCAGAGGCCAAGCTGCCGGGCACTATTACCAACATCGAATACCAAGGCACCCATGTTGCACTGACGGCCACCGTTCCCGGCGATCAGGAAGTGACGGCGCTACTGTCTGACAAAGATTTCTTCGGCAGTCCGAAGGATTTGGGAGAGGCAATCGGCCTCGACTGGAAAGCCGAGGCGGAACACGCCCTGGTCGGATAAAAATATCTTCAACAGAGAGGACGAAACATGACGACAATCTCGAAAGTACGCTATTCGCGTCGCTCGATTCTCAAGACGGGTGGCGCGGCGGTGGCGGCCGCCGCGCTTCCGGCTCCTATGGTATGGGGACAAGAGACGAAAAACATCACCTTGCGCCAGTTCGGGACCGGGGTCTCCAATCTCAATGACGTGGCCATGAAGGTCAAGGAAGACCTTGGCTTCACGCTTGAAATGACAGCGCTCGACAGCGACAGCGTGACCCAACGCGCGGCCACCCAGCCCGACAGTTTCGACATTGCCGATATCGAATACTGGATCTGCAAAAAGGTCTGGCCCACAGGCAACCTGCAAGCGATGGATACCTCCAAGATTGCCAATTACGACAAGATCGTTGGCATCTTCCGCAACGGCAAGCTGACGCCGGACAGTACGATCGCACAAGGCACGGCACCCCACACGGTCGGTTTTGTCGAAGGCCCGGGCGGTCGTGAATTCGTGAACAACGAATCCGGCTGGATGACCCTGATCCCGACGATCTACAACGCTGACACGCTGGGCATTCGCCCCGACCTGATCGGGCGTCCCATCAAAAATTGGCACGAGCTGCTGAACCCAGAGTTCAAGGGCAAGGCGTCGATCCTCGACATCTCTTCCATTGGCATCATGGACATGGCCATGGTCGTGGAATCGATGGGCGAATACACCTACCCCGACAAGGGCAACATGACTCGCGAAGAGATCGACCTGACCATCGGTATCTTTACCGAGGCCAAAAAGAACGGCCAGTTCCGCGCCTTCTGGAAATCCTTCGACGAGAGCGTCAACCTGATGGCTTCGGGCGAGGTGGTGATCCAGTCCATGTGGTCACCCGCCATCACCGCGGTGAAATCGCAAGGCATCCCCTGCGTGTATCAGCCCCTGGAAGAAGGCTATCGCAGCTGGGGCGGGGGCATCGGCCTGTCCTCCTCGCTTTCCGGCATGGAACTGGATGCGGCCTATGAGTACATCAACTGGTACCTCTCGGGCTGGGTTGGCGGCTATCTGATGCGTCAGGGCTACTACTCTGCCGTGCCGGAGACCTCCAAGAACTTCATGACCGAAAACGAGTGGGGCTACTGGTTCGAAGGCAAGGAAGCCACGGACATCATAACCTCGCCTACCGGCGACACCTTGGCCCAGGCCGGTGAAGTCCGCGATGGCGGATCGTTCGAAGATCGTATGGGCGCCGTAGCCTGCTGGAACGCCGTCATGGACGAGAACCAGTATATGGTACGCAAGTGGAACGAGTTCATCGCGGCCTAAGCGATGCACGCCGGAGGGCCTTGGTCCTCCGGCACTCCAACCTTCAAAAGATCGCAGAGGCAGTGTGAAAAACAACTCAGTCATTGGATGGCTTCTAGCCGCGCCGCTTACGTTGGTTTTGTCCATCTTTCTGGTGGCGCCGATCATCATGATCGCGGTCGTCAGCTTTTGGGGGGCGACGGAATGGTCGATTTACCCGGCATTTCTGTTCGACAATTATGAATTCCTGCTGACTTCCGATGTCACCTATCGGGTCTTTTTCAACACGTTCAAATACGCACTTATTACCTGGGCTTTCACATTGCTGATCGGGTTCACGGTGGCCTATTTCCTGGCCTTCCATATCCGCAGCCTCACCTGGCAAATCGCCCTGTTCCTGCTCTGCACAATCCCGTTTCTGACCTCGAACATCATTCGCATGATTTCCTGGATCCCATTCCTCGGGCGCAATGGCATCGCGAATTCCACGCTGATCTCGATGGGGGTCATTGATGAGCCGCTTGAATGGCTTCTGTTCAGCGACTTCAGTGTGATCCTTGCCTTCGTGCATCTCTACACGCTATTCATGGTGGTCCCGATCTTCAACACGATGATGCGCATCGACAAATCCCTGATCGAAGCGGCAGCGGATGCAGGCGCCACGGGGTGGCAAACACTGTGGCATGTGATCGTGCCCCTGACCAAACCCGGCATTATGATTGGCACAATCTTCGTGGTGGCCCTTGTGATGGGCGATTTCATCACGGTGCGTTTCATGTCCGGCAGCCAGTCCGCCAACATGGGGCGGCTCATCCAGAACGACATTGCACTGCTGCAATACCCGTCCGCCTCTGCAACCGCCGTAATCCTGCTTGTAACGGTCCTGCTCTTGATCGGAACGCTTTTGCGCTTCGTCGACATCCGCAAGGAGCTTTGACAATGGAGCCGCGTCCCAAGTCCTTTTACTTTCTCAGCGCCTTTTTCGTGCTCTTCCTGATCTTTCTCTACGGTCCAACCCTGACCATCGGCATCCTGTCCTTCCAAGGCCCCGGCGGCGGCCTGACCTTCCCCATGAGGGGCGTATCCCTGCATTGGTTCCGGGATCTTTTTGAGCAGCAGGCCGTGGGTGATATCTGGGGCTCATTCCGACGCTCTTTCGTTTTGGGCCTCATGGTGATGGTCACAACAGTCGTGGTGTCGGTCATGGGAGGGCTGGCATTTCGCAAGCGCTTCGCAGGCTCAACGGTGCTGTTCTATCTGATCATCACCTCACTCGTGATCCCCTCGATCCTGATCTCCCTCGGTGTGGGGCTGATCTGGTCGCAATCCGGTCTGCCGGTTCATTGGTCCAGCTCAGGCTTTGGAGCACAGCTGACATGGACTCTGCCCTTTGGCCTGTTGATCATGTTCGCCGTATTCAACCGCTTTGACCGCTCCTATGAGGAAGCCGCCCGTGACTTGGGCGCAAGCCCATGGCAGGTCATCCGCCATGTCGTGCTGCCCATCATTGCGCCCTCGTTGATCGGCGTCGCCCTCTTTGGCTTTACCCTCAGCTATGACGAATTCGCCCGAACCCTGCTAACCGCTGGCAGCCATAATACGCTGCCGCTCGAGATTTTCGGCATGACGACCAATGTGACCACACCGGTCCTCTTCGCCTTGGGCACGTTGACAACGGTGTTCTCACTGCTGATGATCGGCGTATTCCTTCTTTTGGTTTGGGTCATGAACCGCCGCCGGGCGCGTCACGGGTCCGACGCCGGCCGAGGCATGGTCTGATGGCGATTGTTATCATCAATCCCAACAGCACGGCCTCAATGACAGAGGCGATGCTGGTCCAAGCCCGCAGGGCGGCACCCGAACAGCGTTTCGAAGGTTGGACCTCGCACAATGGGCCAGCATCAATCCAAGGGGTTGAGGACGGAGAGGCTGCAACGCCACCCCTTCTTGAGCTTGTCGAGAAAGCCTCAAGCGCGGGAGCGGATGGCATAATCATCGGTTGCTTTGACGATACCGGTCTCGACGAAGCAGCCAAGCGTGCTGACTGTCCTGTCATCGGTATCGGCCAAGCCTCATATCACTACGCGGCCCTCAGGAACTGGCGGTTCAGTGTCGTAACAACCCTGTCTGTCTCCGTGCCGATTATCGACGCCAACATCCGGCGCACAGGTTTGGGAGGATACCTGTCAAAGGTCCGCGCCTCGGAAGTGCCTGTTTTGGAACTGGAGGTAGATCCCGAAAAGGCCTCTGAGACCATTAAGTCAGTGGCCCTTCAGGCCCAGAAGCTGGATAGCATCTCTGCCGTCGTTCTGGGGTGTGCAGGCATGGTTGAGGTGTTTCATACGGTCAAAACAGCACTTGCCATAGAAACCATCGATCCAGTCACCTGCGCCGCGCGCTGCTGGAACTGGCTCACTTGATGCGTGTTTCCAATGGACAAAATCAGGTCATTTATTGCCGTTCCCCAGTTTTGCAGCATCTGTAACTCTGGACTTGAGACCGCCTTGCGGTAGTGCAGCATAGAAGCGGAGTGCTACGCGTTTGGGCTGTCAGCGTTCGGAAAGAGGGCCTGATCAGCTCGCGCGCGCCGCGAATGTCAGCTCTCCGCGCTTTCGGTCGAGAGGGGAACAACACCCGCTGCATTGCATCGTCTACCTGACTGTGGAGTGGCCGGTATCAGCGCCTCGTACTTCATTGATTGGTGTGAGACATGCTGTGGCTGCGCGGTGCGTTTGCGCTACTGGAGCAATTTTTGAACGGCATCATCGATCTTTGTCTGCTTTTCTAGACCACCTCTGAGCCACCGCCCTCGCGGCAACCGTCATGTATTGGCTATGAGCCCTGACCCTAGTTCGGTCCTGTAAATGTGTCAGTTTGCCGGTTGTTGTTCCGATGCAACTGGGGAAGCTGAAACTGTGGTTTGGGATGCGGAAGCTGGCCACGTTACCAGGATCATCGCGCAGCCCTTCACCTGGGACTGAGCAAGCAAATGGTCCAGTGCCCCAAGAGTCCCATGTATCAGCTTTTGTCCGGGTTTTGTAACCTCAACGGCGACATTGACGGGAGCATCTGCAGGCATGCCGCGCGCCATCAGTGCATCCCTGATACGGCTCGCTTGTCTGACTGACATGTAAAAGGCAGTTGTCGTCCCCGGCGCCGCAAAACGCGCGCTGTCCGGCAGGTGCGCACCGGCACGGCTCATGCCTGTCGTAAGGATCAGAGTGTCGGCAATACCTCGTTCGGTCAGGCTTTGCCCGAGTTCGGCCGCCGCCGCCGAGGCGGATGTGACACCAGGCACGATCTCCACATCAATGTTCTCCTGTCGCGCGGCCGCCAGTTCTTCGCCCGCTCGGCCAAAGATACCGGGGTCTCCGGATTTCAGCCTGACGACTCTCAGTCCCCGGCGCGCAGCCGAGACGATTGCGGCATTGATCCGCTCTTGCGGCCAGCTGTGCGCGCCGACATGTTTGCCAACAAAGACGCATTTCGTCCTTGGACCGGCAAGCGCCACGATTTCCGGTTCAACCAGACGGTCGTAGAACACCACGTCCGCAGCCTGAATACGCTGCACGGCGCGCAGCGTCAGAAGATCCCGCGCGCCGGGGCCGGCGCCAACCAGCGCAATATGACCCAGGGGCTGCCGTCCAGACCGCGTCGAAGGAGATCCGGCTCGGGGGGCAAGCTTTTGCGCCACCGTGCTCAGCCGGGCCAGAACGAGGGCGGAGAACCCGTCATTCGCGACAACAGGAACAGATGATGCTTGCGCTGGACCAAGCGGGGACGCGGTGAAGTCAAACATCCTTCGCAGCAGTGTCATGGGATATCCTTTCAGGCTGTGAGGGGAAGAGCAGTTGTGGCAGGGCTGCCGTCCGGGAACTGCAGCGGACACTCTGCGCAGTCCAAGGTGTTCATGGCAAGACTTGCGGTACCGAGGATGATCTCGCGCTCAAAGCGGGGCAGTGCAGAGGGGCTGAAGGCAATCCTCATCGATTTGATCTGCTCCTCGACGCCGGTCGAAAGACGCCGAGTTTCTTCAACTCTCTGTGGTGTGATGTCCTGCCAGGGCAGGCCATCACGCAATCCGAAAGCCTCGATTGCCTTTGCAGGGTTGAGTTCGAACTCTCCGCCTCCGCCTTTTATCACGGAGAGGGATCGCCAACCAAGGCGCTGGGCGGCATCGGCCTGCAACAGGCGATAGGAGGGGTGAAAGACGCCCTGAACACTGGCCGCCGCGCCAGCGGGGTTCAGCATCCGGCACACCGTGTTGACGCAGGAGCGCAGCCCGAGAACCGCCCTGAGACTCAGCAAGTGCATCAATGGAGGACAGAGGTCTTTTAGAGGCATGTAGGCGATATTGCCCCTGTCAAGCGCTTCTGCCGCTTCATTCGGAGTGCTGCAAATCGGGATGCCAAGGCACTGAAGGCCTTGCTGCACGGTCGGGTCAGTGCCGTTCCATCCATGCAGAAATATACGCTTGCCGCTCTGTGCGACCATAAGCGCCGAGACAAGGAACCACGGAAGCCCGCGCGTGCGGCCAGCGGCATAAGATGGCCAATCCAGATCTACCTCTGGCAGCACGGGGATCTGTGCTTGCGCGGCGGCCGCAAAACCGGCGATCTCTGCCGCAGTTTCGCCCTTCATTCGCAAAAGCATCAACAGCGCACCGACAGCCTCGGGCGCGGCATTTTCGCCCAGCATCAAGGTCATGGCGTTCCGTGCTTCGGCCTCAGTCAGCGACCGAGAGCGTCCTGGCCCCCGACCGAGGGTGCGCACATGATCAGCTAGGCTCATTCCGCGGCCTCCCGCTGATTGGCGCTGTTCAGAATGGCGGCCAGCTCCGAACGACAGGAGCCGCAATTGGTGCCAGCCTGAAGCGCAGAGCCAATGGCATCAACCGACATTAGGTTCCGAGTTTCGATGGCGCTCACGATTGTATTGATCCCGACCCCGAAGCAGGAACAGATCACCGGGCCCGGATCTGGCATGTTTCCCGGCGGGCGTCCGGTGAGGATAGCTGCGCCTACGTCCAGCGGCAGGCTGGATAGATAATCGCGCACCACCGCAACAGGTTCACGGTCCACAAACAGGGCAGCCAGCAGGCGCCCCTTTTCGAACAGGGCGATCCGGGCCGTTCCCCGTGCGGGGTCCAGAATGGTGGCAGCTTCGGCATCTGGCAAATCGAACAGGCGGCGGGCTTCCTCTTCCCAATCGGGGACGGGGGTATATCCGGCCAGCTCGGCGCGATAGCCGCTGCGTGTGGGTGCCAGCGCCCAATAGTCGGCACGGGGCTGCATGGGCCGAGTCGAGACGGCGAAACCGTACCAGGCGGCCTGCATCTTTTGCACCGAAACGACACTGGCCTTACTTTCGGGCTGCCCCGAGATGGGGTCTGTCTCAGGTGCGACCAGATCGTCAATCCGGCCGGAGGGCGCGGTTTCCCCGGTCCAGTGGATTGGCGCAAAAACCTGTCCGGGCTGCACCGTGTCACTGATACGGGCACGCAGGATGCCGCTGCCCTTGGGGCTGCGCAGCTCCACAAGATCCGCCGGAGCAATGCTTATGGCCGCGGCGTCATCGGGGTGCAGTTCAAGGAAGGGTTCGGGCATATGCGCGCCAAGCCGGGGTGACAAGCCGGTGCGTGTCATCGTGTGCCACTGGTCGCGCAGCCGCCCGGTATTGAGCCGGAAGGGATATTTAGGACCGGTTTTTGCTGCGGGCGGGCGATAGCGCAGGGGCAGCAGCCGGGCCTTCCCATCGCCATAATAGAAGTTGCCATCGGCAAAGAAACGGCCACCGTTGCGCTGGGCGCTGATGGGCCAACGGCTGGGTGGCAGGGTGTCGTAAGCAGAGGCATCCAGCCCGGCGAGACCGGAGATGTTGAAGTCGCGCTCGAACTGACCAGCGATCCCGGATAGTGCGGCATATTCGCGGAAGATCTCCACCGGACTTTCATAGTCAAAGGCAGGGGCCCAGCCCATGCGCTTGCCGACCTCGCAGAGGATCTGCCAGTCGGGCCGCGCTTTGCCCGGAGGGCGCAGAGCCGCACGCTGGCGGCTGATGGTGCGATCCGAATTGGTAACGGTGCCATCCTTTTCGCCCCAGGCGGTGGCGGGGAGAAGCACTTTTGCAAGGCGCGCGGTGTCGGTGTGTTCGGTGATGTCGCTGACCACGGTAAAGGGACAAGCCTTGATCGCAGCACGCACCGCCGAGGCATCGGGCATCGAAACCGCAGGGTTCGTGTGAATGACCCAAAGCGCCTTGATCTGCCCGTTCGCGACGGCGCGGAACATATCCACGGCTTTCAGCCCTTGGGTTGTGGGAATCTGAGGAGATTGCCAGAAATCGCGTACAGCTTGTCGGTGATCGGGGTTTTCAATGTCCAGATGGCAGGCCAGCATATTGGCAAGCCCGCCCACCTCGCGCCCGCCCATGGCGTTCGGCTGACCAGTGACGGACAGTGGCCCCATGCCGGGTTTGCCAATACGTCCGGTGGCAAGGTGACAGTTCAGGATGGCGTTCACCTTGTCGCTGCCGCTGGTCGATTGATTGACGCCCTGGCTGTAGATGGTGACGGTCTTTTCGGTGCCGATCCACATGTCGCAGAAGGCAGCGAGTTCTTCCTCTGTCAGCCCGGTCGGGGAGGGGGTGTCAGCGCGGGCGGCCTCCAGCGCGGCCTCCAGGCCGCTGGTGTGCTGCTGATAGTCGGCGTCGATGGCACCGCGGGCGCTGATCTGGGTCAGAAGGTGGTTGAACAGGGCCACATCGCTGCCCGGCTGAAGGGCAAGGTGCAGATCGGCGCCATCACAGCTGGCGGTGCGGCGGGGATCCACCACCACGATTTTCGTTCCGCGTGCCTTTCTCGCTGCCAGCAGTCGCTGATAGAGCACCGGATGGCACCAGGCGAGGTTCGATCCGACCAGTACCACCAGATCGGCTTCGTCCAGATCCTCATAGGTGCCGGGCACGGTGTCACTGCCAAAGGCGCGCTTGTGCCCCGCCACGCTGGAGGCCATGCAGAGTCGTGAATTGGTGTCGATATTGGCCGAACCGATAAACCCCTTCATCAGCTTGTTGGCGACATAGTAGTCCTCGGTCAGCAGCTGGCCCGAGACATAAAAGGCGACGCTGTCCGATCCGTGGTCGCGGATCGTTTGGGCGAAACGATCTGCCACCAGATCCAGCGCCGTGTCCCAGTCGATATCCTGACCGTCCACCTTTGGCGCGAGCAGGCGATGGTCCAGTCCAAGGGTTTCGCCCAGGGCGGATCCTTTGGAGCAGAGACGCCCAAAGTTCGCCGGGTGATCCGGATCGCCGCGCACGGCAAGGCCGCCGTTCTTGTCTTGTGACAACAGAACTCCGCAGCCCACCCCACAATAGGGGCAGGTGGAGCGGATCGCGCCGGGCGCGTTCATGCGGCGCTCCGCGCGGTGAGGGTGCTGGAGTCGAGCAGCATGCGCTGCCCTTCCAGGCGCAAGGGATAGGTCTTGATCCGCCCGTCGTCGGCGCCCTGCGCCTCTCCGGTATTGAGGTCAAAAACCCAGTTGTGCAGCGGGCAGGTCACAGATTGCCCGTGCACGATCCCTTCTGAGAGCGGGCCCCCCTTATGCGGGCAAGTGTTGGAGGCGGCAAAGGCCTCTGTCTCGCCCGTGCGAAAGACCGCGATACAGCCCATCGGGGTTTTCAGCAGCCGCGCACCGCGCAGGGGCACTTCGTCAATATGTCCGATATCGATCCAGCTCATTCCGCGGCCTCCAGGGTGAGATCGGCAAGGGGGGCATAAGAGGCGGATTTCTCTTCCACTTCCTTGGCCCAAGGGTCCTTGCGGTAGATGGTTTGCGACAGCTCAAACGCGTCGATCAGGCGCTGGCGTTCTTCCAGATCGTCGATCACGCGGGCCTTCACCCAATCCAGGCCGACCTTGGCGACCCATTTGTAAGGGCGATCCAGGTATTTTGCGTTCTCGCGGTAAAGCTGCATGAAGGCGGTGGCGAGGTCTAGCGCCTCTTCCTCGGTTGCCACATCGGCCAGCCGTTCGGTTTCTTTCACATCCATGCCAGCCGCCCCCGCGACACCAATCTGGTAACCGCTGTCGACACAGACGACACCGATGTCCTTGCAGGTGGCCTCGGCGCAGTTGCGCGGGCAGCCCGAGACGGCAAGCTTGACCTTATGCGGTGTCCAGGATCCCCAAAGGCGCTTTTCCAGCTTGATGCCAAGGCCAGTACTGTCTTGGGTGCCAAAGCGGCAGTGATCCTTGCCGACGCAGGTCTTTACCGTGCGCAGACCCTTGGCATAGGCATGGCCCGAGACCATACCGGCCTTGTTGAGATCGGCCCAGATGTGGGGCAGATCCTCGCCTTTGACCCCCAAAAGGTCGATGCGCTGACCGCCGGTCACATGCACGGTTGGCACGTTGTATTTCTCGGCCGCATCGGCAATGGCGCGCAGCTCGGCCGGGGTGGTCATGCCGCCCCACATGCGGGGTACCACCGAAAAGGTGCCGTCTTTCTGGATGTTGGCGTGCTTGCGCTCGTTGACGAAACGGCTTTGCGGATCGTCCTGATATTCAACGGGCCAATCTGCAAGAAGGTAGAAGTTCACCGCCGGGCGGCAGATATGGCAGCCATTGGGTGTCTTCCAGCCCAGCTCCTGCCAGACGGCGGCCTGGGATTTCAGCTCTTTCGCCTTGATCAGGCGGCGCACGTCCTCATGGGTCAGATCGCAGCAGCCGCAGATGGGTTGCGCCGCAGGCGCGGCGTAGTCATCGCCCATTGTGACGGCCAGTACCTGTTCCACCAGCCCGGTGCAGGTCCCGCAAGAGGCCGAGGCCTTGGTGCAGGCGCGCACTGCGCCGAGGTCCGTGGCACCATCTTTGATGGCCGAGACAATATCGCCCTTGCATACGCCGTTGCAGCCGCAGATTTCCGCATCATCCGGCAAGGCTGCAACGGCTGACAAAGGGTCCGCGGAGGCGCCCCCCTGATAGGCCGGACCAAAGATCAGCGTATCGCGCATGTCGCTGATATCGCTGCCGTCCTTGATATGGCTGTAGAACCAGGCACCATCGGCGGTATCGCCGTACATCACCGCGCCAATCAGCCGGTTGCCTTCCAGCACCAGCCGCTTGTAGACGCCGCGGGCCGGGTCGCGGAAGACGATGTCCTCGCGTCCCTCGCCTTCGGCAAAATCTCCGGCGCTGAATAGATCGCAGCCGGTCACTTTCAGCTTGGTCGAGACCTCTTTGTTCACAAACCGGGCCTCTTGCCCCAAAAGGGTCTGCGCCAGCACCTTGGCCTGATCGTAGAGCGGAGCGACTAGGCCAAAGACGGCACCATTGTGTTCGACGCATTCTCCCAAGGCCAGAATATCAGGGTCCGAGGTCACCATGTGATCGTCGACCACAACGCCCCGGTTGCAGGCAAGCCCCGTTGCCGCAGCCAGCGCCATATTGGGGCGGATACCGACGGCCATCACCAAGAGATCACAGGGCAGTTCGGTGCCGTCCTCCAGCCGCAGGGCCTTCACATGGCCACTGCCGTCATCCAGGATCTCTTTGGAGTTGGCCTGACACAGAACCTTGATCCCTTTTTCAGTCAGCGACTTTCGCAGCAGATAGCCCGCCGCCTCATCCAGTTGACGCTCCATCAGGTGGCCCATGATATGAACGACGGTCACATCAACGCCGCGCGCGGCCATGCCGGCAGCGGCCTCAAGCCCCAAGAGACCACCGCCGATCACCACGGCCTTTGAGCCGGGCCTGTCGCCGAGCGCCATCATCGTCTCGGTGTCTTCGAGGTCGCGGTAGGGGATCACGCCCGCCAGATCATGGCCGGGCAGGGGGATCATGAAGGGGTTGGACCCGGTGGCGATCACCAGCTTGTCGTAAGCGACATCGCCCTTTTCGCCGCGCACGACTTTCTGCGCGGGATCGATGGCGAGGACCTTTTCACCAAACCGGCAGGTGATGCCATGCCCGGCGTACCAGTCTTCGTCATGGGTGACGATCTCGGCATAGGTCTTTTCCCCTGACAGTACCGGCGACAGCATCAGCCGGTTGTAGTTGCCGCGTGGTTCTGCGTTGAACAGGGTGATCTCATAGGCCCCCGGATCCGCGTTCAGAAGATGCTCCAGCATCCGTCCCGAGGCCATGCCTGCCCCGATAACAACAAGTTTCTGTGTCATGGTCCTCACTCCGCAGCGACGGCTTTGAGCGCCGGTTTTGTCGGTTTTGCGCCGTGTTCGTATTCTTCAAGGAAATCGAGCACCTCCTGGCGGTAGGTGTAGTAATCCGGGTGTTCGAGCAGCGCCTTTCGGGTGCGCGGGCGCGGCAGGTCGACCTCGGTGATCTTGCCGATGGTGGCCTGGGGGCCGTTCGTCATCATCACCACGCGGTCGGCCAGCAGGATTGCCTCGTCCACATCATGGGTGACGCAGATGGCGGTCACCTTGGTGCGCGACCAGACCTCCATCAGCACCTCTTGCAGTTCCCAGCGCGTGAGGCTGTCGAGCATGCCGAAGGGTTCATCCAGCAGAAGCAGTTTCGGCGACAGGGCAAAGGCGCGCGCGATGCCCACACGTTGCTGCATGCCGTTCGACATATCGCTGGCCGGGCGGTCCATCGCATCGGCGAGGCCGACGCGTTCCAGATAGTATTCCACCACATCCTGCCGCTCGGCGCGGCTGGCGTTCGGGTAGACCTTGTCCACCCCGATGGCGCAGTTCTCCCGCGCGGTCAGCCAGGGAAACAGGTTCGGTGACTGGAACACCACGGCGCGCTCGGGATCGGCGCCCTCCACATGGCGCCGGTCCAGCTTGATCGCGCCCTTGGAAATCGGGTTCAGGCCGGCGGCCATGGTCAACACCGTGGATTTGCCGCAGCCCGAGTGGCCGATCAGGGAAATGAACTCGCCCTTGTTGATCTTGAGGTTGAAATCCTCAACGACCGTAAGCGGCCCCTTGGGCGTGGGGTAGATCTTATGCAGCTGCGAGAAGTCGAGGAAGCGTTCCTCGGTCGCGCTTTCCTGCGCCTTGGCCACTGCGGACGGCAGGCCATGGATCGGGGTCACATCAGGCAGCAGACGGGAGCCTTCCACCTTGGATTCGATACCGACCTCCATCAGGTAGGAGGTGACGGCCGCGCGCAGGCTCTTGAAGCCCTCGTGATGGTTCATCTCCACCCGGTCGCGCGGGCGGGGGATGGTGACGCGGAATTCCTCGCCCAGGGTGCCATCGGGATTGAGCGCAATGATGCGGTCAGCCAGAAGGATCGCCTCGTCCACGTCATTGGTGATGAGGACGCAGGTCTTCTTGTCCGCTTCCCAGATCGCCTCGATCTCATCCGCCAGATTGGCGCGGGTCAGCGCATCCAGCGCCGAAAGCGGCTCATCCAGGAGCAATACCTCCGGCGACATCGCCAGCGCACGCGCCACGTTGACCCGCTGGCGCATGCCCCCCGACAGTTCCGCCGGGCGGCGGCTGGCGGCATGGGACAGGCCCACCATCTGGATGTAATGGGCGACCTTCGCGTCCTTTTCCGCCTTTGGCATCTTTGGATAGACCGTATCGACGGCAAGGCGCACATTGCCTGCCACGGTCAGCCAGGGCATCAGCGAATAGCTTTGGAAGATCACGCCGCGTTCGGGGCCGGGGCCTTCGATCTTCTGGCCGCGAAAGCTGACCGTGCCTTTGGTCGGGCTGTCGAGACCCGCCATCAGGTTGATCAGGGTGGTCTTGCCGGTGCCGGAAAAGCCGAGCAGCACCAGGAATTCGCCCTCTTCGACCTCAAGGTTGATGTTCTTCAGCACATGGGTTTCGCTGGTGCCGGTGCCAAAGCTTTTGGAGACGTTGTCGAATGTCAGGATAGCCATGGTGATCACCGGTTGTTCGTGAAGGTGAACAGGGACTGCAGCGCAAACATCACCCGGTCCAGAAGGAAGCCGATGATGCCGATGGTGAAGACGGCCACCATGATCTTCGCGAGCGAGCTGGAAGAGCCGTTCTGGAATTCATCCCAGACGAATTTGCCAAGACCGGGGTTCTGCGCCAGCATTTCGGCGGCGATCAGTACCATCCAGCCCACGCCCAGGGACAGGCGCAGCCCAGTAAAGATCAGCGGCAGGGCCGAGGGCAGCACCAGCCGGGTGATCTTGGTCCAGGTGTTCATTTTCAGGACTTTCGAAACATTGACCAGATCCTTGTCAATCGAGGCGACACCAAGCGCGGTGTTGATCAGCGTCGGCCAGAGCGAACACAGCGTCACGGTGATGGCCGAGATCAGGAAGGACTTTGAGAACAGCCCGTCATTGGTCGCATAGACGGCCGAGACGATCATGGTGACGATCGGTAGCCAGGCCAGCGGCGAGACGGGCTTGAAGATCTGCACCAGCGGGTTGATCGCAGCATTCGCCGTCGGCGAAAGGCCCGCCGCAATGCCAAGCGGCACAGCCACGATGGTCGCAATCAGAAAGCCAAAGAACACTGTACGGATCGAGGTCCAGATCTGCTGATAGTAGCTCGGCGCGCCGGTGTAGGCGACGGTCTTGACCTCATCGGCGCGGCCCGAAGCGATGAGTTTCTCATTGCGCTTGGCCACCATGGCTTCGAATTTTTCGCGTTTGGCGGCTTTGGCCTGCGCGTCTTCGTGCAGGTTCACCACCTCGGCCCAGACCTGCGCGGGGCCAGGCACCGCACCAAGCGAGGTTTGCACCTTTGGTGCCAATGTGCCCCAGAGCACTAGGAAGGCGGCGATTGCAATCAGCGGCACCGCCAGAAGGCGCCAGATTTCCTTGACCTGAGCCTGCGGGTTGTCGCCAGCCACGGCTTTCAGGATAGGCGTCACCCAGGCAAGACCTAGGACCTGGAACCATTTGTCTGCGGTGTTGATCTTGGTGAACAGCCGGGCGCGCCGGGCTTCCCGGGCCTCGGCGGCGGCAAAATCGGGGTCGGTCGTGGTCATCGGGGGAGCCTTTCGAAACCGGAGGTATGACGAGGAGAGGGAGGAACGCGCCGGTTCAGGCGCGCTCCGGATCAGGAGAGGTCAGCCTTCGACACCGGCACCCACGACGACCTGTTCGCCCTTCAGGCCGATCGGCAGGCTTTCGAGGTAGGCGTTGGGGGTGCGGCCATCAAAGGCGATACCGTCGATGATGTCCTCGGCCGGGGTCGCGGCCTTGTAGCCATCGCTGTCCCAGGGGAAATCCGCCTGATCGGCCAGACCTTCATCGACCAGCATCTTGGCCGCTTCCAGGTAGATGTCCGGGCGGTAGACCGATTTTGCGACCTCGTCATACCAGCTGTCGGGCTTTGCTTCGGCAATCTGACCCCAACGGCGCATTTGGGTCAGATACCAGACCGCATCCGAGTAGAAGGGGTAGGTGGCGTTGTAGCGGAAGAAGACGTTGAAGTCTGGCACTTCGCGCTTGTCGCCCTTTTCATACTCAAAGGTGCCGGTCATCGAGTTGGCGATGACGTCATAATCGGCGCCGACATATTCCGGGCGGCTCAGGATCTCCACTGCTTCGGGGCGGTTGGCGTTGTCGTTCTCATCCAGCCAGATCGCGGCGCGGATCAGGGCCTTGGTCACGGCGCGGGTGGTGTTGGGGTATTCTTCGGCAAACTCGGCGGTGATGCCAAAGACCTTTTCCGGGTTGTTCTTCCACAGCTCGTAATCGGTGATCACCGGAACGCCGATGCCCTTGAACACCGCCTGCTGGTTCCAAGGCTCGCCCACGCAGTAGCCGTTGATGGTGCCGGCTTCCAGCGTGGCGGGCATCTGCGGTGGCGGGGTCACGGACAGGAAGACATCGGCACCGATTTGGCCCGAGACGTTTTCCGGGCTGTAGTAGCCGGGGTGCAGCCCACCGGCCGCCAGCCAGTAACGCAGTTCATAGTTGTGAGTGGAGACCGGGAACACCATGCCCATGTTGAAGGGTTTACCTTCGGATTTATACTGATCGACCACGGGCGCCAGGGCCTCGGCCGAAATGGGATGCTGCGGGCGACCGTCATCCATGGTGGGGATATTCGGCTTCATCATTTCCCAGACTTCATTGGAGACGGTGATGCCGTTGCCGTTCAGGTCCATCGAGAAGGGCGTGATGATATGCGCCTCGGTGCCAAAGCCGATTGTCGCGGCCAGCGGTTGCCCTGCCAGCATATGGGCACCATCCAGTTGTCCGCCAATGACACCATCCAGCAGCACCTTCCAGTTGGCCTGCGCTTCCAGTGTCACGAACAGGCCTTCGTCGAGGAAATACCCCTGCTCATAGGCGACGGCGAGCGGGGCCATGTCGGTCAGTTTGATGAAGCCGAAGGTAAGCTCGTCTTTCTCAAGTGCGAGGGACTCGGCCATCGCCGGTGAAACAAGGGCCGTGGTGGCCGCAAGGCTGAGGAGAAGATTTTTCATCGATCTGTCCTTTGTTGATTGCCTGTTGGAGAGCCAACTGGCCGCGCAAGCCCGGTGCGATGCGGGCAAAGAAAAAAGCCGCCGACACAATCGCCCTGAAGGAGGAGGGGGCGAATGGTCGAGCGGCTTTGCTCATGTTTGGCCCGGTCTGTGGGCCGAATGTCGTCCGGTGGGCTCCGTTGCCTACCTGTATTCAAAGTGACGTATTCAGGGGCTGCTGTCGCCGGTAAACTTTGTGTCGAATGTGATTTTGCCGCGTTGCAGCAAATCTTCGGACTGATCTGCCCAATAATGCATCAGTTTTCATCTAGCGGCTCAAAAATGCACGTATCAAAAAACGTGTCCGGCTGCAGGATCAGCCCCCCTTTTAGAGAGGCGACCGCGGTTGGGTGTCGAATCGCACCTTCCAGCTTCTGTGAAGCGCCGGGAATATCTGCGCCGGTATTCTGAAGCGCCGCTCGAAACAGATCACTGCGGAAAATGCCTGCCGCTGTGCTCTGAGACTCTTTCTGATCAAGGTCGAACCGCTTGGCCAGACGAGATCCGATCCATTGTGCCTGGCTGCGCCAGGGAAAGTTTGCCGCACCGTCAAAGAACTCCACATGACCGTCCGTCTTTCTCTGCTCTCCGCGGCTTGAGATGATGAAGCGCCCTGTCAATGCCCGGTCGATGACCTCTGCCGGTACACCCAGATATTCGGGGCGAGAAAGCATTTCGGCGGCGGCAGTCCGGCTTTCGGGCCGCGCAGCCCATCGTCCACCCTGCCAAACGGCCCGCATCATGCGCGTCAGAAGCTCTGGTTCTGTCTCGGCCCAGTTGGTGCGAACAGCGAGCACTTTTTCCGGCGCAAAGGACCAGATCGCGTTTCCTGGCAGCAGCAATGCACCGACACCGTTTTCCACCGCTACAGAGCCCCAAGGCTCACCCACGCAAAACGCATTTATGGTTCCATCTTCCAGGGCCTGCGCCATCAATGGCGGAGGAACCGTGCGAACCTCGAACCCCTGTTTCGCCAGACCGGTTGACTCAATCCAGTAGTGGAGCAACTCGACGTGCATGGAGAAGGGAAAGGGCACGCCGATGGTAAGCGGACCATCGATGGATGCGGCAAGAGCGTCTGCGGCCAGTGCAGCATCCCTGAAATCAAACCCATAACCATGTGCGCGAAGGCGTTCTTCCACAGCGCGGCTGACACCGATTATGTTGCCGTTGACCGACAGGACCGATACCGCGGCAAGCGGTGTTGTGACACTCCCCAGACCGAGGGCCATGGCCACGGGCATGGGCGACAAAAGATGCGCGGCATCCACTCTGCCGAAACTGAGCATATCGCGCACCGATGACCAGGATGGTGCGGCAATCAGATCCAGTGCGATACCTTCGGCTTCGGCAAAGCCGAGTTCCTGCGCCGCGATCAGTGGCAGTGCATCGACAAGCGGCATGTAGGCGACTGAGACGCTCAGCGTTTTCATGACAAAAGACCTGATGCGGTGACGAGTGCTTCTGCCACATCCGCAACGCGGCGGCCCTGATCCATCGCTGTCTTGCGCAAAAGCATATAGGCCTGTTCCTCATTCAACCCTTTGGCCTTCATGATCATTCCTTTTGCGCGATCAATCACTTTGCGTTCTTCCAGGGCGCGCCGGGTTTCCGCCAGTTCAGTGCGCATCTGGCGGACTATCTGAAACCGTGCAACGGCAATATCGAGCACCGGTTTGATCCGCTCGGGCCTGAGCCCATCGACCACATATGCAGACACGCCCGCTTCAATCGCCGCCTGCGCCAATTCGCCCGCCGCGCCCGACACAAACATGGCGACCGGGCGTTCCAGTGGACCTGAGGCCAAGGTCAACTCTTCCAGCATGTCGCGGGTCGGATTGTCATAGTCGATCAGTACTATGTCCGGTGAATGAATGGCGATTTTGCGGGCCAAACCGGAGGTTTTTCCAATCACATGTACCTCGCATTCGCCGCTGTTTTTCAGCGCGTCGACGATGGCAGTCGCGCGGTCACGGTCTTCTTCAACGACAACTATGGAGAGGGGTGCGGTCATGTCGCCAGCAGATAGCTGTGGCATGACCGAGGCAAGGCGAACGCAATTGGGGCATGTTACGTTGCTCTTTCATTTTGCCTCTGCCCAGCATTATTGACGGTTTGTTGGGCGACATTCGCGAGATCGTCTACTTGTTGGGCGAAAAGAAGCCTGGATTCACGAGCTAGGGTCTGGGCTCATAGCCAGTACATCATGAGTGCGGCCAAGGCGATGGCTGGTCGGAAAACCTTCGAGCATCTGTCGTATCTGGTTGCAACACGTCGCCAGTCTTTCAGCGTAGCGAACATGATCTCAATGCGAATACGTCGTTTGTATCTTTGTTTGTCATACTTCACGGGTTTCCTACGCTGTTTCTGACCGGGGATGCAGGCGCGTATCCCTTGTTCTTCAACGCTTCCCTGAACCAACCGACGGCAATGTAGTCACTCACTTGCCTAGCCGTGACGAACAGCTTCAGAGCGTGTCCCTTGCTGTCGCAGATAGCGTGGATCTTGGTATTCATGCCGCCGTTGGTTCGGTCTCCCTTTCGGGAAATTTCCTGCAGAAACACCCTGCCGGGCGATTATCAGGCGGTAATCCCCCCGAAATTTAGGAGGTGTGCGGAAATAGAATCTTGTCGAAGATGGGAAAGCAGATTCTTGTGAAGAAATCGAAATACAGTGCCGCGCAAATCACTAGCATCCTGAAGCAGGCCGAGAATGGCGTGCTTGTTGCAGATTTGTGCCGAGAACACGGCATGAGCAGCGCGAGCTTCTACAAGTGGCGCTAAAAGTATGGCGGCATGGACGCCAGCCTGATGGCGCGGCTGAAGGAACGCGACAAATAGAGTGAGCCATTGAAGGCGCCATTGGTTTGAGCCCAATGGCGAGGGGCACGGAATTCACCAGCCGGGCAATCCAGAAATGGGCCGACAGGAATGGCGTGGATTGGCATTACATCGATCCCAGAAAGCCGCAACAGAATGCCTCCATCGTGTCATCCAACGGCAGCCTGCGGGGCGAACTGCTCAATGAAGAGCTGTTGGATACCCTATACGATGCCCGCCGCAAACTGGCGCTGTGCCGCTAAGATGACAACAACGTCAGGCCGCACTCTTCGCTGGGGAACAGAACGCCAAAGCAAAAGCGAGACCGACGACTACCAAAATCAAACCCGCAGACTCTCGTCATGAGCGAGGGACCAGCGGGGGCAGGTCAACCGCGACCCGTCCACGCACTCAATTTGTACCTCTCAAGTGGGGCTAATCAGGACCGCTCAGCTCAAGTGAAGCGAGCGGTCCAAACCTTTGCTATCGCCAGAGTTCCTTGAGAGGAACTCCCGTGGCGCCTGATGGTGCCTTTGCTCCAAGGTATGCGGAAATGCTAGGTGCAACATCAACTGTTTCTACATACCGATTGACCCTACCAGGTGCAATTCCGGGGCCGTGAAATATGACTGGTACATGCGTGTCATAGGTCCAAGGAGAACCGTGTGCGGAGGCGACGTGTAGACCATCGAAATCCGCGATGAACCAATGTGGATCGAACACTACATAGATATCGCCCGAACGGTCCCGGTGAAAATTGCGGCGCACCGCATTGATGATCTTGCCGTCACCGATCAGGCCTTCGCGCAGCCTGCGGCTGGAAATGGCAAAGGCAATGCCGGGCAGACGGTCAAGCTCGGCCGCCACAGCATCTTCCACCTCGGCGGGGTCAAGGCCGCGCGAGGCGATCACTTCGCGGTCCAGATAGACATAGGGGTTTGAAAAATTGCGGATCAGTGCCTGGGATTCGCCGAACTCCTCTCCCAGGCGCACAAAGCCCGGTTCGGTGTCGGTGCGTTCGAAATCGAAGGTGCCCGCTTCGATCCCATTCGTGGCCAGATAGTCCGGGTTTTCGGGAGCACCATGATCCGCTGACAGAACCACAAGGGTTTGGTCCAGCCCGACATGTTCATCAACAAACGTAAGCAGATCAGCCAAAGTGCGATCAAGGCGGCGCATGTTGTCCTCGGCTTCCAGGCTGGAAGGGCCAAAAACATGCCCGACATAGTCGGTCGAAGATAGGGAAACGGCAAGATAATCGGGGATATTGTCACGCCCGATCTCTTCGGCGTCGATCAGGGCCTTGGCAAAGTCCACGGTGATTTCATCGCCTGCCGGACTGAGCGTCAGCCGTGTGGTGAAAAGCTTGTCATCCGCAGCGCCCCAGGCGTGCGGGAAGGTGCGGCCGAAGCCAGGAAAGTCCGTCTCCCACGGCTGATCGTCGCGCCCACCGAATTGGTAGGTTTCGACCGGATCGGAGAGTGTCCATTCTGTATCTGCATAGGAGGCGACTTTGCCTTGCGCATCCCATGCGGCCATCCAATCCGGATAGTCCTGACGATAGAAGGTCGAGGTGACGAAACGCCCTTCGGATTTCGAGAACCAATAGGCCTGCCCGCCGTGGCCTGCCATGGAAATGGCGCCCCGGTCTTTTATGGAAACGCCGAAGATCTTTGCCTCTGGCCCGAAGAACATTCCCATTTCATCGGCAATGGTTGAGGTCAGCATGTTACGCGGGGAGCGTCCATCGGTGGTGGCAGCACGCTGGGTGTGATCAATCTCGGTTGAACTGTCGACGCCGGAGGCATTCACCAGCGTGTAGTCCGGATCCTGCACGTTGTAGAACTGTGTTCCAGCAGTGCGGTCGAACCAGACATTCGCGACCATGCCGTGAATGGCAGGATCTGCGCCCGTTGCCAGTGTCGCATGGCCCACGATGGTTTCCGTGTTTGCATGACCGTGATGGGCTTGCGCGAAATGCAGCCCGCCCTCCAGCAGGCGATTGAACCCATCCGACCCAAGACCATCGCTGAAACGATCCATCATATCGCCGCGCAATTGGTCAACGGTAATCTGCAGGACAAGGCGAGGTCGCTCCTGTGCTGCTACTGGCAGCGCCATCGTGAGGATGCAGGCTGCGGAAGACAGAAGCCTTTTGCCTCGGCAGGCGAGCGTCATTCGGATCATGTGTTTGTCTCCTTCTAGCGGCGGCGGAATTCAATGTCTTAGGGGTTGGAAACTGAAGTCTTGAGGTTCTGAAGCGTAACGCTGTCCGGCAATTTCTCAAGCGCCTCCTCCAAAAGGGCCAGTGTTGCCTCGCGTCCGTCAACGGCCGCGGTGATCCGGGTCAGCATCACCCAGGCTTCCTCGCGTTGGGGGTCCATACGAACGACCTCGCGGAAGGCGCCCTTGGCGGCAGGAATGTTCCGCATGGTCAGCGCCATTCCCCCCAAGACCATGTGGGTTTCGGGGTAGTCGCTGCGCGCCTGCAGAGAGGCACGCCATTCGCCCATGGCGCGCTGCATCTGAGCGTTGATTTGTTTGGGCAGCCGCGCAATGGGCGCGTTCAGCATGGCCTTTGCTGTCTCGATACGAACCATGCGCACGGGATCGTCCAAAAGGCCTATGAAGCGCTGGACCTGTGTTTGGGCAGAGGCACCACCTTGTACCCGAATGGCTGCAGCGCGAACCAGCGGATCGCTGTCTTCCAGCAGGGGGGCGATCTGCTCGGCCACTTCGTCGTCGGCTGCCTGAGAAAGCAACCAGAGCGCCGTGGCCCGCACGAGGCCAGCCTGGTCCCGATCCTGTGCAAGCATCGAAAGACTGTCACGGGCGGTCGCCGGATCTGCACGCCCGGCGGCCAGTACGGTGCCGTAATGGGGGCGTCCTGATGCCTCGGGATAGCGCTTGGCGATTTCGGATGCGGCCCAGTCAGGCGATTGGTCGCTATGGCAATCGGTGCAGGCATCCGGCGCGCCGGTGATCGCCGAAAGGTCGGGGCGAGGGATACGGAAACTGTGATCCCGCCGCCCGTCGGTGCCCATATAGGTGCGTTCGATCATGTGGCAGCTTTTGCACTGGGCGCCTTTTGATCCGATGTCGTGAAAGTGATGCGACGGATCGTCGTAGACCTTCAGCGGCAAGGATGGAAACTCCACGTTTCCAGCCGGTGAATGACATTGTGTGCACAGCGAATTGTCTTCGGCCTTCACCTGTGCGCTGTGCGCGTCATGGCAATCGAGACAGCCGACGCCTTTTGCGTACATCTTCGATTGCAGGAAAGAGCCATAGACATAGACCTCGTCGAGGATCTGGCCGTCTGCGTGGTAAAGACCGGGCCGCAGCAGCGCCAGAGTGTAGGCATCGTGGAAGGGGGTGCCGGGCAGGGGGCTGCTGTCGCCGAGCGGTTCGCGGCGGGAATGACAGGATGCGCATTGCTGGATCGTGGCCTCGGTTCCCGCGGTGGCGAAATCCATCGAAAAGCCGTATCCGGCCGGAGGAACGACAGCGGGTGACGGGCTTTTGGCTACGGTTTCAGCCCAGGCCACATGGCTTGATCCCGGTCCGTGGCAGGCCTCGCAACCGACCCCGATTTCGGCGGATTGTGAGGCGTAGCTGTCCTGACGTGCGTCATAGTTCTTTTCAAACCCGGTGGCGTGGCATTCGGCACAGCGGGCATTCCAGTTCTTGTATGGCCCACTCCAGTGAAGCCCATCCCCTTTGGGCAGGATCTGATCCGGGTAGAGATGATACCATCGCGCGGCCTCCACATCCCAGACCACATCGAAGCTCTGCAGACGGCCCGGTTCAGTTTCGAGCAGATACTGTTGCAGTGGCTCAATCCCCACAACGGAGTGGACGTCGTGTTCTGTGATGCTGCCGTCGGTTTCGGTGATGGTCACCCGGTAGGTGTCATCCTGGCGGGAAAACTGATGAAGCACTCCCTGATGTTCAAACGAGGTTCCGTCAAAGTTGGCGACAATCCTGTCGGGAGAGGGCGGTGTCCAGGCGAGAGCGTGATGGGAGCCTTTCCAGGCGTCAGCTGCATCCGCGTGGCAGGAGATACAGGCGTTCGAGCCGATGTATCGAAGATCCGCACTCTCGGCTGCTTTGCCCTCGGCAACAGCTTGCGACGCAAGGCAAAGCCCGAGCAGCGTGAAGAGTGTGAAGCGGCGAAACATAAGGACTCCAGTCTGTGTTCAACGTGGGTTTAGCGGGGGCAGGTGGGGAATGCGCGCTGAGCTATCAGTGCGGGAGGGAAACCGGCTGAGTGCGGCGTGCAGCTGTGACCAGCCAGCGGCCTCTGCTCCGGCTGCTTGACCATACCTTGCAGCACCTATCAGGGTCAGCGATTTCGCAATGGCGGGATCCCGGCGCGGATCGCCCTGTTTCAGGCGCGCGGCCCATAGATCAAGTGCTCGAAGACAACCATCAAGATCACGGGCACGCGACGCTTTCAGCAGCTGACGGTAGGCGTGATCTGGCGAGGAAAGGTAGCGCGCCCTGCGTGCCTCCCGATATGCCTGCCAGCGGCGACGCATGGGGCGGGCAAGAAGAACAAGCCCGATCAGGCCTGCGCTGAGCGCGCCGACGATCAAGAACAGGGTTTCAGGCCGGATTTCGCTGGAGGTCTTTGCGATGGGTGCATCCACCATGAGTGAGAAACCGGGCGCCATTGCGGTTTCGATTTCCCCTGAGGACAGGTTGTACCAGTCGAGCGACACCGCAGGCGCCACACCGTCACCGCCGCTCTGGGCCAGGTAGGTCACCTGCTCACGGCGTGTACCGGACAGAGTGGCCCCGTCAATCGCTTCATCGATGGTTGATTCAGACGGATAGGTGGCAATACCTTGAACGGGCGATGGATCCAGGAGGTTTGGCAGGAACATCGGCGAGGTGCCTGAGATCTCAATGGTCAGGATCCTTGTAAGGCTGTCACCGGGTTTCAACGGCGCCTCGGGACCGACAAGCTCCTGGGTTAGCTGGATTCTGTTCGCGGCGATGAACGGCTCCAACCCTTCTGCGCCATCAGGGATGACGCCTGTCAGAATGACGCGGTCCAGTGTCAGCCAGTCTTCCCGTGGGGTATTCGTGTCCGGGTCGGCCCAGGTCACTCTCAACTCCTGCTCGGGAATGACGAACCTGCCGGGGATCATGGGGGTGATCCGGTATCGTCTGGTGACGCCGGACCAGTTCTGCCGGTCGATCCTCTGACTAATTGGATGAGTGGCGCGTTCTGGAAGCCGAACCATCATGTTTGGGGCTTCCATACTGGGAAAATCCACCGGCCGGGTCATCCATGTGGGCACAAGAACCGTGATCACAAGATCGACGGATTGTCCCGGTATGGTTTCGTCGGCCTCAAGCTCGATCGTTGCCCGCGGTCCCAGCGGTGACTGGGCAAGCGCCATGCCGGACAGCAAAAGCAATGTAAAGAATGCAGAGAGCAACCGGCGCATGGTCATTCTCCCCGCACGGCTTCGAATTGAAAGCGGTAGCGCAGAAAATCACCGGTGCTGGTATCGACGGTATTCATCCATTGCTCGGTCGTCAGAATACGCTCCGTGCCGCGTGGCTGTGCCTCGCTCTGGGTGTCGGTGCCACGCCCGCTTTCGTTGTCGAAGACTATGTCATCTGCCCCGATTCCGGTTTCCTCGCCCGTGTCAGATGCTTCCCTTGCAGCCTCTACATAGTCCACGATCACCCGGGCGGTTTCCAGATTTTCGGCAGCACCCGGATAATTCGGATCGCGTTCCAGGGCTGTCTCGAAAGCGCGCATCCCATCGCGATACTGACGGTTCCTGACATGCGCCAGACCTTGGGTGAATGCGGCCTGTGCGGTTTCGATCCCACGCAACACTTGCACCGCTTCATCGTATCGCCCAGCGCGATAAAGCGCATGACCTTTCCACATTGGATCTGTGAAGAGATCGGCAGCCATGCGGTATTCTTTTTTGTTATAGGCCCGAAAACCCTGTTGGTCCGGAGTCATAAACCAGTCTTTGAGGCCCTGGGCCAGTCCTTGGCTTGCCGGTCCCAACGCAAGAAATGCTCCCAGCAGCCAGGCAGACCAGCGCATCGTCCAGCCCCGGCGGAACCAGACCAGCGCCAAAAGCGCCGCAGGCCAGGCCAGCCACCAGCCGCGATCTTCCCATGGCTGAGAGGCGTTCTGCAGGAGGGCGCGCCGATATTCCACGTTCAAGATGCGGTCGAGCCGCTGTATATCTCTGTTGTCTGGCGTGTTTTGCACGACAGGCACATTTTCCAGCTGATCCAGTCCGCGATCCCCAAGACCTTCGGGGAGCATGCTGAGCACCGCGATGCCGCCGGAACTGTGACTATTCAAGGTGCTCGCATCCGAAGGGGTGAAGCCATCTGCAGCATACAGTATGCCTCCACCACCTTCGGCTGTCAGCAGGTCTTCGGCCATCCAAAGCGCGGCGCTGGCATCGGTGCCCTCGACTGGCATGACCATGGGGTGCAGCCCCTCAAGGTAGGGTAACATGACGCGCGGGTCATCGGTAAATGGCAGCACGCGGTGCGCCGTGCCCGCGTAGGCCACTAGCGCCGTGCGTGCGCCGACTCGGAGTTCCAGTAGGTCGCGGATCTTGAACTTGGCCCGCTCGAGTCGGTTCGGGGGCAGGTCGGCTGCTTGCATGGAGGGCGTGACTTCCAGCACGATGACAAGCGGGCCGGTCTGGGCAAGGAACGGATCGACTTGTCGGGTCCAGCTGGGGCCTGCGGCACCGATAGTGGCTAGGGCAAGCAGCAGGGCGACATGGTCGATTGGCAGGTATCGGGTCTTTTTCGCCCTCCCAACGGTCAGGGCTTCGCGCAGGTGCGGTGCGATCCGAACGGCAATGTCTGCTGGCCGTGTCGCGGCGCGACGGTTCATCCACCAGACAGCGATCAGAGGCAGCAGCAGTAAAAGCAAGTAGGGCCGCAGGAAGTGAAAAGCGTCCAGAAAAAGCTGCAGTTCTGAAAAGTGATCCCCGCTCATGTTGCGCCTCTTCGATACCCGCGCAGGGTCAGAAGCAGCAGGCCGAGCAGGCCAATCAAGGCTGCCAGACCGAGGCAGATTGCGGCCAGCGGCGTGCGGGGGCGGTAGGAAAGTTCTTCAACCAGACGCGGCGTCATTCCGTCAATCCGTTGGTAGACCTCGGCCAGCGCTGTGTAATCGGATGCAAAGAAGGCGCTGCCGCCCGAGCGCTGGGCAATATCGGCTAGGGCGCGCGTATCGACCCGGTTCTCACCGTCAGCGCGCGGATCACCTACCGCAATCGTGTGGATTTCAACGCCCCGAGCCGCGGCAATTTCGGCCGCGTTCACAGGACTCATCTGGCTGCCGGTATCAGCCCCATCCGACAGCAGAATGAGCAGGCGCTGGTCTATGTCGCTGACTTCGAAGGTGCGGATCGCAAGTCCGATTGCATCCCCAATCGCGGTGTGCGGTCCTGCCATTCCCACTTCGGTCTGTTTGACCAGTTCAAGGATAGTCGCCAAATCCTCGGTCAGAGGCGCCTGGACGAAGGCTCGCGTGCCAAAGACAATCAGGCCGATCCGATCTCCGTCACGCTCCGCGACGAACTGTTCCACGACCTCCTTGACCGCAGCAAGACGTTGCAGCCTTGTGCCATCCTCTCGCGCGAAATCCACAATGTCCATTGAGCCGGATATGTCGATTGCCAGAACCACATCGCGGGCAGATTTGGTGATCTCGATTGGTGCGCCCAGGCGTTCGGGCCGGGCCAGAGCCAGAACTATAAGAACCCATACAAGGCATGCGGCCAACAGCTGCAATCGCGACCCCTGCAGCACCACGGCGCCGGGGCCAGGCTTCACATCTGCCGCTGCGACGATTTGCCGGAAGAACGGAAATCGAAGGGCCGAAACGCGTTCCATCCGAGGCGGTGCCAGACGCCAAACCAACCAGGGCAAGGGAAGCGCAAGAAGGGCGTAAGGCGCAGCAAGAGAGATCATCGCCCGCCCTCCATGCGGTGGTTGCGTACCCATTGGGCAGCGATGCGCGGCAGCGCCTCGGGCTGCTGGCCGGATGATTGATAGGGGGCGAAGGCAAGGGCACGCCCCGGACCGTGTCTAAAGTCCGTGCATCCACCGGTCTGATCCAGGAAGGCCAGCCAGTCTTCGCCGCTGAGACTGGCAATGTCGCGACGGGGAAAAGCTGCCAGTGCCGCGCGGCGCACGACTTCGGCAATTGCGGTCGGGTCTTGCCCTGCCTCCTTGAGGGCGCTGAGGGCGGCCCTGCGGTAAGCATTTTCCAGATGGGCTGTGCGCCACCGCCAGAGTGCATAGGCAGCGCCAACAAGGATTAGCCCCGCGATCACGGCCCAGCCGCCTGTCTGCGGCATCATCGAGATCGGCTGCGGCTCTTGCGGCGGCGTCAGGCGCGCGATCAGATCAACCAGATTGTCCGGCCGGGTTTGGGCGCCACCACTCATCTTGGTCGCAGCCCCATCAGGCGGCGCATCTGTGTCAGGCTATCTTCTGCCGAGCTTAAGGGCAGAACCGGAACGCCAAGGGCTCTTTTCCAGTCAAGAATCTCGGCCAGCCTTCCCTCGGACACCTTCCGCAGGCTCTGGTATGTCGTACTGTCCGCAGTATCGATCTCTGCCTGAAGCTCCCCGTCGGAGATCACCAGCTTCATTCCCGGCAAGGCATCATCGGCGCTTGGGTCAGTGACAAGGCCGAGGATCAGATCGTTGTGTTTCGATATGCCACTTATCAGTCGACGGGTTTGTGCATCGATCACGTCGAAATCAGAGTAGACCAAGATCAGGTGATTGCGCGGTGCGATCCGGTTGACGGCTGCCAGAACCTGATTGAGCCCAACGGGGGTGACATTCGGTGCATCCGCGCGCAGCAGGGCATTGGCTTCGGCGATGGCTTTCAGAAAACGGTCAAGCGTCTTGCGGCTGCGCTGCGGACGGATTTCGGCGATGGTTTCATCGCCAAAGACGATGCCGCCGACGCGGTCTCCCTGATCGAGGATCCGGAACGCAGAGAGGGCGGCGCATTCCGCGGCCGTTACCGATTTCATGTTGAGCACAGAGCCAAAGAACATTGACATGCGCTGGTCAAGAACGATCAGGGCAGGGCGGTCGCGTTCCTCTGTGAAAACCCGTACATGCGGTTTTCCGGTCCGTGCGGTCACCTTCCAGTCCATCGAGCGAATATCGTCGGACGGTAGGTAGTCGCGCAGCTCTTCGAAATTGAGGCCCCTACCGCGAAGACGGGACGCATGGCGCCCGTTCAGCGCGCTGCGCGAGGGTTGCTGTGGTAGAAACCGAAGCGCGCGGGCACGCCCTTCCAGTTTGCGCAGATGCTGAAGATCTACCGATACGCGCGGATCTGCCGCCATCCTCTCTGGGGCGGCGGTTGGGAAAGTGCCTGTACGAATGCGCGCGGCCCGGTCAAACATGGTTTTCCTTATGTCAGTGCGACCTGAGAGATCAGTTCCTCGACCACCCTGTCGGGGGATACGCCTTCCCCCTGCGCTTCGTAGCTGAGTCCAAGCCTGTGGCGAAACACGTTCGGGGCGATGGCGCGCACATCTACGGGGTCCACGTAGTCGCGGCCGCGCAGCCAAGCGTGGGTGCGGCCACATTTGTCGAGCGCGAGCGACGCACGCGGGCTGGCGCCAATCTCGATCCAACGTCCGAGGTCAGGCCCGAATTCCTTCGGGACACGGGTCGCGTTCACAAGGTCGGCCATATATCGTTCCATCGCATCCGAGACATGGATGTTCACAATTTCCTGCCGAGCCTCGAAAATCACATCTTGTGACAGGATTGGGGCAGCTTTCTGGGTCTTTGTCTTGGGGGTATTGGCGGCGGCCTCCTCGGCGCGCACCAGCTGGATGACCTTTACCTCATCCTCGACCGGTGGGTAGGTGATGAGCACATGCATGAGGAAGCGGTCCATCTGTGCTTCTGGCAGGGGATATGTTCCCTCCTGTTCGATGGGGTTCTGGGTGGCCATCACCATGAACAGCGGGGGCATCTTGTGGGTGGTGCCGGCAACCGTGACCTGCCGTTCTTCCATTGCTTCCAAAAGCGCCGCCTGAACCTTGGCGGGGGCGCGGTTGATTTCGTCCGCCAGAACGATACTGGCAAAGATCGGTCCCGGCTCGAAACGGAACTCGGCGCCCTGATCGGTCTGATAGTAGACTTCGGTGCCGGTCACATCCGAGGGCAAGAGGTCAGGCGTGAACTGGATGCGGCTGAAATCGGTATCGAGGTTCTTGGCCAGCGCCTTGATCGCGCGCGTTTTGGCGAGGCCGGGCAGGCCTTCGACCAGAAGGTTCCCGTTGGCAAGAAGGCCGATCACCAGCCGTTCGATCACGTCTTTCTGCCCGATGATCGCTTCGCCCATGCGGGCAATCAGCGTTTCGATTTCCGCGCGCGCCTCATTGGTCATAGGTCGCCCCCCTGACAAACCTGCCGTTCCGGGCTTTGTACTCGCCCGGCCTATCCAAATAGAAAAACCGGCGGGCAGTACGCCCGCCGGTTCGTTGTGCAAGCCTCAGTTGGAGCTCGGGTTGCGCTGGATCTTTTCCAGAGCATCGCCAAGATTGAAGGCAGCCGGTTCCTGTCGGGGCGGGAAGTCTTCGTATGTCGCAAGGTGCTGGGTCACATAGGCAACGGCCGGAAGGATCATGAAGGCGCGGTCAAAGCGCCACATGTCGTAGTTGGCCGATTCATGGTCCGCCCGTTCGAAGGGATCGCCCAGAAGGTCGAACAGCTTGGGCAGACGCAGTTCCCAGAAGGGTTCCTGCCAAACGTCGAACCCGTGGCCGCGCTGCTCCAGGAAGACCATTTTCCAGCGGCCGTAGCGCAGGTTGGCCAGATCGCCATCGTCGGTCCAGTAGAAGAACTCCTTGCGCGGCCCTTCTTCGGCCTCACCCGAGAAGTAAGGCAGCAGGTTGTACCCATCCAGATGCACGCGGTAGTCACGGCCAATCGCCGAATAGCCGTCCAGCAACTGCTCCTTGATGTCCGGCTTGCCGACTCCAGCCATGATGGTCGGCAGCATGTCTTCATGCGAGAAGACGTCGTTGTAGACGGTGCCGGGATCGATCACGCCGGGCCATTTGATCAGGGTCGGAACGCGGTAGCCACCTTCCCAGTTCGAGTTTTTCTCGTTGCGGAAGGGGGTCGTGCCGCCGTCTGGCCAGCTGAAGACCTCGGCGCCGTTGTCCGAGGAATACATGATCACGGTGTTGTCCGCGATGCCCAGCTCGTCGACCTTGTCCAGAAGCTGGCCAACGTGGCCGTCGTGTTCCACCATGCCGTCGGCGTAGACACCAAGCCCGGTGACGCCTTCGGATTCCGGCTTGAGGTGGGTGTTCACATGCATGCGGGTAGCCGCGAACCACAGGAAGAAGGGTTTGTCGGCTTCGACCGCGCGCTCCATGAAGTCGATCGCCCCTGCAAGGAATTCCTCGTCGACGGTTTCCATCCGCTTGCGGGTCAGCGGGCCAGTGTCTTCGATCTGACCATCGGCCGAGGCTTTGATCACGCCGCGGGGGCCGAACTGTTCACGAAAGCCGGGGATCTGCGGGTAATCGGGATGCTCCGGCTCTTCCTCGGCGTTGAGGTGGTAGAGGTTTCCGAAAAATTCATCGAACCCGTGGTTCGTCGGCAGGTGCTCATCCCGGTCGCCCAGGTGGTTCTTGCCGTACTGGCCGGTCATGTAGCCTTCTTCTTTGAGGAGGCCTGCAATGGTGGGGTCCAGTTCCGACAGCCCCTCGGGCGCGCCCGGCAGACCAACTTTCAGAAGACCGGTGCGGAACGGGCTTTGTCCGGTGATGAATGCGGCACGGCCTGCGGTGCAGCTTTGCTGGGCGTACCAGTCGGTGAACAGTGCGCCTTCCTCTGCGATCCGGTCGATATTGGGCGTTCTGTAGCCCATCATCCCGCGGTTATAGGCAGAGGCGTTCATCCAGCCAACATCATCGCCCCAGATGATCAGAAAGTTGGGTTTCTTGTCCTGCGCCAGCGCCATGGCGGGGGCCGCAATCATCGACACCACCGCGAGACCCATCTTGACGCGCCGGAAGGCGCTTAACATTGAAATCATTTAACATTCTCCCTGTAGAATATGTCGTGATTGTATGATTTTCTTTACCTTCTATTATGCCGCTTCCTCAATCAAGACCAACCTAACCTCCAGCAAAATTATAAATGTATGCCGCGCTTGGACCTGCCTAAAATTGGAGTGGTTCTTATTGTTCTCTTCCTGGGTTTTCTCGGTGCAAACGGCTTTGTTGTCCAAATCGTCTGACGGGATTCGCCTTGTGAATCCAGCATGGTAGCTGGAGGTCATGAGCAACTGAGCCCCGACGAGGCACCAGACGACAAATTGCTCGGCTTGCAATGACAGCTTGAGGCGTCGCAGATCGCCGTCGATCTGGTTTGATCCCGAGAAGGTTCGGACACCGCCGCCGACCGGCAAACGCGGCTGTCACTGCCGTTTCAGCGACGCTGCGATCCAGACTGCCTGACGATAAAGGTGCTGTTCGGCATGCCGCCACGGCAGACGACAGGGTTCGTGGAGAGCCTGCTGCGGCTGGTCGGACTGGGCTGGAGGTTCGGCCGGTCGAGGTCACCACCGGCAATGTGGGCGATGCGCCTATGTTGCCCGAGTTGCCTGCAAAAACCCCACTCGATCAGGACATCGGATCAGTCTGTCCCGGAAAAGGGGAAGTGCGCCCACATACGGATATGTGCAACAGAGCCGACTCTCTGCACCGATCTGCGTAGCGCTAAGGACTGCGTCAAAAAAGACGAAGGTCTGTCTTGCCGTACCCGAACCAGGGGCTCCAACCGCTCTCATCAAAACTACCATCGGACAGGGCATCCGGCGGCCGCTGCTCCCAAGGGCGGAGCTGGATCAGGCCGTAAATGTCCGTCTCGTCCAAAGATCTACTGGCCTGCGCCTTGAGTGTCGCAACGATATCGGTTGCCGTTGCATCTGGATGCAGGCCGCGTAGCAAGGCAGCAGCGCCAGTAACCAGCGCCGCTGCCCCCGAGGTGCCTTTGAAGTTGTCGGAAAACAGCCCGTCCCTGTGATATACTGTTGCCAGTCCGGGTAGGTTTGCCGTTTTTTCCTTTGAAAACGGTCGCTCGCAACTGGATGGGGCGCATATGTCTATGCCGGGACCATAACAACTGTAAAAGGCCTTTTGGGCAGCGGCGGTGATGGCGGAAACGTGCAGTTTGCACTCCAGCTGTGCAAAGGCATTCCGAAAACGGCGAGATTGCAGTGGCGTGTCTGTTTTGGCCGCCCGTCCAAAGCTGACCGGCGCACTTGTGCGGACGTGGATCGGGCAATTGGCATTGCCAGCAGGAAAGACGAACACAACGCCTTTCCCACGACGTCCGCCGCATTGTCCCATTGCAGCCATGCGATCCAGAATGTTGCGCGAGAAATGCATGACGGGATGACGTACAAATGGCAGCAGGGCGACATCGGCGTGCCTATCTATGATCCCCAGCATCTCGTCCAGCAGTGGCTCAGTCAGGATGACCTGCCGCTTGTGCATCGGCAATCGGATCGGGAACAGCCTGCAGCCCGGTGCAACGCCCTGTCCTCTGTTCCCTCCAGCGGCTGCGATAAGTGCTGCCATCGCATTCCCATGGGTGCCGCCAAAAGGGCATTGCGCAAGGTCGGCATGGGTTTGGCCCCCGTGGACGCGCCATGTTTCTCCGTCGTGATGCGCATGGCCCGCGAACTTTCCTGGTTGGTCTAGCCCGGGCACGTGAATATCCACACCATCATCCGCGAGCGCGACAACGATTTCTGCGCTTCCGGTCCCATGGCGACTCCAGAAGTCTTCACACCCCAAATCCGCCTTGCTTGAGATATTGGCGGTGGGGTGGCGACCGTGCAGGTGCCATTGGCGTTCGTAATGATTTGGTTTCATGGGGCTCCCACTCTGACAAATACTGAAGCTACAAGAGATCCGGCTGTCAAATGCCGAGTGGTCTCGCGCAGTGTGTTCACACTTGCAAGCCTCAGCCCGACTTGATTGCGCGACGAAAACAGCGCCAAGATGGCACATGAAAACGCGAAAGACCGACGGAAATGCAACGCGGCTGATTTTTGAAGTTGGGGCGCGGGTGCAAATGGAAGACATGCCCCTGCCGGAGCGTCCTCGTCCCTATGGGGTCGTCCTGCAATCAGTGTATAGCCTCGTGAACTCCGGAACAGATCTGGCGAAACTGAAACAGCTGGAAGCCAAAGCCGATATCGGTGAGCCGCAGAGGATTGTCCCAACTGGCGTCGTCATGGGGCGGGTTGTCGAGGCAGGGCCGGCGGTGAGCGCCGTATGTCCAAAGATCGCACCTGGCAACTGGGTGATCGCCAAGGGGCCCCACGCCAGCCATCTTCAGCTCAATGTCCTGACGGACGATCTTGTTGCTTTTGGCGCAGATCGGCCGCCGCTTCATTTCCTGCTGGCCCGATACGCGAATGTTGCAGCATCGGGGATGCGCTCTCTTGGGGGGCTGGATGGTGGGTCGGTGGCGGTCATCGGGCTGGGACCGCTTGGGCATATCTGTATGCGCTTGCTCGGACATCAGGGGCAAAATCGTTTGTTCGGGATTGATCGGCATGCCTACCGCAGAGCAGCGCTGGCGAATGCGCGTCCGGGCTTGTGGACACTTCGCGACCGGTTGCCGGAGGCAGAGGCCTTTGACGCGATTGTCCTTGCAGCGCCTCTAGGGGCTGCCCCGGACCAGTATCTTGAACGGCTCCGGCCCCGGGGCCGATTGATCCTGCTTGCTGCTCCAAGTGCGGCGGCGACGATTGATCTGGCAGACGCGTTTTCGAGATCGCTTTCGATTGATGCCTTTCACGAGCGCGAGACGGGCCTTATGCAGTGGGGTGGTTCGACCACGGATCGAGTGGAGACGCCAGTTGCTTCTGGTATCAGGGTTCTTTCAGAGCTAGCGACAAGCCTGAAGTGGCCCCTTGAAAATTTTGTTTACCCTGATAGGGTGAAAAAGAATTTATATTCCACCCTTTGTGAAAAGAGTGGGCGTGTGTTTTTAATTATGTCCTGGTGTGACTGATGTTTTCCATCGGTGTTTTCACAACTGTAGCTCTGGGTGAGGCAGGGCTTGTTCCTTTCGTTCTGGCGAATGTTGCCAGACATCCATCTGTCACGTCTCTGGTTGTCCTGCACACAGGCACGGACAAACCGCCTACATTTGGTCAGTTGGCCGATCATTTCCCGAACGTGCGTGAGGTCCACAAGGATTTTGGAAATGGTCTTGATCGTGCGGTTGGGGACGGCGGCTTTGATCAGATTGCGGCACGCAATCATGCGCAGCGCCTGGTGGAAGAGGCAAAGCCGGACTGGATCATCCGGAACGATGCGGATGAAATCCTGTTGAACGCCGCCTTGGATGCCGTTGCCCAGACCAGCGACCGATACGACCTGATCACCTTTGACTATCATACGTTGCTTGCAGGCGGGCGCTATTGGAATGCGCCGCACCTCAAGCGCCGGGTGGGGCATGAAACCTTGCTTGATCCGCATCTTGCGACCTGGCGACGGGAGCTTGAGCTTTATGATGAGGCTTGTCCGCAAACAGCACTCACATCCGCGAACGTTTCTCGACATTGCAACATTCGCACATCGCATATCCCGAGCTTCAGGATGAAGACCGTCAAGGGGCTGATGCATCTCCATTTGCACTGTCTGCTTGGCAAGGCGAACGCTCGTTTGCGCGATCAGGGCTCCGTGCTGCAACAGGAGTTGCCCGAAGAGGTGCGCCTGTGCCTGAGGGGCCTGAACCTTGAGGGCGCTTGGGAAGGACTGATCGAAAATGGGCAGGAACTGGAGGGTATTACATGAAACACGAGGCGATGAACTCCGATGCTCTGACGACGGACATCAACGTCTTTGAAGCAAGTGACGGGCGATTGATCGCTCACGCCCCGGTGCATGGCCAGGCGTTTTATGTGGATGCGGATATGGCTGCGCTCATCGCCCGGCTTAAACGCAATCCGCAAGGCTTTGATGCCACGGCGGATGCGCGTCGTCTGGCGGCGTTGCGCAAGGCAGGTCTCTTTGGGCAGAACAAAACCCCGCAACCTCGTACGGCGGTCCTTGAAGCCTTCAAGCCGGTCGAAGCAACACTGATTTTCACAGAGAATTGCAATTTGGGCTGCACTTATTGCTATGCCAGTTCATTGCCGATCAAGTCCAAGAAGCTGTCGACAGAACTGTTGCAGGCGGCTGTTGATCTGGTCTGCGAGAATGCAAGCCAGACCGACCAGAAGGCCGCTTCCTTTCGCTATATCGGCGGTGGCGAGCCGACGGTGGAATGGGCGCTGCTTGAGCAGGCGACAGACTATATATCGCAGCGGTCTTCGGACTGTGACGTCAGCCGCTTCATTCGTCTGATCACCAACGGAACCCTGCTGACCCCATCGCGCGTTGACTGGCTGAGCAAGAACATCGATTTCATCACCCTGTCATTCGATATCCTGCCAGAGCTTCAATCCAAGCGCCCTTATGCCAACGGCGCCAGCACGCAGGACAAGCTTATCAGCGTCGTCAAGGAGCTGTCCGCGGCCGGGGTCCCGTTTCATCTGCGGTCGACGATATCCGCCGAGGGCGCGGCGCATCTGGTCGAGATGGTGGAATATGCCCACGCGATCTGCGGTCCGGTTCAGATCCGGTTTGAGCCGATGTCCGAAATCGGGCGCTCCGTATCCGAGGGGGAGGCAAAGCCTGCCCAGCAGCAGTTCGTCGAGGCTTTCAAGGCTGCCTATAGACGCGGTCGTGCGCTTGGCGTGGATGTGACGTGCAAGCAGTTCACGAATATCGCACGCAAAGGCAGCCGGTTCTGCGATACGGAATTTACCGTCACTCCGGAGGGTATGGTCAGCGGCTGTCATCGATACAGCAGGAATCAGCATGACGCCTACGACATGTTCAAGACCGGCAGCTACTCCGATGGAGCCTTTCACTTCGACGTTGATCAGATCAATACACTGCGGGCGATAGACACCAATCACTTTGACGATTGTAAAAGTTGCACGGCGCGGTGGAATTGCGCCTCTGGCTGCCTGTCTGCACGCATCACGAACGGAGCTGTAAACTCGCATGGGCCCCTTTGTCATCTCACGCGTGAACTTTTGAAATTTTCAATCGAGGAAACCATGAAGGAGAAAGACGATGTCGAATACGCATGACGACACGGGCATGAGCCCGGCAAGCAATCTGACCGGCGGCCCTGTAAGCCATGGCGCCGGATTTGAACTGGCCTGTTGTCAAGTCGGGGCCAGTGCCAATGCGATTTGGGTATCCGCCGCCGAGCTGATCTACGAGTTGACGGGAGAGCCGGGTAAGGTCGTGCGCAACACCATCACCTTTGACGTCGAAGGGACTACCATTGATGTGGACCTTTTGAATGGCGCCTTTGCTCTCAAGAAGGATGGCAAGGGTGACCCGATCGAGGGCCGCAAGGCAATTGACCTCCTGATGAAATGGAAAGGGTATGATTTTGATCAGGCTATAGAGTATGTTATCGAGAACTACTCGCTGGATCATGCGATGGCGATGGCCAAGGATTTCGGTGCAATGAAGGTTCAGATGCTGTCAGAACGCATGTCAGCAAAGAAAGGCGACTGAAACCGTGAACAGCACCTTCCGGGACGAAGCGACGCCCGGCTTAATAGGGGATGTGTCCTCTCCACGCGTAGTGTTTGAAGACATTTGGCGCACATTGCGCCAGTCGGAACATGACGGCTGGGGCGGCGACAAGCTGGAAGAACGGCTGAGCGGATGGCAACGCGACCTTGAACAGCCCTTGCTGTTGGAGCGGTTGGGTGAAAGCATACAGGATGTGCTGGAAATCGGCTGCGGTGCCGGACATGTCAGCAGCATGATCGCGGGCAAGGGGCATCGCGTTACCGGCATCGACTTTTCCCCTACCGCTGTTGCCTGGGCGCGGGAACGCTGGGGAAAGTGCGGCCTTGATATACGGTTTCTTGAACTTGGCGCCGAGAGCGTCGCCAAGCTCGGACCCGCACGGTTCGATCTGGTAATTGATGGGAACTGTCTGCACTGTCTCGGGCATGATGTTCGCAGCCGCACTCTGTCAGGGATCGCCGCGGTGCTGCGCGACGATGGGCTTGCGGTTTTCAGCAGCATGGTACTGGGTACAGATACGCAGTTTGAAGACTACAAATATGTCGCCGACGAAAAGCGCCTGTATCTTGGTGAGCAGGCGTGGCGTCATATGGTTCCCGCCGAAGAGCTTCTATTGGAGCTGAAGACCGCCGGTTTTGCGCCCGCTCTGACCGAAAGGCGCAAACGCAGTGCATGGGATCATCTGTTCGTGGTTGCTCAGAAGCGAGAATAAACATGACCTCATCCGTATCAGAGGCCGGAACAGCCAGAACCATCGAAGTGACCACCAAGATTGGCTGTCGTCTAGCTTGTTCGTACTGTCCGCAATCTACGCTGACGGGTGCATTCCGGAAATTGCCTGACCGGGGCAGGGCGGTCATGGATCCCGCAGACTTTCAATCCTTTCTTTCAACGGTGCCCCCCTCGGTTGATGTTCACTTCTCCGGTTTCGGCGAACCTTGGCACAATCGCGATTGTACGCAAATGGTAGAACACGCCGCTCACAAGGGACACCATGTGGCAGTATTCACGACCGCCGACGGGATGACCGAGGAGGACATAGACCGCGTGGCCCAGCTTCCCTTGAAGCGGTTCGTGCTGCATCTTCCGGATGCTCTGGAAGAAATGCGGCTCGCAGTCGATACGGCCTATACCAAAAAAGTTGCTCGTCTGCAGAGCAGGCTGGCAGACCGGCTGGAGTTTCTGACAATTGGGCCCCCGCATCGCGCCTTTTCCACGCTGGACCGCCGCCGTCATATGGTCACACGGCGTATCCAGGACCGGGCCGGAAACGTCAGGATAGAGGGGCGCACTATCGGCTCTGCCTTCAACCCAGAGGACATAGCCGAACGAACCCGCGGCCAGCCCCTGCGCTGTCGCAAGGACCGCATGTTGTCCAACGTGCTGCTTCCCAATGGGGATCTTGTCGTCTGCGCGATGGATTATGGCCTTGAAAACCGCATCGGTAATCTTGCCACACAGACTTTTGCAGAGATTCAGGCCGGCCTTCCGTTTACTCAGTTTCTACGCCGCACTCTAAAAGGAGAGGAGGGCTTCATCTGTAGTAGGTGCGAATATGCGTTGCCGGGTGCGTATTCCGCGGTCGAGATGGAAAGGATGGTATCTGATGTTTGATGCGCGGCTACCGATTGCGCCTGTTCCCATTGCGGGATCACGCGATGGATATATCGCCCTGGTCCGGGACTTTGTTTCCGCCGGACTGCAGATCGTTGATTTTGAGACCTTCGATGCAAGCGCGGGACATCTGCTGTTGCGTCATGACATCGACCTGTCACTTGAAGCCGCGTTGACGATGGCCAGAGCAGAGCATGAACAGGGTTGGCGTGCCACCTACTTTGTTATGGTCAGCTCGCCTTTCTACAACCTCCTCAATGCTCGCGCCAAATCATGCCTGCAAGAGATCCTTGCGTTGGGGCATGAGGTGGGTTTGCATTTCGATCCAACATCATATGAGGAGAGCGATCAGCTTGAAGATCATGTCGTCGCCGAACAGGATCTGCTGGAAAGTGTTATTGCAGACAGGGTAAGGCTGGTGACCCCGCACCGGCCGGCGCGATTTGCGCCCCATTGGTTGGGAAATGATTTCAGGCCGGGTGGGATGGTGAACGGATATGGATCCCGTTTCTTTGGCCAAGCCTGCTATCTGTCGGATAGTGATGGAACCTGGCGGCATGGTCCGCCGCATGTGGCATGGCGCAACTGCACCAAACCCGCTCTGCACCTGCTGACCCATCCCTACATCTGGATGTCGCCACATCCCTGCGACCGGAATGCGGCCATAGACTATGCTCTGGGACGTCATGCGCATGATCGTCTGGTTGAGGCCTCGGAGCAGTTTTCTGGGTTCAGGACTACTGAACGGACTTGATCGGATGCAGGGGCAGTCTGTCCGGATCACATTGCGCTTCTCGGTTGCTCGCGGTCCCTTGGCTGTGAAGGACTGCGCGGGTATGCGTCGGGGAGTTTGGGCAAACAGCAGCTTTTCCAGAGCTGGGTAGCCCCCTTCACGCTCACCTGCTTAAGTGGTTCAAACCGCGATTTCGCTCGGCCTTCAGCATGCTGCGTCAAAGCCTATCATTTCGGACATCGACACAAATGCGGACCTTGCCAACCTGCGATGCTGGTGATGCGAGACATCCCTACCATGCACGCACCTTGCTCGAACGTCCAACTTGATGCAACGTGGTGAACGGAATAGGCATGCCCATTTTCATCGCTTCGACTATCGCCGACGGACCTGCGCGGTGGCCTGAATTGGGAGGAGTGCACATGACATCGAGGACTACAGGTTCTCCGACACCGGACAATCTGACGCCGCAGCAGTCGGCCATGCCTGAGGTCAACAAGGTGACGGCGGATGACATAAAGGCTTCGCTAAAGTCAGGGTTTTCCGACTTTCTGGCGCGCCCCGTGATGAGTGGTTTCTTCGGCCTGTTTTACGCAGTGGTCGGAATTTTGGTTGTTTGGTGCCTGGTATGGCTCGGAAAGACCTGGATGATCATTCCAATCTCAGTAGGCTTTCCTCTGATCGCACCTTTCGCCGCCTCCGGACTTTATGAGATGTCCCGCCGACTGCAAAACGACGAGCGTTTCGGCTGGTCTGAAATCCTCACCGTCATGGCCAACCAACGCAAGCGCGAGATGGGCTGGATGGCCTTTGTCACCTTGTTCATATTCTGGGTGTGGTTCTATCAGTTTCGAACGGTGCTTGTGATCGTCTTGCAAGATTCGTCCTTCTCGGATTTGGACGGCTTCTTGAACACGGTATTTTTTACGCCGGAGGGCTGGACCTTCCTAGTCATTGGCACCTGCGTCGGCGCATTTCTATCGGCAGTTCTATTCTCGGTGACCGTCGTGGCCATGCCCATGCTGCTCGATCGGGAGATGGATTTCATTACTGCGATGCTCACGTCTATCCGCGTCGTCAGGGAGAACCCTATTGTCATGCTTGCCTGGGCGGCGATCATCTCTGTCACCATGCTGTTGTCGCTGGTTCCGGTATTCTTGGGCCTGATCGTTACCCTGCCAATCCTCGGCCACTCGACATGGCATCTTTATCAACGGGCCGTGCAACCAGCGAAGGAGTGACTCATCCAGTCGCTATCTGAGGCGCATACGCGCATCTGCGAGAGCCTCCTCAATCAGATCATCCAGAACGGGTTTTTGGTCGGCAGTGTTGAATACCTGTCGCCTTGTCTGCAGCCCGCGTTCGAAGCGCTTTTTATCCTCATAGAGCACGGCGCGATATAGCTTTGTAGAGCAGGCCTTAGGGCACGCCAACCCAGCAAGGCTGTCTTCGCCTTTCAGGCCGTCCAGCGCGATCCTGATCTTCTCTTCGGCTGAATACTGCTTGCGGGCGGCTCGGCGGATCTCTTTGAAGACCTTCTCGCCGTGGCTCTTGTGTGGTCCGGGTTCTGTAGCATCTCCAATCCTTGGTGGTTACGATGTGCCAGCCCCCCCTCTTATCAAATCACCCTAGACTGTCCGATTGCCGCTGACGTAAGGCATAAGGGGCTAGCAATCTTGGGGGCGGGCACCCGAAGTGGCCCGCCCGAGATGCAAAAGGTATGTCGATCTACCACCAGAGTGTGAATGTCTCCCCACTCAGGCTCCAGTCTGTCGGCGAGACCAGAACGTCTTCAAGCAGAATACTGCTTTCATGGCTGGTGCCCGCCTCTGCGGTGATCAGGCTGTTCGTTCCCACGTGCGTGACGCTGACCGACAGGCTGCCAAGACCCCAGCCCATGATCTCAAGCATGTCGCCGACTTCGAAGTCAGTGACCACATCTGAGCCGAAATCAAAGGTATCACTTCCATCTGTGTAGATCTCGAAATGGAAATGATCGGCGCCCGTGCCGCCGGTGATCAGATCGTCTCCTTCGCCACCGATGAGGTTGTCCGCACCGTCCCCTCCAGTCAGGGTATCGTTGCCGAATTCACCGTAAAGCCAGTTTGACCCGTCTCCGAGCGCCAGATCATCTGCGCTCAGCACATCATCCCCGGTGCCGCCATACAGCATATCGCCACCGCCAAAGCCCATCAGCGTGTCATTGCCTGCGCCGCCCGAGAGGTGATCGCCGATCCCGGGCGCGCCGGTCAGCAGATCGTCCGAGACGATGCCGTCGATGGAGCCATAGAGCATGAGGCTGCCGGTGACCTGGCCGTCGAAGGGCAGATCCCAGGCGGGGACCATGTAGTTCTGCAGGGTGAGGGTGCTTTCATAGGCGGTGCCCGCGCCGAAGGTGAGGACCGTGTCGGTGGCGGTGTAGCTGACCGTCAGGGCAAC